>Ga0182015_10000948_pt1 | contig 40212 bp, 29 predicted proteins | sample 712P3MmetaG_FD_120478 | JGI IMG/M metagenome (GOLD analysis project Ga0182015, IMG submission 120478) | Permafrost microbial communities from Stordalen Mire, Sweden - 712P3M metaG | ecosystem: Environmental > Terrestrial > Soil > Wetlands > Permafrost | place: Sweden: Stordalen | collected...
CCCTTGGCGGCATTCTCGATCTCGACCGCCTGCTCTCCCGCATCTCCCTCGACAGCGCCGGCCCGCGCGACGTGCTGGCGCTGGCCGCGTCCCTGAAGCATCTTCCGGACGTCCGCAAATCGGCAGCCGCGCTGGCCCCGCAAGCGGATGACGCAACAGCTCCCCCAGGCGACGGACCCGCGTTTTCTGCGCCATCCGATCCGCTGCGGTCATTCTGGACCCAGGCTCATACCAACCTCGACCTGCTCGACGACCTATGCGCGGCTATCTTCTCGACCATCGTCCCCGAGCCACCACTCACCCTGGCCGAAGGGGGCGTCATCGCCATCGGCATCGACCCCGAACTCGACGACCTCCGCTCCATCGGCTCCAGTGGGCGCGCGTCCATCGCGGCCATTGAAGAGCGCGAACGGAAGCGCACAGGCATCGGCTCGCTCAAAGTCCGCTTTAATTCCGTCTTCGGCTACTACATCGAGATCACCAAATCGAATCTGTCCAGCGTTCCCGCCGACTACGAACGCAAGCAGACCCTCGTCAATGCCGAGCGCTTCACCACCCCAGAGCTCAAGGATTACGAGACCAAAGTCCTTACCGCCCAGGAGCGCTCAGTAGAAATCGAGAAGTCCCTCTTCGCCGGGCTCCGCAGGCGCCTGGTCGAGAACGCCAGCCGCATCCGCCGCACCAGCGCCGCTGTCGCCGAAATCGACCTCGTCGCCAATTTCGCGCACCTCGCCGCCCTGCGCAGCTACACCCGCCCCCGCATCGACCCCGCGCCCATCCTCGAAATCGCCGGCGGCCGGCATCCCGTCATCGAGTGCCTTATGGAGAACGCCGGCGAAAGCCGCTTCGTTCCCAACGACCTCTATCTCGATGCCAGCGACAACACCTCATCCCCGAATCTGCTACTCATTACCGGCCCCAACATGGGGGGCAAATCCACCTACTTGCGCCAGGCCGCGCTGCTCACCATCCTCGCCCAGACCGGCAGCTTCGTGCCCGCCGACCGCATCACTTACGGCATCGTAGACCGGGTCTACACCCGCATCGGCGCCAGCGACAACCTCGCCCGCGGTCGCTCCACGTTCATGGTCGAAATGACCGAAACTGCCACCATCCTCAACACGGCCACATCGCAGTCCCTCATCCTGCTGGATGAAATGGGCCGCGGCACATCGACCTTCGACGGCCTCGCTCTGGCCTGGGCCACCCTCGAATACCTGCAGCGCCACATCGGCGCCCGCGCCCTGTTCGCCACCCATTACCACGAACTCACGATGCTGGCCGACGAGTTTCCCCGCTTAAAAAACCTCCACGTTATGGTCCGGGAATCTCCCCAGGGCATCGTTTTCTTGCATCGGATAGAACAGGGGCCCGCGAATCGGAGTTACGGAATCGACGTCGCGCGTCTGGCTGGCCTTCCCCCGGCCGTGATCCAGCGCGCACGTCAGGTGCTGAAGCAGCACGAACGCTCGGAGCGTCATAATGTTGCTGTGGAGACCGAGCCCGCGCTGCAACTCACCATGTTCACTCCGCTCTCGCAGCGCATCCTCGATCGTCTGGCGGAGACCGACATCGATGCCCTTACGCCCCTTCAGGCGCTGAACCTCCTGGAAGAACTGAAAACGGAAATTGGGGATAGGAAAGTTAGCGCAAGCTAAGGTCACTAACCTATGAGCAGCAGGCGCAAACAAACCCACATCTCCGCCCCGAAAGCCTCTCCCGGCGATCGCGCTCGCCAGAGTCGCGTCTTCATGCCCCGCCGTCGCAACGTGGAACTCGCCGAACAGGCCGGTCAGATCCTCATCGCCGGGGTCGAAGCGGCTTCACTCTCCAAAGAAGAGCGTGCCTGGTTCGATCGCATACGCCCCGGCGGCATCATCCTCTTCCGGCGCAATATCGAGCAGGGGGCGCAGGTCGCCTCCCTGCTGCTCGATGCCGACCGCATCGGCGCCACCCCGCTCTTCCGCTGTATCGATATCGAAGGTGGCCTCGTCGATCGCCTCCGCGACCTCATCGCCCCCATGCCCTCGGCTGCCGCGGTCTTCGCTACCGGTAAAAAAATCCTGTTCCGCCAGCACGGCTGGCTCATCGCCCGCGAAGCCCGCGCCCTCGGCTGCAACGCTGTCTTTGCGCCCGTTCTCGATCTGGCCCTGCCGGAATCCGCCTCCATCCTGCGCTCGCGTGCCGTTTCCCCCCAACCGGGCCGTGTCATCGATTACGCCCGCTTTTTTCTTTCCGGCATGAAGATGGAGAACATGCTCGCCTGCGGGAAGCATTTTCCCGGCCTCGGCGGCGGCACCGTCGACTCCCATCACTCGATGCCGGTCATCCGGCGCCAGACCCGCCTCATGTGGCGCACCGATCTTGCTCCGTGGCTGGCAGTCGCCAACCGCTTGCCCTTTGCCATGGTCGCGCACGCGTCATACCCATGGCCGGGCCGCGACTCCGTGCCCGCCACCGTCTCCCGTTACTGGGTCACCAATGTTCTCCGCCGCCAGATTCGCTTCAAAGGCATCATCCTCTCCGACGACATGGAGATGGGCGGCATCCTCTCGCAGATGTCTATCGAAGAAGCTACCGTGCAGGCGCTCCTGGCCGGAATCCAGATGATCGAAATCTGCCGCGATCCCTCGCTCATTCAGCGAGCCTGGGAAGCCATGCTGCGGGAAGCGGAGCGATCTCCCGTGTTTCGCGAGGTCGTCGCCAGTGCCTGGCGCAAGATCTACCGTTCCAAGAAGCGATGGTTGCAGCCCACACGCCGCCAGAATCCTTCGCCTGCCCGCCTCGATCGGCTCTCCGATGAAGTGAAGCACTTCGCGGCACTGGTGGGAGAAGCCCCCGTCGCCTCCGCCGATCCAGAACGCTGGACCGGTGTCGCTTAAGATTGTCCTCGGGATGAGCAAAAGCCAGACAAGCCAGTCACTCGTCGTTGCCGGCATCATGAGCGGAACCTCCGCCGACGGCATGGATCTCGCCCTCGTCAAAATATCCCAAAAAGAAAGGGCCGGAGGCGTCCGCATCAAGCTCCTTGCCCATCGCGCCTTCCCCTGGCCCAAATCGCTCCGCCTGGCCATCCTCGCCGCCATGGCCGGCCAATCCGATCAACAGACCACGTCCACCCCTGAACTAGCCCGCCTCAACTGGCGTCTCGGCATCGCCTACGCTGAAGCTCTTAGCTCCCTCATCGACTCCACCAAAATCAGACCCGCCCTCATCGGCTGCCATGGCCAGACCGTCTACCACCAGGGCACTCCTGGCCCCTATGCCGGACGCCGTTTCGCCTGCACCTGGCAGCTTGGCGAGCCCGCCCTCATCGCCGCGGCACTCCGCATCCCCGTCATCTCCAACTTCCGCCCCGCCGACATCGCCGCCGGCGGTCAGGGTGCGCCCCTCGTCCCTTTCCTCGATTACGCCCTCTTCTCTCATCCCACCCGCAACCGCGCCCTGCAGAACATCGGCGGCATCGGCAATCTCACCGTCATCCCCGCCGGCGCCTTGCAGGAAAAAGTCATCGCCTTCGACACCGGCCCCGGCAACATGATCATCGACGCGCTCACCCAGCAGCTCTACTCGAAACCCTACGACCGCAATGGCCGTATCGCCGCCCAGGGCCAAATCATCACGCCCGTCCTCACTGCCGCCCTTAAAGAAAAATACTTCCGCCAATCCCCGCCCAAATCTGCCGGACGCGAGCAGTTTGGTGCTGCTTACGCGGCGCGATTCCTCGCCGCTTGTCGCAAACTCAGTCCGCAGCCGGAAGACGCCATCGCTACCGCCACCGCTCTAAGCGCCGAATCCATCGCCCACTCCGTCCGCCGCTGGGCGCTCCCACTTACTGTCCCCACTCGCCCCATCGACTTCATTGTCGCCGGCGGAGGAGCCCGCAACACAACCCTCCTTGCCATGCTCCGCGACCGCCTCCCTCAAAACGTCACCCTTACTACGATCGATGCCACCGGCATCCCCGCCGAAGCCAAAGAAGCGGCCGCCTTCGCCCTGCTCGCATACCAAACCTGGCATCACCGCCCCGGCAATATTCCTTCCGCCACCGGAGCCGCCCGCCCCGCTATCCTCGGATCAATCACCTATGTGTAAAGCGTCTATGTGCAGAGCGTCGCGCCCAATCGTTTTGAAGGGGCACGGCTTCAGCCGTGCCAAACCAAAGGTATCGGAATGATCTGGGCTTTAGCCCCTGAGGGAAGCTCTGTCTTTGCCAGCCGCTTCTCTCCTGTCCGCTATCCGATATCCGCTATCCGCGCTTTCCTCTGTTGCCTGTTGCCTGTTGCCTGTTCCCTGATTTTTGGCTGCGCCAAAAATCAAGACCCGAACACCGTCACCATGCTGATCGAATCGAGCCCCGCCAGCCTCGATCCGCGCATTGGCACCGATGCCCAGGCCGAGCACATCGACTCGCTCCTCTTCGACGCCCTCGTTCGCCGCGACGAGCACTTCGGCCTTCAGCCCTTCCTCGCCACCAGTTGGGAAACGCCCGATCCGCTGACCTGGGTCTTTCATCTGCGCAGCGGCATTCGCTTTCACGATGGCCGTCCGCTCACATCGCGCGACGTGAAGTGGACCATCGATTCGCTCTTCAACGGAACCGTCATCAGCGTTAAGGCCGGCTCCTTCGCCACCCTTGACCACATCGACGCGCCCGACCCCGCAACGGTCGTCTTCAATCTCAAAAAGCCCGACCCGGCTCTGCCCTTCAATCTCTGTGACGGAGCCATGGGCGTCGTCCCTTACGGCAGCGGTCGAGACTTCGGCCACGACCCCATCGGCAGCGGGCCTTTCCAGTTTGTTAGCCAGCAGCTCGACCGCGACGTCGTGATTGCCCGCGCGCCCTCGTACTGGGGCACGATGCCCAACATCACGCGCATCCGCTTCGCCGTGGTCCCGGACGCAACCACCCGCGCTCTCGAACTTGAGAAGGCCTCAGCAGACGTTGAAAGCAATGCGCTGCCCGCTGACGAGGTTTACGCCCTCGGTCGCGACTCGCACCTCGCCATCGAAGACGGCCCGGGCACAGTCCTCAATTACGTCGTCTTCAACATGCGCGATCCACTCCTGCGCGACGTCCGCGTGCGCACCGCCATCGCCCTCGCCCTCAACCGCCCGCTGATCATTCAGGCCCTTTATCGGGGTGAAGCGCGCCTTGCCGACAGCCTCCTGCCCCCCGAGCACTGGGCCTATTCGACAAGTAACAGCGGTCAGCAGACAAGGAACAGCGGTCGGCAGACAAGTAACAACGACCAGCACAATTACGATCCCCCGGCAGCCAACGCCCTCCTCGAGCAGGCCGGCTACCGCCGCGACGCCCACGGCATCCGCTTCCATGTTGGAATGAAAACCTCCAACGACGAAACCGTGCGCCTCGTGTCCGTCGCCATGCAGGACCAGCTCGCGCAGGTGGGCATCGCTCTCGACCTGCGCAGCTACGAGTTCGCCACCTTTTACGCCGACCTCACCCGTGGTGCGTTTCAGCTCGCACCGTCACGCTGGATCGGCGGCAACGAGAACCCCGACATCTTCCGCTACGCCTATTCGAGTGCGACTTTCCCGCCGCACGGCGCCAATCGCGGTTATTACTCGAACCCCGAGATGGACGGCCTGATCACCGACGCGACCACCACCGCAAACCGCCAGCAGCAAATCGCCGACTACGTCCGCATCCAGCAGATCGCCGCCCGCGACCTTCCCTCCCTCAACCTCTGGTATCTCGATTCAGTCATCGTCCACAATCGCCGTCTCGGCAATATCCATCCCAACCCGTCCGGCACGTTCGACTTCCTCCGCATCGCCACCCTGGATCACTGAGAATCCGCGCCGCTAAGATCGAAACTGACCCCATGAAGCTAACCCTCCCAGCCGGCCCCTTCCGCGCCTACCTCTTCGACATGGACGGCACCATCGCCGACTCCATGCCCCTCCACTACATCGCCTGGAAGCAAGCCCTCGCCGAGTACGGCTGTCCCCTCTTTCCCGAGCCGCTCTTCTACTCCCAGGGAGGCATGCCCGTCCGCGAAATCGTCGCCACCCTCAACCAGCGCCATTCGCTCAACATGCCGATCGAAGAGGTCGCCCACCGCAAAGAAGGCCTCTACTACGAACTACTCCCCAAGCTCACCGCCGTCCCCGAAGTCCTCGAGCAGATCGAGGAGGCGCACGGGCGCATCCCCTTCGCCGTCGTCTCCGGCAGCACCCGCGAATCCGTCACCAAATCTCTCGCGATCCTCGGCCTCCTCGACAAATTCGACGTGCTGGTCTGCGCCGGCGACTACAAGAAGGCCAAGCCCGACCCCGAGCCATTTCTCCTCGGCGCGGAAAAACTCAACATCCCGCCCGCCTCCTGCCTCGTCTTCGAAGACACCGAGATGGGCATCCAGGCCGCGACAGCCGCCGGCATGGCCTCAGTCCGCATCCTCCAACCTTGGGAGCGCACGGCTCAGCCTCTGAGATGATGTGGGGCCCCCAGGTCTCGATTTTTAGAGGTGGAATGAGCCGCCGCCTCACCGATCCAGGGTCGCGGTCTTCTCCCGCCGCCCCTTCAGCAGCCCAATAAGGTCATTCATGCTCCCCGTCGGCCCCGCCGGCCGCGACGCTTCGAGCAGCCCCCGCCCATTCGACAACAGGCGCAGCTCAATCTTTTCTCCGGGACGAATGCCCAGATGCTCCAATACCTCTTTCCGAAACGTAACCTCACCCCATTCCGTTACCTTCAAAGTAGTCATCTCTCTCTCCTCCCGCGTCACTCCGACGCGTTTCTGTATTACTCACCCAGGATTTTGCGTTCCCCCACGACTCAGTCAGCGAGCCCCCGCAGGGCGTTCCCGTACCGCGGCATCGCGCGCTCCCCGGCCCCAACTGCCTCTGCCGAACCTACCCGCCCCGCACTCCAGTGCGGATAAACATGCACCGCCACTCCCACCAGTAGATTCGCGAAGGTCACCGCCGTCAGCCACGCATTCTCCCGCCAGAATCCCAGCGCGAATAGGCAAACAAAAAAGTAGCCATGGAACCACAACGGCAACAGCTGTGCCAGCGGTTCCACCACCACCCGCGCCGCTGCCCGCTTCCGCCATCCCATCGCCGCCAGAGCGATCAGCACCGCGGACAACAGCACCAGCCGCCATCCCGACGTCACCCCCAGCCGGTTCATCACTGGAAACAGCGCCATCTCCGTCCCCATCAGCACGCCCAGCGAGCATGCAATCGCCAGCACCGTCGCGAACGCGTTGCGCCACGCCGCCTTCGCCCTCCCGGCCAGCCACCGCTCAAACATCCGGCTGAACACCGAAAAGCAGAACACCACCGTGATCCATCCCACGAAGTTCCCGTACGGAATCCCGAACCACTGCGCCTTCAGCGGATCGAGCGTCGACCAGGTCCAGTCCCAGTGCCACATGTGCATCCGGTACGCCACCGCGTCGATCCCCAGGTCGATATTCAGCGCCAGCAATGTGTCCAGCGCCTTCGCTGCCACCAGCGGCAGTCGCGCCGCATCGCTGAACAGCCGCGCCGTGTACATGATCACGCCCCACCCGCAGCCCACCCACAGCGGCACCTGCATCGGCGCGTGCCACAGCATCACCTGAAAACGCCCGTAGGTGTAGCTGCCGGTCATCACCTCGAAGGTCTCCAGCAACACTCCGAAAGCCGTGCCGCCCAACAGGTAGGCCATCGCTGCCCGGCCCTTCCGCCGCGCATCCAGCGCGCACCACATCCAAAACACATACAGGCTCAATTCGATCACCGGGAAACACCACCCCGGGGCATACCCATACGGCAGCGCTTTGAAGGGCAACATGAGAATCAGTTCCTTTTCAATCGATATTCCGCATCTGCGGAACTGAATTCAGGATAGGAAAGTTCCGGGTCGAAAACTATGAGGGATGCTACACAGTCACCCGTGTGGTTCCACACATGAGCGGGATAGCCAGGAGACCAACGAGAGCTCGCCGATAATCGATCAGCCACCAGCTACTCGTCATCATCCTTCTTCAGCCCATGCGGATGCGTCAGCATCCACGGCACCGGCTTCTTCCCCATCGCGTCCTTCCACAGAATCACGTTCAGCTTAACCGGATCTGCGCGGTCCTCGTGCGTAAAATCCATGCGGCTCGATTCCTTCGCGCCCTCGGCCTTCGGCGGGTTGGCCGTGTAGATCAGCCCGTTGTCCCGGTTCCGATAATCCGCGCTGAACGCTGGCTGATCGCCATCTCCGGCGAACAGTGGCGCCATCAGCGGCGCGAAGGCGTCGTTGTTGTTCATGGGCGGCGCGCCCAGCAGCGTGAGCATCGTGTGCACTGTGCTTACCGTGGTGTAGAAGGTGTGGTCGATAAAGGGCGTGGCATTGTGCGGCGAGTACTTGCTGACCACCAGCGAAATCGACCGATGCGCGTCCACGTGATCCGCGCCGTCCTGCGCGTCATCCTCAAGCACAAAAAACGCCGTCGAATCCCAATAAGGACTATGCGAGACCGCGTCCACCGCGCGTCCCACCGCGAGATCGTTATCCGCGACGGAAGCTCTCGGCGTCGGCAAACCCGGCCGCGTGCCCGCCGTGTGGTCGTTCGGCAGGCGCAGCATCACAAAGGCCGGCATGGTGTCGTGGCCCTGCTTCAGATCATCGACCCAGCGATTGAAGTGGACGAGAAACTCGTTTACCCGCAGCTGATCCGGAAAACTCAGCTCGAAGTCGGGATATGCGGGGTCGAAACGCCCGACCAGCTCCGGCTTGGTTGCCACGTTCCTGTAGATCAGCGGAATCGGCCACGGATAGGGGCTCGTACCTCCGCCGTAATTGTCCGGGACCGGATCGCCCTGGTGGATGAACGGATGCTCGCAATAATGCTTGCCCTCCGGCGTTCCGGTCTGTTCCGGCAACGCCGGTGGCCGCGCGGCCAGGGAGTCGCTGCAGAATTCCGTCGAGATGAACTCGCCAAAGTGGTAGAGCGATTTGTGGCTGCGCGCAAGATCGGTCCACAGATACCCGCTCCCCGGCTCATCGATGTCGGGAATGCGTTCGACGAGCGGGTAGCCGCCCTCGGCGACGCCCTCAAAGTCGTAGGGGCGCTCGTGCCCCCGATAGGCTACTTGCCAGGTCCGCTCGTTGTAGTCGCTGTCGATGCCGGCAGTCGACCAGACATGCCCGTCCCCCGAAACTTCGCCCGAGTCGTAGAAATTATCGAGCACGCCGAACTGCAACGCGAGCGCGTGCAGGTTCGGCGTGATCTCCTGGCCATACATGGTGAGCGATGGATCGCCGTCGCCCACGCCCAGATCGCCCAGCAGCTGATCGTACGTGCGGTTCTCCCGGATGATGTAGATCACATGGTGAATCTTGTCGCCGCCACCCTTGAACTCAATCCGCTTCTGCGCCGCATACATCAGGTTGCTCTCGAGCGTCTGTCGCGTAAGCTCGCGCAGTGTGCTCCGAGCCGCGTCCAGCTCAATAGTCGCCAGCGATCCGTGCAGCATCGTCGCAATGTAGGTGTGAGGACGATCCAGCCCCTTCGTCTGATTAGCCGGCGGATTCGCAGGCTTCGGCTGCGGCGCGACGTTCGGCCCCGTGCCCTTGCCCTTGCCGGTTGCCACGTAGAGATGATTGCCCTCGACCGCCATCGCCGTCGGATACCACTCCGTCGGAATAAAGCCGATGGGGATAACGGGCGCGTTCGCTCTGGGCGCCGCGTGCAGATCGAAGACGGCAACGGCATTCGAACCCGAATTGGCGACGTACAGCGTCGCGCCGTCGTCCGAGAGCGCTACCGCATCCGGCATCGATCCAAAAAACGCCTGCCCCGGGAGCCGCGTGTCGTAGAACGCCGCGGTTCGCATGGTTGGGCCGGATACGCGAATCGCCGCAACGCCATCCCGATTCGCCAGCGCAACATACAGCAGCTTCTCGTCCGGGCTCAGGGTCATGGCGATAGGGTGCGAGCTCGGCGACGTGTTCCGTATCGGAGGCAGCAGCGGCAATTGCTGAACGATCTTCCCGCTGCGCAGATCGATCTCCGCGACTGCTGAGCCATTCCACAGCGCAACCCATGCGCGGTTCCCATCGCGGCTGGCAATCACAGCAATCGGATAAGTAGTCGGGATGGTCGGGCCAGAGGAAAAATCGAAGCGCGTCTCCAGCTTTCCCGCGGCTGCGTCGAGCAGCAGGACGTCGTCGGAATATTCGTCTGCGACGAGGAGCTTTTCCGCGCCATCCGTACCCTTCACCACGGCCAGTCCCGCCGGCGCGGGGATCGCCTTGTTCTCCGCCAGATCCATGTCGCCATGCCGCTGCGTTTTTCCTGCGGGCAGATCGCCCAGCGGGACGGGGATCAACCGCTCCGGCGTAAGCGTGTCGGGATTCAAACCGCCAGGCGTGAATTTGTAAACGCCGATGGCATTGCCGGTCTGGCCTTCTTTTCCCCCTTCCGGTGCGCTGATCGAGTCGAGGCTGACGTAGAGGCGCGATCCATCCGTCGAAAAAGCGATGCCGGAGTAGAAGGTCTGCGGAGAGAGGATGTCAGTTCGGGGCTCGGGGTAATCGGTGAGCTTGCCCGTAGCGGTGTCGAGGATGGCGATCGACTGCTCGTAGTTCGACTCAACCGTCCCGAAGCCGGCGTTGACCAGCGCCAGATAGCGGTGATCCGGCGACCACACCGCTGCCATAGGCAAGCTGTTCAGCGGCTGCGGCGAGCCGGGCACAGGCCCGATAATTTCCTTGCTGGTGGGCAGGTTCACGGTCTGCGGACTGCAGTAACCTGCCGCGATGCAAAGGAGCGATACGCATGAAGCGCGCAAATTCCGGGAATTCATCGTTTTTTATCGTCTCCATGATTCGTTAACGCCGGGTGAAAGCAAAACCGGATGAGAGGCAGTGAGGTCCTGTGTGCAATATTGCTCACCTCAATCAGCCACATAGCCACAACCCAAACCGCTTTACAAAAGTGTTACATCAGTGGTGCAGTCCCGGCTGCTACGGTTGAAGAACACGGCGCGATTCGGCGCCTGCAAATCCCGATTCCAAAGAAAAGACGTACCCCTCATGACCACCGAAATACTTACAGAAGAGCAGGCTGAAGTCGAGCAACATACCCTCGCCGCGACTCCCGCAGTGCGCCCCGTCGTCAAGTCCCTCCCGCGCGAAAACCCGGTAGGGATGCCGCAGCTGGGGTACAAGGCTCAGGCCCAGAAGGGACCTAACTGGTTCACCACCAGCTTCATGATCCTTTTCCATGTGGGCGCCATCGCCGCACTCTTCATGTTCACATGGAAGGCGCTCATCTGTTTCCTGGTGCTGTGGGTTTTGGCGACGAACGTCGGTATCGGCATGTGCTATCACCGCCTCCTCACCCACCGCGGCTATCGCGTTCCGAAGTGGCTCGAATACATACTGGCGGTCTGCGGCACCATGGCGCTCGAAGGCGGCCCGATTTTCTGGGTGTCGCTCCATCGCGTACATCACCAGCTCTCCGACCATGAAGGCGACCCGCACACCCCGCACGAAGGCGGATGGTGGGCGCACGTGGGCTGGATCATTATCGGAGATTCGCTGAACACGGAAACAGATTCGCTGGCGCGCTACGTGCCCGACCTCACGCGCGATCGCTTCTACCGCTGGCTCAGCAAGTACCACTGGGTTCCGCTGGCAACGGTCGCAGTGGCGCTCTACTTCATCGGCGGCTGGCCGTGTGTGATGTGGGGCATCTTCCTGCGCACCACGCTCGGCCTCCACGCCACCTGGCTGGTCAACTCCGCGACCCACATGTGGGGATCGCGCCGCTTTGAGACCCGCGACGATTCACGCAACAACTGGTGGGTAGCGCTGATCACCGGCGGCGAAGGCTGGCACAACAACCACCATGCGCATCCAGTCTCGGCAAAGCACGGGCTCAAGTGGTACGAAGTCGATGTTAATTACTGGGGCATATGGCTGCTGAGGAAGGTCGGCCTGGCCCGCGAGATCAAAGTCGCACAGTACGATGTGTACAATCCCCGCCCTGCGGGAACAGCATAGCCCCGGTCCTGACGGCAGGCACTCCCCGGACCTGCGAAAATAGAAGCGCCCGCGCGGTCAGCCCGTGACGGGCGCTTTGCATTGGAGCGCAACTCAGCCATTCATGCGCGTGAGCGGACGAAGACGGAACATGGTGCTGTTCACGCTGCTCGGCGTGTGCCTCATCGGCGTGGCTGTCGCCCTCAACGTGAGCTGGATCCTCCTCAACTGGCGCCGCATCGTCCCGCTTGCCCTCGGGGTTCCGTTCTTCGCGCTCCTCATCGTTGGCGTCGCGCTCAACACCGTCTTTCTCGTCCGTGAAGTCCGGCGCAACGAACGCCACGATGCCTTCCTCAGTGCGGTGACTCACGAGCTGAAGACGCCCATCGCTTCGATCCACCTCTACCTGGAGACCCTCCAGTTTCGGCAGCTCGACAATGCGCAACGCAACGAATTCTACACACGCATGCTTGCTGACAGCGATCGTCTCCTCGCCACCGTCGAACAGGTTCTCAAGGCCGGCGAAGTGGGCCAGCGCTCGCGTTCGCACGTGCGTGTCATCATCGACATGCGGCAGCTGGTGGCCGATTGCGTCCACAACACTCTGGTCGGCCATGGTCTCGAGGAGAATGCGATCACCCTTAGCGTCGAGCCGACCTCCCTGCCCATGATGGTGCGCGGCGATCCGGAGGAATTGCAGACCGCGCTGATGAACGTCCTGGGCAATGCGGTAAAGTATTCACCGAACGGCGTCGATGTGCGTGTGGCTCTGAGCGTAGAGCATGATGCATGGGTGCGCGTCAGCGTTACCGATCAGGGCATCGGCATCCCCGCCCCGCACCAGAAGAGGATTTTTCGGCGCTTCTATCGCGTCCCCAGCCGCAACGTACTCCGCACCAAGGGTACAGGCCTGGGTCTGTACCTGGTCCGCACCATCGCACGGCAGCACGGCGGCGATGCGACCGCCGCGAGCGCCGGCGAAGGCCGCGGCGCGACCGTGAGTCTGCAGCTTCCCCGCATTTTGACCCCAGTCGTGGAGCAGGAGTGAAACGTGGCGCGCATTTTGATCGTCGAAGATGAAGCCAACCTCGCGCAGGGATTGCTCTTCAATTTCAAAGCCGAGGGCCATGAGGTCAGGGTCGAGGGGGATGGCGACGCCGCCCTCGAGACTTTGCGGTGCGATCGCTTCGACGCGGTGGTTCTGGATGTGATGCTGCCTGGCAAAGATGGATTTGAAGTCGCTGCAGCCCTCCGCGCCGAGGGGAATTTCGTCCCCGTGCTGATGCTGACCGCCCGCGGCCGCCCCGAAGATGTCGTGATGGGCTTTGCCGCCGGCGCCGACGACTATCTGCCCAAGCCCTTTGACCTCTCCGTGCTTCTGGCACGGCTGAACGCGCTCTTGCGGCGTATGAGCTGGCCCCGCGATGCGGGTAAGAATGCGGAGAAGAACGAAGCTGTCCCCGAGGACCTCGCAGAATTTTCCTTTGCCGGCCGCCGCATCGACTTCGACGCGCTGGAACTGCACACGCCCGAACGCACCATTCGTCTAACTCTGATGGAAGTCGATCTTCTGCGCTACCTCACGCGGCATCGGGGGAGGATCGTCGCCCGCAAAGAACTGCTGGAGCAGGTTTGGCACGTCCGTGAAGACACAGACACGCGCGCCATCGACAATTTCATCGTGCGGCTGCGCCGTTACCTCGAGGAGGATCCCGCATCGCCAAAGTATCTGCAGACCGTGCGCGGCGTCGGCTATCGCTTTATGCCGAATCCCGAGTAGCATGCCTCTGAGTCCACGACGGTGCCGCCGCATCTACAAAGTGCGGGAGTAATTATGCGGGAAGTAACGCTTCGCATCGAAAGCATGCACTGCGGAGCCTGTGTGCGCCGTGTGACCCAGGCGCTCGAGAATATCGGCGGGGTCGAAGTTGGCGAGGTGCGCATCGGTGGAGCCCGAGTCCGGGCGCCCGACGATGTCCGCGAAAGCGCGCTGGTAGCCGCGGTGGAACGGGCCGGATACTCGGCCTTCGTTGAATAAAAGTGGAGCAGTAACCGTGAAGCAATAATCGTGGAGCAGCAAATGCCAACGACAGAGATAGAGAAGACGGAGAAAGCGGCGGACTCCGCAAAAAGGGAATTCCGCACCGTCACTCTGCCTGTGATGGGCATGACCTGCGCGGTCTGCCAGAGCCACGTCGAGAGCGCGCTGCGATCGACTGCCGGAGTCCGCGAAGCCTCGGTCAATCTCCTTACCAACTCGGCTCGTGTCAGCTTCGATCCCGCCGTCTCCGGACCGGAGGACCTGATCGCCTCGGTGCGCGAATCTGGTTATGATGCCGCGCTGCCGGCCGATTCCATCTCACCTGCCGATGAGACCCACGCGGACGAAGGGCGGCTGCGTGCAAAGGCGTTGTTCACGCTGGCGGGCGGCATTCTCGTACTTCTCCTTATGAACGCGCAGCACTGGCTCGCTCCCGCAGCGCCTGTGCTGTTTGGAGTTTCGCCGCGCTCGCTCCAGTATGCGATGCTGGCCATCACCCTGGCGGGTATGTACTGGGGCGGCGGCATCATTTATCGCCAGGCATGGTCCGCTGCAATTCACCGCGGCACCAACATGAACACGCTGGTGGCTCTCGGAACTGGCTCGGCACTCGCCTATTCCATCGCAGCCACAACCATGCCGGGAGTCTTTCGCCGCCACGGGCTGCACGCCGACGTTTATTACGACGCGGTCCTGCTGATCCTCGGCTTTCTCCTGCTCGGCCGCTGGCTCGATGCGCGTGCCAAACGACGCACCCTCGACGCCCTGCACGAATTCATGAAGCTGCAGCCGCAGTCGGCGCGGCTGTTGCGCGACGGACACGAAATCGATGTCCCCCTCGCGCAGGTCATCGCCGGAGACATCGTTGTGCTACGCCCCGGCGAGCGCGTCCCGGTGGATGGCGCCGTCCTTGCCGGTGTCACGTCCATCGACGAGTCGCTGATCACCGGAGAATCGCTTCCCGTAGCAAGGAAGCCCGGCGACCGCGTCATCGGAGGCTCGCTGAATTTCGACGGCGCGCTTGAATATCGCGCGACCTCTATCGGCACGGACTCAGTACTCGGGCAGATGATGCGCCTGGTCGAAGAGGCCCAGTCTTCGCGCGCGCCCATGCAGCAGCTGGCCGACCGCGTCAGCGCGGTCTTCGTTCCGGTGGTGCTGGCGCTGGCGCTGCTCACGTTTCTCGTCTGGATCCTCGCCGGCGGCGGATCGGGACGCGCATTCGCAGTCGCGGTCGCTGTACTCGTCATCGCCTGCCCCTGCGCCATGGGCCTTGCCGTTCCCGCAGCGCTCACCGTTGCCATTGGACGCGGTGCACAGCTCGGCATCCTCTTCAAAGGCGGCGAAAGCCTCGAGCGCCTGGCGCATATCGACATGCTGGTGCTCGACAAGACCGGGACACTGACCGAAGGCAGGCCCGAAGTGACCGCGATCCACGCGGCCTCGGGATCGAAGGAAAACGAAGTCCTGTCACTGGCTGCAGCGCTCGAGCGGCGATCTGAGCATCCTCTCGCCCGCGCCATCCTCAGCGCTGCTCAGAAACGCGGCATCGCTGCGACCAGCGCAGAAGAAGTTCAAGCCGTCCCCGGCAAAGGCATTCAAGGCCTTGTGAACGGCAAGCGCGTAGCCGCCGGCAACGCGGCGCTGATGCAGGAGATCGGCGTCGCTGTTCCGGAAGACACCGCAGGCGAAGCGGGAACCACCCGCATGTACATTGCGCTGAACGATGCTTTCCTCGGCAACATCGAAGCCCGCGACACCCTTCGCGCATCCGCCGCGGAAACCATTGCCGGACTGCGGCGTCTCGGTATCCGCACCGCTATGCTCACCGGCGACACTGCAGCCACAGCCCAGGCAATCGCACAGGCCGCGGGCATCGACCAGGTATGGGCCGGCCTCCTTCCCGAACAGAAGCTCGAAAAGATTCGCGAGTTGCAGCAACAGGGCCACCGCGTAGGCATGGCGGGCGATGGCATCAACGACGCCGCAGCCATCTCCCAGGCAGACGCGGGCCTCGCTATGGGTACAGGCTCGGATCTGGCACGCGAAGCCGGCGACGCCATTCTGCTGCACGGCGAGCCCCGCCAGATTCTCGACGCCATTCTGCTGGCGCGCCGTGCCCTGCGAACCATGCGACAGAACCTCGTCTGGGCCTTCGGCTTCAATCTGCTCGGCATTCCCATCGCGGCCGGCGTTCTGTATCCGCCCTTCGGCATCCTGCTCAGTCCGGCCATCGCCAGCGCCGCCATGGCGCTCAGCTCGGTCAGCGTGCTCTCCAACAGTCTCCGCCTGCGCCGCTTTACTCCACGGTAAAGCGAATCCAGCGAAGCTGTATCCCGAGGCCACGCTCTGGACGCGGCTTTCCGCCGGAGACCCGGGGTCCCCTGCACGCCCGGTATTCGGCGTGCTGGGGTGGGAAGAAAGCCGCATCTCGCGAATCTCAACAGGGCACAGGATCGCTGGATTCGCTCTAAACTGGTAACGGAACCTTAACTGTGCGGATCCTCACCCGATACATCCTGACGGAAGTCCTGTCGCACGCCGGCATCGGGGGCGCGATTTTCACCTTCGTCCTCTTCATCCGCTATCTGCCCCACCTGCTGGAAATGGTCGTCCGCAACAGCGCCTCGCTGGGCGCGATTCTCGAGATCGTCCTGTTCACCCTCCCTGACATGTTCACGGTTACGATTCCTATGGCCGTGCTCGTCGGCATTTTGCTGGGCCTCAGTCGCCTCGCCTCCGACAGCGAAATCACTGCCATGCGCGCGTCCGGCATCGGCGTGTGGAGCTTCGTCCGTGTCGTGAGCGTGGTAGCTGTAGCCGGGTGGGTCATATGCATGTTCAACACCATGGTCCTGGCCCCGAAGTCGGCTGCCGCCATGCGCAATCTGGAAGATTCTCTCGCCAATGCCCAGGCTTCCTACGAAGTCCAGCCCCGCGTCTTCTATGAAGATTTCAAGGATTACGTCCTCTACGTGCAGGATGTGCGTGCTGGCTCCGGCGCCGCCAACTGGCGTGGCATCTTTCTGGCCGACGTAACCGATCCCAACGCGCCGAAGATCACCACCGCCGATCGCGCCACCGTCGTCAATGGCGCTAATCAATCCATCACCATGCGGCTGCGCGACGGAACCGAGATCGGAACCGTTCCCGACAAACCCGACCAGGACACGGTCTCCACGTTTTCACAGACAGATCTGCCACTCAACGCCGGCTCGCAGGAGGACCTGCGTCTGGGCCGCGGCGATACGCCCATCCTCGCCATGAACAATCGCGAACTGCTCCAGCGCGCCCACGGCAAAAATGGCCAGATCTTCGAAATCGAGTTCGAGAAGCGCCTTGCCTATCCGGCCGCGTGTCTCGTGCTCATGCTGGTCGGCGTCCCGCTAGGCATTTCATCGCGCCGCGGCGGCAAGGGCGCTGGCTTCGTGCTGACTATCGCCCTCGTCTTCATCTACTATTTCCTCTCGTCCACCGGCACTGCCCTGGCGCGCCAGAACAAGATCCCCGCGTTTCTCGGCGTTTGGCAGGCCAACCTGCTCTTCGCCCTCTGTGGCGTTGTCCTGCTGCGGCAGATGGCCACCGGAGGCGCCGCCCTCTCCGCTCTGACCTCGCTCGGCAACTGGTTTCGCCTTCGCGCCGAAGAATCCACCGCATCGACCGAAGCGATCCGCCTTCCCCTCCGCAAACGCGCCACCCGCGGCCGCTTTCCCCTCATCCTCGACGAATATGTGCTGCGCGAGTTTCTCCAGACATTTGTAATGGTGCTCGTCACATTTGTCATGCTCATGCTCATCTTCACCTTCTTCGAGCTGCTGAGCGACATCATCCGCAACCGGACTCCGCTGGTCACGGTCGGCGAGTACCTGATCAATCTCACCCCCAGCATGATTTACCTCATCACTCCGCTCAGCGTCCTCATCGGCGTGCTGGTGGTCTTCGGCATCATGAACCGCAACAGCGAGCTGACCGCCATGAAAGCCACCGGAATCAGCCTCTACCGCATCACCGTCCCGGTCGTCGCCATCGCCGCGGTGCTCTCCGTCTCCCTCTTCATGTTCGACGAGCTCTACCTGCCGCAGGCCAATCGCAAGCAGGAAGCGCTGCGCAACGTCATCAAGGGTAAGCCGGCGGAAACTTTCGAGCATCCCGGACGCAAGTGGATCTTTGGTCAGCAACGGCCCGGCCAGCCCAACCGCATCTTCTATTACGAGTACTTCGACTCGGACATCGATACCTTCGGCAACATCTCCATCTTCGAGTTCAGTCCCGGCTCCTTCACCATCGCCAAAAGAATCTTCGCCTCTGCCGCCCACTGGGAACCCACTCTGAACGCATGGGTCTTCGAAGATGGCTGGGTGCGCACCTTTGACGGCTCCGGGACCAGCAGCTATGGGGCTTTCCCGGTCAGCACATTACCTGAGATTTCCGAGCAACCTGCATACTTCAAGAAAGAAGTGCGCCAGTCTTCGGAGATGAACTTCGGCGAGCTCGCTGCCTATATTCACGACCTCCGGCAAAGCGGATTCAACACTGTTCCCCTGCGCGTGCAGCTGAATCACAAGATCGCCTATCCCCTCATCACCCTCGTCATGGCTGTTCTTGCTATTCCCTTCGCGCTCTCCATGGGCAAGCGCGGCTCCCTCTCCAGCATTGGAATCGCCATCGGCGTCGCCATTACCTACTTCGTCGTCTCCGGATTCTTCGAGGCCATGGGCGACGTCAGCTGGCTGCCCGCATTTCTCGCCGCCTGGTCTCCCGACTTTCTCTTCGGACTTGCCGGAGCCTGGCTGCTGCTGCGCACCCCCACATAAACCCAAAAATGTTCGCCAAACTCAAACCGCTGCTCCCCTACATGCGTCGCTACTGGCGTGGCTACCTGTGGGGCTGTCTCTGGACGATCGTAGCCAACGCCATCTGGGTCCAGTTCCCGCGTGTGATTGGCGCGGCTGCCGGCGACCTCAATCAGGGCGTCACCTGGCACAAGATCTTCGGCTATGCCGGCCTGATCATGGCCGTGACCATCGCGCACGGCGTTCTGCTTTTCTACATGCGCTGGATCATCATCGGCATCTCCCGCGACATCGAATTCGATCTGCGCAACGATCTCTTCCGGCAACTTGAAAAGCAGTCGGCCTCGTATTACCAGGAGCACCGCACCGGCGACATCATGGCCCGCATGACCAACGACCTGAATGCGGTGCGCATGCTGCTGGGTCCCGCCATCATGTACACCGCCAACACCGTGCTTTTTTTCACAGGAGCGCTCTACTTTCTGCTGCGCATCAGCCCTTTCCTTACCCTCATGGCGCTCGCCCCCATGCCCCTGGCCAGCATCTTCATCCAGTTCATGGGCCGCAGGATTCACGAGCGCTTCGAGCGCATCCAGGCCATGTTCTCCGACATTTCCGCCCAGGCTCAGGAAAATTTCTCCGGCGCCCGCCTGGTGCGCGCCTTCGCCCAGGAAGAAGCGCAGGTCAGGGCCTTCGAGCGCTCCAACCGCGAGTACATCCGCCGCGCATTAGGCCTGGTGCGGCTGATGGGCATGCTGTGGCCCACCCTCGAGTTCATGCTCGGCCTCGCCATGGTCATATCTCTGCTCGTGGGAGGCCATGAAGTGCTCTCCCATCGCATCGACATCGACAGTTTCGTTACCTTCACGACCTATATGTATATGCTCATGTGGCCCATCATCGCCCTGGGCTATGTTGTGAACCTCTTCGAGCGCGGCACCGCCTCTGTCGTCCGCATCCACGAACTGCTGATCGCGAAGCCTGCCATCGACGATCGCGATGCGGTCCTTACTGCGGCGGCAACAGACATCCGCGGCGAGGTCGAATTCCGCGACCTGCACTTTGCTTACCCGGCTGAAAACGGCAATCCGTTAGAAGTGCTCCACGGCATTTCGCTCAGGATTCCCGCCGGCAGCAGCCTCGCGCTGGTCGGCCCCACCGGATCCGGCAAATCCACGCTCGTCGGCCTCATTCCCCGGCTCTACGATGCTCCGTCGGGCACCGTGCTGATCGACGGACGCTCTGTCCGCGATTACCGGCTCGACGATCTCAGGGCCGCCGTCGGTTTTGTACCTCAAGAGACCTTCCTCTTCAGCGCCACCATCCACGGGAACATCGCCTTCGGCGTTCAGGACGCCCCTGCATCCGAAGTCGCGCACGCCGCGGAGATTGCCCACATTCGCGACGAATTCGATCTGTTTCCCAATGGATTGGAGACAACCGTCGGCGAGCGCGGTCTCACCCTCTCCGGCGGCCAAAAGCAGCGCACTGCATTGGCTCGCGCCATTCTGCGCAATCCCCGCATCCTCATCCTCGACGATGCACTCGCCAGCGTCGACACCTACACCGAAGAGCGCATCCTCGAGGGTCTGCGCAGTATCATGGCCGGTCGCACCACCATCCTCATCTCCCACCGCATCTCGACTGTGCGCCATGCCGACCGCATTGCCGTGCTGGTGCGCGGACACATCGCCGAACTCGGCACTCACGAGGAACTGCTGGAGCGAAACGGCTATTACGCCGGGCTCTTCCACAAGCAGCTGCTCGAAGAAGAGCTCGCCGTCGCCGGTTGAAAGTCTTCCCCTACGCGCTCCAGCTCGAACCGGCAGATTCGAGCTCAGGCTCCGTCACCCGCGCTCGCGCCGACATCATCATCTGGGCAGGAGGCCCATCGGCATCGCCCAGCGTGCGCAGAACCTCCGGATCGCGTGCCGCAACATTCCATGCCTCGCGCACATCGCGAATGCAGCCGATGGCTTCCCTGAACCTCTCCGCCGACTCCAGTCTCGATCCCTCCAGGCACAACGCAAAAATGGCCGTGTAAAACTCCGCAAGCGCCTTCGCCGAATTCCCGCCGACATCCATGCGCAGCCGCGACTGCAGGTGCATCAGGATGTCCAGCACCCGCCCTACCGCAATCCGGCGATCCCGCATGCTGCGGTGCTCCGTCGCCGCGATCGCCTGATACAGAAAGCGCACCATCCCGTCATAGAGAGCGACAATCAGTTCCACCGGATTCATGCCGGCTACTGCCTGCTGCTGGTAGTTCATGCTCCCTCCCGTTATCCGCCTGGGTTCTCGTCGTATCCCGTGATCGCGCTGTAGAGCTCGTTCACCGATTGCAGCTGCTCGGGAATCTCCTCGAGCGTGTAATTGGCTTCGTTCAGTTCCGTGGTCAGCTGCGTCTGCTGCGTGCTGATGGCGCTGTTTTCATTGCTGATGTTGGTATTCAGGCTCGACTCCTCCGAAGAATTCTGCTGCAACGCCAGATAGATCTCCCCGCTCGGCCCGCTGTTGCCCAGATTGCTCATCGTCGTCGTCAAATTCGCCCCAAACGACGTGTAGCTCGTGCTCGTCTGAAAGAAATTCATCGCGTCCTGAAAATTGCTGTCCAGCGCGCTGTCCAGCGTGCTGCCGTCGAGAGTGAGCGTCCCGTCGTAATTCGTGCTCTCCGTGATTCCCAGCTGCGACAACGACGTGATGGCTCCCGACGTCTGCGTAAACGTCGCCACTGCCTGCAGTTGTTCCTGGAGCATGGCCATCGCCGCATTGCCGTACAGCGGCTCGGGATTGCCCGAGGAGTCGGCCCCTTCCTGCGTGTTCAAATCTCCGATCACCGTGTTGTACGCGCTCACAAAGCTGCTCACCGCCGATTCGACATCGCTGTTGTTGTTGGTGATCTCCAGCTGCACCGATTCCGAGTTCGCGGGCACGCTCAACAGCTGCATGGTCACCCCCGGAATTGCGTCCGTCACCGTGTTCGACGAGCTGGTTGTCTGGACCCCATCCACGGAAAATGCAGCGTCCTTCCCCGGCTGCACCGTGGCAAACGTAAATCCCGTGCCACCCGTGGTCGAGTCCGTCAGGCCGCTGCCGTCGATCGCGACTGCCCCGCCTGCCCCGCTTGTATCGCTCACCAGCGATAATTGCGACTGTCCAGACGAATTGGTGACCACATTCGCCTGTACCCCATAGTCCCCGGAATTGATATAGGACGCGAGCGTGGACAGCGTATTGTTTTGCGGAATCTTGGCCCCGCTGCTGTCCGTCGCCGTGCCGTCGGAAATGGTGATTTTCTGTCCGCCGATGCTGAGGTAGCCCGTGAGCGTGTCGCCGCCGCTAATTGCCCCGCTGGTACTGGCATAGGAATACGTCTGGGCCAGATTCCCCACCACCACCGTATGGCTGCCCGCCACCGCCGACGATGTGGCGCTGGTCAGCGCTATCACCGACGTGTCCGAGCTGGACCCTTCTTTCTCCGAAAACACCCCGTTGGAATCGTTCAGCGCACTCACCGCCGTCGACAGCGTGCTCAGGTCCTTCCCGATACTGGTCAGCGCCGTATCCTGCGCCTGCAGGGTCGTCAGCTGGTTCTTCCACGGCGTCTCCACCGCCTGCAGATTGGTCACAATCGCGCTCACCGTGCTCGATACGTCGAACCCCTGACCGCTGGTCGGGGATCCAAACGAGATGCCGACGCTTCCCATGCTGTTGTTATCGTCGCTTTCCGGGCAATCCATTACCCGGAACCGCTGAGTGCACTCCCAGGGCCGCACTGCGCCACGCCAGTTTAGAAGAGCCTAAGAAAAAAACGGGGAGCCTCAGCCCGTACTCCGGCGAGCTGGTTTGTGCTCGCCGGAGAGGGAAAGCCCCCCGCAGGTGTAACTTTCGTATCCGCTTACTGCAACAGCTTCGTCACCATCTGCTGCGTGCTGTTGGCCTGCGCCAGAGCGCTGATGCCGGTCTGGGTCAGGATTTCGAACTTCGACATGTTCGACGTGGCCGATGCATAGTCCGTCGCCGTGATCGTGTTCTGTGCAGAGGTGATGTTCGTCATCTGTGAACTGGCGATGTTCGATGCCGCGGTCAGCGTGTTGATGTTGGCGCCCACCTGGCCCCGCTGGTAAGCGACGGCGTTGATGGCGTTGTCGACGGTTTGCAGTGCGGCTTCGGCATTGGCCTGGCTCGACAGATTCGTTCCCGTCAGGCTGGTGCCCGCGCCGGCGCCGGACAGGACGCCGCCCGTGCCCACGACTCCGCCCACATTCGTCGTCACCTGCGTGCCCATCAGAGAGGTCGCGCTGGCTGCCGCCGAGGTTCCCACACTGGCATCCGTCAGACTCCCCACCGTCACGTTGTAGTTCTGGCTGCCCGCGAGGGTACCGTCACTGGTGTAGACGCTCACCCCGCCCGCGACCGGAGTTTCCTGCGATGCCGCCTGCGAGGTAGCCTCGGCCACGGTGAACGAAGTGATGCCGGCCGCCGCGCCCGTCGACGAAACGGAGATCGACAGGTTGCCGACATTCGCGTCGGTCTTGGTTGTGTCGTAGGCGACGGTGTAGTTCGAGCCCAGCGCTGACTGCACCGTGCTGAGCAGGTTCGCGTTGCTCACCCCGTCCAGATCGACGTTGACTGCTGTCCCGGCGCCCGCGGCCGTTGTGGGGGTAACCGTGAAGTTGCCCATCACCGTGTTCGCGGAGTTGATGTTGGTCACCGCTACTCCGGATTCCCCCATAGCATTCGTGAGGGTCCCGTTCGCGATGGAGACCGAGTCGACGTTGGCCAGGAGCCCCGCTGCGCTGGGACCGATGCTCAGCGTCCCGACGCCCGTCTGGTTGTTCACGTTGTAAGCCACGCTGTAGTCGGCCGACGAGTTGGGCGTCGCGGCGTTCAGTGCCGCGTTGACCGTGGCGACCAGGGCCGACGATGCGGTCTGGCCGTTCAGGTTGACCGTGACGGCGCTCCCCGCCACTCCGCTGACGGTGGGCGTAATGGTGAACTGCCCGCTCAGCTGTTCCCCGTTGGTGAACGCGATGCTGCCAGATGTCGGCGTCGTCTCCGTCGCCGTGCTGGCCAGCGTGAGGTTGGTGATTTTGTCCGTAGTCGTGGCATACGACGTCAGCGCCACGTTCAGTGTGCCGTTGCTGTAGGTGACGGCGTAGTCGGCATTCGCATCTGGCCCGGTGAGTGTTTTGCCGGCATTCAGCACTGCGGAGACCGCACTCGCCAGGTTCGCTGTGGTCACGTTGGTCAGGGGGATGTTTTCGTTGGCTCCGGCCGACGTGCTGGCCGGTGTCTGCTTAAACACCGTCGGGCTGCCGCTGATGGTGAGCGCAGTGACGCCTGCACCGGTGCCGGCTCCCGAGATGCCGAAGCTCAGCGCGCCGGTCCCGCTGTTGTAGGTGGCCGAGTAGTCCGACCCCGCCAGATCGGCGGTCAGTGTGCTCTGCAGGTTCGCCGTCGTCACGTTGTCCAGGTCGATCGTCTTGTTGGGGCTGGTCGACGCAGGCACTACCGGCGTGGTCTGCGTGGCGGCGCTGCCGCCGGTATTGGCAACCGCAATGCCGGTCTCGCTGCCGCCTCCGGAAAGACCGATCGTCAGAGTCCCGGCCGAGTAGGTGATCGAGTAGTCCGATGCGGTCCCGCCAGCGCCGCTGATAACGCCCCCGATCGTGGTTTGGATTTGAGCCTGGTCCTCTCCCGCCAGGGAACTCAGGTCAATGGTGTAAGGCCCGTTGGCGTCGCCCGTCCCTGCGATGGTGAAGCTGCCCGTCAACGTGTTGTCGGTGGTGTCGACCGCCGCCGAAAACGTCTCGGTGGCACCCGCGCCGTTGTTCGACCAGCTTAGTGGAGTAGCCACGCCGCCGCTCTGCGGAATGGTGCCGCCGATGACGATGGTGCCGCCGATGTTATCTGCGGACGGAAGGTTCGCCGTAATCGTCGCGCCGTTATTCGTGAAGCTGACATTGGTCTGCGCTCCGGCTGCCACCGCCGAGTTGGCTTGAACGGAGATCGAACCACCCAGCGTGCCGCCATCCGTTACGGCCAGATTGAAGCCGGTCTGCGCGGCTGCCGCACCGCCGGTGCTGGCGCCCGTTGCCGGTGCGCCGGTGAATCCCGTGATGTGGTCGGCTGAGGCGTTGGTGCCGAGACCGATCTGCAACTGGTTGTTCCCAACCGCCGTCACCGTGTAGTCGCTGTCGCCGTTCCCGGCCTGCGCGTTGATCAAAGTCTGCAAGCTAGCTGCCTGCGCTGTCAGCGAGCTGCCGGTAACGTTGGCCAGATTAATGCTGATCGCCGATGCGGTGCCCCCGCTGGTCGTAGGCGAAAAAGCGAGAGTGCCCGAAAGCTGGGCGCCATTGGCGATCACACTGGAAGTGAGGGTCGACGTGGCCGCCGTTCCGTTTGCGGTCCAGCTCATGTTCACCGGAGATGCGCTGTAGGTCGTGGTCTCTGCCGGCGCCGCTGCCGCAGTCGAGCCGCCTGCCGTGATCGAGCCTGCGGCAACTGTCCCCGACGATCCCGTCACCGAGGACAACGCTCCCGCTGCGTTCGCGCCCCATCCCAGTGCGCTCGTGGTCTGGTCCGCGCTGAACACCGTAATCCCGTTGTATTCTGTCGTGCTGCCGATGGTCCCGATCTGCGTCAGAATATCCTGGTACTCCTGGTTGGCCGCGCCCAGCTGCGAGCCCGACAACGTTCCGCCGCCCGCTTCCGTTGCCAGCGTGACGGCGCTGGTCAGCAAACTCGTTACCTGCGACAGCGCGCCGTCTGCCACCTGCAGAAAGCCCGCGCCCTCACTGGCGTTGCTCGAAGACTGTGAAAGAGCCGCGGAATTCGCCGCGAGGCCGTTCGCAATCGAGAGACCGGCCGGATCGTCCGCGCCGGAGTTGATCTTCGAACCCGAAGATAATTGCGTCAATACATTCTGCAGACTCGACTGCGTCTGGTTCAGGTTGTTTTCTGCGTAAACTGCCGAAATATTGTTCAGGACGCCCAGTGGCATGATCTTTCTCCATTCTGAAATAGGGTCCCTGAACGGAGCACAGGACCGCAAAGGCCCGTGCCCACTCCCGGGAACCGCTTGACTCACGCTCTTCATCGGCCCTCCTCTCCCACCTCATTATTTCCTCCGCCCCCTTTGGTCCCCCGCGTGCATCCACCCCGGCCCTATCCTGCCTCGACTTCCTCGAGCGCCTCTTCCTTCCTCCCCAACCCGAGCACCCCCTTCATCCCCTCTCCATCCCCGCCGATAAGAACCACAGGCGTGGGAGCGCCCGCCATGATTCATCTCACGCGCCTCAACGGCAATCCGCTGGTCGTCAACAGCGACCTCATCAAATACGCCGAATCTTCGCCGGACACCATGCTGACGCTCATCAACGGCGAGAAAATCGTCGTCCTCGAATCCTGCGAAGACGTCGTCAACCGCACCATCGCCTACCGCGGCCAGATCTTTGCTGAAGCCGCCGGACATCTCCAGGCTCTCGCCTGGACCCCGTCTTCCGAAGCCGCGCGCGTCTCGGTACAGAACACCCGCAATTCCCAACCCACCGCCAATCCCGAGGATTAACACCATGGACGTGGGTAGCCTCGGAGGCATTCTCCTCGCGCTCGCCGGCATTCTCGCCGGCCTGCTGCTCGAGGGCGGGCACCTCAGCCAGGTGCTGCAGCCCACCGCCGCCATCATCGTCTTCGGCGGAACGTTCGGCGCCGTCATGCTCCAGTTCCCTCTCAAAACCGTGTTCTCCGCCGCCGGGCGCCTCGTGCGCCTCTTTCTTCATAAACAAGACACCGGCGCTCTCCAGCTCACCCAAATCGTCTCCTTTGCCAACAAAGCCCGCCGCGAGGGCATTGTCTCCCTCGATCCGGAGCTACCCAAAATCGGCAACCCCTTTCTGCGCGAGGCCCTCACCCTCGCTGTCGACGGCATGGAATCCTCCGAGCTGCGCCGCATCATGGAATTCCAGATCGACAACGTCAGTGAAACCGAAGCCCGCATCCCCGCTGTCTTCGAATCCGCCGGCGGATTCTCGCCCACCATCGGCATCATCGGCGCCGTCATCGGGCTCATCCAGGTCATGCAGCACCTCGACCACATGGACCAGGTCGGTCGCGGCATCGCTGTCGCCTTTGTGGCCACCATTTACGGCGTGGGCGCGGCCAACCTCTTCTTTCTTCCTGCCGCCGGCAAACTGAAACAGCGCGCCCGCGACGAGCAGCGCCTCAAGGAGATGGCCCTCGAAGGCGTCATCTCCATCCTCGAAGGCATGAACCCCCGCATGATCGAGGTCAAGCTAAGAAGCTTTCAGGACAGCGCCCCTCGCACCCCGGAAAAACCTGCCGCCGAAAGCCGCCCATGAGACGCAGCTCTCTCCGCTCCCGCAGAAACGCCGACCACCCCCAGAACGACCGCTGGCTCGTCTCTTATGCCGACTTCATCACCCTGCTCTTCGCTTTCTTCGTCGTGCTTTATGCCAGCTCGCGAGCCGATCAGAACAAACAGACCCAGATCGCGCATTCCATCCAGTCGGCTTTCCAGGCTCTCGGCGTCTTTCCCTCCCCGGTCCCGGACCATTCCACCCATTCCGCCGATCCCCAACACACGGTTCCCCCGGTGGACGTCGTGCTCGGCGACGATCTGTCTGCATCGCCCGCAGTCCGGCAGGACCTCCAGCGCCTGCAAGGGCAGCTCACCAGTCTGCTCTCGTCGCAGGTCGCTCAGCACATCGTCGCCCTCAAGCTGGGGCGCGATGGCCTCGTGATTTCCCTCCGCGAATCCGGCTTCTACGACAGCGGCTCCGCTCTGCCCCATCCGCAGGCAAAGGATACCCTCGATCAAGTCGCCGCCAAAGTCACCGCCACCCCTTACGACATCCGCATCGAAGGCCACACCGACAACATCCCCATCCACACCGCCCAGTTCGACTCCAACTGGGAGCTATCGACCGCCCGCGCGACCGAGCTCGCAAAGATTTTCATCGTCGATTACCACTTCGCTCCCGCACGTCTCTCCGCCGCCGGCTTTGCCGAGTATCACCCCGTTGCCGGCAACGACACCGCCGAAGGGCGCAGCCAGAATCGCCGCGTCGACATCATCGTCCTGCCCCGCATCAGCGTGGTGCCAACCCAGCCGGCAGCGCACTGATCGCTGCACCCTGTACCCTGTCCTCAGCTGAATCCCAGCACCGGATGCGGAATGTACGCTTCTTCCAGCGCCGCAATCTCTTCCGGCGTCAGCTTCACCGACAGCGCCACCACCGCATCTTCCAGATGATGCTGCTTCGTCGCGCCCACAATCGGCGCGGTCATCCCCGGCTTCGCCAGCATCCATGCCAGTGCCAGCGACGCCTGCGCCACGCCTTTCTTTTTGGCCAGTTCCGCCAGGCTATCGACGACCTTGTGATCCGCCTCCTCAGTCTGCGCGTACATTCTGTTGCCGAACTGATCCGTCTCCGACCGCTTCGTCGTCTCGCTCTGCCAGGGCCGCGCCAGCCGCCCGCGCGCCAGCGGACTCCACGGAATGATCCCAATCCCTTCGGCGCGGCACAGCGGAATCATCTCCCGCTCCTCTTCCCGATACAGCAGGTTGTAGTGGTTCTGCATCGAGACGAACCGCGTCCACCCATACAGATCCGCCAGATACAACGCCTTCGCAAATTGCCAGGAATACATCGACGACGCCCCGATGTACCGCACCTTTCCCGCCTTCACCACGTCGTGCAGCACCTCCAGCGTCTCCTCGATCGGCGTTTCGTAATCCCATCGGTGAATCTGATACAGATCGACAAAATCCGTCTGCAGCCGCCGCAAACTCTCGTCGAGCTCGTGAAAAACCTCCTTACGCGAAAGTCCTCGTCCATTGGGCTCATCGCGCATGAGTCCCTGCAATTTGGTCGCGACCACCACCGCTTCACGCCGCACATTCTTTTTCAAGAATCGTCCCAGCACCTCCTCGCTAGCGCCCCCTGAGTACACATTCGCCGTATCGAAGAAGTTGATGCCGAGATCGAGCGCCTGCCGCAGGAACGGTTGGCTCTGCTCCTCATCGAGCGCCCACGCCTGCCGGCCCGGCTTCAGCTCGCCCGTCGCCGGCGCCCCATACGTCATGCAGCCCAGACAAATGCGGGAGACCTTCAGCCCGGTCCTCCCAAGATTCACGTAATCCATCGTTGCTCCTTAAGAAGATTGTTTCGAAAAAATCCCGATTGCCCTGTCTGATAAGAGCATGGTCCGCTCAGAAACGATTCGCCGAGACCACCAAGATTCTAAGATCGAAGGCAATGATGGCCCAGGATGACGCGCGAACCAGACAGGATGACGCGCGAACCACAATCGCCGATCAACGGAGAGCTGCGCGGCGGTTGCGCGCGATGTACAACCGCCTCGTCAAGCGCTTCGGCCCGCAGCAATGGTGGCCTGCGAAGACCGCCTTTGAAGTCGTCATCGGCGCATACCTCACCCAAAACACCGCCTGGAAGAGTGTCGAGCGCTCCATCGCCAATCTCGAAGCGCGCGGCGTCCTATCGATCGGCGGCCTGCGAGCGATCCCCGAAGCAGAACTGCGCGACCTCATCCGCCCCTCCGGATTCATGCTCCGCAAAGCGGCAGCCCTCAAGGCCTTCGTCGCCTTTCTCGACGTTCATTACGGCGGCCGCATCGAAACCCTGTGCGAGGCAGCTCCCGAATCGCCACTTACCGTGCGCGAACAGCTGCTCGCCCTCCCCGGCGTCGGCCCCGAGACCGCCGACGCCATCCTGCTCTACGCCCTCGATGCGCCCGCCATGGTCGTCGACGAATATCTGCGCCGCATCGTAATCCGCCACAGCCTCGTACCGGAAAAAGCAAAGTACGCCGACATCCAGGCCCTCGCCGAGCAAACCTTCGCATCAGAGCGCGCCCATGAAAGCAGCCCCGACCTCGCCGGCCACTACAACGAATTTCACGCCCTCGTCGTCCAGATCGGCAAAACCCACTGCCGCCGCACACCCATCTGCGAAGGCTGTCCGCTTCAGTGGGATCTAAAGAACGCTCGCCCCCAACCGGGGACGAAAATCCCCGCATAGACTGAACTGTGCTCACCCTCTGCGCAGCCACCACCAACCCCGGCAAGCTGCGCGACTTCTCCGTCGCCGCCGCGGAAGGCGAAGTGGCCGTCGAGCCGCTGCCCGGCCTCAAAGAAATCCCCGCTCCCGACGAAAACGAGCCCACCTTCGCTGGCAACGCCCGCCTCAAGGCCGAGCACTACAGCCGTTTTACCAACGAGCTGGTGCTGGCCGACGACTCCGGCCTCGAAGTTGATGCCCTCAACGGCCAGCCTGGCGTCCGCTCAGCGCGCTTCGCCGAGGACGCCGGCTACGAATCGCCCGCCGCAACCCCTGCGCTCTCCACCGACGCCCGCAACAATCTCTATCTCCTCGATCGCATGCGCGACATCCCGAACCGCACCGCCCGCTACCATTGCGTGCTGGCCCTCGCCCGCAACGGATCCGTCCTCGTCACCACCGACGGCAGCGTCGACGGCGAGATTCTCGACGCGCCCCGCGGAACCGGCGGCTTCGGCTACGACCCATTATTCTGGCTCCCGCAACTCGGCCTTACGATGGCCGAAATTACCCGCGAAGAAAAGCACGCGCTCAGCCATCGCGGCCGCGCCTTCCGCGCTCTGCTCGCCGAGCTTCCGTCCATCCTGCGCTAAGTCGCCACCGGCCGGTGCGCGCAATGCACGCGTGCCAGCTTCCTTCTCCACAAACAACAATTGCAAGCTACCTGAGCACACTACGGCACTCCAGGGCTCTGCGCTTTTCCGAAGAGCGCAATGAAGTTGGGAATATCAATGCCAATGCCAATTGACAGTCCCACTTTGAGGTGAGTAGCCAAATTCAAGAGATGGCGATTGGGATCATCGCTCCCGTCTGATGAATTTATGACATCGAAGCGGCGAAAAAAGACAAGGCCAGCCAGACATGGCGGCCGATAGCCGGCGTGAGATCTCATCGAGAAATTCGCGGCGCCGCACGCGCCATTCGTTATCCCCTCCATCACCATCTCCTATGCTTACAAACTCCATATAGAACGCTTATGAGAAATTTATGCGTTCCGGGTTCTCTTTGCTCTTAACCGGTTTGCTCTGGTAGAGGCCAGATCGGACCGGTTACATCTGCGAAGACGCTTGACTCCTTACCTTCCATGGCAGCCCACACCGTGATGTGTGCGCAGCTCGAAGGTCTGGGTTCAGAGCTTTCATCGCAGAAGCAGTAGCCGTAAGAACCAGACGTTCTGCTCTCCGCCACACCGCGCTGCTTGCCGCCATTCTTCTGGCGGTTCTCAGGAGCGCCCGCGCACTGTTGTTCCCGGCAGCCTTGGCGACACCGTCGTCCCGCGTGCTTCCGACTGTTGACTCGCAGTCCTTAGCTTCGCCCGCGGACCCAGTCGTTCGGTACCACATTTCGCAAAGATGATCGGCTTCTCTCGGCTCAGATCCGAGAGCCGGCCCCAACCTCACTCCAGGAGGCAGGACCAATGCTTACAGTGGCAAACGTATCGCTCTCGTTCCTGAAGACGCAAAACCCGCGCGGTTCTAAACCCGCATTGCCCTTCCGGCCGCGCACATTGCGGATCGCCATCGCAGCCATCATCACCCTGTTCGTCGTTACCACTTGGACCGCCCGCGCCCAGTCCACCTTCGGCAGCATCCGTGGCACCGTCACCGACGTCTCCGGTGCCGTTATCGAGGGTGCCACCATCAAGCTGCACTCCCTCGACGAAAGCGCCGACCGCCAGACCACCACCAATGGCTCCGGCGACTTCCTCTTCGAGAATCTGAAGGCCGGTCATTACAAAGTCACCATCTCGCACGCCGGCTTTACCGATGCCGTGGTCTCTTCGGCCACGCTGGAAGCCCGCCAGGAACTCCGCCTTCCCATTACTCTTACTGTCACGGCAGGAACCACGACGGTGCAGGTAAGTGCCGATGCGGCGCTGATGAATACCGAAAATGGAACGATCAACAATACGATTTCAAACGTAGACATTACTCAATTGCCAATCAATTCCCGGTCAGTGTCGAGTAGTCCACTGGCCGCTCTCGCCGTGTCTCCCGAGGTCACCCGGGACGCGCAGGGGAATTTCGCGGTAGGGGGCGCGACCTCGTCGCAGACTGGCTTCTCGGTGGATGGAATTTCCACCGCCAACATTCGTTACAACGGCGCGCTCGAGGACACCTATCCGTCGATGGAAAGCATCGACGAGATGAAGGTCACGGCGTTCAACAACAATGCAGAGTTCGCTCAGATCGGCGATGTGACCTTCACCACTAAGAGTGGAACCAATCAATTGCATGGCAGTGCGTTTGAATATTTTCAGAATAGCGATCTGGATGCCACCGTTCTGAATTTCCCCATCAAGGCTCCTCGGACCTTTAACACGTTCGGCGGCAGTTTGGGAGGCCCCGTGACTATCCCCAAACTGTACAACGGGCGCGACAAAACCTTCTTCTTCGCCGACTACGAAGGCAATCGCAAGACCCAGTCTTATCCCGAGGAGCTCCTTGTGCCCTCGGCGGCGGACAGGGCCGGCAACCTGAACGACCTGGTGCAGGGCCTGGGAGCCGGACCTCTGCTCAACCCGTTCAGCGGCGCGCCTTTCCCCAACAACACCATCCCATCCGGATCGTGCGCGGCCTGCATCAATCCCGTCGCTCAGGCTCTGTTGAACTACTATCCCCTGCCCAACGCCAACCTGGGTGTCTTAAACCCGTCCTACAACTACGAGACCCTCGTGCCGAACCCCTCCAACTCCAACGGCTTCGATGTCCGCGTCGATCACAATTTCAATACGAAGCAGCAAGTCTACGTGCGCTACAGCTTCAAGAACGCGTCCTATAGCGAGTTCAACAGCGCTGGCGTCGTTGCCCCCGCCAGCAATTTTCTGCCGAATGATGAGGCCAACGATCAAAATCGCAGCATGGTGGCTTCCTGGAACTATGCGATCACTCCCTCGCTGGTGAACGAATTCCGCTTTGGGTTCGCTAATTACAACGAGAATGACACTTTCCCTATCCAGGGCGCCTCGGCCATCTCTCAACTCGGGCTGGTCTTCGATCATCCGGTAGGCACCGCCTCACATCCCACCGCCGATACCTTCCCGAACTTCAATTTCGCCGACGGCTCCGTAACCACCATTGGGCAGGACCGGGTTGGAACAACCATTTCGGGGAACGTCCAGTTCACCGACAATCTCACCAGGAACATTGGCGAGCACACGCTTCGCTTTGGAATGGATGCGCGCAGAGTGCATTTCAATTCCCTGATGTACTTCGCGCCCTCTGACGACTATGGCGACTTCACCTTCAGCGGCGGCCTGACCAACTACTCTTTCGGCGATTTTATGCTCGGGTTGCCAAACCCGTCTTACTTCGCGGTCATTGGCCCACAAATGGATGCACGCAGTGTCCACTGGGGCCTTTACGGCCAGGACACATGGCAGCTAAACAGACATCTCACCGTCAATTTCGGATTGCGGTGGGAACTGCTTCCACCCTTCCAGGAAACCAATGGAGATATAGCGACCTATCTTACTTCGGGGAACAACCTGACCGTCGTCGTTCCTGACAAGTTCTATCCGTTTATCAAGAACAATTCGCTCCTCCAGCAGATATACACGGGCTTTCTTCAGGGATTCAACGCATGTCCGCTTCAGACCGGCAGCCAGTTACCGTGTTCGAACATCGAAACGGCGAGCCAGGCAGGGCTTCCGCAGGGCCTTCGGGATTGGAATTGGCGCGATTTTGACCCGCGCGTCAGCTTTGCCTGGCGTCCGTTCAACAACGACAAGACCGTCATTCGCGCCGGCGCTGGCATCTACACCATGACCACTCTTGGTCCCATGTCTTTCAACAGTGGCATCATCGCCCTCTCCGACCTCCTTACCTACAACAATTCCGTCTCCAACGGTGCCGCGGCGTTCCAGTTTCCCAACACCTCCCCTCCCAACGCGGCAGCAACTATAGGCGGCGGCGATTTCGAGGAAGCAAACGATCCGCACTGGAAGGACCCCTCGTCGGCGCAATGGAACTTGACCGTGGAACGGGAGCTGACACCCAACACGGTGGTCCGGTTGAGCTACACCGGCCAGGAAGACTGGCATCTTCCCATCACCGTAGACAACAACCAAATTCCGGCCAGCACCACGCCCTACACCGTTCCCAACAACGGCTACTCAGTCGTCGATCCTCGTGCGCCTTTCCAGAACTGGCTCCTGTTGATGGAGTCGTTCAGCAACGGCACTCAAAACTATGAGTCCGGTATAGCGGAAGTCACCCATAAAGAGGGACACGGAGTGACCTTCCAGGCGAACTACACTTTCGCGAAAAATCTCAGCGATGCGCAAGGCACCGACGCGCCATCTGCATACGCGGGTGAGGAGCCCTATGCCGTGGAAATTGCCGACCGTTTCCACATCAAGTCCGACCGCGGCAACGTCGTGGGGATGCCGCGCCAACGCTTCATGGTGACAGGCAATTACAAGCTACCGTTCGGAACGGGACAAACTCTTGGCGGACCACGGTTCCTGAATCCAGTCATCGGAGGCTGGACCCTGAGCTCGGTGACCACACTACAGACAGGTCAGTGGCTGACGCCCACTATGCCGGCGACCGACGATCAATCGAACACCGATATGATCGAGCGAAACACCGGCGGGGCCCTTGCACGTCCGGACTGCGTCGGAAACCCGTACGCCAGCCAGACTACCCAGCACTATTTCAACCTCAATGCCTTCGCTCTGCCGCCGTCGGATGCCGGACGCTTCGGGACCTGCGGCGTCGGTATCCTGGAGGGGCCCGGGATGATCGACGTGGACGGGGGTCTGGCCAAACGCTTCAGCATTGGCGAGCGAATGCATCTTCGCTTCGAAGCGACGTTTACCAACGTCATCAACCATACGAATTATGCGCCGCCGTCGCTGAACCTCGGCGAACCTTCGAGCTTCGGCGTTTTGAATACCGCGCTGCCCCAGGGCGAGGGAGGCAACCGCACGGGCCAACTCGCCCTCCGCATGGATTTCTAGAAGGGAACAAGTTGGTATCAGTGGTCGCAGTCAGGAAATGAAGATGCCTCCAGCCGAAAGCTGGAGGCATCGCATACGCCATCGAGTCAGACGAGCAGTTTCACCTGCGGCTTATTGTGTCCAGAGCATTCTGCTCTTCAGGCAACATACCCGCCCGAACGCAGTTACGCCCCAGCCGCTTCGCCCGGTACATCGCCTCGTCAGCTAGGTGTATCAGATCCTCCGCCTGCATGATGCCGTCATGCGATGCCACACCCAGACTGCAAGTCACCGTGAGCGTGCCGACAGCCGTCGCAACCGGCGTCTCCGCGATGGCTCGCCGGAAATCCTCCGCGCGCTGGACGCCGTTCATCGCCGAGCAACCCGGCAGAACAATCAGAAATTCCTCGCCGCCATACCGCCCCGCAAAATCATAAGGCCGCATGAGCTCGGCGATGCGCCTCGACGCCTCCTGGAGCACCACATCCCCCGTCAGATGCCCATACGTATCGTTGACATTCTTGAAGTGGTCCAGGTCGATCATTACCACCGCGATCGGCAGCTGATCGCGCTGCGCCCGGGAAACCTCCTTCTCCAGCATCTCGAAGATCACCCTGCGATTCCAGAGCTCCGTCAGGCTGTCCTTCATGGCCTGCGCCTTCAAAGCGCGCTGCGCGTCTTCCGCCACTTTCTTGGCAAGCTGCAGTTCACCTCTGCTCTGGTTCACCTGGTCTTCGAGCTTGCGGGAACGCTTTAAGAGGTGACGAACCCGCAGCATATAAAGTGCGAAGCTCAGCGTCAGCAGCAGAATCCCCGTCAGGCTCCGGAACCTTGGCGTTTCCCAAAGTTGCGGGATGATATTGATTCGCAGGCTGGCAACCTTTGAGCCCCACGCGTCGTTGCCATCCGCCTCCTGGAGCTCAAACAGGTAAGCGGCCGGCGGCAGCCCCGTATAGACGGCCTCGCGCTCCTTCCCCGCGTCTGTCCACTCCGTCTCGAGACCGATGAGCCGGTAGCGGAAGTGCGCGCGGTCCGGAGCCACCGAATCCGGCGCCGTGAATTCAATTTCCAAATCTCCGCCGCCCGGACCTGCCGTTACTGCCTGGCTTAAGGGGAGCAGCGTTCGATTGAACCGCACCTGCTCGATCAGCGGCTGAGAATGAATCGTCTTCCCCAGGCTGCGTACAGAATCGCCGGCGGCACATGCCGGGGCCGCAACGCCGAACAGGACTACAAAAAAGAGGAGGCCAGGCAGACACGCTGTCGCCGCCTTCATAAACCTCGAATGAACTTCAGGGGATCCTGCGGAAAAGCCGCCGCGCTGGCATGCCAGAGGCAATCCGGAAGCCGCCAACCGCTCTCGTTCCTCATCGGTCCGGCGAGATCGATCGTCGGGCCGCAAGTATCCAGCAAGCATAGACTTGCGCCAGTCTGGCTGACGCACCCCTCTCCTGTAGCATCCTGCCACGGACCAGGCCATTAGGCCCCCAGGCTGGACACGATCACCGTAGTCACCAGCCACCCCCATTTGACTACGCCGATCCTGGCGTTTATACCGCCCCATCTACACAAAATAATCTGCGATAGAGCCGGTCTCGACCATACAACTTAAGGTCGCTTCGACTGCTACATCGGCGACAAACTGCAATCTTCGCCTCATGGCAATCCAGGGCCGGGTGAGCGATTTGGCCTGAACTCCCCGGCTGAGCTTCCGGCCATTCCCGCTACCGTGGATACCTACGGAAACTTCATATCCAGTGCGTAAATCTCTTCTGAGCTGATGTCGCGCAGGGCGTAGATAGAACCGTCCGGGGCGACACCGGTCCAGGTGCCGAAATTCAGGACGAGATTCGTACCCCGCGCCATGTCCGCGATGGTCTCGACTTTGCGATCCGCCAGGCAAACACGTTTCTCCGGGGCGTTGGTCCCCTTGGGCGTATTGAAATAGACGCACTTCCCATCCGCGCTCCACTCGGGATACCCAACCTCTGGGGCCGCCTCGGTCAGCTTCTGCCACAGACGGCGGTTCAGGTCGTATAGCATGACCCGCGAGCTCTGTGGAATCAGGGCGACCAGGTAGCGTCCGTCCGGCGACCAGCGAGCCGAGAAGAAGCCCTTCGAGTCCGGTACCTCGGTCGTCTCCCGGCTCTGAAGATTCACGATGTGCAGAGACCCCCTGCCGTACGCGGCCTCAGCAAAGTTCCCCCCATAGGCGAGCGCATCCCCAGCCGGCGACCAGGTCGGGGCCTCACTGTCTGCACTTCCTGAAGTGATCGGCTCCCAGTCGCCCCCGTCCACCGAGATGATGTAAATCTGCGAGCCCGCCCCTGGGTAGCGGCCGTCAAACGCAATCTGCGTGCCGTCGGGCGACAAATGAGGAACCCCGGCCTGCATAGGTGCGAAGGTCAGCTGGTGACGATCCGTTCCGTCGCTGCGGCCGTACCAGAGCATGCCTTCCGGGTAGGAAACCCAGGCGAGGTGCTGCCCATCCCGAGAGAAGGTCAGAAACTGGCCCGAAACTCCGGGGAGAAAAGGCTGGATTGCCCTCGTTCGGGTCGTAGCGCGTCAGTTCGCCGCGCGGCGTCGTGCCTATGAAAAAGACCTTCCGCCCGTCCCGGCTGGGCAGTGGCCTCGCCGCATGGATAACACCCGACGTGAGCTGGACCGGAGCGTGGCTGACGCGATGCCACCAGTCGTCCCCCTCGCGCATCGCCCAAACCGCCGTGACATCGTTTCTGGTCGCCTGAAAAATGTAGTACTTGCCGTCCGGTGTCCAGCTGCGGCAGCAGTCGCTGGGCTGGGTGGCAAACCCCGGCAGAAGCCGGTGAAGATGCGTGCCGTCCGATCGCATTTCCCACAGCGAGCTGGTTCTCTTGGACCTGTCGGCAACGCTGAAGCGGAGAAGGCTATGGTCCTTCGAGAGGCGAATCCAGAATGGATTGCCGGCAACCGTGACCAGCTGACGCGCCTGGTTTCCCTCCGCGTCGGCAGCATAGATAGACCCGTGAGAACTGTAATAGAGCGTCGCGCCGTCCGGCGACCATGCGGCATCGTAGACCTGCATGTTGCCGAGACGCCGAGGCTGCCCGCCAGGAACCGGCAGACTCCAGAGGCCGCCACCGTAGAATAATGAAACCGGCGGTCCCGCGACCAGCAGTTCCTGCCGGTACGGCGCTATGTCCAGCAGACCGTCAAACGTAAAAGGAACCATCATGGGAACGGCATCTCCGCCGTCGCCCCGGCCATACCCTCCAGGGCACCGCTGCCTCTTCTTCGTCGGTCTTCTCTGAATGAGCAGTTTCCCCGCGCTCTGGAGCCTGTCATTAACTTTCCCGCGGGGCGCTGGGAGCCAATTTTTCTCAGGTCGAGGAGCGAGGAGCGACGAATATCGGGTATCTTCGAGCGACGAGGGACGAGGAAATGGGGAAAATTGGCCCCAGCCCTCCGGGTTGCTGCGCAAATCGGTCCATACTTCGTTGTCATCCTCGACAGTGGACCCGCCACAGCCGTCGGATTCCGCCTCGTCTGGACCGATTTTCGTCCGCGACGCCATCCGTGCGAAAGTTAATAACAGGCTCTAACTCGGAAGACTGGGCGGTAGCTGCCTTATTCCTTTCGTGCCTGCCGCTGCCGCCCGGGTTATCAGCATCTGCGGCACGGCGGTATAGATTCGTTCCACCGCGGGTCGCCGATAATCCCAGCGCGGATTCGCATCCGGCCAGTAAACCGCCATGGTCGCATTCGCCTCGAAAAGAAGGATCTCGCCCTTCCCGTTCAGTCCGAAGTCGATGCCCCCGTAGTCCAGTCCAAGCATCTCCTCGATTCGCTTGAGCGCGGTCATCGTGCCCGGACCGAGCACCCCCTCCATATCCGCCAAAAACGCCGCATCTTCCGCGCGGCGCTCGCTGTGCTCTGCCATCTCTGCACTGAAGTAGTGAATCTTCCAATGGCTCGATACCGCTGCATGTACGGGATAAAACCTGCCGTCAATAAACAGCACCCGGTATTTGCGCGTGCAGCCGTCTGCTCCTCGCCCATCCAGGTACTGCAGAACGATCAAGTCCTCTCCAGGAAGGCGGGAAAGCTCATCGTCCAGATTGTTTGCGTCTTCGACACAGACAAAATGCTTCCCCATGTGGAATCCGGGGGCGCGCAGCAGAAGCGGAAACTCAAAGCCGCAGGTCGCAAGCTCGGCGGCCGCATGGCATCCCGCCAAACGGGCACGCGGCAGGGTCATGGTGCGTGCCGTAACTACGCCCGGGATACCGGCAAGCCGCTCCGCATTCCGGCAACGGCCAGTCTCCCGCACCGCAGCTGGGTTGTTAATCACTGGAGCCGAACAGCGGGCCAGGATCGATACCGCGGCCGACAAGGCTTCCGCGCGTACATCCGCATCGCCGATGCCGTTGATCACCAGATCGTGGGGCGGCAGCGGCATCCAGACTTCATAAAACTCGACGATCGCAATGTGCGTCTGAAATATCCGATCATTCAGAAACCGCTGGATCAGTACGTTGCCGGAATTAATCGACAGCAGCAGCAGGACCGAAACAGGAGAACTGTCTCCACGGTAAGGCAGGGTAAACAACGCCTGGAGCTGAAGAGCTCTGGCCAGATGAGAAGCCGCCGAGTGCATCTCTCCGAGTCCGGATAGGGCGTAATACATTCCGGCATGCGCCCGCCTGCTCGAAGGTTCGGCAGTCAGCGCCAGCTCAAATTGCTCTCTGGCTCCATCAAGATTCCCAGCCTGCAGAAGAATCGCTCCCGATTGTGCATGGGCATCGGGATCATCCGGCAGCCACGGTGGTGGATCCGCCTGGCTCCCCGGCCATGGTATGTGAGATTCGGCAGTATGCATGACTGTCTCCTGGAGCGTTCGGGCTTGAGAGTTCCGTGGCGCCCGCCGCCGCCCGTTCCATCACCCTCGCCTCGAGCGCACGTCCCTGGCACAAAGTGTGTTCCACCAGCGCATCGATCTCCGCGCAACTGGTGCGATGGTTCACGATCGCCGCCCGAATCGCCAGGCGTCCGCCAATCCTGGTCGTGGAGGGTGCAGCAATGCCGGAGTCCTGCAGCGCGACGACAATCTGTTCGTTCAGCCGGTCGGAGTCCTCCCCTCGATAGCGGAAGCAGACGATATTCAACTCCACCGGAGCCAGCAGCTCCAGTTCCGGCGTCTCCGCAATGCGGCTTTCCAGATACCGGGCCAGTCCACAGGTCCGGCCTATCATGGCTCCCAGCGCGTCGGTCCCGTAGACCTTCAGGGTGAACCAGACCTTCAATGCGCGAAAGCCGCGCGAAAGATCGGGCCCGAAATCGCAGGGCCACTCGGCACCCGC
>Ga0182015_10000949_pt1 | contig 40088 bp, 35 predicted proteins | sample 712P3MmetaG_FD_120478 | JGI IMG/M metagenome (GOLD analysis project Ga0182015, IMG submission 120478) | Permafrost microbial communities from Stordalen Mire, Sweden - 712P3M metaG | ecosystem: Environmental > Terrestrial > Soil > Wetlands > Permafrost | place: Sweden: Stordalen | collected...
CCAACTGGGATGGTAATCACATCCTATAATCATCATCGAAGGCTCCTTCCTACCGACTGCTTCGGTCCTCAAACCAAGCATACTCGGCCAGAGACTGGAGCCTTCGTTCTTATCCAATCAATCTTTTGCGTTTTTCCTCTCTGCAAAGGGTGCGGATTTTGACTTTGCCTTCTCGAACCTTTCTCGCGGACTGTGACCGTCGTTTGCTGAGAATCTTAAGCAGAGAACGGGGTTATAATCTGCTTTCTATGGTAGTCCGGAGGACAATCAAGTTAAGCATCCTCGCTCTCGCGCTAGCTGTACTAATTATCGCCGCGGCGCCTGCGGGCGCGCAGTTCTCGACCAGCAACGCAACACCCGACTGGTGCAAACAGCTTCCCCGCCCGCAATACAAAACCCTCGAACGCTTACGCTCACCCGACCCTTGGTTCGAAGTTTACAAAGTGGCGCCAGGGGTTTTTGCGATTTACGAGCCGCATCAATTTGAAGAAGCGATCTCGTTTCTGATCCTGGGCGACAAGCGCGCCGTCTTGTTCGATACCGGCCTCGGCATCGGCGACATCAAGCGCGTGGTCACTGCGCTAACGCCTTTGCCGATCACCGTGCTCAATTCGCACACGCACAACGACCACGTTGGCGACAACTGGGAATTTGACGATATCTATGGCATGGATACCGACTTCACGCGGGCGAATGCAAAAGGTTCCACCGCCGACGCGCAAGCCGAGCTAGCTCCCGGATCCGTTTGCGGCCAGCTTCCCGTTGATTTTGACGCAAAGTCCTACGCCACGCGTCCGTTCCACATCACTCACGTGATTCACGATAGCGAAACAGTCGATCTCGGCGGTCGAGTGCTGGAAATAATCTCGACGCCCGGCCACACGCCGGACGAAATTTGCCTTCTCGACAGCAAAAATGGCCTGCTATTCACCGGAGATAATTTCTACCCAGGGCCAATTTGGTTATACCGTCCAGAGACTGATCTCGACGCCTACGTCCAATCCATCGCCCGAATCGCGGCGCTCGCGCCTAAAATCCACCTGGTGCTGCCATCCCACAACGTCCCGGTAGCCGATCCATCGCAATTGCCGAAGCTACTAGTCGCGATCGAAAAAGTCCGGGGTGAAGCCGTAGAGCCTTTCGCTGCAGGAAACGGCAAAGTCACCTATACCGTAAATGGTTTTGTCTTTCTGATGGCCGCACCGCAGTAAGCACGGTGTAGTCGCAGCGGCGCGGCGCAACTGACTGCTGACTTTCATTTACTCTTCTACGAACGCTTTTAACCTTGCCAGCGCCTGATCCCATTGTTCCGAGACAAAATCAAGATACTCTCTGAGTTCTACAATCGGCTCCAGATCGAACTTAAATAGGCTTTTCCGACCGGCCCGGACGCTATGGACGATTCCGGCACTCTCCAATACTCGCAGATGTTTGGTAATCGCCTGCCGGGTGAGCTTGGAACGCCTTGTTAATTGCGAGATAGAGCGCGGCGGTCCGGTGCACAATTCCGCAACCAGCGACAGCCGGGTGGGGTCGCCCAAAGCTGTAAAGACGAGCGCATGCGCGCGCCGTTTAGCAGCCTGGTTGTTACGGCTTCCGTGCGACATAATTTTCGATGTTCTTCATTTGTTCCGTCCAACCGCCTTCGTTTCTTCGGAACGATTCGAGCTGTCGATCACCGGGAAGCTTGTTGAATCCGGACTCGGTGACCACGAGTAACGTGCCATCGGCAGTCTTCTCCAGCCTGAATTCGACGAGCGTACGCGGTTCCTTCGAGTAGTCTTGCGGGTAGCCCTCTTTTTCAAGAGATCTGGGATGAGGCCAGATGAACGAAAAGAGCCGCTCAGGCTCCATTTTCTGAACGAGCCCTTCCCATTTGATGTGTTCATAACCTAAATGGGTAATCTGGCCGTGCGTAACTTCGCCCACCACGAAGGGGCCATCCAGTTTCACACCAAACCATTCGCCAAACTCGCGGTAATCCGTTAGCGCCCGCCACACTCGCGAGATAGGCGCCTTTAACTCAACGCGCTTTTCAATCCGGTCATCCATAATAGGCAACCTCCAGGTTGCATATTAGCGAGATCCACAATTAAAAGCAACCTTTTGGTTGCAGGTCGACGCAGGCTTGATTGGCGGCCGTTCGATGGCGCGGAAGGTAAACCGTTTCCAAAGTAGGGCGGCTCTTTAGGCGTGTGGCGATTCTTGCATATCATCCAAATGACGCTTCAGCTTTTCAGGGTGCCGCATCCTTTGCGTCTTTCCTTCCTGCAAAGAGTGCGGATTTCGAAGTTGCGTTCAATCTTCACCAGAAATTCCAACGAAGGAGAATCGTTCTTAGCGCGAGAAGACTGCGCCGTGCGGCGCGCCGGTTCCCTTCCAACCTTGCGGCCACTCGCGTTCAGCGAAACTGAAGCCGGTCTTCCCATCTGCACCACGAAAAGCGTCGTCAAACGTGATAGCGCCGGTCGCTTGATCCAGCTTCAACAAATACAGCCGGTCGGGAGGCGTCCCGGACGTCGCCACGATGCGCTGTGTCTTCGCTCCCCACCCCGTCCAATGCGGATAGTACGTCTCGCTCAGCTTCAGCCGCGACACTTCCACCGGCTTGGCCGCATTCGCTATGTCCAACACAATCAAACCATGCACCGCCGGCACACTCTGCACTAAGTAATGCCCAACGACCGTGGGCACTCCACACCAGTTCCCCGGAAATGTGTACACGAGGTTCGATTTTGGCTCGCTTGTGTCCACTCCGGTGATGCGTTCCAGACCGCAGCCGAGCGTTTGAATTAAAACCGAGCCATCCGGAGCAACTCGTGCCTCTTCGGGACTAATCTGCGCGTAGCGATTTCCTCCCACATCCAAATAAGCGGTCTTCAGCAACTTCAGATCGGAAAGGCGCCAAACCTGATAGGTCACGCCGCTAAAAATATCGTCTTCGTGCATGGAAGAATTTGTGGAAACAATGCGATCCAGATTCGGAAGCACAACCAGGCTGTACGGCATCAGCAACGCGTCCGCAAACGCCGGATCCGCATTGCTGGCCGATCGAACCACTTTGCCCTGGTCGTCAATCTCCACCAACCCGCCGGTCACCGCGCCCTGAGCGTTGCCGTCGCCGTGATGCGCGTGCTGAAACGTCGCCAGCACATCGCCATTAGGCAGCCGCATATAAGAATGCGGATGCATGTAGCCGGCCATCTCCGTAAATGACGTCACCGTCTTCGGATGCAACGGGTCGCGCACGTCAAAGATAAAAGTTCGCCCCGCGTCATGATCGTTGGCAAAAAGCATCCCGCTGGAAGGCATGGTGTATTCCGTGTGGTGCACTCGCATAGTCTTTTGATCGGTCGCCAGCGTCGTCACCAATCGCCCGTACGAAGCCGACGATGGGTCAGCATCGATTACCGCAAGAAAATCATTGCCCTTGTGGTCCGCATCGCCAGCCCACACAAAAAGATAATCCTCCGGCGCAGTGGTCCTGTGGTCCTGAGATCGCATCGGAATGCTGCCGACACACACAAGCAGCGCCAACGCGAAAACAAATCGTGGCATCGATACCTCTGTCGTCAAAAATTTAAATGCGACCGAACAACAGCGCGAAAGCGTATCAGACTCAACCCACCCAGTACAGACCCCGACGCACTACAGAACCCCCGCGGCTTCTTCTTAATCTTGCCTTTGTTTTTGAATTTAAGTTTGTCATCCAAACAGAGGCCGCCTTTCGGCCGACGAGGGACCCGCTTTTCCTTTCTTCACCGGTAAAGGACAAATCCGCACGCCGCTACATCTCTCGCCCCACACTCGCTCTCGCTTGTAGCCGCGCCGCCGCTCAAGTATTCTTTCCAATCCCCTATGCCCGCCAAACGTATGCCGAACTTGCCGGGAGCAACCGACCGGCGCATCGACGCGCTGCTCACGCTCCTCTCCGAGAATTCCACCATCGTCATCAGCGGAGAAAAAATCGCCAAAGAAATCGGCGTGACACGCCAGCAGGTTTGGCGCTGGGTCCAAAAAATGCGCGAACTGGGAGTGCGTGTTAAAGGCCATGCCCGCACCGGCTACCACATTGAACGCGTCCCGGACATTCTCGCGCCGCAGCTCCTGAGCCATCGCTTGTTCGGCACGCCCTTTGGCCGTCGCATCTATCACTACTTCAAAATTGACTCCACCAATACGGTTGCGATCCAACTGGGAGAGCGCGGCGAGCCCCACGGAGCCATTGTGTTAGCCGAAGAACAAACCGCAGGCCGCGGACGTGCCGGTCGCAAATGGATTTCAGAAAAATCCGCGGGGATTCATTGCAGCATTCTGCTCCGCCCGCCGATTCCCCCGGCTCACGCGCCGCTGTTAACGCTGGTCGCTGGCCTCGCCGCGCGCGATGCCGCCGCCGAAGAGCTCGACGTGCTCCCCGACATTCGCTGGCCCAACGATCTGCTGGTTCGCGGCCGAAAATTCTGCGGCATCCTGACGGAAATGCACGCCGAGCCCGACCGCATGCACTACGCCGTGGTAGGAATTGGAATCAACGTCAACCAAACCAAGATGCCCGCCGAGCTCGCTGACTTCGCCACCTCGCTGCGCTTGGAAACCGGCAAAGTCCATTCGCGCCTGGAAGTCCTGATACGGTTGCTGCGCCACCTCGACCGCTACTACAATGAATTTATCGCCGAAGGCGCCGCCCCGATTTTGCGCCGCTTCGCCGAAGTCTCCAGCTATTTTCAAGGAAAGCGCGTGCGCATCACAACGCCCATCGAAGTGTTCACCGGCACCACGGCGGGCCTGGAACCCAGCGGCGTTCTGCGCGTGATGCGCGATGACGGCGGCGGCATCGAGTCCGTGCTGTCCGGCGACGTGGCGGAGGCCTCCTGATGCTCCTCGCACTCGACGTCGGCAACACCAACACAGTCTTGGGAGTTTTTCGCGATGCACAACTCGTTGCGAATTGGCGTTTGACCACGGCGCGCGATCAAACCATCGACGAGTACGGCATCCTCTGCCGCGAACTCTTCACTCTGGCCGGCCTCGATCCGCGCGAGATCGGCGGAGTAATCATCAGCTCGGTCGTCCCTCCGCTGAATTCCACGCTGTCAGGAATGTCGGAGCGATACTTCGGCAAAAAAGCGCTCTTCGTGGAGCCTGGCATTAAGACGGGCATGCCGGTCCATTACGACAATCCTCAGGAAGTCGGCGCCGACCGCATCGTAAATAGCGTCGCAGCCTTCGAGAAATATGGCGGCCCATGCATCATCGTTGATTTTGGCACCGCGATTAATTTCGACGCAGTCTCAGCGCGCGGTGAGTACTTGGGTGGCGTCCTCGCTCCCGGCATCGGAATTTCCGCCGAAGCGCTCTTCGCTCGCGCCGCGCGTCTCTTCCGCGTGGAAATTAAAGATCCGGGAAAGATCATCGGCACGAACACGGCCGCCTCCATGCAAGCCGGCCTCTTTTACGGCTACACCGACCTGGTCGACGGCATCCTGGAGCGCATGAAGAAAACCATGGGCGCGAAAACAAAAGTGATCGCGACAGGCGGCCAAGCGCCGCTAATCGGCGCCGCGTCGCGCCACATTGAAACGATCGACGAATTTCTGACCCTGGAAGGCCTGCGCATCATATGGGGGCGCAATCAGGACGCCGCTCAGGCGCAGGGTAAAACGCCGAAGCTGGCAACCGTTCCGCCACGCGCAAAAAACTAGGCCTTATCGTTGATATTTAGAAGGTAATGCGGCGCGAAAAGACATTTTCAGCGCGAGAAACAGTTCCACAGAAGTTCAGCAAAATGGAATCCTTCAACTACTTCAATTATTTTACGGAAATCGAAGATTATTTCTGGCGCAAACGCGGAGCGCACTTGCTCGTCTCCCCCTTGGACTGGGCCATCGTAGAAACCTGGCAGAGAGCCGGCATCCCACTCGGCGCCGTGCTGAAAGGCATCGACCGCGCTTTCGAGAGCTGGGCGCGATCCCGCCGTGCCGCCGGGGGATGCCAACTGAAAAGCCTGGCCTACTGCGTAGACGCCGTCCTCGACGCAGCGGCCGAAGCCTCCGAAGCGGCGGTTGGTACGGGCCCGGAAATCAAATCGTCGCGGACCGCGGAGCCCTTTTCGCGTACCGAGTTGAAAAAATATCTCGAACGCAACGCCGCGCGCCTACGTGCCGCAGCACAAAAACTGCTCGAATCATCGCAAAAAAATGGCGACGCTGCACCAGCGCTCGCTGCGCGTCTGGAAGACACCGCCAAACGCCTGGAAGAAGGCTTGCCTCTGCTCGATTCACCGGGCGCGCTTGATCTGGAAGATCTCGAACGCCGCTTGACCGTGCTGGAAGAAAAATTATCGGCGGCGCTTTGCGCCGACGCGGACGAAGACGCCTTACTTTCTGTCCGCCGCGAAATGGATCGCTCGCTGGCGCCCTACCGGCGTAAGATGTCCGCAGAGCAATTGGCGCAGCTCGAACGGCAATACATTCAGAAAAGGCTTTTCGAACATTTCGACGTGCCGCGCCTGAGCCTGTTTTATTTGACCTAACCATAGAGCGGCGCTTTCGCGTGCTTCATTAGCGAAAAACGTCGTCGACATTTCATGCCACCAATAGACGTCACAATCGAAAAGTTGATTTACGGCGGCGATGGCCTCGCGCACCACGAAGGCTCCACGGTCTTCATACCTTTTGTGCTGCCCGCCGAACGCGTGGTAGCCCTGCCCGTCGAGCAGAAAAAGAAATTCGTTCGCGCGCGGGTGGAAGAATTGCTCGAGCCCTCGCCGCAACGCGCTCTGCCGCCCTGCCCTCATTTCGGAATTTGCGGCGGCTGCAATTATCAGCACATTCCTTACGAAGCGCAGCTCAAATACAAAACTGAAATTTTGCGCGAGACGTTGCGGCGCGTCGGCCGCATCGACTGGACCGGCGAGATCACAACTCATGCATCACCGCCCTGGGGCTATCGCAATCGCACGCAATGTAAAATTCGCCGGCCATCGGAAGCGGCGACAACCGCACTCCCATCGCAGGCAGCTTCTAGCTCAGCCAGTGAAACGATCGCGGAACTCGAAATTGGATATTTTCGCGCGAATTCCACGGTGCTGTGCGCCGTGGAAGATTGCGCCATCTTATCGCCGCTGCTTCTGAAAACATTGCTCGCACTTCGCGAGGCGCTCGCCTCAGGGGCGCTCCCGCGCGAGCTTCGCGAAATTGAAGCCTTCAGTAATGAAGGTCCCGGCGACCTGGCCCCACTCGCAAACGCGAAACTGTTGCTCACTGCAACCTTCGCGGGATTTCCGTCACGTATCGCCGAGCACGCGGAAACGATTCGTGGCATTGTGCCCGAAGCAGCCAGTATTTTGTTTCACGATCCCAGCCACGACCGCATGGAACTTTTCGGTCCGGGTTTTTTGGAGACGGAAGCTGCCGGCACAAAATACCGCGTCGGACATTTTTCATTTTTTCAGGTAAATCGGTCCCTCGTTGACGATTTGGTCCAAACTGTTTGCGATAACGAAAGCGGCCGGCTGGCTCTCGATTTATTCGCCGGTGTGGGATTGTTTTCCATCCCGCTCGCCAAGCATTTCGAAAGAGTGATCTCGGTGGAATCGAATCCGGCTGCTACGCGTGACCTCGAAATCAACATGCGCGGTCTGAGCTCAATCACGGTTCGCACGGCAGACGTTGAACGTTTTCTCGAAAGAAATAAAGAGCGGCCTGAGCTGGTTGTTCTGGACCCGCCGCGTGACGGTCTAGCTCCCGAGGCCTCCAAGCGCCTGGGCCGATTGCAATCCGCACGGATTACTTACGTCTCTTGCGAGCCGCCCACACTCGCGCGCGATCTCGCCGTGCTGGTCCAAGGCGGCTACGAACCCACCGAAATTCACTTGTTTGACCTTTTCCCACAGACATTTCACATGGAGACGGTCGTGCGTTTGCGGCGACGCGAATGAAATTACCCGCGCTGTGGATTGCCGCGACCTTTGCCACAGGCATTGGCCTCGCCAGCCGCGGGCAGAGTTCGCCGAAAATGTGGTTCTCAACCGCAGCTATAGCAATCCTCGCAGGCTTGGTTTTGATTTGGCGACAACGCGCGGCATCCGCGTGGTGCTTCGCGTTGCTGGCATGGCTCGCGCTTGGCGGACTAGCAATCACAGTCGAGCGCGCCGCCGTTCCTGCAAACGACGTTTCCCACTTGATTGCTAACGGAGCCATCGATGCGAGCGTTCCCCTCCGCTGGCGAGGACGCCTTCGTGAAGATCCGCTGAAACTGCCGTGGGGCTTTCGCTACGAAATAGACTTGGAGAATGTGGAATCTTCAGGCGTCGCGTTACCTGCAACCGGCGGCTTGCGGGTGAATTTCTATTTTGCTCCGCATGCTGTTGAGCCGTTCCGAGGTTTGCGCGCAGGCGACCGCGTGGAAGCTCTGCTGAAGCCGCGTCCGCCGCGCAATTATCTCGATCCGGGCGCGTTCGACGTTCACGGCTTCCTCGCGCGACAAAAAATCGATGTGGTCGGTTCGCTTCGCAGCGGCGAATTGTTACAGGTGATCGACCACCCTGCGCCCACTTTTCAGCAGCGTCTGGCGCGGGCTCGCGGCAATCTTCTTGCGCGCATTGATTCACTGTTCGCCGATCACCCCGAACGCGCCGCCATTCTGCGCGCAATACTGCTCGGCGACCGCAGCTTTGTCGATTCCGACGTTGTTCTCGCCTTCCAAAAGACCGCCGCCTATCACGTTCTAGTAGTCGCCGGGCTCCACGTAGGCGCGCTGGTCGTTTTTCTATATTGGCTAGGGCGCCGTTTGCGATTGCCGTCGATCGCCGTCGCTTTAATGACGCTAATCGCGCTCGCCGGATACGTCGGAATCGTCCAGGACCGTCCGCCGATTCTTCGGTCCGCGTTAGTAGCGGCGTTCTATTTATGCGCGCGTCCTTTATTCCGTCGAGTTGAATTGCTGAACACAATTTCGCTCGCGGCGCTGGCGATTCTGTTATGGAAACCTTCATCGCTCACCGACTCAAGTTTCCAACTCTCTTTCGTCGCCGCCGGTGTAATCGCGGCTCTTGCGCTGCCGTGGATCGAACGCACCAGCGCGCCTTATCGCGCGGGCTTGCGTCACTTGGGAGATGTCACGCGCGATGGCGCGCATCCACCGAAGGTAGTCCAGTTTCGTATCGACATGAGATCTCTCGCCAAATGGCTTTCACCGAGACTGCCGAAACGGATCGCTCCGCGCGCAAATGAAATATTGTCAGCGCCGGCGATCATCGGCCTGCGTTTATGGGACATCGTCCTGCTTTCGTTCGCAATTCAATTCGGCATGCTGCCATTGCTGGCTCAGGATTTTCATCGTGTAAGTCTCGCCGGGCCTTTGAGCAACATTCCAGCGGTTTTGCTGACAGCGATTATTGTTCCTCTTGGCTTCGTCTCGCTGCTCATTTCGTTTGTGTGGTCTCGGCTTGCGTTGCTGCTTGCCCAGCTACTCAGTTTTTGCACTTCGCTTCTGCTCGCGACCGTCCAGTGGTTTGGCCATTGGCCGCGGCTGTCGTATCGCATTCCTGGTCCTCCAATTTGGCTCGATATCACATTCTTCGCCGCGTTTATATGTTTCGCGATGTGCGCTCGCGCAGTAGCGGCGCGCCGCTCAAATCCGATTTTGCGGCGAAGAATTCCCCGTCGCATTCGGCTTACTGAGTGGGCGTCTGCCTTAGCGCTGGCGGCGTTTTCTCTGATGGTCGTGTTGCACCCGTTCACGCCGAAGTTTGAGCGCGGCAAGCTTGAAGTGGACGTGCTGGACGTCGGACAGGGCGATTCAATTTTTGTCGGCTTCCCCGATGGTAGGACGATGTTGATCGATGGCGGCGGCCAAGCCGGCTCAGAATCGATCGGCGGATATCATGCCGGCACAGACGTGGGCGAGGAAGTTGTCTCACCGTATTTGTGGTCTCGCGGGCTAAAGAGGCTTGACGTGGTCGCTCTCACACATGCCCACCACGACCATATCGACGGCCTGCGCAGCGTGCTCCAGAATTTCCGCGTTGGAGAATTATGGGTTGGCCGTGATGAGGAAACGCCGGCCTTCAAGGCGCTGCTGGCGGAGGCGAAATCTCGCGAGGTGAAAATTGTGGAAAAAGAGCGCGGCAACGACTTTCAGTGGGGCGAGCTAGAAGGCAACGTGCTTTGGCCGGAAGATATTTCCGCCGTCCCGCAGGCTGCCAACGATAATTCCCTGGTGATGCGACTGAAGGACAACGCGGTAAAATTTTTGCTTCCCGGCGACATCGAAAAGAAAGTCGAAGCGAACTTAGTGCACGATCATTCCGCCATCGAAGCTGATTTCCTGAAGGTGCCGCATCACGGCAGCAGGACTTCGTCGATCCAGGAATTTGTCACCGCCGTGAATCCGCGCGTCGCCGTAGTTTCAGTGGGCGAAGGAAATCAATTCGGACATCCGGTGCAAGACGTGGTGGAACGCTACGCGCGCGCCGGCGTGCGATTCCTGCGCACCGATCGCGACGGCGAAGTCACCGCACTGACCGACGGACACACTCTCGAAGTGCACACATTCGCGCAGTCGCATCCGCAGTGAAGCCGCAGATCATCGTTGGACTCGTACAGCGCAATCCACTTTACGCCCCGTCGGCGGCGTCGCCTTCGGCGGCGGAGGACTGATTGCCCTTCTGATATTCCTCGATAAGCTGCCGCGCTTCTTCCGCTCGCGGCTCGAGCACGTACACCTCGACACCGTGTGTTCCTTCCGGCGACTCGCGTAACGGAAAAGGATCATTGGAGCCGGAACCTGGCGAGCTAATCCCGGCACTTTCCAGCAGGCCGCGAATTACCATAGCCTCCGCGGCAGTCCCGGCGGTGTAGGCGACAACGACGCGCTCGTGCGATGGGTCGTGAGCTTCTTGCTGTGACGAACTGTTAATCATTTAAATTCCCCGAGAAATATCTTCGAACACTGCTCCACAGTACTATTGCGCGGTGTTAAGGCCAAGTCCATAATACCTTCAGAAAGTCTTCAGGGACTGTTATGGAACCCGTCGAAAACAGCACGTCATTTCAGCCTACCCAGGAGCAGATTGACGACGAAAGCAGACGCATTCGCCGGCTGCGCATTCTGGTCCAATTAACGTTGGAATCGATTGCTGCCGGTGACCTGACGCCGGAAGAAGCCTCTGGAATGATTGCGGCGACGCGTCGAGTTGCGCTGGAAATGTTTCCCGGCAAAGAGCGCGCTTTCGATCTGCTCTATCGGCCAAAATTTCAACGCGTGATGCACGCCATCTACCGCCTGCAGTAAAAGCTTAAAATCCGTATCGCGCCCGCAGCCACGTCCTCAGCCACACAATAGCGAAAGCGCCTATCGTTCCCACCAGCGCTTTATATTCACGATTTCGCCGGTACTGCGCCCAGGAAAAAACCTTTGGCGTCTCACCGACTGCAGGTTGCCTTGCGGCGCGAAAAATATTGGGGAAAAAAAGAGGAACGCCGGCGACGTATTTTCCAAACGAAGCTCCGAATTTCGCGCGAAGTTCGTCTTCCTCGTTGCGCATCACCGCATAATAAAACGCGCAGAAATAAACACCGACCAGCAGCCCGGCCCACAAAGAATGTCCCGCGATAATAAATCCGGCGGCCAGAATCGCGCTTCCCAAGTAAAGCGGATTTCGCGTGACCGAATAGATTCCGGACGTGGCTAGTTCTTCGTTCTTTCGCAGTTGTCCCGAAGCCGCCGCGCGAATGATCAAACCAAGCCCCGCGATCGCGGCGCCAATCGCGATCCAATGCAGACTCGGCTTAGCAAGAATCCAATAGAGAATCGCCACGGGATATCCGACGCGGACTCGCCAGCGCATCCAGAACTTTCGAGGCTGGCTCACGAATTAGGCCTCAAGCGTCGTTCGATCGCGTCAAATACTTGCTCCACTGTGATGGAAAGCATGGACGGCGAGTAAGACGCGCCGCGCCGATATGTCGTTTCGCTGAATCGCGGATTTCTGACAACGACATCTTCTTTAGAGTACGGCCCGTTTCGCACCGGATCGGTGGGTCCAAACAATCCGACCACCGAAGCACCAAGCGCGCATGCGAGATGCAGCGGCCCGGTATCGGCAGAGACCACGAATTTCGCGCGCCGCAGCGCAGCCATCAGCGGCCCAAGCTCAAGCGGCAGCGCGACGGGAGCAGGATCTCCTGCAGCACGAATTATTTCTTGCGCCAACTCTTCTTCGCCCGGGCCAAACGTGATAATTGCGCGCAAACTAGATCGCTCGGCAAGTTGACGATGCAGCGTTCCGTAACGCTCAGCGGGCCAGCACTTCGAACGCCAGCCGCCTCCTGGATTAAGCACAAAATATTCCTGCAAGTCGTGCGCGGCGAGTTCACGAGAGACGCGCTCGTCATCTTCCGGATGAATCGCGAGCGAAAATCGCACATTTCCGATCCGCGCGCCGGCATTCTCGGAGAGCGTAAGGTTGTGATCCACCTTATGCGGCCCTCGCGGATTCAACCGATCCGTATAGAACACCGACGCAAGACCTTCGCGCGCGTAACTGCTCTGAAACCCGATTCGCCGCGGCGCGCCGGATGCGAAAGCTAGCAGCGCTGATTTGTAAAGCCCTTGAAAATCGATTGCATGCGTATATTTCGCCGCGCGCAACTGCCGCACTGCAGCAGAAATTCCCCCGGCGCTTTTTCCTTCCATTGAGATTATATTGTTCAGATCGGAGTTTCCTTCAAGCAAGCGGGTCCATTTCGAGTCGACTAACCAGTCGATGCGCGCGTCTGGAAACGTATCGTGAATCGCAGAGGCGGCCGGAAGCGCGTGGACAATATCGCCCAACGATCCGAGCCGGACGAGCAGGAAACGCAATTCAGACATCTTTCTGATCGCGTAAGCGGGCAAGAAGTTCGCGCGTGGAATGATTTTTCGAATCGCCGACAATCGCTATGCGAATTCCGAGCAGCGCCGCGAGCTCGCGTTCCGGGACGGTGCCGACAGTGTAGTCCGTGCCTTTCGCGTGCACATCCGGCTGAAATTCGCGCAACAGCGCATTCACGTCGAGTTCGTCGAAGATCACAACGTAATCCACCGCGGCCAGCGCCGCCACCAATGAGGCGCGCGCGCGTTCCGTTAAGATTGGCCGTCCCGCTCCTTTCAACGATCGCGTGCTGGCATCAGAATTGATTCCCACGATGAGCAGATCGCCTTCTTCGCGCGCGGCCTGCAAATAGCGGACGTGCCCCACGTGCAGCAAATCGAAAACGCCGTTCGCGAATACAATTTTGCGGCCGGAGCGCCGATGCTCGTCCAGCACGTCATGCAGACCTTCGCGCGACAATATTTTTTCGCGGGTATCCATGGGATTCAGCGCTGCGCGGTTGCTTCGCGGCGCAACACAGCTTCTAGTTCCGCGTGCGTCACGGTTGCAGTTCGCCGCTTCATCACTACGATTCCGCCCGCGTAATTCGCGAGATGAGCCGCTTCCAGATACGAAGCGCCCGCGGCCAGCGCCAGGGTAAACACCGCAATCACCGTGTCGCCGGCGCCGGTGACGTCCACTGGCGCATCGGACCCATAAATTGTAATGTTCCGCACCCGCACTTCTTTGTCCGGACTTTTCTCGAAGAGGGCCATCCCATCTTTTCCACGTGTGACAAGCAAGGCTTCCAAGTCCAACTCGCGCAGAGTTCGCTGACCCAGATCTTCCAGCTTCTGCATGTCGTTTTCCACAGCCACGTGATACGCGGCTTCGAGCTCGGGCTCATTTGGCGTCGCCGCGGTAATCGCCACATCGCGATATTCGAGCAATCGATAACGCGAATCCAGCGTCATGCGTTTCGCACTTACTTTGCGAAAAATTTCCGGCGATGCCGCTCCCAACCCGTAGTCGGAAACAAGAACAGCGTCGGCGTTCTTGGCGTTCTTCCGAGCTTGGCGCGAAAGCGATTCCTCGACGTCCTTGGGCAGCTCTTCCCGCGGCTCGCGGTCGACGCGAAGAACTTGTTGCTCGGTAGTATGAGTCCATCCGGCAAGGTAGCGCGTTTTGGTGGTCGTTGCGCGATCGCGCGTGCGAAGAATTCCCGAAGTATCGATTCGTTTACCGCGGAAATAATCCATCAGGATTTTGCCGCCTTCGTCATCACCCATAACGCCCACGGGCAAAACACGCGCGCCAAGGTCGGCAAGGTTGTTCACCGCGTTTGCCGCACCCCCGGGGTACGCTTCGGTGCGACGATGGCGCAGGATCAGCACAGGGGCCTCGCGCGAGATGCGCGAAATTTCACCAGACACAAATTGATCTAGAACAAAATCTCCAACGACACAGATCGTTCTGCGCGGAAAGGTTGCGACGATGTCGAGAAGCCGCGTGAGGTCAACTGTTGTATCCATCGCGCGTGGTGCAGCACCCGCTTGCTTCTTTGATCTCGGCTTAATTTTTGCCCGTTTCGCGCTCAACAAATCTCCTCGTGTCTCGAATCAATACGATGCATTTTAGAGGTTGGTCGCAAAGTATCACAGCGGCAATGAATGCGGCAATCCGTCCGCGGCTGCTCGTAACCAATAAAATCTAATTTCGCTGGCCTTCGTAAATCGCAGAATCAGCCTTATTCAGCACGGTCCGCCAGAATTCCTCGCCCCGATCCACGCGCAACGAAATTGAGCAGACCCACACATCCATGGACGGCGAAGTTTCCGGCAGATTGAAACTATCTTTCTCCGTGCAAACCAGCCCGCTAGCTCTCGCTTTCCGGGCTTCCTTCTCGATCTCCGCCATGTCGGCTGTCGTGAAACGATGATGATCGCGGAAGGATTTGTTTCCAACAATTTGAAACCCCCATTCCCGTAAGTCGGCATAAAAGGCGCCCGGATTCCCAATTCCGCAGAAAGCGTAAAACGCTTTGCCGCGCAGCTCCGCAGGCGTCCGCTGAGCCCCCGAACGTGAACGCACCGAATGTAATTCCGTGCGCGAGTAAAAAATGGGTGCGCCTGAGTAATGCCGCACAACCGACTCAATCGCCGGAGCATGGCTGCTGCGCGTAATGACAATCGCATCCGCGCGCTTCAGCGCCCCGCGCGGCTCACGCAAGCGTCCTGCCGGGAGCAAATGTCCTCCGCCAAACGGTTTGCTCGCGTCGATCAGAACGATGTCCACATTGCGCGCAAGTTGCAAATGCTGAAATCCGTCGTCAAGAATGAACCATTTCACTCCGCGATCGGCAAGCGCAAGGCCATTTTTGTAGCGATTCGCGCCAATTCCAAACAGCACACGGTTCGACAGGCGAGATTTCAGAAGTTGAACCTCGTCGCTAGTAGAAATGATCTCCGACCCGCCAGCCGTTTTAGATTTTGTTGCAGCGCCCGCCGACTTGCCTCGATATCCGCGCGTGAGAATTCCCACGCTCTTGCCTTCCGCAAGCAAATGCTCGGCGATCCACAAAACCATCGGCGTCTTGCCTGTCCCTCCAACGGTCAAGTTCCCGACGCTAATGACCACGCCATCCAACCGGCGCTCGCGACAGATTCCTCCGGCATACGCTCGCGCGCGAAGAGCCGCCACAGCGCCGTAGATTAACGACAGCGGCCACAGAAGTGACTCCCTGAACGTCACGCCGCGCTTCCCTTTTCTCCGGGCCCCACCGAATTTAGTTCCTTCGCGCCAGTCCCACCCACCGCATTACTACCATCGGCGATGATCGACGCAATACGATTCAGCGAACGCCCCGTAGCCCCACGATTCCGTTCCGCTATATCGCGCGCAGCGTTTCCCATGCGTTCACGCATCGCATTATTCTCGATTAGTTGCACCCACACTTTTCCGAGTTGCTGGCCATTCGCAACTTGCACGCCCGCATGCGCGTCCAGAAATTGATACGCCATCTCGGAAAAATTTTCCATGGACGTTCCGAACACCGGCGGACGCGCGAAACACGCCGGCTCTAGAATGTTGTGCCCGCCGGCGCGGACCAGCGAGCCACCCACAAACGCGGCATCCGCCAGCGAATACAATCCGGCAAGCTCGCCGATCGAATCCAGAATGAGCACATCGATATTCTCAGGCAGGACCTCGCCAAGATTTAACCCGCTCCGGCGCAGAGTATTCCACCCAGACTCCGCCGCAATTTTTTCCGCAGCGGCAAATCGATTGGATTTTCGCGGCGCAAGTATCAACAACGTCCGTCGCCATTGCCGCTGCACGGCATCGTATCCGGCCAGGACAGCCTCTTCTTCTCCCTCTACCACGCTGCCGGCCACCAACACCGGCCAGCGCTCTTGCTGCCGGATTTGCGTTTCAAGCCATGTACCAAACGGGCCGAGCGGCTCAGGTGACACGTCATATTTCATATTGCCGGTAACTTCCACGCGATCTTCGACTGCGCCCATGCCGACCAAACGTTTGGCGTCCTCTTCACTCTGCGCCAGGAAAAGATCCGCATCCGCTAAGGTTCCGGCAAAAAACTCGCCAACGAGAAATCGCCAGCGCTCGAAACGCGCAAAGGACCTCTCTGAGATACGCGCGTTCGCGAAAACCACTGGAATACCCGCGCGCCGCGCTTCCCTAAGAAAAGTCGGCCAGATTTCCGTCTCCATTACGATGACGATGGCCGGACGAATCGCTCGCAGCGCCTTCCGCACCGGAACAATCCAATCGAGAGGAAAATAAAAAACCGCGTCGGCGGATTTCAGCCGCTCGCATGCAAGCCGTTGTCCCGTTTCAGTGGTGGTGGAAACCAGAATCGCACGGCACGGAAATTCACGCTTGAGTCCTTCGACCAGCGGAGTAGCGGCTAGAACTTCGCCAACCGAAACTGCGTGGACCCAGATTGCTCCTCCGTCGCGAACAGAACCCGCTGGTTCGGCCGCACCGTTATTTGCAGAAGCAACGATATTCGCTGGCAGAATTCCCAGGCGCTCGCGCAACGCGCCGGGACGTTCGCCGCGCCGCCACCCGCGCAACGCGAAGTACGGCGCGAGCACGAACATGCCTACCGCTGTAACGATGCGATATAAGAAATACATTGGAAGGTGTTGCGAATCGTTGCCTACGCATCATGCGCTTCGCTCAGCAACTTCGCACACAAATTGGGTATTATATGGCAGCAAGCCGGAAACATGCACAACTTCCCGCCGACGCCGGGCATCGAAACGCCAGGCTGGAAAATTTCATTATGATTCGATCGAGCGGTTTAACCTTGGCCGGATTGTTACTGTGCGCCAGCGCTACCTTCGCGCAAGCGCCTGCCGCGAAGCATACCCCCGACGGCTCGCCCGCTCCGTCCGCCGCCCACGACACTCACGAAGGTATGACTGTCCTTGCCGATCCCTATACCGATCGCGCTCGCGCAAAAGAAAAATTCGGTAAAGCGAATCCGGTGGACGTAGGAATTCTTCCGGTGGAAGTTTTTCTGCGCAACGAATCGGATCATCCGATTCGAGTGAATCTGGACACGATTCAACTCGAAATCCATTTTCAAAATGGAGGGCAACAGGATATTGATTCGCTCAGCCCCGCCGATGCCGCCTACCTGATCGCACATCCGAAGGGCCCGACCGGACCGAAGCCTGCGCGCGTGCCGAGCCTTAACCTTCCTGGCGGAGATAAAAAGGCCGTGCAAATGGAGCAGATACTTTCTCCGCTTGCGCTCGATGGCGAGATCGTTGCCCCGGGAACCACCGTTCGCGGATTTCTTTTCTTCGATCTCGCCCGCGACATGTCGCTCGCAGACACATCCGTCCTCTATGTTCCGGACGCCAAAGTGATCCCCGGCAACAAACCGCTGATGTTCTTCGAAGTTCCGCTCGCCAAACCTGGAAAGTAACGAACGTATTTTTCCATCCAAAAAATATCGCCCATTCAGAGGACATTAGTCAGCGCGCTTCAGGTACCCACGTGGGCTGTCGCCTGAGTCCGCCCCGGAAACGATCAGAAGGCGAAACGAACGCCGATTGTCGGAGCAAAGTTGCTGTGGTGGAAATAGGGAACGCCAGGGCCATGAGGAATGGCGATGGCTAGACCGCCGTCCACGTAGGAATACGCAATTCCGGCATAACCGTCGAAACGCTTGGTGAAGTGATGATCGGTATAGAGCGACACCTCGTTGAGGGTACCCGCACAGGAACTACGGAAACCGGCCGAGGGCGAGCAGGTCGGCGGAACACGGAAGTCGTTCTGCCGCTGTTGATACCAGGACAAAGTGACGTCGGTTTTTTCGCGGTAGGTGTACTTCACGCCGGTCCACCAGATCTGCACCAACTTCTCGGAATCAAGATTATTGTCTTCGACCCCGCTCATGATATAGCCGCCCTGGTCCGTGGCCCCTACGCCCAACGGGTTCGACGGGTTGTTCTGCCAAATGTATTCGTAGCCGGCAAAAAACTTGAATGGGTCCCATATATACTTGGCAGCGAGCATGATGCCATTGTTGTCAGTCACGATGCCATATACGGTGTCGTTAGGGTCGATCAGATTGGCCCCGGTAATTTGATTTGTATTGATGCTGTTCACGGTCGACTGATATGGCGCCGACAGGCTTTGAGGCCCCAGCAAGGGGTTCAATACGCTAATCGCCTGGTTGTAATGCTGGAAGACGAAGTCAGCGGAGAACTTGCCGTGGGTTCCGCCGAAGTCGAATCCATAAGCGTTGTTATGCGGCCTTTCCGGTGTACAGTCGGCGGCAGTCCACATCATGGAGGCCGAGAAGCAGCCGCCGGAACCATTAACGAATTTATACATTCCGGCGGCATGGATCGGGCCATAGCTGATGCGATACTTTAGGGCGTCGTCCCAACGGCTGTCGTCGGTGTCGCCGCCGCCGGCCATCGTGCCGTTATACCCGATGTACGAAAAGCCATAGCCGCCGCCGACCGGATCGTAAAGCAGCATCGCATCCGTGCCGAGAGAGCGCTGACGGCCGAAGGTCAGCGTGCCGAAATGCTCAGACGATACACCGCCATAGAATTCGTCATTGAAGGGTTGACCCCCGCGCGCGCCGTCGATAGCTTCCGAATAGCTGGCCCTAGGAAGGCCGTTGTTGACGGTGTTAGTGGCTGGCGCGTTGGCAAGCAGGCCGGAATTCGGATTGATCCCAGTTGAAGCGTTGAACACCACGTACCAACCAGGTAGAAACTGTTCCTTGCCCCTGATGCCGAAACCCGTCTGCTGCAGGTTGTTCGGCGCGACGAGGAATCGAGATCCGGCCCCGTTTCGGTTCACCAGAGATTCACCTTCATAGTTATAGCCGTTTACCGGTAAGCCGTGGCTGACCCAGCCGACGCCGACGTCATACGCACCATACAGCGTGATGCCGTGCCAAGTCAGCGTGCAATCGCTGGTGAGGAACTCGTGACCGCTCGTGCACGGGTCGGTGGCCCTCGCCACCATTTTAATGTCGACCGTGGCGCCCTGGCCAGTCGACAAACTGATTCTCGCGCGCGTCTCATCGGCGAACCCTTGTTTTGCCGCTCGAATCTCGAAGCGCCCCGGACGCAGGCCGGACGCCTGATAGCGCCCGCCGCCGTCGGTTGCGATCGTGCGCGTTTCAGCTATATCGACGTTCTTGATTGTCACCGCGACATCGGGAAGGGCTGCGCCGTTTGGTCCGTCACCACGCCGGAGAGGCTCGCTCCCGCGGTATCCTGCGACGCATCGCTCGATGTGCCCGCGGCTGTTATCGCAACCAGGTTGCCGCCGGAATGCTGCGCATTCGTGGTAATCGGTAAACAGATCAACACACCCGTCAAGAGAAGGAAATAGAAGTTCAGTTTCATAAGAAATCCCTCAGTTTAAATTGTCGTGCAACACACCCGGCACAAGGCATACGACTTTATGTGACTAGAATTGTCAAGTTAATATGCTAATAGGTGACTGTACGGTGGGAACTAAAATCCTGCGCGGAAAAGAGGGAGTTTAAGCCGGATTCAAACGCGAATGATCATCACTTCCGTGGATTTCACAAGCGCCGCTACTTTCTGGCCTTTCTGCAGCCGCATTTCACGCACCGCGTCTGCCGTAATAATCGAGGTGATGTGCTGCCCGCCAATCGAAATGCTCACTTGCGCCATCAGGCCGCTAAGCTTCACATCCGTCACGCGCCCAACCAGTTGATTGCGCCCGCTGATGCGCCGGTAATTGCTGCGTCGCTCCGGAACCTCCGCGCGGTCCGACTCGCGATACAAGAATTTGTCCACTTCTTTTTCCGGCACGCGGTGATGGCCACCGGCTGTCTTGACCGTTTTAATTTTGCGCTTATAAATCCACTGCTTCAGCGTCGGGTAGCTGACTCCCAGCACTTGCGCCGCTTCGCGTGGTGTAAATAATTTGGGGTGATTGCTCATAATGTCTCGCTCGCTTTCAGGGATGCTAGTCTCGAACACCTCCGCGTGTCAAATAGCCCAGCCGCAGGGTCGCATCGCTCGTCCGCAGTCATATTTGTTGACGCAGCACGCCGGTAAACCTAAGATGAGCGACCAAGAGCACTAACCCTGCATGATCGGTCAAACCATTTCCCACTATCGCATCGTCGAAAAAATCGGCGGCGGGGGCATGGGGGTTGTCTTCAAGGCCGAAGACACCAGGCTACACCGCTTCGTAGCTTTGAAATTTCTGCCCGAGCTGATGGCCCACGACCGGGCGTCGCTTGAACGTTTTGAGCGCGAAGCACAAGCCGCATCCGCGCTTGACCATCCCAACATTTGCACCATTTACGAAATTGGCGAGCACGAAGGCCAGCCGTTCATCGCGATGCAATTTTTGGACGGCCAAACCCTCAAACACCGCATTGCAGATGGGTTCTTCCATACTGATGAACTACTCGAATTAGCGATCCAGATTGCTGAGGCCTTGGACGCAGCCCACGCGAAAGGCATCATTCACCGCGACATCAAGCCCGCCAACATATTCGTCACCAAGAGCGGTCTTGCAAAAGTTCTCGACTTCGGTCTTGCAAAACTTGCTCCCGCTTCGCGTGTCGCGGAAGGTGTAGGCGCATCGGCCATGCCGACGGCCACGACTGAAGAAATGCTCACAAGTCCGGGGTCCGCCATAGGGACAGTTGCATACATGTCTCCGGAACAAGTGCGGGGGGAAAGTCTAGATTTCCACACCGATCTGTTTTCCTTCGGTGCGGTGCTCTATGAGATGGCCACGGGGCAAATTGCATTTGGAGGCGGGACCGGCGGCGTCATCTTTGACGCAATTCTAAATCGCTCACCGGTGCCTCCTGCGCGCTTAAATCCGAAGTTGCCGCCTGAACTGGAAAGAATTATTGACCGAGCAATCGAGAAAGATCGCACTCTGCGCTACCAGACTGCGGCAGAGCTTCGCGCCGAGCTAAAACGACTCAAGCGTGACACTGAATCGGGACGCTCCGCCGGTGTCGCTGCATTGAAAGTCGCTCCGAAGCCGGCCAGGACGAGCTGGCGTCGAGCGGGGATACTGCTGGCGACAGTTGTCCTGATTTCGGCTGCCTTTGGGTTTGCTTGGTATAAGTGGAGAAGCTCCACATCGGTGAGTCTTATAGAACCAACAGAACGACAACTAACCACAAATCCACCGGAAGATTGGGTGCACACTGCGGCAATTTCTCCTGACGGCAAGTACCTCGCCTACGTGGACCAATCGGGACTCTTGCTACGTTCGATAGATTCGGGAGAAATTCACGCGATCCCCCTCGATTTCTCACCCGTGCCGATTTGGGAGATTAAGTGGTTCCCAGAAGGCGGGAAACTGCTCATTAACCAAGGGAACCCCGAAACGGAAAGCATCTGGGCGGTTACGCTCTTCGGCCAAGCCAAATCACAGAGGCTGCGCGAGGCAGCATCTTCCCCCGCGATCTCACCGGATGGAAAGTCGATAACTTTTATCGGCGGAAATCTGGAAACGCCGGAAGTTTGGGTCTCCGGCATCAGTGGTGAAGCGCCACGGAAATTGGTCGCAACGGAGCAAGGCCAATATGTTGCGCATCCCGTTTGGTCTCCCGATGGTCGCTGGATCGTCTACAGCAGGAGCAAGAAAAAGGATGACGGTTCCTTCGAAAAAACTATCGAAATCTGCCCTTCGGCGGGCGGTCCCGCGAAGACCCTCGTGTCTGAATCGAGCTTGCCCAAATTAAGCACTCTGGATTTTTGGGGCGACGCGATCTGGCTGCCCGATTGGCGTTTGGTGTTTGCTGTCAACGAAAGTTCCGAGGCCCCGTCGCCACAAACCAAAAATAGCATTTGGCAAGTCCGCGTAGACCCAGCCGACACCCAACCATCCCAAAAAGCGCAACGATTGATACAGTGTGCGGAGTTCGACCCCTCGAATTTCACGATTACAGCTGACGGCAAGGCCCTCGCGTTCTTAAAGACACGACAGAACCAGAATGTATACATTGGAGAGCTAGATCAAGGCGGGACCACCCAGCGAGCGCCCAGTCGCTTCACGTTGGACAATCGCGACAGCGAGCCCGTGGCCTGGACGCCGGACAGTCACAGTCTCCTCTTCGTTTCAAATCGGAATGGTAAGTTCGAGCTATTCAGGCAGGGATTGAATGAAAGCGTCCCTGAGCGAATTGTGTCGAGTGCGGCAAGCGACATAAGGGATGGTAGCTTGAGCCCGGATGGCTCGTGGATTTTATACTCGGAATCGGTCCGTCCAGAGGGTAAGGCACCGCCCTCATCCATCCGCTTGATGCGCCAACCGGCTGCGGGTGGACCGCCGGAAACAGTCCTTGAGCTTCCCAACTCAGAAGCAGACCGCTTCTCCTGTCCACGGAAGGCCGGGCATGATTGCGTACTGGGGCAAAAAGAAGGAAAGAACCTGGTTTTCTACTCACTCGATCCAATTCATGGCAAAGGGAACCTTCTAGACAAGATTGAGATTGAAACGGGAGTATTTTTTTGTGGCTGGAATGTCTCACCAGATGGTTCGCAACTTGCGCTAGTTGACCACAGTCACAAGAACCGAATCGAGGTTCTGAACTTATCTAATGGAGGCTGGCACGAGATCGCTATGGAGGGGGGCTGGGGAGACAATCAGAAGATAGTCTGGGCGGCTGACGGAAAAGGCTTTTTTCTTACTACTTGGTTGCCGGAATCTATTAACCTGGTTTCTGTTTCGCTGTCCGGGAAGGTGCATCGCCTGTTGAGCAACAGCCATAAGCAATGGATGACCTCGCCCTTGCCGTCCCCTGACGGAAAGCATCTGGCCTTCATGGCCCTAACCTGGGACAGCAACGTCTGGCTCCTTCAGAACTTCTGATTTCGGCATTTTACTCAACAATCGCTCGTCCTGTTGCGGGAAAACGGCTTTCGTAGTAGCCTCGCGCGCATGCCCCAAAAAGCCAGCCGAACGTCCCGCAGGCAGGGGATCAAGAGTCCGAAAAGGAGAGGTCGCAAAATGGCATCCGCGGCGAAAGACCCTAATCCGTCCAATAAAGAAGCTCCCGAAGGAGCAAATGTAGACAAAATACGCGACATTTTATTCGGTTCGCAGATGCGCGATTACGAAAAGCGCTTCGTGCGCCTGGAAGACAACGTCACCAAGGCCATCGAAGGCCTTCGCGAAGACATGACCAAGCGTCTGGATACCTTGGGCGCGTTTGTGCGGCAGGAAGTCGATTCCCTGAGCACCCGGCTCAAGAGCGAAAAGTCCGAGCGTACCGAAGGGCTCAAAGAAATTTCTCGCGAGATCAAGGACGGTACAAAAATCATCGAGAAAAAGCTTTCGCAGGTCGAAGAGCAGATGTCCGACGGGCAAAGCGAGCTTCGCGCCAAGCTTCTCGAGCATTCCAAATCCGTCTCCGCGGAAATCGACAAGCTGCGCCGCGACACCACCGCTGCGCTGAACCGCGAAGTGGACGTCCTGCGCGACGAAAAAACCGATCGCGCATCTCTCGCGGACTTGTTCAACGAATTCTCCCTGCGTCTAAAGAACAAGTTCGAATTACCCGAAGAGTAGGAAGCGAGCGAAACGCACTCACACGCTCTCGGCTGGGACGCATCCGAGCCCCGCCGGGAAAACCCTGATGGTCTAACATGGCCGACCAAGCACATCGCCGCGCTCCCGCGAACCAAACGGAAGAAAATCCCTCCGCCAATAATCACGCCTACGAAGAGCTTCGCCATTTAATTATCGCGCCCGAGCAGGAAGAGCTCGCCGACATTCAAGAGCGTCTGGACGATCGCGCTCGCCGCACTCAGGATGTCAGCTCCGTCGTCGCCGAAGCCATCAGTATGCGCCGCGATCAGCATGGCGAACGCGCCTTGGCGCAGGCTCTCGCTCCCACGGTGCAGGAAACTCTTCGCGAGTCCGTTCGCCGCGACCCACACCCTCTCGCTGATGCGCTGTTCCCCGTCATGGGTCCAGCCATCCGCAAATCCATTAGCGAAGCTCTCCGCGGGATGCTCGAATCCTTCAACCAAGCTCTCGAACACAGCCTTTCCCCTCGCGGAATTAAGTGGCGAATCGAAGCTCTCCGCACCGGCAAACCGTATGCCGAAATCGTGCTGATGCACAGCTTGCTGTTTCGTGTGGAGCAAGTTTTCCTGATTCATCGCCGCACGGGACTCGTTCTCAGCCACGTCGTCGCGCGTGAAGTCGCCTCGCAGGATGCTTCCATGGTCGCGGGCATGCTCTCGGCGATTCAACAGTTCGTGCGCGATTCGTTCGATTCCAAAAAGGAAGAATCGCTCGACAGCTTGAACGTTGGCGAACTCGAAGTCTGGATCGAAGAAGGTCCCGACGCAGTGCTGGCCGCAGTGATTCGCGGACACGCTCCGTCGGATTACCGGCTCACTATGAAAGAGGCGCTCGAAGAAATTCAGCAGCGCTACAGTTCCGCGCTGGAAAATTTCAAAGGTGACTCCGCGCCATTTCTTTCCGCCGAAGAGCTCCTCACACGTCTTCTTGCCGCGCAGCACCGCGAACCCGCCGCAACAAAGAAACCTCGCGCGGCGCTTGCAACCATGGCGATTCTTGGTGTTTTGCTCGTCGCATATTTTGGATACTCGATATATCTAATGTACGAATGGTCGCGCTTCCTTCACGCCGTTCGCGGACAGCCAGGCATCGTGGTTCTCTCTTACGACCATGAAGGCGGCCGCTACCACATTCAAGGTTTCAAGGATCCTCTCGCGTCAGATCCGAATACCTTGCTCGCACAAGCCGGCCTCGATCCGAAAAACGCCGAGTTCGATTTAGCTCCTTACTATTCCTTGGACGACTCCATCGTCGCGCAGCGTGCTCGCCAATTATTGCATCCGCCCGACGGCGTCACCCTTTCTGAAAATCACGGCGAATTGCGCGTGGAAGGAACCGCTTCGCCTGAATGGATCTCCCGCGTCCAGGAACGCGCGCCTTATATCGCCGGCGTCGCTTCGGTCGATACCTCGCATCTTCAGGATTCGCATCTGTTGCAGCTCAACGCGCCGAAGAGCGCGGTCGAGTCCATGATACTGGTATTCCCAATTGGCCGCGCCGAGCTTGAACCCGGACAGGAAAACACAGTCGTCCAAACTCAAAAACAAATCCGCGACATCGTCGCTCAGGCCAACCGTCTAGGCGAACAAACAAGCGTCGAGCTTACCGGCCACAGCGACAGTACCGGCGTCGAAGGCGCCAACATGCTGCTCAGCCAGGAGCGCGCCGATAACATCCGTGGCACTTTGATTCGCGCTGGCGTGCAGCCCGCAAATTTGCATACCCGCGGCGTTGGCGCCACACAGCCTTTGCGTCCTGAAGACACCGAAGAAAATCGCCGCCTGAATCGCAGCGTCACTTTCAGGATCACTTTCACTCCAACATCTACCGGAAACTGAGCGAGCGAATGCTCCAAAAAAAAATCTGCATGCTAGGCTCTTTCTCCGTGGGCAAAACCAGCCTGGTGCGCCGTTTCGTCGAAAGTATCTTCTTCGAGGTTTATCACACTTCCATCGGCGTGAAAGTCGATAAGAAAGTAGTCCAGCTAGACAACGAGGATGTCGCCCTAGTTCTGTGGGACATTCACGGCGAAGACGCGTACCAGAAGATTCACATGTCCTATCTCCGCGGCATGTCCGGCTACCTGCTCGTGATTGACGGCACGCGCCGCCAAACTCTCGAAGACGCTCTGGCGTTGAACCAACGCGTAATTCAGGAAGTCGGAAAAGTTCCTGCAATCCTCGTTTTGAACAAAAGTGACCTGGTCGACAAATGGGAGATTGATTCCGCGCGCGAATCGGAACTTGCCGCCACTGGATGGACTATACTTCGCACCAGCGCCAAAACGGGCGCGTCCGTCGAACAGGTTTTTTCGCAACTGGCCGCCGCCACTCTGGCTGAATAAATGTCCTCGAATTCGATCGTCGAATCGTTCCTCACCAGCCAGGGCTACGCATTGTTCGAATCGCTCGGCAAACGCGAATTCTCACCCCTCGGAGATTGCCCCGCGTGGTGCCGCGACATCTTCGAATTGCATTCTCGCGACGCAAAGCGCGTTCGCCTGGCCGATAATTCCCCGTTTCTCGAAAATTTCCTGGTGGACGCTGAAGATTTCTGGAATTCCAAATCGGAAGGCTCCGTCAACTCCGGAAACTGGATCGAACGCGATAAGACCGGCCGCGAAATTCCGCTCGAAGCCTTCGCTCTCGCCCTGGATAGAAGAAAAATCCTGATCCTGCGCAATCTCTCCGCGCACTTTGCCGAACAGCAGCAATGGTTTCAAACCGCTCGCGATTCCCTGCTGGCCCACGAGCGGCTTCTGAGCGAAATTCAAAAAAAAGAAATTCTGTTGCATTGTATCGTTCACGATCTTTCCCAACCTCTCACCGCTATCAGCGGCTGCTTCAATTTGCTGCGCTTGGAAAATTTCCCTCCCCCAGTCGGAAAATACGTGGAAGCGGGCCAGCGTGAATCGCAACGCCAGGAATTGATGATTCGAGGCATCCTCTCCGCGTTTTCCGGCGATCTCATCGCGCAGCAATCCTCGGACAAGACTGGCGCGCCGCCTCCGGATCTGGCCGCTTGCGCCCAACAAGCCATCGAAGAATTCTCCTCCGCGTTTAAAGACAAAGGCGTCGACCTTCGCTTCGCGCCTCCGTCAAACGCGTCATCGGACTGGCATGTAGTCGGCGATGTCCCGCGTTTGGATCGAATCTTCGGCAACTTGCTCGAAAATACTCTGCGTTACAGTCCTCCGAATTCCACGGTCACCGTCGGCGTGGAAGATCACGGCGAAAGCATTCTCGCTTTTGTGGACGACGAAGGTCCCGGCCTACCCCCGGATTTGCCGCCGACCCAACTCTTCGCCCTTTTCTCAAAAGGTAAAAGTCATTCCGGCAAGGCAGGCCTCGGCCTCTATTTTTGCAAAATAACTGTCGAACGCTGGCGCGGAACCATCGGCGCGGAAACACGTGCGCAAGGCGGCTCGCGCTTTTGGTTTCGGCTCCCGCGTGCGGCCGCGAACTCCTATGAGCGCACAACCGTAGAACACGTAGATAGCGCCACAAATGTCGCGCGTCCGCCAACTGCTTACCGCAACCCACCGGTAAAAACTCTCCGCATTCTCGTCACCGAAGACACCGAAATAAATCGGGACCTTGTCAGCGAGCTGCTCACCAGGCGCGGCCACTCCGTCACCACTGCCGCCGACGGAATCGAAGCTCTCGCCGCGCTCGAGCGAAATTCATTTGACGCTGTCCTGATGGACGAGGAAATGCCGCGCATGAATGGCTTGGATGCCACTCGCGCGATTCGCAAAATGGAAACTTCCACCGGGCGCCACCTTCGTATCGTCGGCTTCACGGGAAATGCCACTGACGAAGACGCGCGTCGCTGCCTCAACGCTGGCATGGACGCCTTCATAGCCAAGCCCGTTCACATGGACAAACTGTACCAAGCCGTCGAATCCCAGCCGGAAGCATCGCAACGGACCGGCCAAACAGAATCCGTATCTGACACGCCTGTTCCTGCAAGCGCTAAACAATCGGCACCAGAAGACGACAGCGGAGCTGCGCATCTGTATCGCGCCACGGGTGGAAACAAAAAACTTCAGCGCTCCCTGATCAAAACTTTTCTGGCAGACGCACCCAAAACTCTTTCTCGAATTCGCCGCGCCATTGCCAAGAAAGACGCGCAAAAACTCGCCAGCGCCGCGCATGCCCTAAAAGGCTCCATCGCAATCTTCGGCGCCGCGAAAGCAGTTTCAATGGCGCGCGGCTTGGAAGCCATGGGACGTTCCGGCCATTTGTTCAACGCCGGCCCTCAATTCCGCGACCTCGAATCCGAACTCGCGCGCATAAAGCCGGAACTTCTCGCGATTTTCCCGTCGCCAAAGCCCAAATCGAAGACCAAGCGAAAAGCAAAATCTCGGCGTGCTCGCTAGTTCCGCGCCTCATCAACGCCGCGGCATGCTGACTAACCCGGCATAGTCTTCGCGCCCGAACTTGCCCGCTACCGCTCCGACCGCCATACTTCATATATGCTTTCCGTTTCGCAGCTCTGTTCACAAGTGACTCGCACGATTTCGATTGCAGCGATAGCGCTTTTCGCATTTTTCTCGGTTCTGCGCGCCGACGAGCTAAAACTAAAAGACGGCACAACCATAAGGGGCACCATCGTTGGATTCGAAGAAAATTCGTTCAAAGTGAAAACAAGTTACGGCTTTGCCGAAGTGCAAAAAGACCAGGTCGTATCGATCGTGATTTCTGGCGGCTCGAAAAAGAAAGAATCGGAGAAGAAATCCGAGCCCGCGCCGGACGCATCAGCCGCCGCGGAGGTGTCCGCCGCCAAACCCTCAAGACCAGCTTCGACTATTGCGAACAATTCAGCGGCCCCCGCGAGTTCTGCCGCGCCGGCTAGTTCGAGCTCGCCAAACCCGGTGCCAAAAGCCACCAGCAAGGCCCCCACCAATGCTGCTGCGTCGAATTCCGCCACGGCGAGTGTTACGCCAACAACTCCGCCACCGCCCGCAAAACCTGCAGCGGCCGAACCCATGCGCGAGGAAGTACACGGCAACAGCTACGCCAACGACACCTACGGCTTTCGCATGTACAAGCCGCCCGCGTGGAAAGTGATTGAAGGTGCGCGCGCGCTTCTGCCCGGCTCAATCACCGCAATGGGCACTGATGACCAAACCACTTATCTTTTGATCGGCCAGCAGAGCGGCGCATCTCAGTCCATCACCGCCAGCATGGACGCTACGGATCGCCGTCTTCGCGAAATTATGGAAAACTTCCGTCCGCTGGACGAAAAACACATCACCATTTCCGGCGCGCCCGCCGTTGAACGCCATTTTCGCGGAAGCGTTGACCAGCGCGATTGGTCCGGCGTGGTCGTGTACATTCCCCACGACTCGCGTCTCTACACGATTTTCGGAATGACTATCGCCGATACCGACCTCGTTCAGATTCAGGAAAACGTGATCGCCCGCGCGATCTCCAGCCTTCAATTTACGAAGTGAACGGAATTATCCGGCGCTTGCAACCAACCCTTGAGAATGCGTAACTAATCTTCTTGTGCCGCTGAAAATATCAATCCTCGCGACAGCAATTGTTCTGGTGATTTTTGCCGCCGCAGAAGCCCACGTAACAAAAGTCCAGGCGAAGCCTAGCGATGCTACGACTCCGCTTTTCTATCGCGATATTCTCCCGATTCTTCAGCAGCACTGCCAGCGCTGCCATCGCACCGGCGAAATTGCGCCGATGCCGCTCGTGACGTATGAGGATGTCCGCTCGCGCGCGCACGAAATTGCGATCGCCGTAGCCGAAAGAAAAATGCCGCCGTGGTTCGCCGATCCGAGCTTCGGCCATTTCTCAAACGATCCTTCGCTAACCGAAGCAGAAATTCAAAAGATAGTGGCTTGGGCCGACGCGGACGCGCCAACAGGAAATCCTAAGGACGCGCCGCCTCCCCGCGAATGGGTTGAAGGATGGAATATTTCGCAGCCTGACGTAATCGTCAAAATGCCAAAGCCAGTCGCGCTCCCGGCTCGCGGCGACGTGGAATACACCTACGAAATCGTGCCGACCGGTTTCACGGAAGACAAATGGGTGCAGATGTCGGAAATTCGCCCGTCATCGCGCGAAAACGTGCATCACGCCGTGGTTTATATTCGCCCGCCCGATTCGAAATGGCTCCGGCATGCGCCCGTAGGCGTTCCGTTCACCGCTTCCGATATGGCGGACGAGGACAGCCGGCACGGCGCGCACTGGACTGACAGCGATATTTTACTGGTGTACGCACCCGGAAGCTCGCCGGACAATTGGCCCGCTGGTATGGCCAAATTCGTTCCCGCAGGTTCGGACTTGGTTTTCCAAATGCATTACACCACGCATGGCCACCCGGCCAGCGATCAGAGCGGCATCGGAATCGTTTTCGCCAAGAAGCCGCCGGCGCAACGCGTGATCACCTTGCAACTTACCAACGATCACTTTGTGATTCCTCCCGGCGTCGATAATTATCGAGTGGAAGCTCGCGGCACTCTGCCCAACGACGCGATTCTGCTCAGTTTTTTTCCGCATATGCATCTGCGCGGAAAACAATTCGACTACAACATCGTCGGCGCCAATGGCAGCATCGAGACTCTTCTGCGTGTGAATTATGATTTTTACTGGCAGCTCAGCTATCGACTAACCGAACCGCGCGCGCTGAAAGCCGGCACCATGCTGCAAGCCGTCGCGCTATACGACAATTCACGCAATAACTTGCACAATCCCGATCCCGATGCTTCCGTGCGATGGGGCGACCAAACCTACGATGAAATGATGGTGGGATTTTTCGATGTAGCGGTACGCGCCGATCTGGATAAATGGAAATACTTTATCCGCCCCGGCGTGCCGCCCAAGAAACCTTAGCTCACAATTGAATTAGAACTTCGTTACTTCGCTGAAATGAAAGTCGCGCACCTTCATTGCCGGCACCACCATTTCGAACGATTCTTCTCCGGCAGCGCGTACCGCTGGGCCCAGCATTTCAACGTTCGAAAGCATTTCGATCACGCTTTGATTGAACCGGAAATTTCGGATTCCGCCGGCGATGCGCCCATTTTCAACCAGAAAGGTGCCGTCGCGCGTCATGCCTGTAACGATTTTTTCGTAAGGGTCCACCTCGCGTATATACCAGGCGCGCGTGACCAGAATTCCGCGCTCGGTGGAACGCACCATGTCGTCCACAGACTTTTCTCCACCCGCGAAAACCAGATTCATAGGCGCTTCGCCGAATTCGTTCGGCAACGGCAGTCCGTGACCAGTCGGTTTCGTTTTCATTTTCTTGGCTGTCGCCCGCGAGTAAACCAAGTTCTTCGGAACGCCGCGGTCCACCAGCAGGATTTTCTGCCTCGGCAATCCTTCGCCGTCGTACGGTGCGCCAAGTTGGTGAGGATGGTAAACGTAGTCCCACAAGGTGATGTTCTCGCCGAAAATCTTTTTCCCCATGCGATCGCTCAGGCACGAACGTTTGTCAGCCACAGCGGTAGCGGAAAAATCGTAAAAAAGCGAACCGATGATGTCCAGCACGGCGGACGGTTCCAAAATCGCCGTGTAGTGTCCCGGTTCCAGATCGCGCGGCTTGCGCGAAGCGATCGCTTTGTTGCTGGCTCTCTCGGCCAACTCGTCGGGATCGATATCGCCAATATCGGGCGAGTTCGCTTTGGCCCAACCCGATGAATTATCTTCCAGAACGGTGATCGAAAATTCAGCGTCGGTGTACCGATGGCTGGCAAACAATCCTTCCGAGTTCGCCAAAATGGATTGATGCACACCGCTGGAAAAAATCCCGGCCGCGGTCTGTTTGGCTTTCTCAGCCATTTTGCACACGCGCGTTACAGCGCGCGCACGGTCCATCGGATTTTCTGTCGCGGTGGCCGGAAAATAATGCGCCAGTTTCTGATATTTTTGCGGCCCAAGCATGGGAAGCAAATCTGGATTTTTGGGCTGGTGGCGCGCCAGTGTCGCCGCGGCCGCCGCTACACGCCGCAGCGATTCTTCGTCGGTTTTATTCGTCGTCGCACGCGCGGTGCGCCCATCAACCGCGGCTCGAACCGAAATGGCCAGCGTATGCTCCGCCACATTTTGATGAATCGTATTGTTAGCGAATCGCGTAAGCGCATCGGTAGTGGAATCGATCTCAATTTCCGTTTCGTCCGCTTCGCTGAACTCAATCACCCGGTCTGCGATGTGTTGCAGTTCTGCAAGCGTAAATCGCGCGCTGTTTTCAGCTTTTGCGGCCGAGCCCAGCGCAGTTTGCGTCCGTGCTTCGGCGCCCTTCGAGCCGCGAGCCCGTGACGAACCGGATTTTTTCTTCCCACTTTTCATTTTTGGTGTTGGTTCCTACTTGGCAAACGCCACTCCCACTTTTATATTCCGAAACCGCGACGGCGATGCTCCATGCCCGGTCCCCATCGTCTGCATCGGCTGGCCTTTGCCGCAATTCGGCGTGCCCCACAGCGTCCAATGCTCGCGAGAGCATATCGCGTCGCAACTATTCCAGAATTCAGTCGTAATACCGCTATAACTCGGATTTTTAATCATGCGGCCTTTTTTGCCGCCCTTAATCTCCCACCCAATTTCCGTTGAAAACTGGAAGTGATATCGCCGGTCGTCGATGGACCACGATCGATTCGTCTCCATCAAAATTGCGTCGTCGGTGTCGGCGATCAAGTCGTCATAGTTCCACGTCCCCGGATTCAGGCTGATATTCGTCATGCGTATAATCGGCAGCCGGTTCCAATTTTCCGTGCGCATGGTACCGCTCGAACGCGTTTCGCCAATGGCCGCCGCTGTTTCGCGATTGCTCAAATACCCCGTAAAAAGCCCATGCGTGATAATGGGAGTACACTGCGCCGGCACGCCTTCGTCATCGTACGCAAACGTCCCGAGCCCCGGCCCGTGGTCCAGACGCGCGTCAGCCACCACATTCACAATGTCTGACCCATATTTCAGCTTGCGCAGTTTATCCACGGTCAGAAAACTCATGCCCGCGAAGTTCGCTTCCTGCCCCAGCACACGGTCCAACTCGATGGGATGCCCCACCGATTCGTGAATCTGCAATCCAAGTTGCGAGCCGGCCAGAATAATCGTGCTGGTCCCCTCCGGACACTGGGCCGCCGAGTGCAGCGCGACAGCTTCCTCGCCGATGCGCTGCGCATTGCCCACCAGATCAAATGACTCGATCAGCTCGTAACCCTGCAGCGAATGTTGCCCGCCAAAACTATTTGGGTACGACCGCTTCTGAATTTCGCTCTTCGCAAACGAAGTGGCCACAATCCCCGCGCCCGATTGCATTTTCACCTGGTGAATCACCGACCCGCTGCTGGAAACGAAAAGCTGATCGATTTTGCGGAACATCATGGACCCTTCCGCCAGCGTCACGCCTTTCACGGCGAGCATTTCCTTGTCCGCGCGCAGCAGCAAATCGATTTGGCGTTCCACGGGAATGCGGAACGGATCTTTTACGAAGGGATTTTGCCAGGTATCCACATAAACTTCTTCGTTCGCCAGCGCAACGTCCGCGTGTTTCGCAAGCGCGGAAGCTTTCGCAATGTTCACCGCCTGTGCCGCGCAAGCTTGCACGCCCTCACGCGTTAATCGGTCGGTGGACGCGAATCCCCAGGCGCCGCTCGCAATCACCCGAATGCCGATTCCCAGCGACTCGGATTCCAGCAGCGTGCCAACTTCCCCATTTTTAGTGGTGATTTCGCGCTGGCGAGTGTCCATCACGCGCGCGTCGGCGTATGTAGCTCCGCGAAGTTTTGCAGTTTCAATTCCCCAGGCACCCCAATCCCGCATCATGCGCGCCGCGCCCGCATGCTGATTTTCCGTTCGGAATTCATCCAAAGCATCTTAGGGATTGCCCAACCGGAATACAAGCGACTCTCCGCGGGAATGTTCGTGTAGCGTCGCCGTGTCCTGAGAAATCGAAGGGCATCTTGGCGGCTCTTTTGATTTGCTGCCGAAGTAGCGAATTCCTGGGCGAATTTCCCGGCTCAGAAGGCTAATTCTCTCGGTCCAGAATAAAATCCGGAACAGCCAGCAGCGCACGCCGATATTCCGTGTCAGGCAGCTCGCTCAAACTCTTCTTCGCGCGGCAAACATATTCACGGGCCAACTTTTGCGCCCGTTCCAACGCGCCAGTTTCTTTCACAAGTTTCGTAATCTGTTCCGGCCGCACGCTCTGAAAATCCCTCTCTTCCAGAACTTTCGCCACCAGCCGTCGTCCGTCGCCATTCGAATGCAAGTGCGCGTGCCCCGCACCATCGCCATTTCCATCCGCTGAACCCAGCGCTACAGCCTCTAACGCAAAAATCAGCGGCAGCGTAACTTTTCCCTCTTTCAAATCGCTCAGCACCGGCTTGCCCAATTTTTCCGGCGACGCAGTAAAATCCAGCAAATCATCCACCAGTTGAAACGCCAGCCCCGCGTTGCGCCCGTATTCCGCGAGCGCATCCTCCACCGCTTTTGGCTGCTTGCCCAAAACCGCTCCGAGCCGCGAGCATCCGCTAAAAAGACAAGCTGTCTTACGATAAGCCAGCTCCGTCGCTTCCACTTCGTTCAGATCCATCCGCCCCAGCCGCGTAAGTTGCAGCAGCTCGCCTTCCACCATGTTTTGCGTGAGGTCGATCAGGATATCGAGAATCGAAAAATTTCGCTCGCGTAGCGCCATTTCGAACGACTGCATGTACAGCCAATCGCCCGCCAGCACGCTCATATGATTTCCCCAGCGCGCATTCGCGCTAGGACGCCCGCGCCGCGTATCCGCCCCATCGATCACGTCATCGTGAATCAACGTGGCGCTGTGAATCATTTCCACCACCGCGCCCAGGCGAATCGCGCTCTCTCCGCGATATCCCGACGCGCCCGCAGCCAGCAAAAGCAGCGCAGGACGCAGCCGCTTTCCTCCGCCTTCGCATAAATAACTGGAAATTTCGCTGACAGGCTCGATTGCCGCGCCGTTTTGCGCCGCGATTTCCCGCTCCACGAGCGCCAAATCTTCGCGGACCAACTCGAAAATCCCCTTCACCATCTGGACAGCGAATGCCATCCTGAAAATTACCTTGGCGGCGCCGGAGAGGCCGGGGCGCTGAGCCCGAAAAACCTTCTGAAATTCGCAGCCGTCGAGGCCGCGACTTCTTCTGCCGTTGAGTTTCTCACATTCGCCAACGCTTGCGCTACCTCCACGACGTTGGCCGGCTCGTTTCGTTTTCCGCGCTTTCCCTGTGGCGGCAAAAAAGGTGAATCCGTTTCCGTCAGCAAACGTTCCATCGGCAGCACGCGCGCCACGTCCCGCAAATGCTGCATCTTCGGATACGTCACGTTTCCCGCGAACGAAATCATGAATCCCATGTCCAACCCGCGCTGCGCCTCCGCGAGCGTACCCGTAAAGCAGTGCAGAATCCCGCCAAGTCCCGTCGGCTTCCAGTCCTGCTCCATCAGCCCCAGGCAATCGTCCCACGCATCGCGGCAATGAATCACAATCGGCAGCTTCGCTTCGCGCGCTTGCCCCAGTTGACGTCGAAAAACTTGCTGCTGCACTTCGCGCGGCGAATGGTCGTAGTAATAATCCAGCCCCATCTCGCCCCACGCAATTACGCGCGGGTGCTTCGCCAGTTCATCCAGCCGCGCAAAATGTTCTTCCGTAGCGAGCTGCGCTTCATGCGGATGAATTCCGATCGTCGCGTAAATCCAGTCGTACTCTTCCGCAAACGGAATCGCCGCGTTCAGCCGCTCCGGCCCCGTCCCGCTTCCAATAGCCAGCAGCGCCTCAATCCCCGCCGCCCGCGCGCGTTCGAGCATCGCCGCGCGATCTTCATCAAATTGCGGAAACTCCAGATGCGCATGTGAGTCGATAATTTCCAAAGTATGTCCCGTCGAATGCTTTGCCAAAAAATATTCCTTCAAGCTGTATAGCCGTCCAATAGACTAAGGAAACGCTGCGGCGCAACTCGATCTTGTTACGAAACTCGTAAAGAACTTTCATCCCGACAGAGCCGTCTTATAGCCGACGAGGGACCTGCTTCATTTTCTTTGGTGCAGTCGTGACTTCAACCGACATCGTCCCGCTCGACCAAAACCTTTCCTCAGCAATTATCCGTAGGGGCGCAGCATGCTGCGCCCGCTGTGGCACGTGCGCGGAGCGTCAGTGGACAGACGTCACTTCACCTTAGCGCCAGCCGGAATTTCCTCCGCAAATGTGCACAACACCGCCTTCCCATCCGGCCCCGCCGACGCCGCCAGCAGCATCCCATTCGACTCCACGCCGCGCATTTTTCGCGGAGCCAAGTTCGTCACCACCACAACTTTGCGCCCCACCAACTCTTCCGGCGCATACGACGGCGCAATCCCCGCCAACACCTGCCGCACCTCATCTCCAATATCTACTAGCACCTTCAAAAGTTTGTCGGCTCCTGCAACTTTCTCCGCCGACTTCACCACGCCCACGCGCAGCTCAACTTTCGCAAAATCCTCAATCCCGATTTTCGCCGGAACAGCAGGTGCCGCCCCAGCCGCTGTAGCCGTAGCCGCCGCTCCAGCCCCCGATGCAGCAGCCGCCGCCGCTCCTGTCCCACCCCTCGCAGGTGCCGTTCCCGCGGCAGCCGGAGATGTTCCAGCACCCGGCGCACCTGCGGGTATCGCTGTCGTCCCTGCTGCCGAAGTCCCGGTGTTAGCTCCTTCCGCCGGCTTTTTCGTAGTAGTCGTCGATTCGTCTGGCTGCGTGCTGCCCGGATTCCGAATTTCGTTTTCCATGGTTTCAATCCTCTCCAGTGCTTCTTTTTTGTCAATGCGCGGAAAAACCCCCTCAGGCTTTCCAATCTTCGTTCCAGATTTCAACTCTCCCCATTTCAATTGATCGATTCTCACATCTTCGATCTTCCCCGCCTGCCCAAGCTGCTGCCAGATTTTCTGCGTAGCATCCGGAATCACCGGATGCGCCAAAACGCAGGCAATCCGCAGGACATCTGCCGCCGTTAGAAGCGTTCGTTCCAGTGCTTCACGCCTGGCAGGGTCATCCGCATACGTCCACGGTTTTTCGGCAGCAAGAAACTTATCGCACGCGGCGACCAATCCCCAGACCTTTTCGAGCGCCTGAGAAAATTCGAAACGACCGTAAAGCTGTGCAATCTCGCCAAGATTTTCGCCCTTGAAGGTTTCCGCCGTGCTTCCGCTCACGCCAAAATTCGGCATCACTCCATGCAGGTTTCGCTCGATCATGGCGAGCGTACGATTCGCCAGATTACCTAATCCATTCGCCAAGTCCGCGTTGTAACGCGTAATCAGCGACTCGCGCGAAAAATTCCCGTCCTGCCCGAACACCACTTCGCGCAGCAAGTAATACCGCAGCGCATCATTTCCAAGCACCCTCACAATCGGCTCGGGATACGCCACGTTCCCCTTCGACTTGCTCATCTTCTCCTGCTCAAACAACAGCCAGCCATGCGCGATGATCTGTTTTGGCAGTTCAATCCCCGCAGCCATCAAAAACGCAGGCCAGTAAACCGCGTGAAAACGAATGATCTCCTTCCCCATCGCATGTATGTCGGCAGGCCAAAAACGCTCGAATTCCGCGCGCTTCTGCGGGTCCTCGCTCTCAAAACCAATTCCGGACATGTAGCTCGTCAGCGCGTCGTACCACACATAAAACACATGCTCCGGATCGTCCGGCCACGGAATTCCCCACTTGATCGATTTCCGGCTGATCGAAATATCTTTCAACCCGCTTTCAACGAAACTCTTCACCTCGTTGAAACGAAAATCCGGATGCACAAAGTGCGGATTGCTCTTATAAAGCTCGAGCAGCTTTTCTTGGTACGCCGAAAGGCGAAAAAAATAATTCTCCTCCGAGACAAGTTCCCCCGGCCGTCCGCAAATCTGGCAATCCGCCGGTTCCGCTGTATCGCTCACATAAAGATTGTCGTAGATGCAGTAGCGCCCTTCATATTTCGCTTTGTAAATGGCTCGCTGCGACGGCTCCAGCGCCCTGTCCCGTTCCTGAGTGCGCCGCACCAGATTCTGTACCGCTCGCGCATGACGCGGTTCGGTAGTACGAATGAATTCCGTGTTCGTGATTCCAAGCAGCTTCCACAACTCGCGAAAGATCTTCTCGTTCTTATCCACAAGCTGCTGCGGCGTAATTCCCTGCTTCTCCGCCGCCCGCTCGATGTTCACGCCATGCTCGTCCGTCCCGGTCAGATAAGCCACGTCGTACCCGCACATCCGCTTGTAGCGCGCGATCACGTCGCACACAATCGTTGTATACGCAGACCCCACATGCGGCCGCGAATTCGCGTAATAAATCGGCGTGGTGATGTAGAACTTCTCTTTGGGCCGGTTCATGAATTATTTGTCTGTTTCTTTCTGCCTCTGAAACTCGAACGCCGCTTCCGAAATCACCTGCTTCAACGGAATCCCCTTTTCCGCCGCCAGCCGCTGGCAATCATCATATTCCGGCGTCGCATTCAACACCGACCCATTCATCCGCGAAATCTTCATGCGCACTTCGCCGAACTGCGTTTCCACGCGCACCACTTCCCGGTCCAAAACTTTTCGCCGTACATCATAGGTCCGCACGCCAATCGTGGTCGTCTCGCGAAATACCAAATCCATCATCTTCGCCGTATCCGCGGATTCGCAAAGAATCGTCAACAGCACCCCCGGCCGGTTCTTCTTCATCTGCACGGCAATCGAAAACACATCCAGCGCCCCCGCCGCCAGCGCCCTCTCCACAAAATACCCATAAATCTGCGGGCTCATATCGTCCAGATTCGTTTCGATCACGCTAACCGGCGCGTCCCAATGTTCGCCCGCCTCGCTCGTAAAGTTTTCCCCAATCAATATCCGCAGCACATTCGCCTTCTCGGCAAAATCCGCGCTTCCCGCTCCGTACCCCACGGCGCGCAAAGTCATCTCCGGAATCTCCGAATAACGAGACGAAAGCGCAGTCGCAATCGCCGCTCCCGTAGGCGTCACCAATTCACGCGGTATCCCGCCCGTGTATATCGGCGCACCCCGCAGCAATTCCGCCGTTGCAGGAGCAGGCACCGGAAGCAGCCCGTGCGCAGTCTTCACCTGACCCGCACCCACATCCAGCGCCGAACATGCAAACTCGTCGATTCCCAGCAGTTCGAATCCCACCGCCGCGCCCACAATGTCCACAATGGAATCCACCGCGCCCACTTCGTGAAAATGAACCTCCTCCACCGCCACGTTGTGAACTTTCGCTTCCGCCTCCGCCAGCCGCGTGAAAATCCGGCGCGCCCGCTCCGCAGCTCGCGGCACAAGCCCAGCCTTGTCAATTCTCCCTAAAATAACGGACAAGCCGCGATGGTGATGCCCCTCTGACGACGCAACCTTCACATGCGTCGCAAAAATCGCCCCGCGCTTCACTTTCTCCGCCGAGATCGACCAGCCTTCCAACCCCAGCTTGCGCAACTCCGCTTCAACCGCGCGCAGGTCCGCCCCGGCATCGACCAGCGCTCCCAGCACCATGTCGCCGCTAATCCCCGAAAAACAATCGAAATACGCGATCCGATCCGTCTTCATGTCCGCAAGCCGCTAGTCCCCGCAAATGCTTGAAAAAACGATACTAGTCTGGCCTCCCCACCCTGTCAAATCTTCACCTAACTCAAGGCCTCCATATACCTTGTCGTTAGTCCAAACGAGAGGTATCATCGCGCTATGTTCGACCCCGTTGAACGGTCGGAGAACGACATCAGGTTTACGCCTCTTTGGTATATCTCTGGCGGGCTGATACTGGCTGGCGGCATCACACTCTTCTTTACCAGTCATAGTGCCGTTGCGGGTATGCTCAACATTGCAGGATGCCTCGTATTAATTTTTGCAGGCTTACGGACTAAGCAGCAGACGACCAAGCCGCTCACGCTGGGATTGACCTCTCCTCGTAAGAAAACATTTTCCCCGTAATGTATGTGTAAAACGTCTTCACTCAAACGTTCTTGAAGCTTCGCTTTCCCTAATTATTCCTTCGGGTTCGGTGGTACCAGTACGCACACGCACACGACTCCTGTTGAACCTCTTTGATAATGTGCCCTTCTTCCCTCGTTAGAAATGTCCCCTAAACTGCGGCCCGGAGGGGCGGCAGTGAAGAGGACAGCGATGAGCTTAATGGAACTGCAACGGGTAGA
>Ga0182015_10000950_pt1 | contig 40072 bp, 27 predicted proteins | sample 712P3MmetaG_FD_120478 | JGI IMG/M metagenome (GOLD analysis project Ga0182015, IMG submission 120478) | Permafrost microbial communities from Stordalen Mire, Sweden - 712P3M metaG | ecosystem: Environmental > Terrestrial > Soil > Wetlands > Permafrost | place: Sweden: Stordalen | collected...
ATGAACAGCTCTTGCAGATGCCCTTGCGTCAGTAGCACTGCCGGCGCACTATCCTCCACCATGTAACGCAGCCGTTCTACCGGGTACGACGGATCCAATGGCACATAGGCCCCGCCCGCCTTCAGAATCCCCAGCAAACCCACCACCATCGCCAAACCGCGTTCCACACAGATCGCAACCCGCGTCTCCGGCTTCACCCCCAACTCGATCAGGTACCACGCCAGTTGATTCGCTCTCCCGTTCAGTTCCCTATAGCTCAACTGACGCCCTTCGTACACCACCGCCGCCGACTCCGGCGTCTTCCCGACCTGCTCCTCAAACAACTCCTGAATGCAATGATCACCGGCAAACTCCACTCCCGTGTCGTTCCACCCGTAGAGCACTTGATCACGCTCCCAGCCACTCAGGAAATCAATATCGGCGACTTTGAGATTTGTATCGGAGACAATTGCTTGCAATAAACGCACATAGTGTCCCACCATCCGTTCGGCCGTTGTGCGGTCGAATAAGTCGGAGTTGTACTCCCACAAGACCTCCGACCGTGATTTGCTGTTCCCGGCCAGCTGGTCCTGCGGCGGAATGACGATTATGTTTAAATCAAATTTTGCCGAGCAATTGCCCAGGACCTCTTGAATAACCAAGTCAGTATCCGCAATCGAGGCGCACTCCAAAGGCGAATCATGAAAGCTCAGCATGACCTGGAAGATCGGGTGATAACTTGGATCACGAGCAGGATTAACGAACTGCACGACTTCCTGGAAAGGACAATCCTGGTTGTTATAAGCTTCTAATGTAGTCCGTTTGACCTTCTGCACTACTTCAGAAACACTCAGATGCTCATTGATATCGACGCGCAAAGGGATATTGTTTACCAGCATCCCTATCAAGTCCTTTGTTTCAGCCCACCTTCGGTTGGCAATGCCGGTGCCGATGCAGAACTCCTCTTGCCGGCTGTACCGGTAGAGCAGGATCTCGAGAGCAGCGGCTAAGAACATAAACAAAGTCGCATGACTGCGGCGAGCTGCGCCCCGCAGTTGGCGTTCCAATCCACTGTCTAAGTGGAACCTGAGAAGGTCTCCCCGGTAGGTCTGTACCGCGGGACGGGGGCGATCCCAAGGCAGCAACAGCACAGGAGGCGAGTTGCTCAATACATTCTTCCAGTACTTCAGTTGTTCCTGGGCTTCAGGGCTCCCTATCCACTCTCTCTGCCATTCTGAGAAATCGGCAAATTGCAACGGAGAAGTTGCGATCCGTGCCGGGGTTCCTTGCGTATAGGAGCGATAGAGTTCAGTCACTTCCTTAAGAAGGACACGGAACGACCAGCCATCATGAGTGACGTGATGCTCGGTTGTCAGTAGCACCCGCTCCCGATCACCCACCCGGAGCAACCTCCAGCGGATCAAGGGGAGGAAGCCAAGATCAAACGGCGCCTGCAGATCGTTGAACGCCGCTTCCACTCCTCCAGGCAAACCGCGGGCGTCGATCTCCTTGAGCTGCACTATCCACGGATCGTGAACGATCTGGTACAGGCATCCTTCATTTTCCGAAAGTGTTGTCCGGTAAATTTCATGGCGCGCCACAAGTTCGGTGAGCGCGTATTCCAGACCGATGCGACTGAATTCCCCAATGAACCGAAGTTTCGCGCTAAAATGATAGGCAACACTCGAAGGATTCATCCGTTGCAGAAACCACATTCGCTGCTGCGAATAGGCTGCTGGAAGAACTTTCGCCCGCTCGCGCATTGGCTTCAGCAGCACACGGTTTGACGGCGTTGTGTTCCCCTGTTGCTCTAAGTCGAGAGCCAGCTCCGCGAGCGTCTTGGGACCCAGTAGCTCACTGAGAGGGAGAGGTACGGAGGTTGCTTCTCGAAAGGCGGCTATGGCCCGAGTGGCATTTAGCGAACTGCCGCCCAATTCGATGAAGATGCAATTCAAGGAGATCGTAGGCAGTCCGAGCACATGAGAGCACGCGCGAACAAGTGCTTTCTCGATAACTGTCTGTGCCTCTAAGTGGCTCTCGGTGCTCTTGGGCGCCGGCAGTGCCCCGCGGTCCAGCTTTCCATTCGGCGTCAGCGGCATGCGCTCCAGCTCCACATAGGCCGCAGGCACCATATACTCCGGCAGCTTGGCCGCCAGGTAGGCTCGCAGCTGCCCTGCCCCCAAAAAGCCTTCATCGGCGGCGGCGTCCACCACGGTGTAGTAGGCCACCAACCTCTTGTCGCCGACAGGCTCCTCCCTCACCGCTACCACCCCATCCCGCACCCTGGCGTGCTGTCGCAACACCACCTCGATCTCTTCCAACTCGATTCGAAAACCCCGGATCTTCACCTGGAAATCGTTGCGCCCCAAAAACACGAGCTTTCCGTCGGACGACCACCGGCCCATGTCCCCGGTGCGGTACATCCGGGCTTTGCCATCCGCCACAAACGGCTCCGGCAGGAACCGCTGCGCGGTCAGTTCCGGACGCTTCAAATAGCCCCGCGCTACTCCATCTCCTGCGATGTACAACTCGCCCGCAACTCCCACCTGTACAGGCTGCCTCTGCTCATCCAAAATGTAGACGCGCGTGTTCGCGATCGGCCGCCCGATCGGTATTACGGCATGTACATCGATGGGAGCGGGACCTATCTGTTCACAGCAAGACCAAATCGTTGTCTCCGTCGGGCCGTACACATTCCATAGTTGGCCGGCCCGTTGACGCAGCTGCGAACAGAGGTCCGCAGATAGCGCTTCCCCTCCGCACAACGCTTTTAACCCCGGCGTACCGTGCCAACCCGCTTCCAGCAACATCCGCCAGGTCGCGGGAGTCGCTTGCATTACCGTGATGCCCTGCGCCGTCATTGCTTCCGCCAATGTCGCTGGGTTGTGACGGTATCCCTGAACAATGACCAGCGCGGCCCCTGCAATGAGTGGCAGATACAGTTCCAGCCCCGCGATGTCGAATCCAACGCTGGTGAGAGCTAACATGCGGTCTCTGGACTCGAGGTTCACTGTTGCACGCATCGACCGCAGCAGGTTCACCACGTTGCGATGCTCTACCATCACCCCCTTGGGCTGGCCGGTAGAGCCAGAGGTGTAGATCACATACGCCAGATTGCCGGAACTCAGCCCAAGGCTCGACACATCCGGGTTGTCCTCCGGCCGACCGCTCCACCTATCAGCTTCGTCCAAGTTGATGACCGCCGAAGTTGCCATGCTGCCCGTGAACAGCTCTTGCAGACGCCCTTGCGTCAGTAGCACTGCTGGCGCACTGTTCTCCACCATGTACCGCAGCCGTTCTACCGGGTACGACGGATCCAATGGCACATAGGCTCCGCCAGCCTTCAGAATCCCCAGCAAACCCACCACCATCGCCAAACCGCGTTCTACACAGATCGCAACCCGCGTCTCCGGCTTCACCCCCAACTCGATCAGGTACCACGCCAGTTGATTCGCTCTCCCATTCAGTTCCCTATAGCTCAACTGACGCCCTTCGTACACCACCGCCGCCGACTCCGGCGTCTTCCCGACCTGCTCCTCAAACAACTCTTGAATGCAACGATCACCGGCAAACTCCACTCCCGTGTCGTTCCACCCGTAGAGCACTTGATCACGCTCCCATTCCGCCATCGCGGTAACGGCGACGATCTCATGAGCCTGCACTTTCGTTCCGAATTTACTCACAGATCACCACCTATCTCACTGCGATAGATCGCAAGTGCCGTAAAAGACTATGTCGTTAGGCTAACGGGATACTTCGTACTTGATTTACGTGCCCGTGACGGTGTTTTTGCGCACACTCAACCTCGTCACGGTCGCCAAAGCAGAGGTTGAAAATGGAAAATCAGTGGTTGTCACTCTCTTTGTGCTCTTTTAGAGTTTGCTTGGCGATGCTCTCGCGCCACACGGTCTGCACCTGCTGTCGATCGACCCCAGGAAGGGCTGGACTCAAACAGCAGTGTTGCCCTTGGTGGTTTGTCCGGGTCTATAAGCAAGGTGCCCAAACAAAACGAGATCCTGGCAGGCCTGGACCGACTTAATCGACAGCGGGGTGCGAAGACGAAGCTCATGGGACTCTCCCAGGCAGCTTACTGATGACATCCATCCTGGACCTTGAATTTATGACTGTCAACCCCAGACGTTGCTTCTCATCGACAGGATCTTCACAGCGTGGCATCTGCAAATATCTGCCGCAGTAGAAATTGCTTTTGCAACATCTTGAAACTTCGACGCCGGACGAATACCATCACAGAAGAATTGCGGGGCCGCGTTCAAAATCATCAAAGTTTCATGGACGGTGACTTCAAATGAATCCATGATGGTAGTTTATTTGCAGCTAAAGTGCTTCCAAAGTGCTGACGCAAACAGTCACTTGCTAAGGAAGCCAGGTAAAAGCGATACGCTCCTTGATTTGAGTTAATTAAATGGAACCGTGGTACTTGTGCATGACGACTCACCAGCACTGTAGCCCTGCGTCGACCGTTTATCACGAGTGACGAGTTGTTAACATCCCGGAAGACGGGTCGGGTACCGAGAGCGCAATGCGACTCTGAGGTGGATGATGAGAGAATGCAGCAGTCCGGAACGCTGTTTCACATTTGAACCACCTGCTGGTGAAGTTTCGAGGGGAAGCTTCTTTTTGCACGAGCCCACCTTACGTGCGGCATTCCGGGACATGGGCAATGCGGGCCTGTTTGGTTGTCGGTATCTGAAAGCAGACGGCGGTTCTGTCGATGTGCCGTTCATGGATCCACGGAGGAGAGCCTTTCAGGATATGTGTATCCTCTATGGGCAGTGCCAACGGAACTTGTCAGCGTTCCAGGATTTGGTAGAACCCCGCGCAGGACTGGTGGTCAATTCACTACAAAATCCGAAGGCACGAAGCCCATATGGCTTCAACGATATCGCCCGGATGTTCATCAAGAATGTCGGTGGAGTTGGTGGAGTTGCCGAGGAGTTAGACTTGGTTCTATTTTTTGGCACATATGACAGCGGCTTCGGGGTTCACAAGGACGCCTATGACACTACGATGTTTGTGCTCGATGGGCGCAAGAATTTTCTGCTCGAACGTGGCGAAAGGCAACAACACTCATTGGAGGCGGGCAACTACTTGCGATGGACTAGCGCCTGCGCTCATACTAACTTTAACCCATCAGCTGATTGGAGTATGACGTTGCATTTCACCTTGGGCCCAGCCGCCTCCAGGCACATTGAGCCAGGGACGGCAGTTGAATACATCCATAAGACAGTCACCCTGAAGGACTTCGAAGCATCCATATCAGCTCCTCGGTCAAATCTCCGCAAACGTACGTAAAGAGGTTTTGGCGCACTTTCGAGGCAGTCAAGTAGAACCCAGCGAGCTTGACCCTCTATGAAATACAAGCCTTAGTCGCGATCTGGGCTCAGTGTCGAAGCATCGTCGAGTTCAGTGTGCGAACACTCAGGTGGCGAGGAAGCCAGGCTAAGCGATACACTTCTTGACCTCAGTGAATCAAATAAAACCCTGATTGTTTGGCATCACGACTCACACGCGCTGCGCTTTATCATGATCAATTCAATGCTCGGCTGTTCACCATCGGCAGCTCGCGGCAGAAACGAGGACACCTGTGACCGACCTGATTCATCTGTGGAAATACTGTCATGGGTGCGGTCAACGACCCCTCGAAGGAAACCGCTTTGAATGCGAGCGCTGTCCTTCGGGACCGGACCGGGACCTGTGCCAACAGTGTTACCAATCATTTCAGGATGGTAGATTAGAGCACCCGGCTCGCGACCATTTTCATGCTCCCGAACCGAGGGAGTTCCATTCCTTTCGGGCTGTTGAGGGGGAGAGCGCTGAACGCCATCTTCCCTGGCTTGCAGTGGATCAATCGGACGCTCCGCCTCCTTCTGTATCCAAAGGCTTCGTTGTGCGCCCGGAATTCCGCTGCGGTTGGGAGTCATTCTTCGGCAGCTACGCGTTCGTTGTGGAATCCGAGCTTTCCGATTCCCCCCTTTTAATCACAGCTCTGCACGTGATGGACGAGCTGATTAAAGGGAAGAATATTGACTGCTCGTCTGCCAATGCGTCTTACACCGGTGACGAGCTGCCGAGCATCCTGACGCGGGTTAACCTTTACGATGTTTTTGTCGAAAACTGGGCGTTTGCTCCCCTTGGTTCCGCCGGCTCCATGGTGAGCCTTCCTGATGCCCGGCTGGGGGAGGAGGAACCGTATTGTCAGCGGGATATTGCCGCCTTTCGGCTCGACAGGGACGCCTCCGTGTGCCCAGGCAAACTCGCCGGCACACCAACCGAGGTAGGCGAGGCCGTCTGGTTGGTCGCCAATCCGGCGCGAAGCACCAAGGTAGAGATGATGAGCGCCGTGGTCGTCGAGAGCAACCGCGAAACATTTGTCTACCGATTGGCTGCCGGTACTCGTGACCCGCGGTCGACCAGCGGTGCACCGCTGGTGAATTGCAAAGGGGAGGTCGCCGGTATAAATATCGGCATCGGGTGGTTTCAAGGAAATCACTTTGGCCACGCAAATAACGCGACCAGCATTCGTAACCACCTCAGAACAGTGCCCTGCAGAAACGCCGCATTGCGCTAGAAAGTCCGCCCCGGCATGGGAAGTCACGCTAGCGCCGGCCGCGGGTTCGCGGAAGGGATGCTTTCATTTATCTCTGAAGGCCACAAATGGCTAGACTAGAACCATTGCGCTCGACCAGCATCCATGAGCAAGATCATCACTTCTGCAACCAATATCACTGGCAAGCGTCACCGAACGCTACCCGCGCGCGCGATCGCAATCGAGGATTTGCGCCTGATGGCCCGTCGTCGACTGCCAAAGGTGGTCTTTGACTACGTAGACGGTGGCGCGGATGCAGAGGTGACTCTAAACGCGAACCGAGCAGCTTTCGACACTCTAACCTTCCGCCCTCGTCACGCCGTAGCCGTTCCCCAATGCAATCTGCAGACGCGCGTGCTGGGCCGTGACTTGGCCTTACCGGTGCTCCTCGCTCCGGTTGCCTATAGCGGCTTGATCCACACCGGAGGTGAACTCGCGGCAGCTCAGGCCGCAAGTAAAGCGGGGACGGTCTACATTTTGTCCACTTTATCCGGCCAGCGAATAGAAGAAATCAGGGCCGGTTGTGCGGGATCGTTGTGGTATCAAGTCTCTTTGCTGGGAGGTCGCGAGGCTGCTGAGGCAGCGATTGAGCGCGCTAAGAACGCGGGCTTTTCAGCTCTCGTGGTGACGATTGACAGCCCGACAAACGGGAATCGCGAACGCGATCTTCGTAACGGCGTTCTTGAACTGGTCTTTCAGGATCGGCTTCTCCCAAAAATTCCATTTCTTTGGCAATTGCTAGCGCGGCCCACCTGGCTGGCTGACTTCTGGCGAAACGGAGGCATGCCCCCCCTGCAGAATGTGCTCTCTCCTGGCGGCGGCCCCACGCCCATCAATAAAATTGGCTCGATTCTTACCTATCAGGTTACCGTCTGGGAGGATCTACGCTGGATACGAGCTTGCTGGAATGGGCCGATCGTGGTCAAAGGCGTTCTCACCGGGGATGACGCGCGAAGAGCAATATACGAGGGCGCCGGCGCAGTCGTTGTATCTAATCACGGGGGGCGACAGTTGGACGGTGTTCAAGCATCTTTGCGCGCGTTGCCCGAAGTAGTAGCGGCTGTAAATGGCGAAGCAGAGGTGATGATGGATGGCGGTGTTCGTCGGGGAACTGACGTGATTAAAGCAATTTGTCTCGGAGCCCGGGCAGTTCTATGCGGACGCGCTTATGCCTACGGTCTCGGGGCGGCAGGAGAGGCCGGAGTCGCGCGTGCACTGGCAATCCTCAGATCCGATTTGGACCGAACCCTCAGGTTGCTAGGGTGCGAGTCAACCGCTATGCTCGACCGGTCGTACGTAGATTGACGCCGAAACGATAACAATATCGATTGCAGCTTTCAAACCACTGCGTTCAATTATCCATTGCGTCTGCCAGACTCTTGGGCCGCATGTCGGTCCAGGTCACTTCGATCCAATCCAGGCATTCCTTGCGCTTCCCCCGGGGACCTACCTGCTTCCATCCCAACGGAATCTCCCGAAAGAGCGGCCAGAGGGAGTACTGCCGTTCTTCGTTTACCAGAACCAGGTAGTCCGCGCTTTCATCTTCAAAAGGATTTGTCATCTCAGCTCCGTCGAACGTACACCCACTCATCGTTTGAATTGAGTGGTACATGGAAATGGGTAAAACGCGAACCGCCGCGGATTCAGCCATCACAATTTTAGAACATGGATAAACGATGGCGAGTTGGGTATTTCGACCACCCGCAACAATTTAGATCCCGCTCTTCGATAGATGCTTTTCCAACCGGCCAAAGATGCCGGCGGAATGCCCTGACCACTGATCACCTGAATGAAATCGTGTAATCCAACGATTCGCGAACTGGGCCCTTTGCGAGCACCGTCTTGCGAATAATAATCAAAGATAAACATGGTCCGTCCGGGAAACATCGATTTTATGCCTGAGAGCCAAGCGACCGCACTCACTATGCCGGATGAGAAAAATTCATTGGCGACCCCCGTAGCTGAGAGCGCCCGGACGTCTTTAGCAACCCCAGCGCGAATGATTTTCTTCAGATTACGAGAATCACCTTCAAAGATCGTGATGCGTCGGCTTGCACCCGCGGCCGAAATCCGTTTCCGGGCCACCCCGCACATCCATGGGTTGGGGTCTATGCCCCAGCCTCGGAAATTCGGACAGCGGGCGTCCAGATAAAGAAGCATCCTGGCCGTTCCAGACCCGATATCGAGGGTCTGCGTTCCGAATCCGAGCTCGAGCATAAGATCTGCAAGCATGTCGCGGTTGGGTACCCCCACGCTCTCGAACGCTCTTGCATGTTGCTCCCGATCGACAAAACTTTCAGCGAGTGCGGGATCGCGAAGGATCCGGCCGAGCCCAACTGCATTGTTGGCGTAGGCACCCGCGTATTGCAACAAGACGAAGCGCGCATTCCCATCGAACCATTTCGTCACCCTGTACTTCCCCGCGCGGCACTGAATCAGTTGCGTTCTGTTCTCCAACATTCTCAGTGCGGCTTCGAGAACGGCGGCATCCACATTGTGATCCGTTGCCAGCTTCCCTAACGCTATTGGCTTTTTTAGGGATTCCAGTATCCCTAAGCGCTCCAGAGTGAGCAAGGAGTGACCCACGTGGATCGCTTCAGAGAGGTCCAAAACCGACCAGGACGGCTCGGTTGCTGCTTTCGCGCGACGGTTCACGATGCGTTTCCTCGCAGCCGGCATGGTATATATATACGCTTGTGCAACCGGAGTTGCTGACAGTTCTCGAGATGCAAAGGATCAAACACTGTGTGGATCTAGAAGCGCTAGTTCAATTTACAAAAAGGAATGTAAATTCTGCGCAACTCCAGTGTCAAATCCTGGCCAGCCACGCAGATGAAATACTGAGGCCCGGATCGCGAGCGTGAGCAGTCCCTGAAAACTGAAGCCCGGCAGAGCTGCTATCCTTCTCCAGATGGCTGCTTCGAAGCATCCTGGGAGCCTTTGGCGAGGTTCCGGTGTCACGGTTCGATTACCGGATTCGCTCGCGATTAGGCCGCCGTTGAGGTCAATATGGGATTGCAAGATTTTGTAGTCGCCGCCCGTACTCTTTGCAAGAGTCCCGCATTCACGCTGACTGCTCTGCTTACCATCGCTTTGGGGCTTGGAGCGAGCACTGCAATCTTCAGTGTGGCAAATGCAGTCCTGCTGCAGCCTCTCCCATACAAAAACCCGGGCCGTCTTGTGGTTGCGGACATGGAACTTCGCAAACGCAATGTGCCAGATTTGCCATTTTCCAATGCCGATTTCATCGATCTCCGGGATGGCACGAAAAATTTATTCACCGATTTCGCCGGGGTGCTCACCGGACCCGCTATCGCTCCCCGGGACGATGGGACATCCGAGCAGATTCACTGGGCATCTGTTACAACAAATTTCTTTCGCACCATGGGTGCAAGAGTCGTTCTTGGCCGCGATTTCTCGGATGAAGACGGTATACCGCAACCCCCGGAACCGCCGGCCGGCGCGCAATCGTCTGCGCCTGAACCCATGCCCGCCTTTGCAATTCTTAGCTATGAGTATTTCCAGAGCCGTTACGGCGGCAATGCAGACGTGATTGGCCACACGTTGCGCACCACCGGCGGTGCCGGCCTCGTAATCATTGGCGTGCTGGCTCCGGGCTTTCACTTGTACTTTCCGCCGGCAGAAAACCTGGAGAGCGTGCCGGACGTTTTTATCGCCAATCGTCTGGGTTACGCCGCCGCCAACCGCCTCGCCTTTTCCCTTCGCGCCGTAGGCAGACTTAAAGATGGAGTTACGCTGGAACAGGCGCAAGCCACAGCCGACCACGTAGCCGCAGAAGCACGCAAGAACTTCCCCTTCTCCCAGACCGCCGGTTACTACATCCATATCGAACCCATGCAGCAACATCTGATCGCGCAAGTCCGGCCCGCGATCCTCGCCCTGATGGGCTCCGCGATTTTTCTATTGCTCATTGCGTGCGCGAATGTAGCGAACCTTCTACTGGTGCGCGCCTCTTCCCGGGAGCGCGACTTCGCTATGCGAGCTGCCATGGGAGCCGGGCGTTGGCGCATGGTCCACCCCATTTTCGCCGAGGCCCTCTTGCTCGCCGCAGGCGGTACTCTGGTAGGTTTCACCCTGGCGTGGTTGGGAATTCACGAATTGCGCGTGCTTGCTCCCGCCAATCTTCCTCGCCTCGACAGTATCCGCATCGATGCTTCTGTGCTCGGGTTTACTGCCCTCGCCGGCCTGGTTGCGGCCATCATCTTCGGCTTAGCCCCGGCATGGCGAGCTTCGCAGGCCGGACTTATGAAATCCTTGCGCGGCAATCACGCTTCGGGTCTGTCCGCTGGGGGCCGCTTGCCCAGCTTGGTGGTGGTCGCAGAGGTCTCGCTTTCCTTTGTTCTGCTCATCGGAGCGGGACTGATGTTTCGCAGCTTTCTCGACTTGCAGCGTGTCGATCCTGGCTTCGACCCAAACCGTTTGCTCACCTTTCAAGTCCTCGGAGTTCAGGCGGTAAAAGGAACTCCCGCAGACCGCGCCAGCTTGGTCAAGGAAATCGAAGACCGTCTGCGCGCGATTTCTGGAGTCCAGAGCGCGACTGCATCCTTTCCGTTTCCCTTGACAGGAGGTTTCAATCCCATCCGATGGGGAACGGCGGAAGCCATCGGCGACGCCAGTAAGTTTCAGGCTACTGACTATCAAATCGTGCTCCCAGGTTACTTTGAGGCCATGCACACGCCGCTAGTCGCGGGTCGTACGTTCACGGAAGACGATAATTCGCCTGGGCGGAATGGTGTCATCATCGACGACATACTCGCCAAAAAGGCGTTCGGTGCACAGTCCGCAGTCGGCAAGCGCATCCTGGTTCGCATGCGCTCCCCGGAGGCTGAATGGGTCGAAGTGGTCGGCGTCGTGGCGCACCAGCACACCACTTCACTCTCGGAGCCGGGGCGCGAGCAGGTTTATTTTACTGACGCGTTCGCCGGATCGGGTCGTGTCCATTCGTGGGCCATCCGTACAGGCAGCGATGCAGCAAGTTATGAGAAACAGGTTGTTGCGACGATTAAGGGAGTGAACCCCGGCCTCGTCGTCATCAAAACGCAGCCTATGGAGTCTATCGTCCGTGAAGCCCAAGCTGGAACCCGCTTTTCGCTGCTGCTGATCACGGTCTTCGCGATAATCGCCGGAGCATTGGCAGCGGTTGGCCTATATGGCGTGCTTGCCAGCGCCGTGCGATTGCGCACTTCCGAGATCGGTGTGCGCATGGCCTTGGGCGCGGAACGAGCGAATATATTTACGTTGGTCGTCGGCCAGGGACTGCGTCTCAGCGCTTTCGGGATCGCTGCCGGCTTGATTGCGGCGTTAATTCTTACCCGGGTGATGTCCACAATGTTGATCGGCGTTAAGCCTACCGACCCTGCCACCTACGTCAGTATCACAGTGGCATTTTTGGCCATTTCAGCTCTTGCCTGCTACCTCCCCGCTCGGCGCGCCGCGAAACTGGATCCCACGACCGCCCTGCACGAGCAATGAGATGCTCGCTGGCACGTTGCCTCTGAAGGACGATTTTCTCGCTGTTTTCGAGATTTTCAGCAGCTCACTGGACGCCCGGCCGAGCCTTGTGGTTCCAGCCGGAAAAGGCAAGATCAGTCACCATGGACTTCGAATTGCGACCCGCGATTTGTCAAGCTGAGACCGCGGGCGGGAGACTCTGGATGGAAAGAAAATGCGACACACTGTAATACGACTATTACTCGGGATCATAAGCTGTGGTATGGCAGCCGCAAGCAGTATGCCATTCCAAGCCGGCCCTTCGAACACAGATGCCGCAACCAGTGTGGAACTGACGGTTGCCGCCGCAAACGAGCTGAACCCAGCCCTCAGCGACGTTGCACGAGCGTTTGAAAAAAAGACCGGCGACCGCGTCCACTTAACCTTTGGAGATTCCACCAGCTTGTACTCGCACATCCGCGGCGGCGAAGCGTTCGATGCGTTCTTCTCGGCAGACATGGAATCTCCGCGCCGGCTCGTAGCCTCAGGCGTGGCGGCAGGTGCTTCTTTAACGGAATACGCTCACGACAGCCTGGTGCTCTGCATTTCGCCCATGGTGCGACTTCCGTTTTTGCCCGGTAGTCCGTTGTTGGCTCTGAGGGATAAGGCGATCTCGCACATTGCCATAGCCGACCCGCAACACACCACTGCCGGCAAAGCTGCAGAAGAGGCTTTAAGAAGCGCACACGACTACGACATTGCAATACGAAGAAAGGTCTTGATTGGCGACGACCTCTCGCAAGTCGCGCATCTGATGGCGAGTGGGGACGCGGATGCAGCGATGATACCCAAGACCGCGATGCGCACCTACTCATTTTACGGAGCACGCGTGATTCCCGTTGATCCGAGTCTTTATCGTCCGATCGGTATGGCGTCCGTGGTGATGACGCGCTCGAAGCATCGACGGGAAGCGCTTGCTTTCGTAAAGTTCGCCGCCTCCTCCCAGGGCCGGGCAATATTCCGCCGGGACGGCTTCTAAAGAGCACACTCCGCTTCCTCGACGGTCACGGCATCCAATATGCTCATATAATGTCGCAGCATCTGCTCGATCCGCCAGTGGTCGAAAAGGCTTCGTTGAAATCTCCAGTCCAATGCAAGCTGGTCTCCTGATACCGAGACAAGCACCTCCAGATCGAAGCGCACCCGCAACTCATCCCTCCTCAACGGCGACACCGTAATATGCTCAAGTTCCGGCGCCGCCCCCTCAACCTGGCGGGTTGCGAATTGCACTTGCAAGAGTGGAGTTGTATTCCGAACACGTTTGGGCGACAGTTCTTCGACCAGCCGCTCGAAGGGTATGTCCTGGTGCTCATATGCTTCCAACGCCGTTCGCCTCACTTCGGCCAACAACTCCATAAAGCTCATACCGCGCGCAACCCGCACTCGCATCACCAGGGAATTCACAAAAAAACCGATGAGTTCCTCGAGCTTCGCATCTTGCCGGTTGGCAATTGGCGAGCCCACTACGATGTCGTCCTGACCGCTGTAATGCGCTAACAGCACCGCAAAGGCAGTAAGCAGCGTCATGTACAGCGTCGCGTTGTTTTCCCGGCTGAGGGACTTGAGCGCAGCCACCTGCTTCCCGGTCAGGGTAGCCTGGCAGACACCCGCCCCCAGCGTCCTGTCGGCTCTTCGCGGCCGGTCTGTCGGCAAGTTCAGTTGCTCCGGCATTCCCTCTAACTGCTTCTTCCAATACGCCAGCCCGGACTCTAACTTCTCTCCCTCGAGTAACTTTCGCTGCCACAACGTATAATCTGCATATTGGACGGACAACGGGCTCAGAGGGTTCCCACGTCCTTCGAGATAGGCCTTATAAAGAACTCTAAGCTCGCGATGGAAGATCTCTTCAGACCAGCCGTCGAACACGATGTGATGGATTGTCTGTAACAGTAAATGCTCTTGCTCGGCCAGCTTCAGCACTCTCGTTCGCAACAGCGGACCCCGCGACAGGTCAAAGGGCTCTTGGACCTCATGACTGAGTGCCCCGTGAATTGCCACCTTTTGCGCCTCCGGTCCGAGGTCACTTAAGTCCTCAATAGCAAGCTTCAGCTGAACTTCCGGCTCGATCACTTGTGCGGGTTCGCCATCCATCGCCACCAGACGCGTCCGCAGAACCTCGTGTCGCTCGACAATCGAGCCAAGAGCGCGCTCCAGCGCCGCCAGATCAAGATTTCCTTCCAGATGCAGCGCCTGCAGGATGTTGTATTCCGCGCTTCCACATTGCAGTTGATCAATGAACCATAGACGCTGCTGCGCATACGATAACGGCAGCCGCTCCGGTCGCGGCTGCGGCTTCAACGCCAACCTCGTGCCATCGCCATGCCGCAGCCGGGAACTCAGCTGCTCCACGCTGGGCGCTTCGAATAGCATGCGAATCGGTACCTCTACATCCAAGGTCGAACGGATGCGGCTGACCAGACGGGTCACCATCAACGAGTGACCGCCCAACTCGAAGAAGTTGTCCCCAAGGCCTACCGACTCCACTCCCAGCACTTCTGCGAACAGTCCGCAAAGGATCTCCTCTTCCGGTACACGCGGCGGTCGGTATTCGCCGGTCCGGCTGTACTCCGGTTTCGGCAGCGCCATGCGGTCCAGCTTTCCATTGACTGTCAGTGGCAGCGCCTCCAGTACCATGACCGCGGCCGGCACCATGTACTCCGGTAATTTCCGCCGCAGCTGCTGCCGCAGTTCGCTTCCATCCACATAGGCATCGGCAGCGGCTACTACGTAACCGGCTAATCGCTTCTCCCCTCCCTCTTCCCTCAACACCACAACGGCTTCCTGCACTCCGGCCTGCTGCTTCAAGACCGCCTCTATCTCTCTCGTTTCAATGCGGAACCCTCGCACCTTGACCTGCAGATCCGTACGGCCCAGGTAGTCCAGACTTCCGTCCAGACGCCATCGCGCGCGATCCCCGGTCCGGTACATACGTGTCCCGGCCTCCTCTCCGTACGGGTCTGCCACAAATCGTTCGGCTGTCAGTCCCGGCCGATTCAGATAGCCTCTTCCCAGCCCCTCCCCAGCGACGTACACCTCCCCCGCCACACCTGTCGGCACTACGCGAAGCCGTCTGTCCAACACATACACTCTGAGATCGGCAATAGGCCGCCCGATGAAGCTTGACGAACACTCCTGCACCATCTTCTTATCTAGTTCCGCATAGGTAACATGTACCGTTGTCTCGGTAATGCCATACATATTCACCAGGCGTGGATTGTGATCGTCGTAACGCCCATACCACTCCTCTAAGCGCGAGAAGTTCAGTGCTTCGCCTCCGAAGACAATTCGCCGCAAACTGCTGAGCCGCCCATCCCCAAGGACCGCGGATTCTATCCTTGCCAACTCGTAGAAAGCCGATGGGGTTTGGCTCAAGATTGTAACCTTCTCAGATATAAGGAGTTTCAAAAACTCTTCGGGCGAACGCGCCATAAGGGGCTCAACCAGGACAAGTTTCCCGCCGTATAACAATGCGCCCCACAACTCCCAGACCGAGAAATCAAACCCGAAAGAGTGAAACATCGTCCAGACATCCTTCGGTCCAAAGCTAAACAGCGCTTTCGTGGCCTCGAATAGCCGGACAACATTCCGATGAGTAATGACTACCCCTTTCGGTTCGCCGGTTGAACCGGAGGTATAAATCGCGTAGGCTGCATTGGCAGGCGAAAGCCATCCTACCGGCCCAAGATCGGCCGGATTGCCAGAACTGCACTGTTCTATCGATCCTGACATCTCCGGGTCATCCAGCAGCAAGTGGGGGACGCTGACTTGATCAGGCAACGACATGCAGGTTTTCGTTATGACGATCGCAGGACGTGCGTCCGTAAGCATAAAAGACAAGCGTTCGTGCGGGTATGCAGGATCTAAAGGCAAATATCCGGCGCCTGACTTGAGTACCCCCAGAATAGCAATAATCATTTCCGGGGAGCGGTCGAGTAAGATGCCGACGAAATCATCGGCGCCCACACCTCGTGACCTCAAGTAGTGGGCCAGCCGGTTTGCCTGTTGATTAACCTCACAATAGGTTATTGCCCGTTCGCCGTAGACGATCGCGATCGCATCCGGCGTTTTCGCTACCTCCACTTCGAACAATTCGGGCAGGTTTTTGTCACCGGCAGTCTCTATCTTGCCATTCCCCCGCTTCACACTCTGCTGCTCTTCGGCAGCTGACAAAAGCGGAATTGCCCAAAGCGTAGTATGGGGATTGGCGGTTACGGCCTCGATGATCCGTACATAGTGTGCCGCCATCTGCTCGATGCGCCACCGCTCGAACAAGCTGCAATCATAGAGCCAGAACATTTCGATCTGGTTCCCGCGGGGTGAACAATGCACATCCAGATCGTAGTGAATGCCCAGAAGGTTCACATCGAGCGTTTCGGCCTGCAATCCTCTGAATTCCGGCGCCGCGGCCGGCGCATTACGTAATGCAAAGCCAACCTGAAAGAGCGGGGATGCATGCGCAGCCCGTTGCGGGGAGAGTTCCTCTACCAGACGTTCAAACGGAACACCTTGGTGCTCGTACGCCTCCAGGGCAGTCTGACGCACCACCGCTACTAACTCCATGAACGTCATCTCCGGCACAAGACGAACGCGCATCACAACCGAATTCACGAACAGGCCGATCAAACCCTCCAAGTCCCTATCTTGCCGATTGCCGATCGGCGAACCCAGGACAATGTCATCTTCCTCGCTGTATCGCGACAACAGTACAGCAAAGGCCGAAAGCATCGTCATGTACATCGTCGCTCGGCCTTCCTTGCCAATCTGCTTCAAGCCGGTCGTAAGCCCAGCTGGCAGTGTCACCCGCAGCCTCTCACCGACGATCTTCTGCCCCGCCGCACGTGGCCCATCTGCCGCCAATTCCAACGGTGCCGGAATTGCTGCCAACTGCTGCGTCCAATACCGGAGCCCGCTCGCGAGCTTTCCTTGCTCCAGCCGCTTGCGCTCCCACAGCGCGTAATCCGCATACTGCACCGGGAGTGCCTCTAACGGGTTCTCCCGGCCTTCGACAAATGCCGAATACAGCAGCATAAACTCACGATTGAGAATCCCTTGTGACCAGGCATCGGAAACAATGTGGTGCAACGTCCGCAAGAGGATATGCTCCCCTTCAGACAGCTTTAGCACCCTGATGCGGACCAGAGGTCCCCGCGAAAGGTCAAAAGGCGCTTCCTCTTCCCGTCGCAATGCCGATCGTACTGCTTCCCTTTGCTCTTCTTCATCGATGGCGCTCATATCGATCACAGGCACTTCGATATGCAGCTCCGGCTTGATCACCTGGATTGGTTCCCCGTCTACGGCCTCGAAACACGTTCTCAGTATTTCGTGCCGTTGAACAATCGCGTTGCCGGCACGCATCAATGCTTCACAATCAAGCGGTCCTATCAATCGAATCGCTTCTCGCATGTTGTATTCCGGGCTGCCGCCCTGCAGTTGATCGATAAACCAGAGTCGTCGCTGTGCATGCGACGGTGGCAGCCGTACTGGCCGGTATTGTGGTTCAATAAACGAAGCAGATTCAGACGCCAAAGGAGCCATTGGTTCGCCTCAATGCATGTACACTTGCCGGAAAACTGATGATGTTCCACCGATAACAACAGGCTCACGTGCGCGAGCGCGGGCAACCGGGTCGATAAAAACAGCGCACAGCAGCCGGGGCAACGACCCCATATCTTACAAAGCGGCCTGAAACTCCATCTATGAGACAGTTGCCCTAACCACCGCTTCTGCCAAGCCTCTCAGAGTGGGATGATCGAACAGCGTTGTTAAGGGCAGCTCTATATTGAATTCTCGGTGTATACGCGACATTACCTGCATTGCTTGTATAGAGCTACCGCCCAAATCGAAGAACTCATCATTTGCCGCAACAGCTTCGACGCCCAATACTTCAGACCAAAAGCCGGCAAGCGACTCAGCAATCCGGACATTGGAATCCGGTAGAAAACATTTGCGTGCACGCTCAGGATTAACCTCGCCAGGCAGCATAATTCTCCTTTCCTGTCAGTCGATGCCTCTCGACCTTCCCACTTGCGGTCCTGGGAAGTGTAGAGCGAAATTCAACCAACGTTGGCACCATAAAGTCGTCAAGATACTCTGCACAATGGCGAATGACCTGACGCTGCGTCAATTGCATACCCGTCTTGGCTCGAATCACGGCCTTGATTGCCTGACCCAGGATCTTGTCGGGAATGCCGACAACAGCTGCTTCGGCAACACCCTCCAGGGAGCACAGAACATTCTCCACCTGAGCGGGGCTGACTTTCTTTCCACACGTCTTTATTATGTCGTCCCTCCGGCTCACAAAATAGAAATACCCGTCTTCATCCATGGTGAAAAGATCACCCGTGTATAGCACCTTTTCGTTGGGGTATGGGCCGTCCCGGAGCACCTTGGCAGTCTCTTCCGGCAATCCCCAATACTCTTTCATGACATTGGCTCCCCTTACCACGAGCTCGCCCATAAGCCCTGGACCAACGCGGCGCCCTTCTTCGTCCACAATATACATCTCCTGCCCCGGTAGTCCGCGGCCAACCGAAGTGGGCCGGACGTCGATCTGATCAGGAGGCAAAAACGAGGCCCTCATGCATTCCGTCAGCCCGTACATGCAAAAAATCCGGACATGTGGCCACGCCGCCTGCAACGTGCGAATGACCGGAACGGGCAACGCACCCGCGGCGTTGGTGACATAGCGCAGGCGTGGACAAGCAAATGTTTTCAGATCCAGGTCCACTAGTGCGGCCGCAATCACGGGTATGAGACCTACGCCGGTGACGTTTTCTTGAATCATCATCTGCATGACCTCCCGAGGTCCGCGAAATGCGCGTTCCAAAATCAGTGTCGCACCGGCATTGAATGAGGTCATCAGCTGGCTCAAACCATAGGTATGCGACAGGGGCAAGAGATTCAAGACCACGTCATCACAGGTGTTGGCCAGGTAATTTACAACCGCGGTTGTTGTAGTGTGAATATTGCTGTGTGTGAGGACAACGGTTTTAGGATTTCCAGTAGAGCCAGAGGTGTAGACTAGCGCCGCGGGATCCAGGTCACTCGCAGGTTTCTGCTCATACTTTGGGGAATTTTTATATCGTCGAGAGATCTCGCTGAAGAAAACAGGTTGGACGGATGCAGCCCCGGCTATTTGAGAGCCCTGGCCGGCGATCAAGATTGCTTTGAGGCTCCGTATGCACTGACACCGGTCCCCTAAAATAGCGGCTCCTCCCGCATCGGTGACCAGGGCGGACGCACCAAACTGATTCAGGAGATCAATCAGCCTATCTGCCTTCGTTCTCGAGGCAAAAACGACGAAGCTTGCCCCAACTTTGAGAATGGCGAAAATGGAACAAACCGTCTCTATCGAATTATCGAGAACGATTGCAACCCGATCCCGAGATTCAATGCCCTGCTCTGCCAACCCCCAGGCAAGAGCGTTCGCCGCATTCTCCACCTCTTCATATGTGTGTCTCCGGCCGTCGCAACAAAGTGCCACTTTGTCGGGATGAGCCTTGGCACTTTCTTCCAAATAGCCTTCAATGCGCATGTTCTGCTCTCTACCGGCAGCGACTTTATTTAAGGGAAATGAATAGTCACAAACGCGCCAGGGTGCCGGTCCCGGCCATCAGACTCCTGACTCGGCTCAACCCTTGCGGCCAGAGTTTCGTTTTCACCTCTGAGGCTCCTAGCCCGCGGCAACCTCGACGATTGCTTGAAGCGGCGATCTGGAGGGTCGTTCAAACGACGCGCAACCATGATACCCTGACCAAGATCGCGCGTGCGAGAGGTTTTAGAAAAATGTCTCGCGGCCGAAAATAACCGTGGTTGTGCTGTATAGTCCACTCGGAGCAGATCGGTTAACGAGGATCCCGGTCTTTTCCCCTCCCATCGACAGCCCATATCTCGACTGAAGAGGACCATGAGAACGCTGCGCCCAACCAACAATTCCCAACGCGACGCGAAGACGACCTCTACATTCAGGTTCGGCTCTTGGACCTTCGATCTTTCTGGAAGAATCCGGCAGAACAGGCGCCTTGGAAACGTACTTGCATTCGTTTGGTCAGTCCTGAAGACCAGGCGTCTATTATTCGCCGCGGGCCTCGGCTTCATGGCCATAAACCGGATCGCCTCCCTCGTCCTGCCGGCAACAACGCGCTTTGTAATCGATGACATCATCGTTAAACGACACATACAAAAACTCCCCTGGATTATTGTGCTCGTTCTCGCGGCAACCGTTGTTCAGTCGCTCACCTCCCTCGCCATGGCGCTCATCCTGTCCAAGGGCGGCCAGCAGATAATCGCGGAACTTCGAATCAAGCTTCGGACACACATCGGACTGCTGCCTGTCGCCTTCTACGACCAACACCTGGTAGGCACACTGGTTGCAAGAATCATGTCGGACGTGGAAGGCGTTCGTAATTTGATGGGAACCGGGATCGCCGATTTTATTGGCAGTCTACTGACCGCGCTGCTTGCCTTCATCATGCTTCTTCGCTTGAGTCCGGCGATTACCGCCGTGACTGCTCTATTCATTGCGGTCTTCGTCTTCTCACTTTTGCGCTTGTTAAGGATTATCTGGCCCCTTTATAAGTTGCGGGCGCGAACACTGGCTCAAATTAGCGGCCGACTGACGGAATCTCTGGGAGGCGTCCGGGTGGTGAAAGGCTTCGATGCCGAGGATCAGGAAGCCGGCCAGTTCGCGACGAGCATCAGGCATCTCCTTACCCTCTTCCTCCGCGCAATAACCACCGAAAGTCTCATGACTCTGCTCTCTCAAATAGTAGGCAGCTTGCTGGGCGTCTGGGCTGTCTACGCGGGGGTTCACATGGTCTTTGCCGGAAAACTCTCGCTCGGCAGTTATATGACCTATAACATTTTTCTCGCCTATATCATCGCTCCGCTTACGATGGCGGTGACTGCCGGCATGCAGTTGACTGACGCCGTAGTCGGTATCGAGCGGGCACTCGAAGTACTACAAGAGCAAAGAGAGCATGAGAATCCGGAAAGAACAGTAAGCATCGGAGAGCTTGGCGGCCGGATCGTGTTCGACCACGTCACATTTGGCTACGACAGGAACCAACCGGTCCTCCACGATGTTTCCTTTGTCGCAGAGCCCAATCACATCACTGCTTTAGTAGGCCCGTCAGGATCCGGAAAAACGACCATTGCAAATCTAATTTGTGCTTTCTACCGTCCCCAGGCCGGCCAAGTCAGCGTAGACGGTGTGGACCTTAACAGCGTCACTTTGACTTCTTACCGCAGACAGTTGGGAGTCGTTTTTCAGGATAGTTTTCTATTTCATGGCACAATTCGGGAAAATGTAGCGTTTGCCCGGCCCCACGCGACTGAGGAACAGATCCGCGCAGCATGTCGGATCGCTCGCATCGATGAATTTGCCGAGCGGTTTCCCAATAAATACGACACCATCGTGGGTGAGCGCGGCGTAAAACTTTCCGGCGGTCAGAAGCAGCGGGTTTCCATCGGGCGAGCCCTCTTGAGAGATCCGCGCATTCTGATTTTAGACGAGGCGACTTCAAATCTCGACTCCGAATCAGAGCAGATGATACAAGAAGCCTTGGCGTACCTGATGCAGAACCGCACTACGATCGTGATCGCGCATCGGTTGTCGACGATTCGAGGGGCAGACCAGATCCTGGTTGTTGAGAGAGGCCGCATCGTGGAGCGCGGAACTCATGATGAACTCTACTCAGCACGGTCGCGATATCGCGAGCATTACGACAGACAATATTCCTCCTGCCTGCTATGACGCTTTCCCTTTCAGTTGAATTCGGGTCGGCGGAAATGAAAGATCAGCTCTTGTTCGCTTGCCACCGGAACGCCATCTTTTGTAGCCGGCCGGAAGGTCCAGGTTCGCACTGTGTTGACTACGCTCGACTCAAGTCCGTAACCCAACGTCTTTAGAACCGTCAGATCATCCACTTTGCCGTCGGGACTGATCGTGACATCGACAACCACGTCGCCTTGTACTCCCCGAGGCAGTGCGGAAAGATCCGGTGCGGGGCTGGGAGAATACGTCGTTAACGCAATCTGTATGTCACCCGGCCCCCAGGAGTTCGAACCCTTCGCTTGATCGGACGCATCCGCGAGAGACGATGAATTAACGCCAGGTGGTGCTGCGGGGCTTAACGTGACGTGCGGAAGAGGAGGCGATGGAAGCGAGGGGAGCGCCGGCGCCAAAGAAGGCGTGAGTCTTGCAACCCGCGTCGCCCTAAGCTTCGCTGCAGGATGCAATGTAGAAGCCGGTGGTCTGCCCGGGAGATACACCAGATCGATCCGCGTGCCTGAGGGGTTGCCCCGAGGACTGAAGACACGGGCCGGATGCTGAAGAGCGTAGCCGAGAAAGCCCGCGATCGCCAACAGGTGAACGACCACTGAGGCGCCAACGGAACGAGCAACGCTGCGCCAGGTTGAAGGCTCAAACGGCATGGCGGTAGACATCGTTTTGGGAAATCCCGGGGGGCCCGACACGAGCAAGCCCTCAACCCATAGTAACGCCTCCGGTCGATGGATTAGAACCGTGGGCTTGCGACACCCTGGCAACCCTGAAAACGGATGTTCTTCCATCAACCTCCGCAAGGGCCGCCGTTCCGGGAGCCATCGCCACCCCTCGGGTTTCGCGCCCGCACGGCGATGCGCGAAGGTAGGGTGGGGCCAAGCTCCATCATTTTCCGGAAACCGCACATTCAGAAGCCGGATGTCGGAGATGGTGTATTATCGCCTGAAGGCGCTAAGGATGGGCACTCCCACAGTTACGCTTCAAGCCACTACGGAATCAATTGCGAGCGCGGTGCTCATACGTTCCGGTAACAGCGAACCGCCACTGTTTCTAACTCATTGTGCTGCTGGACAGCTTCTCTATGCTGATCGACTCGCACGCCAGTTCGATCTTCAAATTCCAGTCTACGGCCTGCCCCCGGTTCCACCTGGAGGCTCCATACTGCGTACCGTAGAGGGAATGGCCACCCGAATGGTTCGCCTGATTCGTCGAATTCAACCCCTCGGGCCATATCGGATTGCCGGCTGGTCCTTCGGCGGAATACTGGCTTATGAGATCGCGATGCAACTTCTTGGCGCCGATCTGACGGTCGACTTCGTCGGCCTGATTGACACTCCGTACCCCGGAGTGCACGATGAACCGCTAAATCAGGACGCCACACCCGGTCTCAAGCATCACGCGGCTAGCCCTCCGCCCGAAACTGCGTCGCCGCAGGCCAACTCCGCCCAGGATGGATGGCTCTCTCACCATCCAAATATCTACTTCCAGGCTGCTCACGATTACTTCTTGCGTCCGCTCCCGGCATCGGTTCACTTTTTTGGGACTGACGATTGTTCACAGGACTACCAAGCCTGGACCGGCGCCCTGGGCGAAGACCACATCAAGCTCGTACCGGTACCGGGCACGTACGATACGATCATCTCGTCGCCCATCATAACCATACTTGGCCCATTGGTTGCTAACGCGATTCAGAACATCAGATCTCCTCTGGAAAGGACATCGGAGCAACGCCGTTCACCGGTTATTCCTCTCACAACTCGCTCCACTGGAACCAGATTACTTCTGTGCGTTCCTGGCGCTGGAGCCAATGTCGCTTGCTTCCGCGAGTTGACCGCATCTCTAGACTCAACATGGTTGATCTATGGCTTTCAGCCACGAGGTCTCGACGCACAGCTTATTCCGCACGCGACGATAGAATCATGCGCGGAGCTATGTGTTAAGAAGCTGGAGCATCTTTATCCAATATATCCGACCCACATACTAGGCCATTCGTTAGGCGGTTGGATAGCGCTGGAAACAGCTCACCGCCTTACCGAGGCGGGCTGCGCGGTATCCTCGCTTACTTTGATCGACACGGATATTCCTGACGAGAATCAGACAACCATCCGCGAGTATACCTATACTGAGATTGTCTTAGCGTGGATTCGGCTCGCAGAGACCCACTTTGGAAAACCACTCGATATCACCATGCAAGACTTGCAATCGCTCATGCACGACGACCAGAGAAGGCTTCTCCATGCGCGTCTTGTAAGCATCGGCGCGATATCCCGCCACTCCGACCCGGATATTCTGAAGGGTTCACTTACTACTTTCGCAGCGGGAGTTCGCATTCACTATACGCCTGAAGCCACGTATCCAGGGCGCGCCAGGCTCGTAGTCGCGGAACAGGCACTTCCCGGGCTCGACGACAACCGCCCTGAAACGACGACGAGGATAGATAAGTGGAGAAAGTGGATTCCGGGGCTTATTCCCATGAAATCTCCAGCAAGTCATCCTACTTTACTTAGATCTCCTCATGTTCAGGTGATAGCCCGGGCGCTCGAGGACGATCCGGCAGCTGAACAATATACCCTTTAGGCCATTACACTAGCTAGATCGTATCTCCAAGTTCCTCTTCGATGGCGCCCGCAAAGGCCGACAGCATCGGATCCTGGAAAAATAGCGTGCCGAGAAATAGCTGCTTCGGAAGCCTTTTCTGTAGGCTTAAGAACATTTCGACCGCCTGGATCGAATGTCCACCCAGAGCGAAGAAATCGTCATTAACACCAATGCCCTTCATCTGAAGGGTATCCTCCCAACATTGTGCAACGAGGCGCTCGATTTGGGTTCGCGGCGGCGCAGAAGCAGTTGTTGGCGCCGCTATTGTAAGCTCTCGGGCAACGAGGGCCGGCCGGTCGACCTTCCCACTACTAGTCCGCGGAAGCTCGTCAATCAACGCTATGGTTCCCGGCACCATGGGCTGCGACAGCCTGGTTCCCAGGAACTCGCGCAGTTGTTCAGCCTGGAGGGAGCTCCGGGAGGGTCGACTTACAGCAAAAGAAACGAGGCGTACATCCCCTTCCTCATTCGGACGAGCAACCGTCACAGCCTCTTGCACGTCGGGATGCGCTAAGAGATTCGAATCAATTTCGTCAAGGTCGATCCGGACTCCATAAACCTTCACCTGAGTATCCGTGCGGCCTTTGAACATGAGCAGACCGTCTTCCAGACGGCTAACACGATCGCCAGTGCGGTACATTCTCTCACCGGGGATGCCGCAGAAAGGGTCCGGGAGAAAGCGGCTGGCTGTGAGCTTCGGGAGACCTTGGTAGCCACGAGCCAGACACGGCCCGGAAATATACAACTCTCCATCTAGGGTGACCTTCATCTGATCGTCTAGAACGTAGAAGCGGCATGCGTCACTGGCACGACCGATCGAAATAGAACCTGTGCCTCCGGCCTCGGCCTCGTGAAAAGCAACGGTTCCGGTTGTTTCGGTCTGACCGTACAGGTTATAGACTTGGACTCCAGGAAGTTCGGAATGTACGTAGCCGGCCAGCTTCGCAGGCAGGGGCTCACCTGTCGTAAGCACTAACCGCAACGACTCTGCGAGCCTCTCGCGCCAATCGCACGGGGAGTCTGCGACAGCATCCAGCCAGCGACCGAGATATGAGGGGACGGTGTCAAACACTGTCACACCTGCGTCAAGCATTCGCGATATAAGTCTCATCGGATCACGCGTGTCTTCACGTTCCGCCAGGACTACTGCAGCACCCGACACTAACGGAGCAACAAGCTGTCGAATAGACGCCGAGAACCCTAACGACGCCGTATGAAGGTAACGATCCTTTTCGGTGATCATCAATTCGCTACGCAGCACGGTGGCATAATGAGCCAGGTTGCCTTGCGAGACAGTCACGCACTTCGGTGCGCCTACCGAGCCCGATGTGTAGATTCCATAAGCGGCCTGACTCGAAACAATTTCCGGTCTCTCTTGTATCCCACTACAGGCGTGCAGTTCCTGGTTCAAGGGGATTGTTTCTAGGGGCTTATCCACGCCCGTCAATAAGCCAGATTCACTCAGACACAGCATGACATTGGCGTCATTGCATATCTCTCTCTTTCGCTCCTGGGAAGCAAGGGGATCTACGGGAATATATGTTGCCCCGGCGAACCAGACGCCCAAAACACCTGTGACCCACGCTACGGAGCGATCTGCACAAACCGCAACTCTGGCTTCCTTTCCGACTCCTCGATCTCGGAGTCGCGCCGCGACGCCATTCACCTGCGCCAACAGCCCAAAATAGCTGGTGGGGCCTGCCTTGGAGATTATTGCCGGAACATCCGGGGTCAGCACCGCCTGTTGCTCAAGGCATTCGGCGATAAACCTGGTCGCTTCATTCATATGTCGGCTCCATCCAAAGGTTGATCCGTTGTAGACTGACGCAACTGGTGCGGCTGCCCTGACAAGGTTTACAGGATGATCGGTTCATCGAATCCGAACGCTTCGCGCACCTGACGAATTCTGACCCACTTCTACTTGACTCGACGCTCCAACTATACGCTAATGATGATAACAAAGTTGACTCGATGCACGGCGATGGCATTTGATTGATTTGTGCCGCGTCGATTGGAACAGGGGCAGTGGCGATTGTAGCTTGAAATGGAAGGCGGAGGGCATGGCAGCAACCGAGGCGCAGCTCCTGCATCAGTCGGACCACAAAAACGGCCGGAGACCAAAACAGCGGCGATGGAAACGCCGGAGTTGCTTCGATGAATGGCTGCGAATTGTTGAAGCCGTTTTGCTGCTCACACATACGTGCAAGTTTGTCGTCGAGATAATCTCGACGTGAACTCTAATCGGGAACTGTCCGCAAACAAGCGAAAACATGGAGGCATCTCATTTTGGCTTCGCCTTCGATCAGCGTTGTGATTTCGGTATCCAACCTTCGCTGCAACCTGGAATTGATTTTGCGAGCACTCGAGCTGCAGCGGTTCGACAAGTCCGCATTCGAGTGTGTCGTTGTCGACGATGCCTCATGTGATAGTACTGCAGACTTTCTGGCTGGTAGTCGGTGGAATATTAACCTCTCCGTAATCCGCAACCGCACAGCAATAGGCCGATCGATGTCGCAGAATCGCGGCTGGAAAAGTGCGCGAGGCGAAAGAATCGCTTTCCTGGCAGCAGACATGCTTCCCGCGCCCAATTGGCTGGAAGCACACACACGGGCGCTCGAGTCCAAGGCCGCGACAGTCGTTTCCGGAGTTTCCCGTCACCTGGAAGCAAACATCGCACCTCGTGACGGATTGCCTGATTTGTTGCAAAGGTTGGACTTCCCTGCTTCAGGTCTGGCTCGAAGCGACGCAGCTCACCCTTCTTGTCTCCGTTCTTGTGTACCTTCTGGATGGCGTCCGACGTCCGCGCCTCGCAGCCCTGAATTGGACCTTCCTTCCCCGCTTAAAGATCGGCCTATACGGTCTTCCCACGCACATTCCATCAACTGCTCCAACCTTATGATGACCAAAGCGATCTTGGCAGCCGCTGGAGGCTTCGCTCCACTTCTAAACAGAGGAGAGGATTTGAATCTGGAAATCAGGCTCGCAGATTTGGGTGCGACATTCATGATCGCGGAGGACGCTGTAACCTATGACTTAACTGGTGCGACTGAGAGCAGTCGTGATTGGACCGATCTGGAACGTGAGGCGTTCGTATATCGTAATCCCACTCGATCGGCCCTGATGAGATATCTACAGGAATCTCATGGGTTTCAAAATGACACTACCTCGGATATTGCGACTACTTGTGACCCTGAGAGATCAGGTTGGCGCAAATTGCTGACCGAGATCAGCCCTCGACTCATCCCGGGTCACTTTGTCTATTCGTCCGACGATTTAGTTAATTATTTCTCGGAAGAATCTGGCTTAGGACACGATACTATACGCGACTACCTGATGAACGCGGTTACCGACGGGCTCTTAGTCCGGCAATCAATCAACAAAACCTATTTCGATCTATATCACACAAGTAACTATCTTAGAACCAGGACTCTTTATCGAGAGCATTGCCTCAAGCATGCCAGCTACGCACGCTCTCACCAGACGCCGTTGCAACGTAAGACGAGAGCGGCTGCTCCCATTAGCATCCATTGTCGTGGCGTATACACCTTGAACCTGGTATTGGATCCTACTTTATGTTGGGATTCGGTTAGCCTTAACATTTGTATCCCAATTGAGCACGATTGCCAAAAGAACGTGCGTTTAACACGCCTTACACCCCCTCAGCTGGACACATATATTGACAACACAAATGGTCTCTTCGCCAGTGTACCGAGCTCCCTGTTGATTCGTAATAGCGGCCAGATCTCTTACGAGTTCGAGTGTGATATCACTGAAGCTCATATATCGACGAGAACGGACTCAAAGAGATACGAGCGCGATAATGCGGGTGGAGGCAACTCGGCAAACCTGCGATTCAACTACCCGTCGGCATTCCTCGACAAAACCGCATCTCTACTTGAATACATCCTTGAAGATCGCCGATCAGATCCAGAGACGGACGTAAGGCGGATTTTTCGTTGGATTCTGGAGAACCTTTCTTACGTCAACACTCCCCTCCGAGACTATTCGATTCTAGAGACGGGCATCGGGACATGTGTGCAATTGAGTCGACTTTTTGCGAATTTGGTGCGCCTGCGAGGCGTTCCGGCGCGGGAACAATGTGGCGCACTTATGGTGCGGGGCGTGTTGGAGGGTGAAGTCGAATCCATTGCCACCGAATACAGCCCCTTCGCCCACACCTGGGTGGAAGTCTATTTGGATGGCCGTGGCTGGTGTCCAGTCGAATTCATAGTGATGCGTTACGGTGAATGGGAAGCAACTCCGCTAAATGTCGGTCCAGACCTGAGAGCCGAGATGGTCGCACAAACATCGCGACTCGCTGATTACTACTTTGGCAACGTTGATCCTTATCGCGTCTATGCAAATACTTATGCTAATCGAATTTCTCCAATAATAATCCCACCCTCTGATAGATACCAAGGCCGTTATCGCGAATTTCTAAGCCGGCTTCATCATCGTCTTAGCTGCTCTGTCTCAGAATATTAAAAGCCTGATGCCGTCGCCTGGCAACTTCGGTACTCGCATGAAGATCGCCTAATGACCAGCCTTTGACGAATATTGAGATTCGATAATGTCAGCCGCCAGAGAGGCGCCCCCCTCACGGTTGATGATTTCTGGAAATAAAGCGGCAGCCTTTTGGCTAGTTGGGGTGCAGGCTAGCTCGATAGCAATTCCCAACCGTTCCGCGGTTAGCTCGCCATAGGGAATGACATCGGACGCGCAACCGCGTTCTCTCAGCAGAGTTGCCCAGAGGAATTGGTCCAGAACGTGGGGAACCACAACTGAAGGTATACCTGCACGCAACGTGGCAGCTGTTGTGCCCGCTCCACCAGCATGAACGACACATGCAGCTCGGGAAAACAGCCACCGATGTGGGACAAAATCCGCTGCGTGTACCGTCTTCGGAAGTAGTGACTGGAATTTCAGTCCAGTCCAACCTTGCTGAACGACTGCGCGCTTTCCAGCCTTCTGGATTGCCATTGAGACGATTTCAGCCAAGTGCTCCGGAGATTCGTGGATTACGCTACCGAAAGAGACAACAATCGGTGGCTCTCCGGATTCGACGAATCGTTCAAGATCAGGATCGACTGGCCGATCCTCGTCGAAGAAGAAAAAGCCGGTAATTCGATGTCGCTCAGGCCAATGGCGCGGACGGCGGAACAATTCGGAACTTACTGCACACAGTCCTAAGTGGGTCGGGCTTCCAGCCGGGCCAAAAGGGTCAGTTATCTCCTTTAGGCCGTACTGCGCCCGTAGCTCGTTAACGAGACGCGAGCTCGCACCCGAAAATCCCCGGCCGAAGCCACCAAACGGCGACAGGAAAACAACTACGAGGGGGATGTCCTTCAACTCGTGCACGATCCGTCCAGCCAGCTGATAAGGCAACGAAATAAGCACATCAGCCCCTTCAGTTGCGCCTGCAAGTTCCTCCACCATTTGCGGCGTGTCTCGTATGACCAGAGGTAGCGTCTGCTGAATAGATTGGAGAGGGTCGCCGGCGGAAGTCGCACGCCCATAAACACTACGATCGGCCATATCCATGGGCGGCCCCAATGAAACGAAATCAAACCCCAGCCCGCTAACTCGAGGACCGAATTCAGGCGGGGCGGCGAATTTAACGATGTGACCCCGCCGGGACAGTTCGGCAGCTAAGCCAAGGAGCGGCTGAACGTCACCTGTCGTACCATATGTAGCCAACACTGCAAGCATAAAACACCACGGCTTGTTGGGATGCGCTTAATTGTCCTAGAAAGCCTGCTTCAAAACCTTCGAGCTGATCGATTCATGGTATTACGACCTTTTCATGATTATCTCGTTTGTCGGAATTCATTCCGCATCGACGCACGGCCTTATCTGAAAATGAAATCTTTGAAAAAACCTCACAGGTAAACCTGAGCCGACCAGATGGTAAAGCATCTTCGATTATTCCCGCAAATTCTCGAACATGTCTTGCAACAACCCGAGCTTTTGTTGGGGAATTTCCCCGGGACCTCCCGATCAAATTGTATTATGTGCCAAGGCAAATGATTTATCACGGCTCCAGCAGAAGAAGTTCGACCGGTTTAGACAGGTCTTCAATTACGAACGACCTCACGAGGGACTAAACAATGCGACTCCAGGCAGCGTCTATCAGGCAAGTTCTCTCTTGCTGCCTCGAAATCCGACCGAGTTTCCATCCGTGGGTTCGTTGGCCGGCATGAGTTGCCCCCAACGGACCAAACTGGTGTCGTAATACTGCTTGAGGCGGACGAAAGTAGAACAGCTGGCAATTTGATCCATCCTGGTAGTCATGCCCATTGGATGATTCCGCGACTGATTATGTTCACTTTCTGGAACGGCGATTTCGCCCAACTTAAATTGGAATAGCGAGATCTTGGTGACCGCGAATTTTGTGGTCAGTCGATCTGGTCCTTTCGGATCCTTTGCTGAGGACACACGTTCAGCCGCCCAACCTCACCACTTGATTAGGGTGTACGCGCATCGATCATGCATCGGTGGGGCTTACGTTCGCATGCGGAACGGATTAAGCGGGCTTACCGACTGTCCGCTCCACCGGATGCCGCGCCCTGCATGGGACAGACGCAGAGCGGGGCCAAGCCGGATAAATTTGTCAGCGGAGCGCCAGGACGACCATAGCGATCGCCGCCATGTCCTCCAGGAGTGCCGCGGGCAGGTCGCGCCCGAACACTCGCGCAGTGGCAGCTCGGGCTTTGGAACCCCGCTAGTGGACTGTAACAGCTGAATCGGTAGCGCCGCAGGGGCCAAACAGGTTGCGGAAAAAGTCGCCGTGAGGGTGGCCCATTCAAGCTCTGCTTGAGTGGGGTACATCTTGGGCTGGAAATGTACCCCACTCAAGCCAAAAAACGGCTTGAATGGGCCACCATCCAATCCCAAAGCGAGTTTTTCCGCTGCCTTGTTCGCGCATTTCGCGGGTATTGGTTCTACTCCTGATTCAGCTGTTACAGTCCGCTAGTGTCCCGAGGACGCTGCCTCCCGACAGAACTCCCAGAAGAAGGTGCTCGTTTGAGAGGCCTAGGGCCGCGCCGGGGAGTGCGCCCATCGACACACGAGCCCCGAACTGTGGAGGCACGCGGCGACTGGGATAGGTCGATCGGTTCGGGAACCATCCATACCTTGTTCCTCAGTGGAACTTCAGTCGAATCAGCAAGAAGGTAAATGCTTTCCTGCTCTAACAAAACGCGGCAAATTGCCGATGAAGTCATGGTCTGCGTCAGAACGAGCCAGTGGAACGTGTCGATCTGCGACGGACCAGTGACAAAAGGGGGCCAGGTGGCATCTTTCATCGAATCGATCGGCAGCTCAAGCAGGATTTCCGCGTGGTTTCTCATCGTTTTCCCTATCTTCTTGCTCGCCCCGGGGGCTACAGCGGATGCCCAGACAGCCCATTTCAGCGGAGCGCAGATCACGTTGCCCATCGGCTCACTCACCAACCCATACGGAATAGCCGTGGATGCGAGCGGGAACGTCTACGTCGCCGATAATGCTGAAAATTCGCTAGCGAAGCTTTCGCCGTCGGGAGCGCTCTCTTCCGGGGGCACTTTTCTTAATGGAGAGGACAGCCCCTACGGGGTGGCGGTGGATGCGAACAGCAATCTCTACATCACCGACAACCTTAGTAATGAGGTGGTTAAAGAGATTCTGAACCCGGGCGGTTACTACACCAAAAGCGTGTTGCCGCTCAGCGGCCTCAGCAGTCCCATGGGGATAGCCGTGGATGCCCACGGCAACGTGTACATCGCCGATTCTCTGCACGACCGGGTAGTGAAAGCGACGCCGTCGGGCAGCACCTACACGCAAAGCACGGTGCCCACCAGCACCCTGTCGCTGCCGGAGGCAGTGGCCATCGATGGCTCGGGCAACCGACTAACAACGGGTTCGCTCGGAAGACAAGGTCAACAGTGGCAGTTACTTTTTCTTTCCTCCGTAAGCTTCCATGGTGTTGGGCGGTCGGGGACCACAACATCAGAGCATCCGGTCTTCTGGTCGTTGTGCGGGAGCGACCACCGCCTACGTGGCTTCGGAGTGCAAAGAATGCAAAGGCCAAACGGTTGTCAGCGCAGGGCTTGAGGCATACAATGTTAAGTATCACTTTACTGACGATACGAGGCTGTCTTCGGAAGACTGCACGCTCGAGCTTTGGCTGCACAAACTTGTTCGATACAGTTTGATTTTTTTTGGTGACAGTTTTTTTGTTTCGATGATCTGCTTTGGGCTTCGCAGTAACCACTCACATTCACAATTGGGTAAGGCGGACGACCGTACACATTCGCCTAACCTGTAGGCCCTCAAACCGCATCCAGTCGCTCGTGTGTCGAGATGAAGAAATGACCCATTCAGTGTCTCCGGATAGAGCAACTGCAGGCGCATACCGTGGCTCGGCACTCGATCAGTCGACCATAGTAAGTCTGTTCGAGGCGCAGGTTATCTCCAGGCCGTTCTCGACTGCATTGGAAGTGAATAGCAGGACGTTGACCTACAGCCAGCTGGCCTCCCGGGCGCATCGTTTGGCGAATTACCTCAGGGCAAACGATATCGGACGTGGCCACGTCGTGGCTATTTGTCTCAAAAGGACGGAGAACCTCGTTGTTGGCATGCTGGGCGTACTCATCGCAGGCGCCGCGTATCTCCCCTTAAACCCCAGCGACCCGGCTCTACGCCTCGGTCAGGTCATGTCGCATGCTGCAACGCGCCTGCTGGTGACGGATTCTCAAAGTATGACCAATCTTCCTGAGGGATCGGTGCAAGTCTGTGTGCTCGATCGGCAGCAAGCTGCAACCACTGGGGGACCGCTCGAGAACGTGCCGTGCGTTTCTGAATCGACAGATTTAGCGTATGTCGTATACACATCTGGCACCACCGGGATCCCCAAGGGTGTTGCCGTAACCCACGGCGCACTGGCAAATGTCGTTACGGACATCGCTCAACGCATCGCCTTTACCGAGAGCGCCAGTTGGCTTGCGGTCACCACAGTATCGTTTGACATTGCAGCACTTGAGCTCCTATTGCCTCTTTGTTACGGCGGGACGGTAATTCTCGCGTCAGAAGACCAGGCTAGAATCGGCCATGTGCTTGCCGGCATCATCGTTCATAAGAGGCCGACGGTCATGCAAGCGACTCCGATCACGTGGAGAATCCTGCTGGAGTCCGGGTGGGCTGGTTGCCCTGACCTCACCATCCTTTGTGGCGGAGAACGACTCGACCGCGACTTAGCCAATAAACTCATCGTTCGCTCTGCGTCTTTATGGAATATGTACGGACCGACGGAGACGACGATCTGGTCGACAGCAGACCGGGTCCCTGCCGGCGAGGACACGGTGACGATCGGTCGACCGCTGGCAAACACCAATGTCTACATATTGGATAGAGAAGGACAGCATCAGCCGACTGGCACTGTGGGTGAGATCTGCATAGGCGGTGCGGGTTTGGCGCACGGTTATGTCAACGATCCGGGGTCGACGCGCCAATATTTCGTGGACCTCAGTGTCGGTGCATTACGTGGCATCCGAGTGTACAGAACCGGAGACCTCGGGCGCTGGAACGAGCATGGGAAATTGGAATTCTACGGGCGAATCGATCACCAGGTGAAGATCAATGGGTATCGGATAGAGCTGGGAGAGATAGAGAGCGCGATCCGCGGGGTTCGAGGCGTCGTCGATGCCGCCGTGTTAGGTATCGAAGTCGCTGCCAACCAAAAGCGGCTCTACGCGTTCGTTGTGGCAGAGCCCGACATCGAAATTACAGCCGCCGCACTCGTCGCTCACCTGGTGCGATATCTGCCCAGGTACATGATTCCAGAACGATTTTTTTCTTTAGAGCGCCTGCCGAGCACCCCGAACGGAAAGCGGGATATAGCGTCGATGGAAGCGCTCGCCAAAACAAACCCTGGTTTACCTTGCTGAGTGGAAGGTCACGGCGAGGTTCTTGCGCGAAGCCTCGCATCTTCTTCTCGTTGATGGCAGCCCGTTCCGCCTTACAAACGCACAAGCTGTAATTACGCCGGCCCTCGAACGGCTGCCTGCAACTTCGCGAAGGAACGCACGTAGTTCACCATGTTCCAGGTGTCATCGGGCTTGAGACGTTGGCCTTCACCGTCCATCTCTCCCTTGCCATTCTTGATGATGTAGAAGAGTTCGCCGTCTGTCCGTCCCTTGAGCGCCGAGGGGTCGCGGAAATCAGGCATCTTCGCCTTCATACTCTTGGCCATATCGCCCGCGCCGCTGCCGTCATCTCCGTGACACACGGCACACTCATAACCGTAGACCTTCTTGGAATGGGCGAGAGATTCGGCGGAAGGTCTGACTGGATTCGCCTGGCTCGCGGCTTCGGCGGGGATCTTGAATGCCGGCGCCGGGGCAGGACTCGCGGGTTCCTGCGTGGGCGGGGCTGGCGCAAACGCGCCGGTCAGCGCCAGCGCGGAGAACAGCAGGAAAGGCTTCAACATGGGAGCCCCCTTGGGTTGAAATGGAATCCGCCCAACACTCTACGCCTAAAGTCTAACCAGGCGACAGGGAATTCTTGCCCAACTCTCGCCTCAGGGGTGTTCGAATCCCGAAATAGGTTCGGTAAAGTGGCGCCGCGGGCGCAACGGTCAACGTGGCACGGCGTCTGACCTGCCTGAACAAACGATCTTCAGATCCTGACGCTCGGCGGAGGCCCTCTTGGAGTACGACGCTGCTTTGTAATAGGATTCGACCGGAGAAACTATGCCCCTTCTTCGCGTCGCGGCGCTGCTTTTGCCTATTCCCCTGACCCTCCTGCCTGCAAGCGCCCTGGACGCTGCCCGGACCCGCGTCGACTCTCCCGACGGCGAAATCACCTTTGTTCTCTCCACCGCCGCTGCGGAGGAGAAACCTTGACCTCAGGGGTGCCTCCGCAGGCTATCGTCACCGGTGGTACGAGTGGGATCGGCTTTGCCATTGCAACCGCGCTGATCGATGCTGGCTTTGAGGTAACAGCCACCGGGCTCACCGATGAGCAAGTGGCTGCCGTCGTTCCCCGGCCGCGTCTTTCCGCAGTCAAGCTCGACGTCACCTCGCCTGCATCGGTCGCGGCGGTGCTGGCGCCGTTCGACGAGTTAGGAGCGCTCATCAATTGTGCCGGCATTATTTTTCGCAATGGCGCCGAATACGATATCGAGACGTTTCAAAAGGTGATCGATGTGAATCTAACCGGCACGATGCGTATGTGCGTTGGCGCGCGTCCCAAACTTGCCGCCGCCCAGGGGGCGATCGTCAACGCCGCATCCATGCTTTCTTTTTTCGGTGGACCATCGATACCGGCCTACACCGCGTCCAAGGGCGGCGTGGCGCAGCTCACCAAGGCGTTGGCCGTTGCGTGGGCCCCAGAAGGGATACGGGTGAACGCCATTGCACCCGGCTGGATTGCGACCGAGCTGACGCGCGGGCTGGTAGAAGATGCCGACCGCTCCGCCGCCATTCTGGCACGCACCCCCATGCAGCGTTGGGGCGCCCCTGAAGATGTTGGTGGGGTCGCAGCCTTTCTTTGTTCCCCGGCAGCGCGCTTTATCACTGGAGCCATCTTGCCCGTCGATGGCGGCTACGCAGCAGTATGAAAGGGTAGGTCCACCATGAGCAATATCACTGTCAACCGTCCGGAGGCGGAGCGTGATGCGGAAGCACGCATTCCCTACCGGCATCCGCAGCCGAAGGAATGTTTTCCCGAGCTGGTGATTCCTCACGCTATCCCGGAGGATGAACGTTTATGGGTACCGCAGGCGGAGAATGTCTGGTTTCGTCCCCTCTGCCTCTCTGCCAGTCGCGGTTACTGGATGAACCTGTTGCGTGTGCGCAAGTCGGGCGTGCTGTCGCGCCACCGGCATCCTCAGCCGGTTCACGGCTTCGTGCTCAAGGGCAGCTGGCATTATCTCGAACATGATTGGACCGCAACCGAAGGATCCTACGTCTATGAGACGCCCGGAGAGACGCACACGCTGGTCGTCGAGCCGGACGTTCCGGAGATGATCACGCTCTTTCAGGTCAACGGCGCGATGATCTATGTCGACCCCGATGGTCGCGTACAGGGATATGAGGATGTATTCACCAAGATCGATCTTTGTCGCCGCCATTACACCGCGGTTGGCCTTGGAGAAGCCTATGTTGACCAGTTTCTGCGATAAGGAGCAGTGCGTTTTTGGACGGTAGTAGAATGGTCGACAAGGGCAACGGGTAACGTGGCATGAGTGACGGCTTTGCAACGAAAGCAGATCTTGCAGCAACAAAAGTAGAGTTGCTGGCTCGGATTGAGCAGGTGGAAACTACGCTGCTTACCGAGTTTCACAAGTACGCTCAGTCCTCTGAGCGTCGAATGCTGTCAACCGAGGTAGGAACACATACTTGAGCGCTATGTCGCGAATCGCCATGGCAGCTGGAACGCTGGCCATTCCTTTAGGTGCGGATCTTCAGCGGAGATTCGTCGCAGAGTCCAGAACTATTACTGAAGGGGTTCGGCGTAGATGCGCGCGGCATTGTCATGCAGGTAGCCGTGAGCAAATTGGATGGCCTGCTTCTCGGTGACCTCACCGTGAAGAATCATCTCCGCGAGCGCCGCTGCCAACGCAGTGCGCGCTGACTCAACGGCCAGCCAGTCGCTCTCCTCTGCCCCGATCGCATCATTGAACGGGAAAGCATCCGACCCAAAGACGACCTTATCGGGATAGAGCAGCAACCAATGGCGCAGCACCTGGGCAAGATCCTGCGGGTACAGGTAGAGTCCCATCAACGATGAATCGAGATAGACGTTCTCTCGCGCCACCAGCCAGATAGCCTGCTCCTGGAACGGATATCCCCCGTGCAGCAGCACAAAATTGACGTTGTTGTAGCGAGGATCGCGCAGCACGTTCTCGAGATTCAGAACATTGCCGCCAGTTATGATGAAAAAATCTCCCGTGCCGGCGGCTGTATGTATCTGCACCGCCAGGTGCAGTCGCCCTGCTTCGCGCAACAGAAAGCGAAACATAAAGTCTTCGAACACCGCATGCTCTGCGGCGGAGGGCTTGCCGGTCGCGTGGTAGCGGTTATAGATCGCCGCTGCAGCGGCCTCGGGCGGATCATCGAAGTGCAGGGTACGAAAATAAGCAATCTCAAACTTGATGGATACACCGCCGTGGCTCCGGTTCTGCTCCAGGATTTTCGTAACAAAGGCCAGGTACGCTGAGAAGCTTTCCGGCAAACTGCTCAAACTGGCCTGCGCGAGTTCGCGCTTCAGTTTCTTCTCCTGCAGTGGAACATAGACGCTCTCGTCCACATTGCGTGCGGTCAACTCACTGTTGTCGAGCGGAAACAGAAATGAGTCGACAAAGAAGACCCAGCGAAACCGTTTCGGATCGAGGTAATTGCCCATCGCCACACGGTTCGCCATCATCGTGGCAACGTTGAGCTTGTCCAGAAGACGATCGAAATATTGATAGCCAGAGTAGGTTTGGCGCAGCTCGGTTTTTTTGGCGATCAGCCACTTGATGTGCTCCGGGCTGTTATCGGAGTAAGGATAGTCGAAGAGATCTTTCGAGGCGGCAATCAACTCCGGATTTTCCAGGCGCAAGCGCAAGGACGAATGCAGAGGCGGAGATGCCATCGCATCGACGTCGCTATCGTCCGCGAACCCCGGATGACCGTGGTCGTCGAATATAGCAATCTGGCGAATCTGCTGCAGTAAGCGATCGTATGTTTGCTGGTAGCCGGGCGCCATGTTAGGACTGGCCTGCCCCCAGAGTGGAGATGCGCATGCCATCAGGATCGCAATCGTCACACGTCGCATCGCTTAGCCCTTTACCTCATCGGTGGGGGTATGAATCCCAAGGTATGGAATCTCTAGAGCCCTTTGAACAAGCCGCCATCTACCAGCAAGGTCTGGCCGGTGATGAAGGATGCGCGTTCCGACGCCAGCCAGACAATCGCGTCGGCCACCTCTTCCGGCTGCCCGACACGCTTCAAGGGCGCTTCGACGCCCAGGCGTGACTCGAATTCTGCGGGGCTAATGCCCAGATCCTGCGATCGTTTGCCGATCAGTTGTTTCAGCCGCTCGGTCGCGGTGTAGCCGGGCGCCACATTATTGACCGTAATACCGTCTCTGCCGAACTCGTTGGAAAGGCTCTTGATCAAACCCAGAACACCGGCGCGCACCGCGTTGGAGTAGATCAGGTCACTGACCGGCTGGCGCACCGTGACGGAAGTAATCGTCACCAGCCGTCCCCATTGCTTCTTCTGCATCCATGGCAGAACGGCTCGGGCAAAGTAGATCACGCTCATGAAGTTCAGCTCCACCGCGCGATGCCACTCTTCGGTGGTGGTAGCGAAAAACATCTTGGCCGGTGGACCGCCGGCATTGGTCACACACACATCGACGCCGCCGAATTCCTGCGCCACGTGCTTTACAAACTCTTCCACCGCGGCAGCATCTGTCACGTCCAGCGGCTCGGCGAGTACTTGTGTATTGTGGCGTTCGCGAATCGATGTTGCCGCTGCATTCAGTTTCTTTGCATCGCGGGAGCAGATCGCTACCCTGGCGCCTTCAGCGGCAAACTTCTCTGCCGCGGCGCGTGCGATACCGTCGCTTGACGCAGCAACGATGACATTACGGTCCCTTAAGCCCAGATCCACCAATTACCCCTTTTCGCCTAGCTGGTTTTGATTGCAACCGAAGTGCCCTGGCGCAAATAAGCGTCGTCTTTATCGATCCAGTCCTGGCGTGGTGGATTGAAAATATCCACGTCTACCGTATCCTCGAGCGCCAGCGCCTCATGCGGCATGTGGGGCGGAATGCACAACACTTCACCGGCAGAGACCGTGATGATCTGGTTGTCGATGGAGAAACGCAAGGCGCCTTCCAGAATGTAGGTTACCTGCTCATTGTGATGGCTATGCATGGGCACGACCGCGCCCTTTTTCAGCAGGACGCGGGCTACCATCACGTTGGTGCCAACCACCATCTGCCGGCCTATGAGGGAGTTCAGGCTTTCTACTTCGACGTCATTCCACTTGGTGTACTTCGCTTTTACGCTGGTTTCTACCATGTCGTTTCCCCTGCAAAACTTAACATAAACCGGCCCTCTGCGGCCGGAGGCAAGGATGGACCGCAGCCTAAGCGTGAGGCTTGGCGGAAGCACTCTTGACATCGGCGGTACCCAACCAGGTGACGGCGCCAAAGGCTCCCAGCCAGGAGCCGACGGCGGCGAAGACCACGTAGATGGGATTCCCTGTGTAGCTGATTACCGCAAAGGCGGAGAGCAGGTACCACACACTGCTCCAGCTGGCTGCGATGCTTCTACGACGCGCTGCCACGGCGGCGGTGAAGAGTACATAGACTGCATCGGTGGCGGCGGTCGATGCCACCACTCCCAGCGCAATCAGCGGATTCGGCGGGTGGATCATGTAACCTCAGGACTTTCCAGAAAATCAGGTTACACCGCATCAGCTGCGCGGGGGCGCTTGGCCTGATTTTGCTTTAGAGCCTGATGGAGAATGAAGATCAGGATCAGACCGACGGGCAACAAAACATAGAACCAGACCAGCATGGCTCGGGAGCTATTCGCCTCCACGGTGCATTCTGTGCTCACC
>Ga0182015_10000951_pt1 | contig 40013 bp, 29 predicted proteins | sample 712P3MmetaG_FD_120478 | JGI IMG/M metagenome (GOLD analysis project Ga0182015, IMG submission 120478) | Permafrost microbial communities from Stordalen Mire, Sweden - 712P3M metaG | ecosystem: Environmental > Terrestrial > Soil > Wetlands > Permafrost | place: Sweden: Stordalen | collected...
CACCCAGAACCGGTGGACGCAGCCCGCCCCCTCGTGGGTGAACAGGGTCACCGTCTGTCCCGCCTTCAGGTGCAGCGCGTCGTCGTTCAGGTGCTTCCGGTCCCAGGATCCCTCGTGCAGGGCGGTGCCGGCCCTGGGATTCGCGAGCCCGGAGAGCGGCGACGAGAAGCTGGCCTGGGCCCACAGGAGGGAGGGGAGGGCGACGGCCGCCGCCGCCAGCAGTCGCAGCGCGAGGTTACCCGGCCTTGACGCCGCCGGGCATAGCTTGGATCGGGGTATCATGGGGGTTCGGCCAATATCGGCCGCGGAATCCCCATAGCCAAGCAAAAGAACCTCGCGCCCGTCCGGCCGCAGGCGCCCCAATCCCTCCGCCCGGCCAAGCCCGGCCTACTGCTGGACTTCCATGTGGTACTTGTAGGTGCCGTCCACGAACTTGCCGTGGTCGACCGCGGGGACGAAGAGCGTCCCCCTCTGGAACCCGTCCATGAACATCTTCACCGTGCCGGGGGCCATGTCATAGGGAACGACGTCGACCGCCGTCACCTTGCCGTCCGCACCGACGTGGAACGTGGCGTCCAGCTTGTAGATCTTCATCTTCCTCAGGACGGACTCGACGAGCGGGTTGCCCATCAGCATGGGGTCGGACTTCCCGTCTATGTAGGCGACCGGCTGCACGGCCTTGAAGTAGTGGAGCCTTGCGATCCAGACCTTGGGGTCGGTCGGCTTCATGTGCGCGAGCAGGGCGCTGAACTTCCCGAAGGTGTCCTTGACCTGGTCGTCCGTGTTCGCGTCGGGCCCGAAGAGCGGCACGCCGTTTCGGGTCATGACGACGATCCCGTACATGTTGGTCGGGGTGAGTTTCTGGATCGTGTGCATTTCGATCTGGCCCTCGAAGAGCGTGTACATCCAGTCGCCGCGCGTGTTGACCGCATTGTTGTAGTGATCCTGGATGGAGTAGTCCCCGACGCCGTAGACGACGCCCTGCACGAGGTCCGGGTAGGCCTTGGCGAGCTGGCCATAGAGGGCCGGGGTGGACCTGCGGAGCATGTCCCAGGTGTGGTTCGAGTCGTTCGTCGCGTAGAAGACGATGTAGAACTCAGGCTCGGGGCGGCCCTTCTCGCTGTCGGTCGCCAGGTCGTTGCCGGTGGCGGCGTAGTGGAGGAGCCGGTTGTACAGCTCGGCGCTGACCGCGCTCGTCGCATCCTTCCAGTCGGCGGCCCTCTCCGGCTGGGTCTTCAGGGCCTCGTAGAATCGGACACTGTCAACGTCCGACATCGCGGTCAGCGGCACGAGCGTCCCATCGTCGAAAAGGGCCCATGGCCCCAGCAGCTCGGATGGGGTGGCCCTGAAGGTGCCCCCCGCGGCGTTCTTCCACTCCTCCGACCGGGCCGAAGCGCTCGTGGCGAGGACGACGAGCGCTGCTGCAATTGCGACGCACGCTGACAGGCGGGGTATTCTGGGGGTCATGTCGGGGTTGAAGGCGGATTGGAACCCGCCGCCAACATGACGAGAGACAGCCCAGGGACAAGCCCGTTCCAAAAGTGGGACTCCCAGCGCCCTGCCCCGGCCGCCTTTAGGCGACCTCGGCGACCGGCGCGGGATGCAGAAGGTTGTTAACCGCGTCCAGGAGCGCCTGAATCTTGAAGGGCTTGAACAGGAACGCGCCGCCGTAGCGCTCCATCTTCCCGCTGCGGCCCGCGCTCGACAACCCGCTCATTGCGAGGATCTTCACGCTCGGGTTCAGGTGCTGGGCGATGTTGGCCAGGGCCGCGCCGTCGATGTTCGGCATGACAAGGTCCGTGATGAGGACGTTGATCTCGCCGCAGCGGGTCGCGAAGAGCGCCACCGCCTCGGCGCCATCCGAGGCCGTGAGGACCCGGTATCCGTTTCGCGAAAGCATCGCCGCGGTAATGTCGCGGATCTGCGGCTCGTCGTCCACCACGAGGACAAGCTCCCCATGACCCCGCTCGCCCTTCGCCGGCACCATCTCGATGCCGACCTTCTTGCCGGACGCCTCAGCCACCGGCAGGTAGACGCGAAACGTCGTCCCGCGCCCGGCCTGGGTCTTCAGGCTGATGAACCCGTTGTGGTTCTCGACGATGCTCTTCACCGTGGAAAGCCCGAGGCCAGTCCCCTTGCCGGCCTCCTTGGTCGTGAAGAAGGGCTCCCAGATGTGCGTGAGCGTTTCCGCAGGGATCCCCATTCCGGAGTCCTCCACGTGCAGGACGATCCACGCGCCCGGGCGGGCCCCGTCGATCTTGCGGGACGAGACCTCGTCGAGGAGGCAGTTCTCCGCGCTGATCGAGAGCGTGCCCCCAGCCGGCATCGCGTCCCGGGCATTGACGCAGAGGTTCAGCAGCACCTGGTGGATCTGCGTCGGATCGGCCATGATCGGCCAGAGGTTTGCCGGGAAGCTGTGCTCCATCCGGATGTTCTTCGGGAAGGTCTCGCTCGTCACGGCCAGGGCCTCCTGCAGGAGGTCCTTCACCTCGACGCGCTCCTGAGCGCCGCCGGCGCCGTGGGCAAAGGTCAGGATCTGGCGGACTAGCTCGACGCCGCGCTCCGCGCTCTTCTCAAGCGACATGATCATGCGCAGGTCGTCCGGGTTGGTCGCATGCTCTCGAAGGACCGGCGCCGCGAGGATGATCGGGGCAAGGACGTTGTTGAGGTCGTGGGCGATCCCGGAAGCCAGCATCCCGATGCTCTCCAGCCGCTGGGTCCTGAGGTACTGCTCATCCAGGCGCTTTTTGGCGACCGAATCCGCGCCCCCGGTGCGCGCCGTTCCCCGGCGGACCTCGTCGCCCGGCTGGACTCCCTCGTCGCAAATGGCTGGAGGGTTCATCTCAATCGGGCCAGGGTTTCCCCGGATGCAGATCGCAGGGACATCTCCGGTCCTCCCCACGGTCCCGCCTTTCCGGGCCGCGCGACCGTCGGATCGAACGTGCTAAGACCGAATCCCGGGCTCCGGACACCGGCAACGCGACCGATCCGGGGACCAGTTTGGAGACCTATATCTTCCATATAGAGGCAAACTATATGCAGTGCCGCGTATCATCTACTTACATTTCTACGTCTTTTTACGTAATCCTGACAATTCGTCCCCCATTGCTAGGTCGTTGTCAGAAGCAGGCTTGAGATTAATGTTAATTCATTTCAGATTGACTCCGTGAAAATCGTAATCGTCGAAGACCATTTGATGATCCGTGACGTGATACGAAAGGTGTGCAGTTCGGAGTTTGGTTATACTGTTGTCGGTGAGACAGATTCAGGGGTGCAGGCGGTCGACCTGATCCTGAAGCTGAGGCCGGACGCCGTGATCCTGGATCTCTCGCTCCCGGACATGGACGGATTCAATGTCGCTGACCGAGTCCTGAAGATCATGCCGAGCCTGCGGATCCTCATGCTCTCGTCCCACTGCGACGACTACACCCTATTTCGGGTGGAGAAGTCCGGCGTGCACGGCTTCATCGACAAGAACTCGAACACGGTGGAGATCCTGCGCGACGCCCTGAAGGCCATCGCCGACGGCCGGATCTACTTTTCGCAGGCCTTCCAGGCTGCACGGATGGCGCGCCGCTCGGACCCGCGTTCCTTCATCAAGGTGCTGTCAGACTGGGAGCGGGCGATCCTCTCCCTCATAGGGCAAGGCCTGAGCGACGAGGAGATCGGTGAGCGCCTCAACCTGTCGCCCCGCACGGTCCAGACCCACCGCAGCAACATCCTTCGCAAGCTGGACCTCAAGGGGACGCCGAAGCTGATCGCGTTCGCCGTCGAGCACGGGTTCACGCAGGTACAGTCGAAGCACGGATCGATTCCAGTTTATACCTGAAGGACTCGAACTCGCGCTCGAAGTCGGCGAAGAGCTCCTGAAGCTTCTCGTGCGTCTCGCTCCCCGATCCGTTCTGGATCCTCTGGGCCAGCCTCGTCAGGGGGTCGTACTTCACGACGCTGCAGTGGGAGAGGAGCCTGTGCGCTATGCGGTGGACCTCGTCCGGCTCGCCCGCGGCGATGATCCGCCGGGCGTTGACCCGGTCCGTGTCGAAGGACGCGAGGAACCGGTCGATCTGGCCGGCGAGCCCCTCGAGGGTCTCGTTTCCAAGGAAGTTCAGCATCTCCAGGTCGATCTCGCCGGGAGGCTTGAAGGTGATGTTCTGGGACCGAACCTCGATCGAGGCCGCCGTCCGGAGCGAGCCGCCGATGTCGCCCAGGGCCGCCGCGATCTTGGCCGGGGTGATCGGCTTCGAGATGAAGGCGTCCATGCCCGCCTGGAGGCAGGCCTCCTTGTTGAAGTCCGACGAGTGCGCCGTCGTCGCGATGATGACCGTGCGCCTCGTGGACGGCTCGACCGCCCGGTAGCGCGCCGCGACCTCGGTGCCGATGAGCCCGGGCAGGTTCCAGTCAAGGAACGCGACGTCGTAGAACGACCCCTGCAGCTTTGCCAGGGCGGCGACCCCGTCGTTGACGACATCCGACTGGATGTCGAGCTTGCGCAGGACCGCCTGCATCGCGACGACGTTGTAGTCGATGTCCTCCACGATGAGGGCCCTCAGGGCCACCCGGCGCTTAGTCACCGGCTCCGCCCCCTTGACCTCGGCGACCGCGGTCACGAACGGGATCTCGGCCCAGAAGTTGGATCCGTCGCCCGGCTTTGACTCGACGCCGACCCTGCCGCCCATCTTCCCCGCGAGGAGCCGGCATACCGCCAGGCCGAGGCCGGTTCCCCGGATGTTGCCCGTCCGGGCCGACTCCAGTCGGGTGAACTTGGTGAAGAGGGTGGCAACCTCGGCCTCGGTCATGCCGGCGCCGTGGTCCTTCACGTAGAACCTCACGCGGTCGTGGAATCCCGGGCTGGCCCCGATGGTGATAGGCTTCCCCGCCCCGAACTTGAGGGCGTTGGTGAGGTAGTTCAGCATGATCTGCTGGACCCGGGCCGAGTCGCCCACGAGCATCTCCGGCAGCTTGGGGTCAACCGAGATGTCGATCAGCGCGCCCGCCGCGCGGGCTGTCTCGGCCATCATGGAGACGCACTGCTGCAGGAGGACCCGGAGCGAGAACGGCGCCGACCGGAGCTCGATCTTCCCAGCCTCGATCTTCGAGAAGTCGAGAACATCGTCCACGAGGGTCGAGAGGAGCGTCGCGCAGCTGTTGATCGAGTCGGCCAGGTAGCGCTGGCGCTGGTCGAGTGCCGTCTCCTCGAACGCGAGCGACAGGCCGAGGATCCCGGAAATGGGGTTCCGGATCTCGTGGCTCATGTTTGCCAGGAATTCCGACTTGGCCTCGTTGGCCTTCTCGAGCTGCTCGGTCTTCTTCTGGACCAAGACCTCCAGGCGGGCGTTCTGCCTGTGCAGGAAGGCGACCCGCCACTGGAATGCCCCAAAAATGGCCGCCACGAAAAGGAGCCCGAACGCGACCATCGCCGGGAGCGTCCGATACCACGGCGGCAGCATCGTGAAAGTCCAGAACGACGCCGGGCTTGTGAGCCCGGCGTCGTTGATGACGCGAACCGCCAATTCGTAGTGGCCATTCTGCAGGCGCGCCAGGCCGAGGTGGTCGGCATTGCTGGGCGCGGACCATTCGTCGTTTCCGCCGGAAAGCTTGGTCTGGAACCTGACCGCATCCCGCCGCGCGAACTCGACGGCGGAGAAATCGAAGCTTACGGAATTCTTTGCGGCGGGAATCTCTTCACCCTGCCGTACGCTCGATTGAATCAGGGGCGCGAGTGGTGCCTCGACCGCCTTGACCTCACCAGGGACGACTCGGAGCAATCCGTCGATCCCTCCGACCCAGAGAACCCCTCGGTTGTCGACGAAGAGGGACTTGATCTCGCCTATCTGCGCCAGGCCCGGGACTTCGAACGAACGCCACGAGGCCTCCCTCGCGGACTTGGCAGTCAACCGGCCGATGACCGGGATGCGCGGGCCGTCCGAAAAGGGGCTTTCAAACGCCACCCAAATGGCGCCGGCCGGATCCCGGTTGGATATCTTAGTCGCGATGGTCTTGGGCGTCGCCGCCAGCACTCCCGAGGGCTCGGTTGGCGAGCGGTAGATCTCCACTCCCTTGCTTGTGAAGACGGCTATGGAGTCGTCCACGCCCGCGACGCTGGCGGGCCCCGTCTCAACCGGGCCGTCGCCGGCCTTTATCCGGACTGGCACAGCTGGGGTCTGGGACGGCTGCGGCACGAAAAAGACTCCCCGCGTGCCCGTCCCGACCCACACGCTGCCCTTCGAGTCCTCGACGAGCGTCTGGGGGATGTCGGGCAGATGGGCGAGAGTAGTCGCCGTCGCTGTCCCGACGGTGGCGCCCGCGAGCCGCACGATGTCGAATCCATTTGCGAGGAGAAAGGTGTCCGGGACCCTCATCGAGCGACGTATCAGGAGCACATCGGTGTTCGAGGAGAATATCTGGGTCGCCCTGTCGCCTTCGATTCGGTCCACCCTCTTGTACCCCGATGCGTAGATGATATCATCCGACGAGCCTTCGAGGTCGGTATAGCGGCCCGCCAGGCGCGGCAGCGCATGGACAAAAGAGGTCCCCTTTTCGCTGATCTGCAGGCCGAAAACACCCTCCTCCGTGGCGATAAATATGCGCGAGCCCGTCTGCGCGATGCTGAGGCAGGCCTTTCCATTCAGCCCCTGTTTCGAGTCGTAAAGCGTGACACCTGAATCAATGGAGACACGCCCGATGCCCACCGCGGAGGTGGTCCACAACGCGCCGTCCCTGGAAACGAAAAGTGAATAGATGCTGCGCGACGGCAGCCCCTCGTCAGTGGAGATGACCTTCTCGACGTTTCCTGAGGCGTCGACGATCGCCAGGCCGCCATATAGCGTACCGAGGCAAAGCTCGCCACGCGATGAACGACAGGCGCATGTGAGAACATTCGTCCGAATGAAGCCCGTCGCGTTTGGCCCAAACTCAGAGACTTCGCCGTTGTCGAAACGAGCCAATCCGTCGGTTGTTCCGAGCAGCCAGCCTTTTGAATCCTTTTCCATCCATATTACGCCGGCACCTTTCAGGGCTTGCGCAGAGATGAACTGGCGCGGCCCATCGCTCTCCAGCGACCAAAGGCCGGTCAGGGGATTGCTCACGTAGATTTTATTTCCGGCGCGCATGCATTGCAGCCTTCTTGCACCCGGCATTGAGAAGACTCGGAACTGCTCGCCGTCCCATACCATCGTTGACGTGGACGAAACAAACACCACGCCGGCTCCGTCGGCAGTCGCCTGCCAGACGTCTCCGAATTCGCGAGCCGACCTGGGCAATTGATCGACAAGCGAGTGATAGGGCGAAAGCCCCTTCTCCGTAACGTCAAAATATCCGACCTCGTTGACGGCTCCGACCCAAAGACGGTGGTTGGGGCCGAATGCCAAGGAGCGGACGGCATAGCTCCCCGGCACCGCAAACTTGGACCAGCGTTCCCCATCGAAGACCAGCACCCCATCGCAGCCAAAGTAGAGGATGCCATTCTCGTCCTCGGCGGTTACCCAGCTGCTTTCGGAACCGCCGCCGGAATCCTGGCCGGCAAAGCTTGTGACTATGGGGCGGCCTTCTTCGCCCCGGGCCAAATCAGGCACCGCCAGGGCCGATACCCCGACAAAAACGGCAACGCTTAGAAGTTGGAACGGTTTCAAAGGGGGGCAGCTCCGAGCAAATGGGGGTATCAGCCGTTTGGCGCAGCGATTTACTACAGGAAAAAGCGTAATCGCGGGCATGAAAATAGGCGATTTCTGGAATAGGCAGCCGAGTAATATCGGCCATATATTTGCTCCGATGAAAACAATCAATCGTATGGCACTAGGTACAATTACCAGTCTTCTGCTTTCAGCGGGACTGGCCCGGGCAGCCCAAAGGCTTGACCCTCTCACAAAGTCGATCGGCGCCCAGAATTTCGGGTCGAGCTCAACCGAGCCGTCCTCGAGCGCTTGCGGGGTTCCTTGCTTCTACCAGCCCTAATAAAGATTGGCCGGTTTCAGAGGAATCGGGCGCAGCATTACCATGCTCAGCGTAGCAGGATATCGTTATCGCAATGTGCTGGAGTCTGAGGGCGGCCCCGTTAGCCGGGTCTCCCTCCGTGAGTTTCCCGTCTACGGCCGCGCAATGTACCAGGCGAATGCCTGGCTGTCGGATAAAGTTGTAGCCCGTAAGCAGAAATTCGCCCTCTACAGCGATGCCGACGGCACCGGGACCGCCGAGGTTCCGATGGTCGCCCGGTACATGGCGATTTCCGAGACGATGGAGCGATGGGCGTACCGGGTCAAAGTGCGGGCGCCGGACCGCGAGCTCTACGGCTTTGACATCGACGAGTCATCCAACGGAATGGCGGCGTTCCCCGGCCTTTTCCACACCGAGGCCCGAAAACGGGCCCAGTTGGAGGCGGTGGAGCGCACGAGCATCATCGCCTGGTGGGAGGGAGTCCTGGACGGCGAGGTCCGTTCCACGGAATGGCCTGGAATCAGCGCCCTAGTCCTTCCCAGCCCCATCGGAGTCGGCGTGACCGTGGTGGCCTTTCGCCAGGTAAGGCCCGACTGCTTTGCCTATGGGCAGGGCGCGGCGACCGATTACTTCGGCGCATGTGAGAGGGCGGTGATGGAGCTGGCGCGCAACGAATATGTCCTCGGGCTGCGCCGGGTTTCCATGGGCCTGGCCACCCAGGAAGTACCCTCCGATCTCTTCGAGCGGAGGTGCCTTTTCTTTTCGACGGCCGAGGGGCACGCCCTGTTTCAGGAGCGGCTGCACCGCCCGATAACCGGGCCGCGGTTCCGTTCGGAGATCATCTGTGACGCGGAGATTGAGGGACCGTGGACCGAGTACGCCTCGGTGTGGCGCGTCCTGATCAAGCCGGCGACCACCGAGTTCCTCGTGAACTCGGAGCGCTACTTCTTCTGGTAGGACGCCTGCGGCCGGCGTGGCACGCTTCGGCGGCCCGAAAAGGGCCGTTTTTTTGCGTCCCTCAATAATGGCGCACTCCTTGCGTTTTGCCGGTCGGCCGGCTCCCGCCGGATAGCGGGGTCGCGCGGCGCCCTCGGGGGGAAGGCGCGGCGCGCCGCCTTCAAAAAGCGGCGTTGCCCGGCGCGCCGTTGTCGTCAATTGAAGGCCGCGTCCCCCGGCCCCCAAACGCCCCCCTATTTGACGCCCCCCGACAAGCAAACCCCAGGACCCCGCCCGGAGGTTGCCGCGCCCCTTCCATCAGTGGCTTGGATCCTCGCGATATTCGGGGCGACCCTTGCCGCGTACCTCCCATCGATCCACGGCGGCGTCCTCTGGGATGATGCCGCCCACATCACGGCGCGCCCGCTCCAGTCTTGGGGCGGCTTGTGGCGCATATGGTTTCGTTTGGGGACGACGCAGCAGTACTATCCCATGCTGCACAGCGCGTTCTGGGTGGAGCACAGGCTCTGGGGCGACTCGGTGCTGGGCTATCACCTGGCGAACATCGGGCTGCACGCGACCGCGGCCTGCCTGTTTGCCGCGGTGCTGGCCCGGATCCAGCCGCACTGGGATGGACGTGCGCCCGGCGCGGTCGAGTGGCTGGCCGCGGCCGTGTTCGCGCTGCACCCGGTCTGCGTGGAGTCGGTTGCCTGGATCTCCGAGCAGAAGAACACGCTTTCCCTTGTCTTCTACCTCCTTTCCGCGGTCGCCTACCTGCGCTTCGACCGCGGCCGCCGGTGGGCCTGGTACGCCCTGGCGCTCCTTTTGTTCGCCTTCGCCCTCCTCAGCAAGTCGGTGACAGCGTCGCTTCCGGGAGCCCTTCTCCTCGCCCTCTGCTGGCGGCGCGGTCGCCTGGCGTGGCTGCGCGACGTGGTCCCGCTGATCCCCTGGTTCGTGATCGGCGCCTGCTCCGGGCTATTCACCGCCTGGGTGGAGCGCAATTTCATCGGCGCGCGGGGGGAGGCATTCGATCTCAGCCTCCTTGAGCGCTGCCTCCTCGCGGGAAGGATCGTGTGGTTCTATCTCGGGAAGCTGGTCTGGCCGGCGGACCTTATGTTCATCTATCCCCATTGGCGGGTCGTCGCCGACTGGTCCTGGGGATGGGGCTGCCTGGCGCTTCTCGCCCTCCTGGCGATCCTCTGGGGGATCCGAAGATGGAACATGGCTCCTCTCCTGGCCCTTCTCTTCTTCGTCGGATCCCTCTTCCCGGCCCTCGGCTTCGTCAACGTCTATCCCTTCATCTTCTCCTACGTGGCCGACCACTGGCAGTACGCGGCGAGCCTTGGGATCGTGGCGCTGGGAGCGGAGGGCGCCGCCGCGGCCGCACGTGCGGCGGCAGGCAGACTGGACCCCTCGGCAAGGAGCGCGGCCCGGGGGATGTTCGCCGGCGCCGCGGCTGCCGTCATCGCCGCGCTGTTCATCCTGACCTGGCGGCAATCGGGCCACTACCGGGACGCGGGAGTCCTCTACGCCGACACCCTTGCGAGGAACCCGCAGTGCTGGATGGCCGACAACAACCTCGGCGTGTACCTGATGGACAGGGGATCGCTTGACGGTGCGGTGTCCCACCTCGAGGAGGCGGTCCGGCTGAAGCCGGATTACTCGGACGCCCATAACAACCTCGGCAACGCGCTCTCGAAGATCCCGGGACGGTCCGCAGAGGCGATTTCGGAGTTTGAGGCGGCGCTCAGGCTCGAGCCCGGCATGGCCCAGGCGCACGCAAACCTGGGCTCGGTCCTCGCCAGGGCGCCGGGCAGGCAGGCCGAGGCCGTCGATCAGCTCCGGGCGGCGCTCCGAGGCAACGAGGACAATCCGGACTATGCGATCGTGCATGCGAACCTTGCCGCCCTCCTCGCGAAATTCCAGGGCCATCTGCCCGATGCGATCGCCGAATACGAGGCGGCGCTTCGCCTGACCCCGGATGCGGCGGAGGTTCGGGACAACCTCGGGGTCTCCCTGGCTCGCTCAGGCCGCGCGGAGGAGGCGGTCGCCCAGTTCGACAGGGCGCTCCGCCTCGAGCCGGGCAACCCCGCGTTCCACGACAACAGGGGAGGCGCGCTGTCCCAGGTTGGCCGCCCGCAGGAGGCGATTGCCGAGTACCGGGCCGCCCTCCGGCTCGATCCCGGCCTCGTGCAGGCCCATTTCAACCTGGCACGCGCCCTTCGCACCGTGGGGGACGGAGCCGGGGCGATAGCCGAGTATCGCGAGGCCCTGCGACTGGCGCCGGACTCGCCCGAGATCAGGAACAGCCTGGGGTCGCTCCTCCTGCAGCAGGGCAGGGCATCGGACGCCGTGGGCGAGTATGAGGAGGCGGTGCGGCTCCAGCCGGGTTCCCCGGCGCTCCTCAACAACCTGGGCATCGCCCTCACCCGGGCGGGCAGGCTGGACGAGGCCATGGACCGGCTCCGGAGCGCGCTGCAATTGGCGCCCGGCTACGCCGAGGCGCACTACAACCTCGGATTGGCCCTGCACAGGGCGGGGCGCGAGGACGAGGCCCACGCGCAATTCGTGGCATCCGGCCGCAGTCCCTGACCCCAGTGGCTCACCGCTGCGAACTGGGCCGGTACACCCGGGCCTTAAGCTGCAGCGCAAGGTGCTCCCGAAACATGGTCAGGTCCCGCAGGGTGCCCAGGGCTATCAGCTGGCTCGCGAGGTTGCCAAGCGCTGAGCCCTCAATCGCATAGGCAAGGACCGGAAGGCCGCACGCGTCGGCGGTCGCCTGGCAGAGAAGGCGGTTCCTCGATCCGCCCCCGATGATGAGGATGCGCCTAAAGCTGCGCCCGGAGAGCCGCTCGAAGCCGCGCGCGGCCTCCGCGTGGCCGCGGCCAAGCGATGCGGTGATGAGACGCACGTAGCCGGCGAGCGAGCGGGGAACCGAGGCGCCGCGCCGTCGCATCTGCGCATCGACCGCGGCGCGCATGTCCGGGGGGTTGAAGAGCGAAGGATCCCTGACATTGATCAGCATCGACGGGCTCGGCTCGCGGCCGGCTGCCGAGAGAAGACGGGCCCACGAGCCCGGGCCATCGGCCTTCCAGCCAAAACTCGCGAGCGTCCGCTCGATCAGCCACAGCCCCGGGCAGGAGCGCAGGGGTCGATAGCCGCCGTCACCCATCCGCTCGTTGGATATGCCGAGCGAAAGCGCCTCCGAGCCCGTAAGCGGCGCATCGCTCTCAAAGCCCATGAGGGACCACGTGCCCGAGCTGAGGTAAAGGTCGGTCCCGTCCGCGGCCGCGGGGATGGCCATGAAGGCGCAAGCCGTGTCATGCCCGGGGACGAGGATGGCCTGCACGTCCCGAAAACCCGGGATGCCCGTGACCGCGGCTAGCCGTCGGGGCGACGTCGCCGGCTTCTTGAACCAGCGCCGGGGGATGCCAAAGAAGGAAAGCGCCTCCGGCGACCAATCCCGTCCGTGAACGCCGATGAGCTGCGAATGGCTGCAGACCGAGAGCTCGTTCTCCATCCTTCCCGTAAGGAGGAAGTTGAAGTAGTCGGATATGAACAGGCAGCGGGCGACGGCGCCCGAGATCCCCGGGAGGGCGGACAAGGTCTCCTTCAGCTGGAGGCTCGTGTTGTAGGGGTAGTTTGGAATCCCGGTCAGGCCGTAGACGCGCTTGATCCCGCTCCGGGCAAGGTGCCCCGAGAGCGCGAGCGTGCGGCTGTCCCGGTAGGCGTAGGTCGGGTGGACCAGCCGGCCCCGTGCGTCCACCAGCGCATGGTCGACCGCCCAGGCGTCGACCCCGACTGAGGCGAGGCGGGGGAACTGGGCCTTGGCCTTGAGGAGACCCGTCTGCACCTCGCCCCACAGGTAGGGGAGGTCCCAGTAATCATGGCCGGCCATCCGGCGGAACTGGTTGGGGAAGCGGTGGACCTCCCGAAGCACAAGCGAACGTCCGGACCAGGTCCCGACGATGACCCGGCCGCTGGTCGCGCCCAGGTCGACGGCAGCGCAGTCGACCGGCTTCATCAGCGCAGGAACGCCTCGTGGAGGCCCCCGTCGACGGCGATGACCTGTCCCGTGGTCTTCGACAGGCGCTGCGACACGAGGAGGAAGTACGCCTCCGCCTGGTCGGCGGGGGTGATGCGCGACTTCGTGAGCGTCCGGTCTGCGTAGAACTGCGCGAGCTTTCCGACCATCGACTCGGTGCTCTCGTCGTCGGCGTAGGGGATGCCGTACTTAGCGAGGGAGCCTATGACCCGGTCCCGCGGGAACATGGCCGAGCCCTGCACGACCGTCGCCGGGGCGACGCCGTTCACGCGCACGAGCGGGGCGAGCTCGATCGCAAGCTCGCGCACGAGATGATTGGCCGCGGCCTTCGAGGTGTCATAGGCCACCGAACCCTTCTTGGCCACGACGGCGTTCGCCGAGGTCGTCAGCACCAGGCTCCCGCGAAGGCCCTGGTCCTTCCAGGTCTTGAACGCCTCGTCGGCCACGAGATAGCTGCCGGTGACGTTTACCGAGTAGATGAGGTCCCATTTGTCGTCGGGTATCCGTCCGCTGGCGTCGGCAGGGAAGAAAATGCCGGCGGTGACGCAGATGTGGTCGAATCCTCCGTAGGCGAGGGCGACGTCGTCCAGCATCCGCCGGATGCTGGAGCGGTCCCTGACGTCGGCGCGCAGGCCGATGGCCGGCCCGCAGCCGGAGATGCCGGTCCCGGCCACGCCGATGGCGGGCCCATGCCGGTCGGTGATGTCCCGGGCGGTCGCCTTTGCCGCAGCCTCGTCAAGGTCGACGGCGACGACATGCGCCCCCTCCTTCGAAAGGCGCCGGGCCGTCTCCCTGCCGATGCCGGAGCCCGCGCCGACGACGACCGCGACCTGGCGCGCGAGTTCCCTTTCGGGGGGCATCCGCCTTAGCTTCGCCTCCTCCAGCGCCCAGTACTCGATGTCAAAGGCCTCCTGCTGCGGGAGGGCCGTGTAGGTGCCTATCGCCTCGGCACCCCGCATCACCTCCACCGCCGCCGTGTAGAATTCGGCGGTGACGCGCGATTCCGACTTGTCCTTGCCCCAGGCGACGAGCCCTATCCCCGGTATGAGGACCACCGTTGGATTCGAGTCGCGCATGGCCGGCGAGCCCGGCCGCCTGCACTTCTCATAGTAGGCCGCATAGTCCTTCCGGTAGACTTCAATAGCGGCGACCAGCTTCTCCCTCAGGCTGGCGACGCCGCCGTTCGGGTCCCAGTCCACGTACAGCGGCTTGATCTTCGTCCTCAGGAAGTGGTCGGGGCAGGAGGTTCCGAGGGCGGCCAGGCGCGCGGCGTGATGCGAGCCCACGAAGCGAAGGACGGCCGGTGTCGCCTGCACGGTGGCAATGACCCTGTTCTCGTCGGATAGCCGGCCGCGGAGCCAGGGAAGGAGGGAGGAGAGCACGCCGCGTGCGGCGTCCTCCCCAAGGGCCGCATGCCTGGCGCCCCCGAAGGCACCGGCGTCGCCACCCTTCGCCGCATACCTGGACTCAATGTGGAGGGCGGCCCGCTCGATGAGGGAAAGCGTCGTCTCATAGCATTGGCGATCGTCGTCGTCCCATGAGATGAAGCCGTGCTGGCCCATCATGATCGCCCGCAGGTCGGGGTTGGCGCGGGCGATGTCCTGCATGGCCAGCCCAAGCTCGGCGCCGGGACGCATCCACGGGACATAGGCCATCTTGCCGCCGAAGATCTCGCGGGTCAGGCGCTCGCTGTCGCCCGCGGCCGCGACGGCGATGATCGCATTGGGATGCATGTGGTCCACATGCCGGCCAGGGAGGTAGGAATGGAGCGGCGTGTCGATCGACGGGGCGCGCGGGTTCAGGTTGAAGGTCGCGTACGCGTACATCCCCACCATGGCGTCCTCCGCGGCCGACTTGAGCCCGCGGTCCGGCCTGGCCAGGTAGCTGTCCCTCAGGACGGCGAGCTTGTCCTGGTAAAGCGACGAGAAGTTCTCCCTCGTGCTGGTCCGCAGGTCGCCGCCGGAGCCCTTGACCCAGAGCACGTCGGCGCTCTTCCCGCTGAGCGGGTCGCTCGTCATGACCTTTGACGAGGTGTTGCCGCCGCCGGTGTTGGTTATTCGCTGGTCGCTCCCGAGGAGGTTGGAGCGGTACACCAGGCGCTGCACGGGATCCATGGCGCTCGCCTTGGCGTCGTCCCACAGGTCGCTGACATGCTGAAATTTGTTTTTCATCGGAGAATTCACCCGCGTGCGCGCTGGACGTCCTTCTCGTACCGGCGCACCTCCTGGAACCACGCGCGGTCCGGCGGGGTCCCGAGCCGGGCGCAGTGCTCGTCCCAGACGGCCCCGAGAGGCATCGTCTTGCCCTCCTCGAGGCGCGCCAGGCGCGCCGTGAAGTCGTCCGACTCCTCCAGCACCCGCAGCTCCGCGGAAGGCTCCAGAAGCGCGGCCAGAAGGCATTTGAGCGCGTTGCGGGCCCCTATCGCCCACGCGGCAACCCGGTTGATGCTGCCGTCGAAGTAATCCAGGCCAACATGGGTGCGGGCGAGAAAGCCCCCGCGGACAACCTCCTCGAGGACGGCCCGCGTCGGGTCGTCGAGGAGGACCACGTGGTCGCTGTCCCACCGGACGCCCCTGCTCAGGTGCAGGAGGATCCCCGGCACAAACTGCATGACGGAGCTTATCTTGTCGGCGACCGACTCGGTCGGGTGGAAATGGCCCATGTCAAGGCAGAGGAGCTTCTGCCGGGTGATGGCATAGCCGAGGTAGAACTCGTGCGATCCCACGACGTAGCTTTCGGAGCCGATCCCGAACAGCTTGCTCTCGACCGTGTCGAGGTTGTGGAGGGGATCGATGGTTTCCCTGAACACGGCGTCAAGGGCCTGCGCCAGCCTCTCTCGCGGCGCCTTGCGGTCGACCGGCGACTCCTTCGATCCGTCGGGAATCCAGACGTTGGTCAGCGCCGGCTTGCCGAGCGACCGCCCCATGGCCGCGCCGATGCGCCGGCAGGCGGCGGCGTGCGCGATCCAGTAGTCCCGGATCGCCGGGTCGCGGTGCGAGAGCGTGAACCCGGAGTCGGCAAGGGGGTGGGAGAAGAGGGTGGGATTGAAGTCGAGGCCGAGGCCCCGGGCCCTCGCCCATTCGATCCACCCGGTGAAGTGCTCCGGGCCGATCTCGTTTCGCTCAACCTTTGCGCCCGCGAACTCGCCGTAGATCGCGTGCAGGTTGACGCGGTGCTTTCCGGGAATGAGGCGGAAGGCCTGGTCGAGGTCGGACCGAAGCTCGGCGTGGTTCCTGGCCTTTCCCGGGTGGGATCCCGTGACCGCCAGGCCGCCGCCGTCAAGCTTCGCCCCCGGCCGCTCGAATCCGCCCACGTCGTCTCCCTGCCAGCAATGCAGCGAGAGGGGGATCCCCGAAAGGGCTGCGAGGGCCGCCTCGCTGTCGACGCCCGCGGCGGCGTACATCTCCCGCGCAAGGGTGTAGGGGAACGGGTTCACGCTGGGACGATGGGGTCTTCCTGTGGGGCTCTCAATGCAGTTTCTGACACTTGTCGCGGATTTTCAGGCCGATGGCACGGACGAATATACCCTATTGAACCTTGACTTAAAATACCGAGACTGCCTCATCGCATTCATAAATTGACCCTGAATGCGCGCGCTCCCCGAGTTCCGCCGCTATTTCGTCAACCCGCCCGAGGCAGAGGCGTGGGGTCTGGCCGTGACGGGCTGCGGCCGTCAGGCTTGCCGGGCGGGTTCGCCGTATCCCCCGCGGGGCCACCCAGCCGACCACGACTTCACCTGGGAGAACGGCAGGGTGCTCGGGGCCTGCCAGATTGTCTTCGTCGCCGAGGGCCGCGGTGAATTTGAATCCCGCGCCACCGGCCTCGTCCAGGTCGAGGCGGGCACGGCGATGGTCGTCCTGCCGGGGGTGTGGCACCGGTACCGCCCGGACCGACTTACGGGTTGGACAGAGCACTGGATAGAGCTCCAGGGCCCGGTTGCGGATCGCCTCCTGGCCAAGGGCACCCTGGACCCCGGGCGCTCCGTCGTCTTCATCGAGAGGTCCCTCAAGCTCGAGTCGCTCATGGACGAGATCAACCTATGCCTCGGATCGGGGGCCGGATTTTCGCCGGAGGCTGCCGCGCTTGGGCTACATGTGCTCTCGCTCGTGGTCGATGCGCGCCGGCTGCGCGCGCCCGCGCGCAAGATCACGGGATTCGTCGCCCGGGCCGAGCGCCTGCTGATGGACTCCGTGGACGAGCCGCCGGCGATCCCCGAGCTGGCGAGTGGCCTCGGCGTCACCTACTCGTACTTCCGCCGGGAGTTCAAGAGGCATACGGGCCTCGCCCCCTACCAGTATGTCCGGCGTCTGCGGATGGAGAAGGCCCGGCGCGTGATCGGCAGCTCAAAGGAAAACCTTCAGATCATCTCGGAGCGGCTGGGTTTTGCCTCGGCATACCACCTTTCGGCAGCCTTCAAGAAGGAGTTCGGCCTGTCGCCAGACCATTGGCGGCGGAGCCGAAATTAGTTCCGCCCGGAGCCCCACAACCCCAATGACCGGCGCCCGGCACGCGGACGCCTCCTCCCCATGAACCCCAACCCCTTCCTCGGCGTCATCTTCCACTGGCTGGGAGGCCTGGCCTCCGGATCATTCTACGTTCCTTACCGCGGCGTCCGCAAGTGGGCCTGGGAGACCTACTGGCTGGTGGGAGGGTTCTTCTCGTGGATCATCATGCCCTGGATCCTCGCGAGCCTGATGACCCACGACCTGCTCGGCGTCCTGCACCGCCAGAGCGCGAGCACCCTATGGTGGACCTATTTCCTCGGGGCCCTGTGGGGCTTCGGCGGCCTGACCTTCGGCCTCACGATGCGCTACCTCGGGATGTCCCTCGGCATGGGCGTGGCCCTTGGCTACTGCGCCGCTTTCGGGACCCTCGTGCCACCGGTACTCAAGTCCTTCATGCCGTCGATCCCGGTTGCGGAAAGCCTGCGCCAGATCGCCTCCACCCCTGCCGGGCAGATCACGCTAGCCGGCGTCGGGGTGTGCCTTCTCGGGATCGGCATCGCCGCGCTTGCTGGCCTCACGAAGGAGAGGGAAATGCCCGATGCGGAAAAGAAGAGCGTTATCGCGGAGTTCAACTTCAGGAAGGGCCTCCTCGTGGCGACGTTCTCGGGGATAATGAGCGCGTGCTTCGCCTTCGCCCTCACCGCGGGCAACCCGATCGGCGACGCCTCGCTGGCGGCCGGCACGAACAGGATCTGGACGGGGCTCCCGAAACTGGTCGTGGCGCTCCTTGGGGGATTCACGACCAACTTCGTCTGGTGCGTGCTCCTCAACATCAAGAACGGGACAGGGTATCAGTACGCCGCCGCAACGCTCAGGGTGGGGAACGGCGGCGCCGGGTCGGCAGGCGGCGACCCGACCATACCCCGGCTCCGCAACTACCTGTTCTCCGCCCTTGCCGGCACCGTGTGGTATTTCCAGTTCTTCTTCTACACGATGGGCGAGACGCAGATGGGCAAGTTCAGCTTCGCGTCCTGGACGCTCCATATGGCGAGCATCATCATCTTCAGCACGATGTGGGGCTGGATACTCCACGAGTGGAGGGGCTCCAGCAGGAAGGTATACGCGTTGATCGCGGTCGGCATCCTGACCCTGATAGCCTCGACAGTCATCATAGGATACGGCAGCTACCTGAAGGCAAACGGCGCGGGCCCCTGAGCCGCTGGTGAGCAGCGTGCCAGCGTGCCGCGGTCGAGCGTCGTCTGGTCCGCAAACGTGAAGCGAAGCTTGAAATCGGTCCCGACGGCGCCGGCGGGGACCGCGAGCCACTCGTCGAAGCGGCAATGCGTCGCCTGCGGGTCGACATGGGCGGCCACGTCCGGGCTCGGCTGGCCGAGGCTCACGAGGGCCGCCGGGGTCGCTTGCTCCGGGAGGAGAACATCCAGCCGCGTGATCGGCGGCGCGCTGCAAAAGCGCCAGCCGCGCATGTGGATCCGGTCATGGTACACCGGGCATTCGTCAACTTTCCAGAGAACGCCATTCGTCGTGTCCCTGGTGCCTGCGGCAATTGGAAATCCTTGAGTAAACGATCCCAGGAAACAACCTTCTCCGTCTGAAATGCTTGATTCCCGGAGACGGCCAGGAGACGGGCGCGGTTCGTTGATTGCAGGCGCCGGACTCGTCGCTCTCACGCTCGCCGCCTATTCGGACAGCCTTGGCGGCGAATTCATCTTCGACGACCAATCGTCCATCCTCAAGAACCCGACCCTCGCCCGGATGTGGCCCCCGTGGGCCCCGTTGATTTCCCCCTCGGTCGGGGGCACTCGCGGGCGCCCCCTCGTCAACCTGACGTTCGCGCTGAACAACTGGGCCGGGGGCCTGCACGTGTGGGGATATCATGCGCTCAACCTGGCCATTCACGTCATGGCGGGGTTGGTCCTCTTCGGGATCGCCAGAAGGACGCTCACGAGGCCGATCTTGGCCGAGCGCTTTCATTCGGCGGCGCGTCCCTTGGCCTTCGGGGTCGCGGCGCTTTGGCTGGTTCACCCGCTGGCGACCGAATCCGTGACCTACCTTTCCCAGAGGACCGAGTCGCTCATGGGCCTCTGCTACCTTTCGACGCTTTATTGCGTGATCCGCGGAGCCTGTCCAGAAAGGGCGAAAGGCGGGTGGTATGCGGCGGCCGTCCTCACCGGCTTCCTCGGGATGGCCAGCAAGGAGGCGATGGTCACGGCACCCATCGTGGTATTCCTATACGACCGAACCTTTCTCGCCGGCTCATTCGCGGCGGCGTGGAAGGCGAGGCGGCCCCTCTATATCGGCCTCGCCGGCGGATGGGTGCTTCTTGGATATCTGATGGTCGGGGTTGGCGAGCGCGGGGCGGGGCTCGGCCTGGGCGTGAGCTCATGGAGCTACGCCCTCTGCGAATCCCAGGCGATCGTTCACTACCTTGGTCTCTCGTTTTGGCCCCATCCCCTCATATTTGACTATGGGACGGCGCTGGGGCCCGGCTGGCCCGCCGCGGCGCCTAGCGTTGCCCTCGTGCTGGCGCTCGGCGCCGGCACGCTCCTCCTGCTGCGATACAGGCCTCCCTTGGGCTTTGTGATGTTCTGGTTCCTGGCGATACTGGCCCCAACCTCCAGCATAGTCCCGGTCGCGCTTCAGCCCGTGGCGGAGAACAGGATGTACCTGCCGCTGATCGCGGTCATTGCGCTCGTCGCGACCGGAACGTATCTGCTTCTCTCGCGCTGGAGCGCGGTGGTGCTCGCGGGATGCGCACTGTGCCTCGCATGGACGACCTACGCGCGCAATGAGGACTACCGCACCGCGGTCTCAATCTGGAGAGACACCGCTTCAAAACGTCCGATGAATGCACGCGCGCACGGCAGCCTCGGCAACTCCCTCCTGTCCGCCGGGAAAACAGCAGAGGGGACGGAGGAGCTTTCCGAGGCGCTTCGGATCTCCCCCGGCGATCCGGATCTGAACCTCGATATGGGGGTCGCGATCGGGAAGACCGGAAACATCGCCGATGCCATCCCAAGAATCCAGAAGGCCCTGAGCGCGAACCCCGGCCTCGCCGAGGGGTATTTTGACCTGGGATGGCTTTATACCCAGTCGGGAAGAACGACCGAGGCCCTCGAGGAATACGCGCACGCACTGGCCCTGCGACCCGATTACCACGACGCACACTGCAACCTCGCCGACCTTCTCATGAAGGACGGCAGGTTTTCCGAGGCCATCCCGCACTATGAATCGGCGCTGAGGGAGGGAACTCCCGAGCCCGACCTCTACTACAACCTCGCTTTTGCGAGGATCAAGACCGGCTCCTTGGCCGATGCCATCTCGGACTACAGGCAGGCGCTTCTCCTCAAGCCTGATTTTGTGGAGGCACGCCGCAATTTGGAGCTTCTGGAGGGGATGGGTCGGGGCCAACCAGGAGCCGGGGCGGGGCGATAGGCAAAGGCCTGGGAAATGGCCTATTGGGCGGCCCGATTCGACTCCAATTTTGAGGGCAGATCTCCCGGCGCGCCCGTTCGAATGAAAAAATCGCAATTCGGATGCAATCTTAGCTTGACCCATGTGGGTTAAAATGGGTTGAAATGGGGTGTTGTGGGGTATGTCCTTTCCCCGCACGCCCATGGCGCATCCCGGCAAAGCTTTTTTCACAGGCCTTTTCAGGCACACCCTCGACGAAAAGGGTCGCGTCACGATCCCTTCGGCATGGCGGGCGGCGCACGTGGATGGGGACGTTTTCCTGGCGACGCCGCATCCCGATGGATATGTCGCCGTTCTCCCGCCCACCGAGGTTGAGAAGCTCCACGCGAAAATCGCGCAGATGGCCCTGAGCGACGGGGCGGGGCAGGACTTCGCATCCCGCTTCTTCGCGCAGACGCAGTCTTTCTCGTTCGACAAGCAGGGTCGCGTCGGCCTCACCGCCGATTTGCTGGAGCACGCCGGGATCGCAAAGGACGCGGTCCTCGTGGGCTCCCTCACCAAGTTCAACATGTATTCGCCATCCCGGTGGCAGAAGGTCGAGGCGCGCACATCGGGAGAGAACTTCGGCGACATCATGCGCCGCCTCGGAATCTGAAAAATGAACCATACTTCAAGAACCTCGGAACCTCGTGAACTCCTGAAAAAAGCCGCCTCGCTCGCCGTCTCCCACACCTTTCCCGCCTGGATCGACACCGAGGAATTCGGGGTCGTCCACGCAAGCGCGGTGCCCCGCGTCCGCGACAGCCTCGTTCTGCGGCTTGTCGCGGGCAGGCGCCAGGACCGCACGGCACACTTCGTTCATGCCACTGGCGCTCCCTGAATTCGCGGCCGCGAGCATGAGCGCCGGCCACCAGCCTGTCCTCCTTCGCGAGGTCCTGGGGTTCCTGTCTCCCATTCCCGGTGGCCGCTATCTTGACTGCACGTTCGGAGGGGGAGGCCATTCGAGGGCAATCCTCGAGGCGGCGCCCGACATCGAACTCGTTGCATTGGACAGGGATCCCGGGTCTCTGGCGCGTTCCGAGGCCCTGGCCGGTGATTATCCCGGGAGGTTCACCCTCAGGGTACAGAACTTCGCCAATCTGAACGCTGACCCGGGCACCGGCTTCGACGGCGTCCTTTTCGACTTTGGACTCTCATCGTTCCAGATCGACGATCCGGAGAGGGGGTTCTCGTTCCGGAACGACGGCCCGGCGGATATGCGGATGGACCCGAGAACGGGCGTCCCCGCCTCGCTCTGGCTAGAAACGGCAACCGAGGAGATGCTGGTCGGGGCCGTCCGCGACCTCGGGGAGGAGCCCCACTGGCGCCGCGTCGTCCGCGCCCTTATCGAAGCGCGCGGCACGGGGTCCCTTTCCAGGACGGTCTCTCTGGCGGCGGTCATCAGCGACGTGATTCCGGCCCGCGACCGGTACACCTCCAGGCTTCATCCGGCGACCCGAACCTTCCAGGGAATTCGGCTGGCGTTGAACAACGAGCTGGGGGCAATCAGCGTGGCGCTCTTGGCCGCCTTCGAGGTTCTGCGCCCGTCGGGCGTCCTCTGCGCGATCAGCTTCCACTCGCTCGAGGACCGCACCGTGAAGCAGCTGTTCCGGCTGTGGTGCGGGCAGCCGACGAGCTCAGACGACTCAACACCGCAGGACCTGAGGACGCGCAGCGCCGAACCGCTGACGCGCCGCCCCGTCATTCCGTCGGATGAGGAGATCGAGGCCAATCCCAGGAGCCGGTCGGCCAAGCTGCGCGCGCTCAGGAAGCTGTGATGCGCACCGCAAGGAAAGGCAGCTCCCAGGCATTCGTGAACCAGTTCATGGTGTATGCCCTGGTCGCGATCTGCACCAGCGCCTCCATCGGCATCGGGACCGTCTGGATGCGGCACCAGATCTCGCTGGCGGCGAACGAGAACAAGGTGCTCGAGGCGTCGATAGCCGACGTGGAGCGCAGGATTGAGGAGACCGACGCGTCCATCTCCGCGGAGCAGGATCCCGCGGTGCTCAACCGCAGGAACACCGAGTGGCAGCTGGGCCTGGTCCCTCCGGGCGAGACGCAGGTGCGCCGGATTTCAGAGGACCCCGTCATGCGGCTCGCCTCAATGCACAACCGCAGACTCTTCGGGGACGGCCCGGCAACGGTGAGCCTAAGCGTCGCCCTAGCGCGCTGACGCCTGACTCAACATGTCGAAGGGCTTCACCACCAGTTACAGAATCGCCCTTCTAGCGAGTCTGATGCTTGCGATGTTTGCCGGCCTTGAGGCCAGGCTGGTCTGGCTGCACGTCATCGACAGGGACCAGCTCCTTCGCTCCGTTGACGAGGCCAGGAGGCAGCTGATCGCCGACTATGCGCGCAGGGGGGACATCGTCGACGACCACGGGGCTCTCCTGGCGACAAGCCGGTCGATCGTCATCCTTGGGGTCGACCCGCAGTTCGTGCGCAACGAGGACCGGACGAAGCTACCCGAGCTCGCCTCGCTGATTGGCGTCACCGTGGCCGATCTTCAGAGGACCTGCGACACGAAGACCCGCTCCCCGGGCAAAAACGAGGCCCAGGGCGCACCCGCCGCGGGCAGCGTCGTGATCACCCTCAACTCGCATGTGCCCGCGGATGCGCCCGCGGCGGTGGTCGACACCGATGCCGCGAGGAACGACGACACCGAGCTCGACGAGCCCGACAAGGAGGACAACCGGCCGATCCGCTGGGCCAAGCTGAGCGACCAGGTGCCGGAGTCGGTCTATGCTCAGGTCACGAAGCTTGGCATCAGGGGAGTGTACGGCCGGAGGGTCTACCGCCGCGACTATCCCCACAACGAGATGGCCGCCCACATCGTCGGGTATGTTGACAGCCAGGAGCGGCCGGTCGCGGGAATCGAGCACTACGCCGACTTCTACCTTCGCGGCGAAAACGGATGGCTGGAGTCCGAGAAGGACGGCAAGAGCCACGAGCTGGCGCAGTTCCGCACCCGCGAGGTGCCCGCGGTCGACGGCTTCAACGTCACCCTGTCGATCGACGCGACCGTGCAGCACATCGCCGAGGACGAGCTGGCGAAGGTCGCGGAGCAGTACGAGCCGGAGAAGGCCACGATCATCGTGAGCGATCCCCAGACGGGATTCATCCTCGCGCTCGCCAACTACCCAGCCTTTGACCTGAACACCTTCAACAAGCTCTCGAAGGAGGACCAGCGCAGGATGAGGAACATCGCCGTGGCCGACGAGTACGAGCCGGGCTCCGTGTTCAAGATAGTCGCCGTGTCCGGCGCGCTGAACGACGGCCTCGTCACGACCCAGAGCGAGTTCGACTGCACCCTCGAGAAGATCGACTACAACGGGATCACCCGGAGCCTGCCGCGGGAGGACAGCTCCGACCACTTCGACCATCCGCTGAGCGTCACGGAAATCATCGAGCACTCGTCGAACAAGGGCGCCGCGCAGCTCGCCATGCGCCTCGGCGACCAGCGCTTCTACGACTATGCGCGCGCCTTCGGCTTCGGCCAGCCGACGGGATTCCCGGTGGGCGGTGAGGCGCCGGGCAACCTCAAGTCGCCCGACAAGTGGGACAGCATGACGATCACCCGCATGCCGATGGGCCAGTCGGTGACGGCCACCGCGCTCCAGATGCAGCAGGCGATGGGTGTTATCGCCTCGGGCGGCCTCCTGCTGAGGCCCCAGGTGATCCGCCAGATCCGGGATTCGAACGGCGAGCTGGTCTATAACTTCGGCCGCATCGAGCAGCGCCGGGTGATCTCGGAGCAGACCGCGCTGACAATGGCGCGCCTCCTCACGGGCGTGGTTTCCCCCCAGGGCAATGCGCCCCTGGCTGCCATAGCTGGATTCGAGTGCGCCGGGAAGACCGGCACCGCCCAGAAGCTCCTGCCGGTCACGCTCGCCTCCGGGGCGACGGTGATGCGCTACTCCGACAAGCATCATGTCGCCTCCTTCATCGGCTTCTTCCCGGCCAGCCATCCCCAGGTGTCGATCGCGATCATCATCGACGACGCGGATGCGCGCTGCCCCGGTGGCGTCGCCTTCGGAAACCAGGTGGCCGCGCCCGTCTTCAAGAGGCTGGGGGAGAGGCTCATACCCTATCTGGACATCCGGCCCACGATCGACAACGACGCGAGGCACGCCTTCGCGATGGGGGGGGCGCGGTGATCGGATACCTTGTTCAGGACCACGCGCTGGTGCGGGCTTTCCGCGACCGGCCCTTGCGCCGCAGTACCGGCGACTATCTTGAATACAACCGCGCGTTTAAAATGGCACCCATCCTCTCCGACTACATCAGCGAAAACGAGGCGCTCGCCGTGAAGGGAAGCCTCGCGCGGCCCATTTCGGGCCTCGTGATGGACAGCCGCAGGGTCGTTCCGGGCAACCTCTTCTTTGCCCTCCCGGGGCTCCGCTCGGACGGGATGTCATTCGTGGACGAGGCCGTGAGCCGCGGGGCCGCCGCCGTCGTTGCCCAGAGGATCCCCGCCCATCCCCCGGCCAAGGTCACCTTCATCCAGGTGGCGGACGCGCGCGCCATGCTGGCACGCGTGTCGCAGCGCTTCTACAGGTTCCCCGACCGCGAGCTCACGGTGATCGGGGTCACCGGCACGAACGGGAAGACGACCGTCGCGCACCTGATCCGGAACTTCCTGAACGAGCATGAGCGGGTGGGACTCCTCGGGACGATCAGCTACGACCTTGGGGCGCGGACCGTGCCCTCGTTCCGGACGACCCCCGAGTCGCTCGACATATTCGGGATGCTGGCCCAGATGCGGGACGCGGGCTGCCGCAGCGCGGTCATGGAGGTGAGCTCGCACGGCATCGCCCAGGAGCGCGTCCTTGGGCTTGAGTTCGGCGCGGCCGTTTTCACGAACCTCACCCGCGACCACCTGGACTTCCACAAGACGCTCGAGTCCTACTTCGAGGTGAAGACCCGCCTCTTCACGGGCGGCACGGGGCCCGTGCCCAAGGTCGCCGTCGTCAACCTGGACGACCCGCACGGCGAACAGCTCGCCGCAAGGATTGCCGCCGAGGTGCCCTCGGCGCGCCTCGTCACGTTCGGGGAGAATCCCCGCGCGCAGGTCCGCGCCGAGGACGTCGTCCTCAACTTCAGGGACACCACCCTCACGCTCGCATGGCCGGGCGGGTCCCTCCCCGTCGAGTCGCCCCTCATCGGGCGCTACAACGTGTCCAACCTGCTTGCCGCGGCGGCCACGGCATGGGGCCTTGGGCGCGAGCCTGCCGTCTTCCTTCCCCGGATCAGGGGCTTCAAGGGGGTGCCCGGGCGCATGGAGCGGATAGAGGAGGGCCAGCCGTTCAACGTCCTGGTCGACTACGCGCACACGGATGACGCGCTGCGAAACGCGCTCGGGATGCTGCGGGCGATCACCCCCGGCCGGCTCCTTGTCGTCTTCGGCTGCGGCGGGAACCGCGACCGCACGAAGCGGCCGGCGATGGTTCGGGCCGTCCAGGACATCGCCGACCATGCCTTCGCCACCGCCGACAACCCGCGCGGCGAGCAGCTCGGGAGGATCTTTGCCGACATGAGGGAGGGAGTCGTCGACCCCTCCAGGATCACCTGGGTCGACGACCGCCGCCGGGCGATCAGTGTCGCGCTCGACAGCGCCAGGGCCGGGGACAGCCTGCTGATCGCGGGCAAGGGCCACGAGGGCTACCAGGAATTTGCCGACACCGTCATCCCATTCGACGACAGGCAGGTCGTCAGGGAGCTGATCGGGGTAAAGGCCCTGAGAAATTGATGCCGACATTCGACCCAGAATCCCTGGCCCGGTGGAGCGGAGGCCGCTGGTCGGGTCATCCAGGCGACGCTCCCACCGGCTTCTCGATTGACTCGCGGCGGATGCTCCCGGGTCAGGTCTTCGTCGCCCTGAAGACGGCGAAGCGCGACGGGCACGACTTCATCGGGGAGGCCTACGGGTCGGGGGCGTCCGCGGCCATGGTCTCGAGGGCGGATCCGGCCGTTCCCCTTCCGCAGCTCGTCGTCGCCGACCCGCTGGCTGCCCTCCAGGCGATCGCCCGCGAGCGGCGCCGCGCGTTCACCGGGACGGTGATCGGCATTACCGGAAGCGCGGGCAAGACCTCGACGAAGGAAATACTCGCCCTGCTCCTCGGCGGCGAGGCCGCCGGGGTGATGGCGACCGAGGGCAACCTGAACAACCAGATCGGCGTCGCCCTCACCCTCTGCCGCCTTGACCGCGCCCGGCACAATTTCGCGGTCATCGAGGCTGGGATAAGCGCGCCCGGCGAGATGCAGACGCTGGCGGCGATGATCGACCCCGACCTCGCCATCGTGACCCTGGTTGGCCCGGCGCACCTGGCCGACCTTGGCGACGTGGAGACGGTCGCCCGCGAGAAGGCGATCCTGGCCGCCTCCGTGCGGAAGGGGGGCACCTGCGTCTTCCCGAGCTCCTGTGAGGACTACGCCGCGTTCCGCGACCTCGCCACTGGGGGCTGCATCGTGCTTGAGCCCGCGGAGAGGGCCGCCGCGGCCACGCCCGGCAGGCTGAGGATCCCCTTCCAGGCGACCCACGCCGGCGAGCGCACGAGGGTCACTGTCTCCTTCGGGGAGCCGCCGCCGGTCGCGGTGGTGCTCGGCCGCGTGACGGACGGCATGGCCCAGAACACCGCGGTCGCGGTCTGCGCGGCGCTGAGGATCGGCATTCGCAGGGAGGAGGTCGCCCGCAGGCTCCTTTCCTGGCACCCATCCCCCCTCAGGGGCGAATGGACGAATTCGGAGGGTCGCCGCGTCTACCTCGACTGCTACAACGCCAATCCCGCCTCGATGGCGGACGCCCTCGCGGCCTTCAACTCGGTCGCTCCCATCGCCGAGCCCAAGCTTTTTGTCATTGGCTGCATGGAGGAGCTCGGAACCGGATCCGAGCGCTACCACCTTGAGCTCGGCAGGTCCCTGACGCTGCGCCCGCAGGACCAGCTGGTGGCGATCGGCAGCCTGGCCGCGGCCATTCGCCAGGGCGCCCTCGACTCGGGCGCCGATCCAGCGCAGATCGAGATCGCCGAATCCATTGGGCCGCTCTCGGCGCGGCTGGCGGCCTTCAAGGGCTCGGTTTTCGTCAAGGGCAGCAGGCGCCACGAGCTTGAGCGGGCCTTCTCGGGCCACGACCACGCGGAGGCCTCCCATGCTTAGCCTCCTTGCGGGATACGAGGGCGCCTACGGGCCGCTGCGCATCCTGCGCTACCTCACGCTTCGGACCCTCCTTGCCGCGGGAACCGCATCGCTGATCGGCTTCGTCATCGGCCCGTGGCTCATCGCCCACCTGCGCCGCCTCAAGTTTGGCCAGCACTACGACGACGACCGCACCGGCGATCTCGCAAGCCGCTTCGACAAGAAGAACACCCCGACCATGGGGGGGCTCCTCATATTCGCGTGTGTCTTCGGCAGCTCGATCCTCTGGGCGGCCCCCAACATCTGGGTGACGGTAGCCCTCTTCGTCTACGCGGCTCTCACCGCAGTGGGATTCAGGGACGACTACCTGAAGGTTGTCAGGAAGAACCGCAACGGGATCTCGTCCGGGGCAAAGATCTTCTGGCAGACAGTCATCACCCTTCTTGCCCTGGCGGCCCTCCTTCTGCATCCCGACAGCTCCGGGAAGATCCGCGAGCTGTGGGTGCCCTTCGTTAAGCACCCCGTGATCGCGAGCATGCCGATCGCCGCCCTCGCCGTGTTCGTCTACCTCTGGATCGTCGGGTTCTCGAACGCGATCAACCTGACGGACGGCCTGGACGGGCTTGCAATCGGCTGCACGATCACGGTCGCCCTGACCTATGGGATCATGGCCTATGCCGCCGGCAACGTGAGGATAGCCGACTACCTCCTGATCAGCTACGTCCCCGGGACCGGTGAACTCTCCGTCGTCTGCGGCGCGCTGGTCGGGGCCGGCCTCGCCTTCCTCTGGTACAACTCCCACCCGGCCGAGCTCTTCATGGGGGACACGGGCTCCCTGGCCCTTGGCGGGCTCCTCGGCATCGTCGCGTTCATGGTCCAGCAGCCGCTGACCCTCATCATCGTCGGGGGCGTCTTCGTGTGGGAGGCGGCCTCCGTCATCATCCAGGTCGGTGTTTTCAAGTACACCCGGCGAATGCAGGGGGAGGGCAGGCGCTTCTTCAGGATGGCGCCAATCCACCACCACTTCCAGAAGGCCGGGTGGCCGGAGACGAAGATCGTCCTTCGGTTCTGGATCCTCTCGCTCATGTTCGCCCTCGCCGGACTCGGCACGCTGAAGATCCGCTGAACGATGCCCCTCACGATCCCAGACTTCCTGAGTTCCCGCCTTGGGCGCCCCGTCGCCGTCCTGGGGTCCGGCGTGAGCGGCGGCGGGGCGATCGCCCTCCTCACCAAGCTCGGCTCGACAGCCGTGCTCTATGACCAGCGCGGGACGGAGTTCACAAGGGAGGCTGCGAGGGAGCACGAGCTGGTCGTGTTCTCCCCGGGTTTCTCGCTCCACCATCCCTGGCTCGAGTCGGCTCGCAAGTCCGGCTGCATCTGCATGGCGGAGATCGACTTCGCCTCCCTCTTCTGGCGGGGCCGCGTCATCGCCGTCACCGGGACCAACGGAAAGACGACCCTCACGGAATTCCTCGCCCGCGCGCTGTCCAGCGTGGGGAGGCGCGCCCTTGCCTCCGGGAACATTGGATATCCCTTCACGAGACTCGTCGCGGACGAGGACGGTGGGACGCCCGAGACGACGGCGGTCTGCGAGGTGAGCTCCTTCCAGGCAGAGCAGCTGGGGCACTTCTGCGCCGACGCGCTCCTGTGGACAAACCTCGCGGAGGACCACCTCGAGCGGCACCCGGGGATGGAGGCCTACTTCACGGCAAAGTGGGAGCTGGTCCTGCGGACGCCCCCCAGCCGGTTCTTCGCCGGCAGCTCCGTGGCGCGCTACGCAGCTCAGTTCGGACGGTCCATCCCACCCGGCTCGCTCGTCCAGACCGAGGGCCAGCCGGGCGATCCCCGCCTGTCGGGGACGCCCTTCGCATCCTACCCGCAGCGCGAGAACTTCATCCTGGCGGAGGCCTGGTGGCGCTCGGAGGGGCTCAGCGAGGCCGCCCTCTACGCGGCGGCAAAAATATTCCGCCTCGGCCGCCACAGGCTCTCCAACCTCGGGACGTTCGAGGGTGTCACCTACTGGAATGACTCGAAGGCCACCAACTTCCATGCCGTCGAGGCAGCGCTTTCCGGCTTCCAGAAGCCCGTGGTCCTGATCGCCGGCGGCCGCTCCAAGGGTGGCGATATTCCCGGGTTCGCCCGCAGGATCGCCCCCCGCCTCTCCCACGCGGTGCTGATCGGGGAGACCGGCCCCGCGCTGGCCGGGGCATGCGAGGCCCTCGGCGTCCCCCACACGCTGTGCCTCACCCTCGACGACGCTGTCAGGACCGCCGCCTCGGCCTGCCGGCCGGGCGGCGACGTCCTCCTCAGCCCCGGTTTTTCCAGCTTCGACATGTTCCGCAACTACGAGGACCGCGGCGACCGCTTCGAAAGGGCAGTCGCGGAACTCCAATCCGCCCGAGTTTGATATAGCTTTGACCCCCACAACCCGCAACCTGACTGCATCCCGACTCTGCCATGAAAATACTCAAAATCCTAGGAATTGCGGCCGGCGCGCACGCGCTGGCGCTTGTCCTCCTCCTTTCAAGCCCGGGCTGCAGCAACACCAAGGCTGCCGGACCGGACGCCTCACCGATCACGGCCGCGCCCACTGACACGTCCGCGCAGGGCGCGACCATCACGGTGCCCGACTCTGTGGGTATCCGATATAGTCCTACGCGACCCGGCACCACGGTCGCATCCGCCCTCGAGGCGCAGCCCGTCACCGGCGTGACCCCGGCGACGACCTACACCGTGGGCAAGGGCGACAACCTCTCCGGCATAGCGAAGAAGAACCAGATCACCAAGGCGGACCTGGCGGCGGCGAACAACCTGAAGCTGGGTTCCATCCTGCACGTGGGACAGAAGCTCATCATTCCCTCGAAGCCGGGCCAGGAGTCGGCCGGCGTCCCGGCCTCGACTCCCGAGCCGACGGCCAAGGCCGCCGAGGCGTCGCCCTCCGACAGGGCCCTGGCCGAGTCGACCCGGCACGTGGTCAAGCCGGGGGAGACCCTGGGCGGGATCGCCCGCAAGTACGGCGTCAAGCAGGGCGAGATCGCGGTGGCCAACAACATCACGGACCCGCGGAAGATCCAGCCGGGCCAGGAGCTCATCATCCCCGCGAAGTCCTCGACAATGACCGCAAAGCAGGCGCGCTCGACGAAGGCCGCCGCGCCGGACGCCTCCGGGCCGGCCGCCGGCGAGACCTCCGGCAAGCCGGCCGGCGCGCCGCCCGCGGACCAGGACCTCGACGCCGGGCTCAAGTCCTCGAGCGCCGCCGACGTCCCGGTGGTCAAGATCGAGGATCCCTCGGCGGCGCAGCCGAAGAACCCCTGACGAAGCGCCATGGCAAGCGAGAGGCCCGCCGAGTCCCCCACATTCCGGTCGATCGCGAGTCCCGTAGCCGTCATCGTCGTCTGCGCGATCGGCCTCACGTTCCTCGGGCTGACGATCCTCTTCAGCGCCAGCGTCTCGCTGAAGAAGGACCCATACTTCTACCTGGACAAGCAGGTGATCGGCGTCGTCGCGGCGGGCCTCCTCTGCTTCGTGGCGAGCAGGATCAACCTCGACTACGCCCGGCGGGCCTCGGCCTGGATTGCGGCGGCGGCGCTCATCCTCCTCGTGCTGGTGCTGGTCCCGCACCTCGGCGTCTCCGTCAAGGGAAGCCGCAGGTGGCTTGGCTACGGCGCGGCGCGCCTGCAGGTCTCCGAGTTTGCGAAGCTGGCGATGGTGTTCTGCCTCGCCCACTACCTCGCCCTGAACCAGACGCGCATCGGCGACCTGAAGCGCGGCTACCTCTATCCGCTCGCCATCATAGGCGCCTTCACGGGGCTCATCCTCCTCGAGCCGGACTTCGGCACGGCTGCGCTCGCCCTCTCGGTCGGCCTGATCCTCCTTTTCCTTTCCGGCGCCAAGTGGCGCTACATGCTCCCGACGATCGCCCTCTCGGCCATGGCCTTCGCCCTCCTGGTCGCCAACAACCCGAACCGCCTCAGGCGGTTCACCGCATTCCTGGACGTCGAGGGCAACAGGCAGGGGGGCACGTACCAGCTCTACCAGTCGCTGGAGGCCTTTGCGGCGGGGGGCACCTCGGGCGCGGGGCTGGGGCAGGGGCGCCAGCAGATCAATTTCCTGCCCGAGGCCCACACTGACTTCATCTTTGCGGTCGTCGGGGAGGAGCTTGGCATGTGGTTCACGCTCGGGGTCGTGGCCGTCTTCGCCATCATGTTCATCGCGGGCTTGGCCCACCTGCGCCGGGCGCCGAACCTCTTCCATTTCCTGCTGGCGACCGGCTGCCTGCTCCTCATGTGCCTGCAGTCGATCGTCAACCTGGGCGTCGTGACGGGCGTCCTCCCTACCAAGGGGATGTCGCTCCCGTTCATCAGCGCCGGCCTCTCGAACCTCCTCCTGATGGGGCTGCTAGTCGGGATACTGATCAACACCCAGCGCACCTGGGCGCGGGCCTCGCTTCCGCGGGGCGCGGGCGCGATGCGCGAGGTCCTGGCATGAGCCGCTTCCTCATCTCCTGCGGCGGCACCGGGGGGCATCTCTCCCCGGGGATATCACTTGCCGAGGGGCTGGTCGCGCGGGGCCACGAGGCAAGGCTTCTCATCAGCATGAAGAAGGTGGATGCGCGCCTGATTGAGAAGTACCCCCACCTCAAGTTCGAGCGGGTGCCGGGAACCGGCTTCTCATGGCACCCTGCAAGGCTGGCCCGCTTCGCGGTGTCGCAGGTCTCCGCGCTCAGGTGTTGCCTCGGGCTCGTGCGTTCGGGGCGGCCGGACGTGGTGGTCGGATTTGGCGGGTTCACCTCGGCGCCCGCCGCGGTCGCAGGGCGCCTGCACGGGATCCCCGTGGCGCTCCACGAGGCGAACCGGGTGCCTGGCCTCGCGATACGCTCGCTCGGCCGCTTTGCGCGCCGCGTGTACCTTCCGCTCGGCATCCGGGTCGGGGGCGTGCGGTCCGCGGCGACGCGGCACGCCGGTCTTCCCGTTCGCAGCGAGATCGTCCGCATGCCGGGGGCCTCGGCCCGCCAGGCGCTCGGGCTCGACCCGAAGCAGAAGGTGGTGGTCATCCTCGGCGGGAGCCAGGGAGCCTCGGTGCTTAACGCCTGGGCGCGCTCCAAGTTCGAGGCGCTGGCGCTCGAGAAGGTCCAGATCTACTGCGTCACGGGGCTCGGCAAGTCCGCGGCTGAGACGGTCGTCCTCACATCGCGCACGGGCGAGCCCGTGAAGGCCATTTACACGCCCTTCTGCGACCGGATCGCCGAGCTCCTTTCCGCGGCGGACCTCGTGGTCTCGAGGGCCGGGGCGGGAACCATCGCCGAGCTCATCCGCTGCGAGGTCCCGGCGATCCTTGTCCCGTATCCCCACGCGGCCTCGGACCACCAGCGCGCCAACGCCGCGTTCTTCGAGAGGCAGGGCGGGGGCCTCGTCGTCGAGGAGTCTTCGCTCGGCGGCCTACATTCCGAGGTCCTGGAGCTCGCCTTCAACGAGTGGCTCCTGCGCCAGTTCCGCGGCAACCTGAAGCGCATGGACAGGATGAACTCGCTCGACGTCATGCTTTCGGACTTGGAGGCCATGGCGCGCTCGGGCCCCGGGGGCCGCCTGGGACGGTCCGCCGAAGTGGCCGCATGAGACCGTCGCCGCTGCCCCGACTTTTCGGTACGGACGTGCGCCGGATCCACTGCCTCGGCGTCGGGGGAATGGGCGTCGCCCCGCTCGCAATCTACCTGGCCCGCTCAGGGTGGAGCGTCTCCGGCGAGGATGACGCCCTTTCGGCCGAGGTCGCGGCGCTCTTGGCCGCGGCGGGCGTCGCGGTCGGTCCGCTGCCTGCTGACGCCGACCTCGTGGTTCGCTCGTCGGCCATCCCGGAAACACATCCCTCCTTCATTGCCGCCGCCTCGCGGGCCCTGGCGCCCGTCCGCCGCGGCGAGCTGCTTGCCGAGGTCTCGCGCGGCAGGAGGCTCGTCGCCGTCTGCGGCTCGCACGGCAAGACGACCACGACGGCCATGCTCGTTACCGCACTCCGCCGCTCCGGCTTCCCGGCCGGCTATGTCGGCGGGGGCCTCTTCAACGACGCCACCCCTCCCGCCGGCGCCGGCTCGAACGACTGGCTGGTCGCGGAGATCGACGAGAGCGACGGCACGATCGACGGATTCTCGCCCGAGATCACGGTCCTGGTGAACTTGGACTGGGACCACCCGGACCGCTACAGGAGTCCCGCGGAGCTGGAAGCCGCCTTTGTCGCCCTCTGCGCCAGGACCCGGGGAACCGTCCTCGTCAGCGACGCGTGCCCCCTCTCGCTCCGACTAGCGCCGTCCGCGGTCACCTATGGACGGAGCGGGAGCTTTTCGGCGACCGTCGCCGGCGAGAGGGATGGGCGGATGACGCTTGCCCTAGGCGGCCGCTTCACCTCCCCCTCGGCGACTGTCGGCACCACCGGGGACTTCAACGCGTCGAATGCGACGGCTGCGCTGGCCGCCTCCCAGCTGATGGGTGCCGACACCGGCAGTGACGCCCTATCGGGCTACCCGGGAGTACGCCGCCGGCAGTCCGTTCTCATGGAGGAAGGCCGCCTGACGGTCGTCGAGGACTACGCCCACCACCCCTCGGAGATCAGGGCGCTCCTCCCGAGCCTGCGCCGGCGCCTTGCGCCCGGGGGCCGGCTGATAGCCGTCTTCCAGCCCCACCGCTACAGCCGGACGGCAAGCTTCAAGGCCGAGTTCGCGGCTTCGCTGGCGCTTGCCGACAGCATCCACCTCCTCGACGTCTATCCGGCGGGCGAGGCTCCGGTATCCGGGGGCACGACCGCCGACGTCTACGCCGAACTCAGGCGGGGCGCCCCGATGCTTCCCGTCACCTACCTGCCGGGCGGCGGCCCGGCTTTTGTCGGTGCCCTGCTGCGCGAGGCGAGGCCCGGGGACCTTGTCGCCTTTGTCGGCGCGGGCGACATCGACCTCGCCGCCCGCGCCTGGGTTGAGGCTACAAGGAAGAGGATTGCCCTCTCGCGCCGATGGGACCGCTTTGCCGATACGGTCCGCCCGCTCCTTTCCCGCGCGGCGAAGCTCGCCCGGGACGAGCCCCTGGCCGCCAAGACGACGCTTCGCGTCGGCGGCGCGGCCCGGGTCTTCGCGGAGCCTGCGGGCGAGGAGGACCTGCGGACGCTTCTCCGGGAGGCGAAGGGGGACAATGTCCCGATATTCGTGCTCGGCCGCGGCTCAAATTTGATCGTGCCTGACGAGGGCGTCGAGGGACTCGTCATCTCGCTGTCCAACAAGTGCTGGTCCGGATTCGAGTCGCTGCCCGACGGGAGGGTCAGGGCCGGGGCCGGCCTGCGCCTTAAGAACCTCTGCGGGCTCGCGGCGTCGGCGGGAATCTCCGGCTTTGAGTTCCTGGAGGGGATTCCGGGGAGTGTGGGAGGCGCCTTGCGGATGAACGCCGGCGCGATGGGGGGATGGATCTTCGACGTCGTCGACGAGGTCCGGCTGATGTCCATGGACGGCGAGGTGAGCGACCGTCCGCGCTCGACAATGCACGTGGACTACCGGTACTGCGCCGAGCTGCGCGAGGCAATCGCGCTCGGGGCGATCCTGCGGCCGATGTCGAAGTCCGATCCATCCGCGGTCGGGAGGCAGATCGACGACTATCGCCGGAAGCGCCACGAGTCCCAGCCCCGCGAGCCGAGCGCGGGATGCATGTTCAAGAACCCCCCCGGCGCTTCCGCCGGCAAGCTCATCGAGGAGAGCGGCCTCAAGGGATCCCGCGTCGGCGGGGCGGAGGTTTCGCGGGTGCACGCCAATTTCGTCATCAACTGCGGGGATGCCACCAGCGCCGACGTCCTCGAGCTCGTCCGACGCGTGAGGGCCGGCGTCCGCCAGGCCAAGGGCGTGGACCTCGAGCCCGAGGTGCTCCTCTACGGCAAGGAATGGAGGGACGTCCTGTGACGCCGATAATCGCCGTGTTCGCCGGGGGAACCTCCGCCGAGAACGAAGTGTCGGCCGGATCCGGGGCGGCCTGCGCGGTTTTCCTGGCGCGGTCGTTCACGACTCGCCTTTTTCCCGTCATCGCCGACGCGATTCCTGACGGCTTCGACCCGGCGCGGCACGTCGTCTTTTCGACGCTCCATGGGACCTTCGGGGAGGACGGCGGCATGCAGCGCCTGCTCGACGCCGCCGGGGCCGCCTATGCCGGCTGCGATGCCGTGTCTAGCGCCCTCACCATGGACAAGGAGCTCACGAAGAGGACGGTTTCGGCCAGGGGTATTCGCGTCGCCGAGGGCTTTACGTTTGACGCGGCCTCGAAGCCCGAGCCGGCCGAGATTGTGAAACGTCTCGGGCGAAACGTGGTCCTCAAGCCCAACAACGAGGGAAGCAGCGTCGGCCTGCGCATCGTCGGGGACCATGCGGGCCTCTCGGCCGCCCTCACTTCGATCTCCGGCGGCCGTTGGATCGTGGAAAAGAGGATCGAGGGGACCGAGGTCTCGGTCGGCATCATCGGCGGCAACGCCGTCGGGATCGTGCAGATCACGCCGAAATCGGGCGTCTTCGACTACAAGAGCAAGTACACGAAGGGCGCGTCCGAGTACGTCGCCCCGGCGCCGCTGGAAATCCCGCTCGACGCGCGGCTCAGGTCCGCCGCCGAGACGGCCTTTTCGGCGTGCGGGTGCCGGGACTTCGCCCGCGTGGACTTTATGATCTCCCCGGACGGCGAGCCGTTTTTGCTCGAAATAAACACACTGCCTGGCATGAAGGAGACGAGTCTGCTGCCGATGTGCGCTCGATGTGCGGGACTGGATTTCACGGCCTTGGTCAGGGAGATGGTATCACCCGCGGTGGAGCGCTTCCGTATGAGCAGGGGCTCACGCCGCCCATGAGCAAAGACGTCCATGCCATGCCCGAGACCCGCACCTGGAGGGAGATCCCCCAGGAGGTGAGCTCGCGCGCGATGTCGGGCGAGGGCCGGAGACGCCTCGCGATGGGCTCCATGCGCGCCGTGATGTTCGTCGCCGTCATCGGGATCGTCGCCTGGGGAGCGTGGGAGACGGCCGTGGTGCTTCGCGAGAATCCGGACTCGCTCCCGGGAGCGGCGAAGGCCGACCGCGTCCGGAGCCTGGTCCTCGTGACCGACGGGGTGCTCGACAAGAACTGGCTCGCCGCGACGCTCTCGATCCCCGCCGACGCGACCCTCGTGGGCCTCGACCTGAGCCAGCTGCGGGCGAAGGTGCTCGCCGACTCCCAGGTGAGCTCGGCCGACATTATCAGGAACTTCCCCGACAAGCTGACGGTGCGCATCTCGGAGCGCTCGCCAGTGGTGCGCATGATGGCGCAGGCCGCGGGCGGCACCCCGTCGATGCTCCTCGTCTCCAGGGACGGCGTGGCCTTTTCCGGGACGGGATTCGACGCGTCAATGGTCGCGACGCTTCCCTGGATCGACGGCGTCCGGCTGACCCGCGATGGGACGTCCTTCGCGCCCATCGAGGGCATGCGGGCCGTCTCGGACCTCATAGCCTCGGCCAAGCTCGAGGCGGAGGAGCTCTACCGCACCTGGCGCGTGATCTCCCTGGAGCGTTTTGCGACGGACGGCGAGATTGACGTGCGCACCAAGTCCGGGATGAAGGTCATCTTCGACACCCGGGAGGACTACCTGCGCCAGATCGCGCGCCTTGACCTCCTCGTCGACGAGTCCACCGATCCCACCCATCCGCTGCGCGAAGTTAACCTCGCCTTGGGGTCGCAGGTGCCCGTGGCCTACGGGACGGCCCTGCCGGTCCTCGGCGAACCCCCCGTGAACACCCTGGGCGCCGGCGCGCCCCAGCCGGCGGTAACCTTTCCGCGTGCACCCGGCATCCACATAGACATCAAGAGTGAGCTCTAAGACCACCTTCATCGGGGCAGTCGAGATTGGGACGTCCAAGGTCACCGCGCTCGTCGGCGAGTACACCGGCCGGGAGATCGTGATCATCGGGTGCGGGGAGTGCTCCTCGAGGGGGGTCATCAAGGGCTCAGTTGTGGACTACCGCTCCGCGACCGAATGCACCCACAACGCCCTGGAGATCGCGGAGCGTGACGCCAACGAGCGGGTGGACCACGTCTACCTCGCGCAGACAGGCGGGCACCTGGAGGGGTTCTACAACGAGGCCTCCGTCAACGTTAAGGCCGCCGACAACATGATCGAGATGGACGACATCAGGACCGTGTGCGACCTGGCGAAGTCCAAGGACCTTCCGCTGGGGCGCATGGTCGTCCACAACATCCGCCGGCCCTTCCGCGTCGACGGCCGCCTCGTCCCCACCCTGCCCGAGCACCTCGTGGGCCAGCGGCTCGAGGTGGGGTATTGGACCGTCCACGGCCAGGAACAGCGGCTGGCCGACAACATCCACGTGATCCGCGGGTTCAACCTCGAGGTCCGCGAGCTAGTCCTCTCGAGTTTGGCCTCCGGCCACATGGTGACGAGCCTCGAGGAGCGCCAGAACGGCGTCCTCGCCATCGACATCGGCGCGGGGACGACGGACTATGTCCTCTACAGAAACGGCGCTCCGCACACCACGGGCGTCGTGGCCGTGGGAGGCGCGCACTTCACGAACGACATCAGCATAGGCCTCAGGCTCACCGAGGGCCAGGCGGAGAAGCTCAAGCTGCGCTTCGGGCGCGCCGTCGTCCAGTCGCGGGACAAGAACGAGAAGGTCTGGCTCGACGGGAATTTTGCGATCGGCGACAGGCAGTTCTCTCGGCAGGCGATCGAGAGCATCGCCTCCGCCCGCGCTTGGGAGCTCCTCGAGGTCGTCCGCAAGAAGCTCGGGCACGCGTTCGCCCCTGAGGACTGCGCCGGCGGCGTCGTCCTCACCGGCGGGGGTGCGAAGCTGCCGGCGCTCGCCGAATGCGCCGCGAAGGTCTTCGGGACGACGTCCCGCCTCGGCGAGGCGCCGTCCTGGGTGGCCGAGAACCTCCGCGACCCTGGATTCCACACGGCGCTCGGCATACTCTACTACGGGGTGAGCTCGCTCGGCGACCACACGTCCGCCTCGCGCCGCAAGGGCGGCTTCCTGCGCAACATGACCCGCCTCTTCGCATCGACGTGAACCCAAACGAACTTCCCCTTGAGCACCAGGTCCTCTGCGACCGCAACGTGGCCATCAAGCTCGTCGGAATAGGCGGCGCCGGCTCCAACGCCGTCGACCGCCTGAAGATGGAGAGCCTTGAGCGCCTCCAGCTCGCCGTGATCAACACCGATCACCAGGCGCTTTCCAGTTCGCCCGTCCAGGACAAGGTCCTTATCGGTATGGGCTCGACTCGGGGCCTTGGCGCGGGCGGCGACCCGGAGCTCGGCAGGAAGGCAGCAGAGGACGACCGGGAAAAGATAGCCGCCGTGGTCAAGGACTGCGACCTGGTCTTCATCATCGCGGGCATGGGCGGCGGGACCGGCGGCGGCGCCTCGCCGATCGTCGCGGAGATCGCCGCGGAGCAGGGCGCGCTCGTGATCGCCTTCGTGACGCTGCCGTTCAGCTTCGAGGGCGGACGCCGCCTGAAGCAGGCGGAGGAGGGGCTTGCTGCCCTCAGGCGGGCCTGCGACGCCGTCATCCCGCTGCCGAACGACATCCTCCTCCAGGAGGCGGCGGACAACGAGACGGTCCTCGACTCCTTCGCCCGCGCCGACGAGTGGATCGGCAGGGGGGTCAAGTCCATCTGGTCCATGCTTTCCAAGACAGGGCTGATAAACGTCGACTTCGCCACACTCAGGCAGGCGTTCCAGAACCGGGGCGCGAAGACGCTCTTCGGCCTGGCCGAGGGCTCGGGCGAGAACGCCGCAGCCGAGGCCATAGCCGACCTCAAGCTCTGCCCGCTCCTCCACACACCCGAGTTCTCGCGCAAGGCCGACCGCCTCCTCGTCAACATTTCCGGAGGTACGGAACTCACGCTTCCAAAGGTGAACGAGATCATGAACGCGATAGCCGAGCAATTCGGGCGCGACTCGCACATCATCATGGGAGCAGTGATCGACGAGGGGTTGCAGGGCCGGGTTGAGATCTCGGTCCTCGGCACGAGCGACATGGGAGCCCGCGGCGCCGTCACG
>Ga0182015_10000952_pt1 | contig 39963 bp, 40 predicted proteins | sample 712P3MmetaG_FD_120478 | JGI IMG/M metagenome (GOLD analysis project Ga0182015, IMG submission 120478) | Permafrost microbial communities from Stordalen Mire, Sweden - 712P3M metaG | ecosystem: Environmental > Terrestrial > Soil > Wetlands > Permafrost | place: Sweden: Stordalen | collected...
CACATTGTCCGGCCAGCTGTTGAGGGGCGCAAATCGCTGCGATCCGGAGCCCGCGCCCCCTCGGCCATCAGCGATACGGTACGTGCCCGCGCTATGCCACGCCATACGGATGAACAACGGCCCATAGTGGCCGTAGTCCGCGGGCCACCAGTCCTGCGATGTCGTCATCAAGGCATGCAGGTCCTTGATCACGGCATTCAAGTCAAGGCTCTTGAACTCCTCGGCGTAATTGAACGCCTCGCCCATGGGGTCGGACAGCGCGGAGTGTTGGTGCAAGATCTTCAGGTTGAGTTGATTGGGCCACCAGTCAGCGTTTGTTCGGGCCCCAGTCACTGCGTGTTTGCGAGCGCCGCCCGAGAAGGGGCACTTGGTTTCCGTTGACTGATTATCGGGAATAGGCTCCCCCACTGCGATTTCGAATTGTTTCTCCATATGTTCCTCTTCCTTCGAATTAGTTAAAAACACTGCAACAAACTACGAACTCAGCTTGGCGTGCCGCGGAGCGCACTTGGCGCAGAGCCCCCGGAAAATGAGTTCGCATTCGCGAAGAATCCGTTTACCGAGAGAGCGCGAGGCAGGCCTGCGCACGGCGTACCACTCAATATCCTCAACATTGCCGCAGCGGTCGCAGATGAAGTGGTGATGGCGCATGCCTTTCGCATCGAATCGCGCGGCGCGGCCCTCGACGGCCACTTCACGCACCAAACCCGCCTGCACCAAGTCCCGCAGATTGTTATAAGTCGTGGCCCTTGAAGAGCGCGGATCCACGCGATTCACGGCTTCGAAGATTTCCGCGGCCGTGGGATGCCTGTTGTGTTCCATCAAGAATGCCATCACGGCGTAGCGCTGCGGAGTGCACCGCAACCCGCTGCCTCCCAAGGCCAGTTTAATCGCCTCCGCGTCCGTCAAGAACTTAGATTATATCTAATGTGACACTTTGTCAAGACTTATGCTTTTGGTTGCCCCACCACCCGGGCCAGCTATACTGAGCTGACGATGCTGCCACAGTGGGCCAAAGTTCTGGTTCCGGCTTTTCTTGTCAGCCAAGCAGTGCTGGTCCACATTTCCGCTGGAAGCGAGCATCCGCCAGCGCCGCCAGCCCTTTCCGATTTTCCGTCCCAATTCAATCAATGGACGGAATTGCACGAGGACCCCATCGATCCGGATGTCGCCAACACGCTGAGAGCCGATCGATTGTTGAGCCGGACTTACCAGAGTGGCCCAGGAGCGTTGCCGGTCGGCCTGCTGGTGGCTTGGTTCCAATCGCAGCGCGCGGGCTCGAGCCAGCCGCATTCGCCCAAAGTGTGTTTGCCCGCGTCCGGTTGGGAGCCCGTAGCCACCGGGGACATGAGCATCACTACGGCGGCTGGCCCAATTACAGTAAACCGCTATGTGGTCGCGAATCGTGGCCAGCGCGCGGTGGTCTTGTACTGGTATCAAACCTCGCGGGGCGCGGTCGCGGGAGAGTGGGCGTCCAAGTTCTGGGTGGTCGCGGGCGCGCTGCGAGAGCGGAGAACGGATACGGCACTGGTACGTCTCGTGGTGGAAAGCAGCCTCGAGGATCGCGCGCGGAATGACCAGCTAGCCACCGTCACGGCGGCGGACTTTGCCCGCGGCGTCTATCCACTTCTACGCGCGCGTTTACCGCGCTAGTGCTTCGCGCGCGTTTACCGCGCTAGTGCTTCGCGCGCAGTTACCGCGCCAGCCAGCGCTCGATGGCATCCAAAACTTTGGCGGCGCTCTCTTCCAGCGTTTCGCGATCGGTCCGGCACTCCAAGTCCGGCGCGAGCGGATGCTCGTAGGGATCATCCAATCCAGTGACGTTGTGAATCTCGCCCGCGCGCGCCCGCCGGTAGATGCCTTTGATGTCGCGCTGTTCGCAAACCGCGAGTGGAGCGTGAACCCACACTTCGAGAAAAGCTCCAATGTGCCGGCGCACTTCATCGCGCACCGCTCGGTAGGGAGAGATCGCTGAGACCAGCACGATCGCGCCGCTCTCGGTCAATTGCCCGGCGAGCGCTCCAATGCGGCGGATGTTTTCGTCGCGATCCTTTTTGCTGAAGCCGAGATCCTTGCTCAGGCGCTGCCGGACCACATCGCCGTCCAGCCACTCCACCTTGTAACCGCGTGCTTGTAGCGTGTCGTGCAGTGATTGGCTGATAGTCGTCTTCCCGGCGGAACTCAGGCCCGTAAACCACACCGTCAACCCGCGGTGCGTGACTTGGTCGCTCATCGGCATGGCTACTATTGTCGCCATCTCGGCAAGCACTTTGCAGCCAATCAAGTAGCCGGGGGTTCTTGGCGAATTTCACCCTCTTTGGTAAAATCGATCTAGATTGGCAACATTGCCGAGGCGGGATTCGATAACAAACCCCTTGCTTCAATGCCCGGCCCTGTTTATACTGGCTTTTTTCGCCGATGATGAACCTAAGCATGACACCGCGGGACGATCCAGATCCATTAGCTCCGCAACGCGAGGCGGCGATGTTCTACGGTCTTTTCCTGCGCGGCCACTCGGCCGAAACCCTGCGGCGTGACATTGACGTTCCCAAGCCGGTGCTTGAAAAATGGCTCAATCGGCGGCGCTATGAATCCGGTTTTCGTGACGCCTTGAGACGCGTTTATCAGTACCGCAAGCAAGTGCTCGCCATCTTCGACGAGCTGGTCTTGAACGAGAAGAACCGGCCGCCCTACATTCAGTGACAGGTCAGTAACCGGCCACGGTCACCGGTTATTCATTTCCCCCCGGCTGCTTCGCCTTACACTAGGAAAAGATGAAACACACCCATACGCATTCCCTACCAGAAACGGACCAGCATGCAAACCAACCGGGAGACGCCAAGTCGCGCCTGCTGTCCACGCCCACGCGTCCGTTCGATCCAGTGGGCGCCAGCAGCGCCTCGGAAATTCTGACGCGCATGCAGGGCACCGCTTTCCAGGGCAAGCAGCTCGGACTGGCGTTTGAAGTATGGAAGCGCATGCTGGGCGACCGCTGCACCATCATGATGGGCATGTCGGGCGCAATGGTTCCCGCGGGCATGCGGCGGCTGGTGGTGCGGATGATCGAATACCGGCTGATCGATTGTCTGGTTTCCACCGGCGCGAATTTCTTTCACGATTTCCACGAGACCATGGGGCATTTTCACTATCAAGGATCGGCTGCGACCGACGACGTGCTGTTGGCCGAAAACCTGGTGGACCGCATGTACGACGTGCTCGCCGACGAAGAGAAGTTTCGCGAACACGATCAATGGATCGGGCGGTTCGCGGCGGGGCTCGATCAGTCGCGGCCCTATACCACGCGTGAGTTCCTGCACTTGCTGGGGCTGGAGCTCGGCAAGCATTGCAAGGAAGACGGGATCGTGTCGGCAGCGGCCAAGGCAGGCATCCCGCTGTATTGTCCGGCCATCGCCGATAGCTCCATCGGCATCGGCATCGCGGCCAATCGCTATGAGGGAGGCAACCGCTTCACCTTCGACGTGATTGGCGACGTTGTGGAGACCGCTCGCATCGTCGCGGAATCGGAAGCCACCGGAGTCATCTATTTCGGCGGCGGCACGCCCAAGAATTTCGTGCAGCAGACCGAGGTGACGGCCATCATCATGAACGCCGGCGTTACCGGCCACAAGTACGCCGTTCAGTGCGTCACCGACTCGCCGCATTGGGGCGGACTCTCCGGCTGCACTTTTGAGGAGGCGCAGAGCTGGGGCAAGATCGCAAAAGACGCTTCGATGGTGACGTGCCATTCCGATTCCACCATCGCCATGCCGATTCTGGTTTCAGCATTGCTGGAGCAGCGCGAACTGGTTGCCAAACGCCATCGGCCGAGCTTTACACAAGGCCGGGAATTGGGAGTCACTTCCTGAGCGCGCGGCGCATCCCGATGTACCAGGTGGACGCTTTCGCCGGGCATGTGTTCTCCGGCAATCCCGCCGCGATCTGCCTGATCGAAAACTGGCTCTCCGATGCCCAGATGCAGGCCATCGCCGCCGAGAACAACCTCGCCAACACCGCATTCTTGGTGCCTAACGGCGCAGGCTACAAATTGCGCTGGTTCACGCCGCTGCTGGAGGTGGAAATTTGCGGCCACGCCACGCTCGCATCGGCATTCATCATTCTCAACGATTTCACCCCCGGTGAGCGATCCGTTTCTTTCGACACCAAGAGCGGCGTGCTGACGGTGACGCGCGAAGGCGATCTGTATTCGCTCGATTTCCCATCGCGTCCGCCCGAACCATGCGTCCACGCTTGTCCGGAGCTCATTCCCGCGCTGGGTGGCAAGCCGGAAGCGGTGCTGGCGGCACGCGATTACCTGGTGGTCTACGGTTCGGAGGACGAGCTTCGTTCACTGCGGCCGGACATGTCGGCCTTGATGAACATCGATCGCTTCGCCGTCATCGCCACCGCGCCAGGACGCGAAGCCGATTTCGTATCGCGATTTTTCGCGCCGGCCAAAGGCGTTCCCGAAGACCCGGTCACCGGCTCGGCCCACTGCACCCTGATCCCGTATTGGTCCAAGCGCCTCGGAAAAGAGAAACTGCACGCCTATCAGATTTCGCCTCGCGGCGGCGAACTATGGTGCGAGGATCGCGGGGCTCGGGTGACCATTAGCGGCAAGGCTGTGCGGTTCTTCGAAGGCGCCATCTTCCTGTAGGCTTGATCGCGGCCGCCTTTAATTGCATCGTGATATGCTCGTAGGGACTCGCCGTAGTCACCAAGCTTACATAAGGGAGAAAACACACACAGATGAAGAGTAGCGACCGCATTCTTACCACCCATGTCGGTAGCCTGCCCAGGCCGCAGGAAGTGGTCGACCTCTTGTTCGCGCAAGATCGCGGTGAAGCTGTGGATGCCGCCAAATTTGATGCGACGATACGCGGCGCGGTCGTGGATGCGATCGACAAACAGTCCGCCGCGGGCGTGGATATCGTCAGCGACGGTGAAATGGGCAAGATCAGCTATGCGACGTACATCCGGCATCGGCTGACTGGCTTCGAGCCCGGCCAGGTCCCGCGCGCCACGCCGCAGGACTTGGACGATTATCCAGCCTATCGCGACAGAATCGCGGCGTCGGGGGCGACGCCCAAGTACATCCGGCCGATCTGTAAAGGCCCGATCAAGGTGAAGAGCCTGGAGCCGCTGCATCAAGACATCGCGCGCTTCAAGGACGCGCTGTCGAAGACGAAAGTGACGGCCGGTTTCATGACGGCGGCGTCGCCGGGCACGATCGCGGTGTTTCAGCCGAACGAATATTATCCGTCGCACGAAGCGTATCTGGAAGCGCTGGCTGAGGCGATGCGTAGCGAATACGAGACCATCGTCAACGCGGGCCTGCTCCTTTCGGTGGATTGCCCGGATCTGGCGATGGGGCGGCACATCAAATTCCGGGGCGTGGACGACGACGAATTCGTGCGCAACGCGGAGCTGCAGGTGGCGGCGTTGAATCACGCGCTGGCGAATGTTCCGGCGGATCGGACGCGGCTGCATATATGTTGGGGGAACTACGAGGGTCCGCACACCCGCGACATTCCCGGCTTCAAGATTCTTCCGGTGGCTCTGAAGGCCAAGCCCGAGGCGCTGTTGATCGAGGGCGCGAACCCGCGTCACGAGCACGAGTGGGAGCTGTGGAAGACCATCAAGCTGCCGCAGGACAAGGTGCTGGTTCCGGGCGTGATCGGTTCCAACACCAACTATGTGGAGCATCCCGACCTGGTGGCGCAGCGGATTGTCCGTTACGCCGAGATCGTGGGCCGCGAGCATCTGATTGCGGGCACCGATTGCGGATTCGGCACGTTCGCCGGGTTCGGCGCGGTGTACCCGGACATCACGTGGTTGAAGCTGAAGTCGCTGGCCGACGGAGCGAAGATTGCGTCCCAGAAGTTGTGGGGCCGGGCTGGGTCGGCGAACTAGAGCCTGCTGAAAAAGGAAGTTCAGCCACAGATAAACACGGATGGACACCGATAAAGCTTTCGCTCCGAATCTGCGTTGATCGGCGTTCATCTGCGGCCATTTGGATCTCGTTTTGCGAGACAATCAGAGCATGGCGCAAGCGATGCACGGCACACCGGTCTTTCGCGGAACCCGAGTGCCTGCGCAAACGCTATTTGACTACATCGAGGGTGGAGAGACGCTGGAGGACTTCCTCCAGGGATTCCCGACAGTTTCGCGCGATCTGGCCTTACAGGCACTAGAAGAAGCGAAGCATCTGTTGCTTGCGCGCGCCTAATGAGGCTGCTCATAGACGAGTGCGTTGACGACATTTCCTGGTCACGATTGTCAAACAGCTCGCTAAGCCAAGCTTGCCGATCTCAAGAATGGAGAGCTGCTGTCGGCTGCCGAGGCAGCGTGTTTCGACGTGTTGGTGACGGTAGACGAAAGATTGCATTGCTGATTCTCAGCGCTCCAACAAATCGGCTTCGCGATTTGCGCCGATTGATTCCCGCAGCTCGGGCCGTTCGGAACCAAGGGAGACGGCTCGGCGTCTGAAGTCGCTGGCCGATGGGAATGATTTAAACTGAATGGCGTGGCGGTCGGTGACTCGATTGCCGGAAAGCGAAGATGAAGATGAGAACTCTCGGAGCTATCGCATTAGTCTGGGCAGCGCTGGCCGCCGTATCTAAATTGCCGGCGCAGACAACCAAGCCGATTAGCACGCAATCGGGCTTGGTCAAAGGCATGACGGAAGACGGTGTAACAGTGTACAAAGGCATTCCGTTCGCCGCGCCACCGCTGAGCGATTTGCGCTGGCGAGCGCCTCAGCCGCCTGTGGCATGGACCGGAGTCCGTAATGCGGACAAATTTGCGCCGGCGTGCATGCAGGTTCCAATCGTCTACCCGGCCCTCGGGATGGACACGGTCGCGACCAATGAGGACTGCCTCTACCTCAACGTCTGGACGCCCGCGAAATCGCCCAAGGACCGGCTGGCAGTGATGGTCTGGATCTATGGTGGAGGTTTCACGGCAGGCGGCACTTCCATCGCCGGTTACGACGGAACCAATCTTGCGAAGAAGGGCGTGTTGCTGGTCAGCATCGCGTACCGGCTGGGCGCATTTGGCTTCATGGCGCATCCTGAGCTCACCGCCGAGCAAGGCGGCCACTCGGGCAACTACGGGCTGCTAGACCAGATCGCCGGATTGCAGTGGGTGAAGCGCAACATCGCCGCGTTCGGAGGCGATCCGCGCCGCGTCACCATTTTCGGCGAATCGGCGGGCGGAATCTCGGTCAGCATGCTTTCGGCGTCACCGCTGGCCAAGGGTTTGTTCCAAGGAGCTATTTCTGAGAGCGGCGGAAACTTCGGCCCGGAACGGCAATCCGGTAACGAAGGGGGAGAGAACATGGATTCGCTCGCCGCGGCCGAGAAGAACGGCACGGCTTTCCTGGCAAAGCTTGGGACGGCTTCCATCGCAGACGCACGTAAGCGATCCGCGGAGGACCTCCTGAAGAATTCGCCGCCCGCCTTAGGCGGGTCTTGGCCCATTTTCGATGGTTACGTGCTTCTCGGCGATCAGTACAAGCTTTATGAAGGGAAACGCTACAATGACACGCCCGTGTTGATAGGCACCAATTCGGACGAAGGCGCGCTTTTTGTCCCATTCGTTAAGGCCGACGCGTACCAAAAAACCATTCGTACCGGGTACGGCGAATATGCGGACAAGATTCTAGCGGCTTATCCCGGGGGCTCGGATGCGGAAGCTCTCCGTTCCGCCCGCGACATGTTCCGCGACGCGACTTTTGCCTGGCCAACCTGGACTTGGGCGCGCCTGCAGTCCAAAACCGGCAAGGGCAAAGTGTACGTTTACTATTTCAGCCATCGGCCGCCCTATCCAAATGCGCCGCAGTTCAAGGATTGGGGTGCGGCCCACGCCGGCGAAATCGCCTACGTCTTCGGCAATTTCCCAGCCGCAATGCCTGCGACGGCAGCCGATCGGACGGTATCGGAGGAAATCTCTTCCTACTGGGTCAACTTTGCCAAGAAGGGCGATCCCAATGGAAGCGGGTTGCCTCATTGGCCCCCCTTCACCAACACGAGTGCACAGGTGATGAACCTGGACGATCCGTCCAAAGCCATTGATGTACCGAATCCACAGAAACTCGAAGTGCTGGACGGCTATTTCGCGTGGCGGCGCGCGTCGGAGAAGGGACAGTGACGTAACGTTAGGTCCCATGCGGAGCGGCGTATAAGGGGATGACTCGGCGTGTTTATCGTTCACGATCTTGGTGTGGCCGTTCTGTTTTGCATCGTCACGATGCTGGGCTGGGGTTCGTGGGCGAATACGCAGAAACTGGCCGGCAAGGATCGCTGGCCGTTTGAGCTCTTCTACTGGGACTACGCGATCGGCGTGTTCGCATTCTCAGTGCTGTTCGCGTTCACGCTTGGCAACGCCGGCGCCTCCGGAATGCCGTTTCTCGAGAACCTCCGCAGCGCGCAAAACAGCGCGATCTGGACTGCGATCTTCAGCGGCGTTCTGTTCAACATTTCGAATATTCTCCTGGTGGTCGCGATCGACTCGGCGGGTATGGCGGTCGCATTTCCGGTTGGCGTTGGTCTCGCGCTGGTGATCGGGACCGTGAAGAGCTACGTTCTTTCGCCCCAAGGCAACGCCACGCTTCTTTTTGCCGGCGTGGCATTGATCGTCTTTGCGATGATCATGTCCGCCGTCGCGCACCGTCACCAGGGAAAGGCCGGTCTCGGCGACGCCGCGAAGAGGAAACCATTCCGCGGCCTGGCGTTCTCCGCTGTGGCCGGTTGTTTGATGGGCTTCTTCTACCCACAACTGCTCGCCGCCGTATCGCCGGATTTCAGCACGCGCGCGATTCAGCCGGGACTACTCACGGCGTACGCCGCTTTGGTGCTGTTTGCTGTAGGCCTGCTCGGGAGCAACATCGTGGTGAATACGATTTTCATGCGCGCGGGCAAGGTCACCTACGGCGATTACTTCCACGGACGCGCCCGGCTGCATTCGCTTGGATTCCTCGGCGGATGCATCTGGATGCTGGCGTTGAGCACGAACGTGATCGCCTCGGGAGTGGCCGGACCGGCGATCTCCTACGCTCTCGGCCAAGGTGCGACGCTGGTTGCCGCCATCTGGGGCGTCTTCATCTGGCGCGAATTCGTTCACGCACCGAAGGGCACGTGGACGTTCGTCACATTGATGTTCGCCGGATACGTGATCGGCCTGGTTCTGATCGGGATGGCGAGCCTTTAGATCATGGGCGGTTCGATCGTTGTTATCGGAAGCTTGAATATGGACTTCGTCCTCGCCGTCGACCGCCTGCCGCTGCCGGGAGAAACCATTCTTGGCCACGGTTTCCGCGTCATTCCAGGAGGAAAGGGCGCGAACCAGGCGTATGCCGCGGCGAAACTCGCGGGCAGCGGCCCAGGCCACGGCACGGCAGTGCGGATGCTTGGACGCGTCGGAGCCGACTCATTCGGGGTTGCGCTCAAGGCCAATCTCGCGGGCGTGGGCGTCGACATCAGTGGGGTGCTGGAGACGGAATCTGAGGCGACCGGCGTGGCCTGTATCCACGTCGACGCTGCGGGACAGAACTCGATCACGGTGGCGCCCGGGGCTAACGGCGCTCTGTCCGCCGGCGACATCGATTCCGAGCGCTGGGCAATTGCGGGCGCGCGCTGTGTGCTGCTGCAACTTGAAGTCCCGATCGAGGCGGTCGCGGCAGGCTTGCGGGAAGCGCAGCGTGTGGGCGCCACGAGCATTCTGGACCCTGCGCCCGCGCGCGCTCTGCCGAAGGAGATCCTTCAACTGGTGGACATCGCGACGCCGAACGAGAATGAGGCATGCGTTCTTGTTGGTATGCCGCCGAGCCGGGTGAGTGCCGACGACGCGACCGCGCTTGGAAATAAGATCCGGGAACTCGGCGTGCGCTCCGTGATCGTGAAACTCGGCGACCAGGGCTGCGTATACTGCGGACCGGATCGAACGTTCGCCACGCCAGCCTTCGCGATGCGGGCCGTGGATTCGACCGCGGCGGGCGATACATTCAACGCCGCGCTGGCCGTGTCGCTGGCGGAAGGCGCGGAGATGGAAGAGGCGCTGCGATTCGCGAACGCGGCGGCAGCGATTTCGGTCACTCGAGCGGGTGCGCAGACGTCGGCGCCGGCCAGGGCAGAGGTCGATGCTCTGCTGGCACGGATACGCGCGTGAAAAAAGCTCACCTCGGTTTCCGGATGAGCCAGCGGTGAACCGCCGAGCAGTATCGCTGGTAGCTGACGCCAAATTTGCCAGTCAACGCCGGCTCTTCGTAGAGAACCACAAAGAGATGCATAGTGAGGAGGAACGCAAGAGCAAGCAAGACGATGGAAGGCGAGGAAACGGCTAGCCCGGCTCCCAGAATCACGGCAGCTCCACCGACGTACATTGGGTTGCGCACATAACGGTAGGGACCCGAGGCCACGAACTCGCGCGGCGGATCGAATGGAGCCGGGGTGCCACGGCCTTTGGTGACAAACGTCGCAATGCAAATGCCCGCGAGAAGCGCGCCCGCGGCAGCCAACTCGAAACCAAACGGGCGAAGCCAAACCGGCAAAGATACTCGAAGCCGGGCGTCGAGTGAACGGAGCCGCATGGCGAGCCACGCCCAGAGCCACACGAAGCAGGCGGAGTAAACCAAGCCCCGCGAAATGGTGAAGCTCTTGGATAGAAGCGATGCCATCGCTGTTGGTCTGAGTGCGGGCGACTCCTGCAAGATACTACACATTCGCGTCCAGGTTCATAGGCTGGCTGGCCTTCGCCGGGCGTGCGGGACGATCAGGCGTTCAGGTATTTGTGCAACGGGTCCCAATAACGCATCGGCCAGCCTTCGTTCAAGCCTTGCCATTTTTCTTCGGTGAACCCCGTGTGATCGAGGATGATTCGGGTGCCAGAATCGCGCGCGACCAATTCAAATTTCACGAGGGAGTAGACGCCGGCCGGCCAGTACATGGGGCGCCACGCCTGAACGATCCTCTGATTCAACGCCAGTTCAATATGGCGGCCTTCAATGACGCCCCCGAATAGCTTGAATGCCCCACCTGGCTGCGGTTGAATTTCGGCAGTGTCCTTCGTAAAGGCGCTGAATTGTTTCGCGTCGAGCAGCACTTCATAGAGGCGCGCGGGCGTCGTCTTGAAGTCAACTTCCTGATGAATGGCGGTGCCGGGTTTTTGGGTTTGGGCCTGAGCCGAGGCGGCACAGAGACCGCCGAGAATCAGAGTCACCTGGCGACGCGATATGTTTTCCATTGCTTGCATTGGAACATGCACTTAAAATATGATCAACATAATATTTTAGGAGGCGCCGAGCATGCCCTATCCAGCCGGTCATCGCGAGCAAGTTCGCAAGAAGATCGTGGAGAGCGCCCGCCGGTTGTTCAATCGAAGCGGCTTTGAGAACGTATCGGTGGATTCCATCATGGCCCATGCGGGGCTGACGCGCGGTGGATTCTACAGTTACTTCGAGAGCAAGAGCGATCTCTATGCCGAGGTGTTGGGATGTTTCTTCACCGATCCGAATTGGAAGAACCGCTGGGAAGGAGTCCACGTTGATCTCGCTTCGCCCGAGGCCGGCCCGCAAATCGTTCGGGCCTATCTATCGCGCCAGCACTTCGACGACGTGGAGAATTCATGTCCCATGGTTGCTCTGCCGAGCGATGTTGCGCGCGGCGATGCGAGGGTCAAGACGGCGTTCGAGACGGTGTTCAAGGCGATGGTGACGCTGCTGGGCCGCGAGGTGAGGAATAGCAGCCAGGCGCGCGAGAACACCGCCATGGCGATCGCGGCGCTTTGTATCGGCGGCATGGTGGTCGCGAGGTCGATGAACGACCGTGGCCTCGGTGACCGGCTACGCGAAGCTGCGACCAGGGTCGCTCTCGATCTGGGCGGTTGGGCGCGAACCAAGAAGTCACTCCGCTCGGAGCGTGTCCGCGGGTTGAATGCGGCTGATCCGCAACGCCGGAAGAAAACTCGCCGCGCCGGCCGTAAGCGCCAGGATTAGCGGGACTGTTATGAAGGTCAGCGGATCATGAGTGCCGACGCCATAAATCTGGCTCGAAAGGATGCGCATCGCCAAGAATGCCAGAACAATGCCGGAGACCAGCCCACCCGCCGCGGCAACGACACCTGAAGAGCCGACATGCAGTATCGCCTGCGTGGTAGTGGAACCCAGCGCGATGCGAATCCCGATCTCGCGCGTGCGCTGTACTACAAGATTTGACACCAGGGCGTAAATCCCGATCGTGGAGAGCAGAAGCGCGAGGCCGGCAAGCGTAGCTAATAGCAGCACTTCGATTCGTTGCTCCTGCAGTTGCTCCGCGAGGATCTGTTGCATGGAGTGGAAGCCGGAAAAAGGCAGGCTGGGGTCGGCGTCCGCGAGTGCCCGCTGCATGGATGCCGCAAGGCCCTTGAGAGGACCATTGGTTCGAACGATCCAACTCGGCTGAAACCAGATGTGCGCGATATTCACGAGGCCCTGCGGAGTTTGGGACGCGGACAGATACGCGACCGGTTCGGTTCCAATTGGCGCAGTGCGCTCGATGCCTTGCTTCTTGGCGACATCGCCCACAACACCGACGATTGCGTATACGGTGTCGGCGGTCTTAAAGTGATAGCCGATGGGTGACTGATTGTCGAAGAAGCGCCGGCTGAAGGCCAAGTTCACAATGGCAACTCGCTCGGAAACAGAGCTGTCCGCCTCAGTAATGGGCCGTCCGGCCAGAAGCGGAATGCGGAGCGTGGAGAAGTAGCCGGGAGTAATATAGGCAAGGCTGGATGCGGTGCGTGTGCCAGCCCTTTTCCCGTCCATGATCGTCATTCCGTCATTGAGCCCGCGTTCGTAAGGCAGGCTGAGGCCGACCGCCGCGTCACGGACGCCGGGAATCTGGCGCATGCCAGAGATACTTTTTTCAAGCAGCTTTTGGAACGCTGCGGCATCGTGGTAGCGCGCATCATCGAGCGAAGCCGTGGCTGTCATGACATCATGCGCATCGAAGCCAGGCGGCAGACTCTCGAGGTAGATGAGCGTGCGAACCAGCAGACCGGCTGAGGCCAGCAGCACCACGGTGAGTGCAACCTCCGCGCCAATCAGCAGCTGACGGAGACGGCTTGATCCGCTGGTGACAGCGCGGCTCCCGGTCGAGCGCAAGTCAAAACGGCGTGTTTGTAGAGCCGGTAACGCCCCGCAGAGAAGGCTGGCCAGGAGTGACGCGCCGAGAGTAAAGGCGAGCACTCGTGCGTCGATGGAGAAATTGCCGAGCGGAATCATGGATTCGGGAAGAAGTGTCCGGAGCGTGTTCAGGATGAGCAGCGCGAGACCAACTCCGCCGGCCCCGCCGAGGAGGGCCACTACCAGATCCTCCATCCACAATTCACGGAGCACATCCAACCGCGAAGCGCCGAGTGCGAATCGGGTAGCGATTTCGTGGCCGCGGCGCAATATGCGGACCAGCGCCAAGCCAGCGAGATTCGCGCACGCGATCAGCAAAATGAAGCTGACCGCCAGCATCAGCACAATCACTTTGCCGCGCATGTCGCCGGCCAGTTCCAGCTGCAGAGGGCGTGCGTAAATGCGCGCGCGGCCGTGATATTTGGTTTCGAGCTCGGTGAAGTACGGCAGGCGGAGCCGGCTGAGCTGCGCGTTCACTTGCGCCCAGGTTGCGTGCGGTTTAAGACGGACCAGGATGCCGCAATTCGTGCCGGCACACTCGCCGGTTTGAGCGGGCTGGAGTGGCGTGAAGAGGGCGGCCTTGCTGGGCGTCAGGGCGCCCCGCTGCAGGACACCAACCACGGTATGGGGCTCGCCTTTTAATTGAATCGATTTGCCGATGATGCGCGGATCGGAGTGAAAGGTCGATTGCCAGAGCGCGTAACTGAGCACCACTACAGGAGGTCCGTGCGGCCGGTCTTCTTCGTCGCTAAAGCTGCGGCCGAAATAGAGGGGGATGCCGAGCACATCGAAATAGCGCGCTGAGACGCGGCTGCCGGCCACGTAGCGGACGGCGTCGCCGGCTCTGAGATTCACGCCGTCGGTGCCTCCCCAAGAAGCGAGGGTCACGCCTTCGAGGCTGGTTTTGAGTAGTTCCCAGGAAGAGCCCTCAAAGCTGTCGTCTTCCTCGGAAACGGCCTTGCCTCCTCCGGTAGGGTCGCCGCCTTCTCTATGGACAACGAGAGCGGCGATGCGTTCCGGCTGGGGATACGGCAGGGTGCGCAGCAGAAAGGCATCCATTATGCTGAAAACGGCAGTGTTGACACCGATGCCGAGCGCCAGCGTCACCAGCGCAATCGCGGTAAACAGCGGAGCCTTCGCCAATCGCCGGAACGCGTATTTCAACGCCCTCATAGTGAAATACTACGATACTCAGGTTCCCTGGGTTCGTACAATTCTTGGTGTCGCCGGAAGCCCTTCACCCTTGTCCCGGCGCATCTTGCGGCGAACGGTTTGCGCGAATCGCCGCGCCCAGTCGAAGATCAGACTCATGAGGAAGCGTAATCCGCGCAGCAGGTATTTTCCCAGCCGCAGCAAGCCCACTCCGCTCGCAACGAAGACGCTGGCAACCACGATCATAAGAAAGGCCTGACCGGTAGGAGATAAGTGATTGACTATTTCAACAGGCCCGTTGAATTGGATAAAGCCGAGCATCACCAGCTTGTCCCACAACTCTGGAAGGACGACGCGGATCAGGCCTAACGCCATAAACGATGCGCCCACCAGCAGGAAGCTCCCCGCGACCGCATAATAAGCGACCAGAAGGCCTGCCAAGGCGGCCAATAGGCCCACCAGCACGCCGACGCCGCCAAAGCCCAGGGGAATCCCAAACAGCGCGATGGTTATTCCGGCCAGAATATAAAGCGGCAGACTCCGCTTTGTGCCGGAACGCACCATCGCTCTAGGCAACCGGTCGGACACGACTTCAGCAGGTTCGCCGAGGTTTCGCAGCACGGCAAGCATTCTCGCCACGTCGTCGTCGCCCGTCGTTTGAAGGCATGCCTGATGGTACGCCTCATGAATGTGCGACTGGATCTCACGTAGGAACTCGTCCTGTTCACGCGCTGGAACCAGGCGGAGCTGCAACTTGACGCGCTCCAAATAGTCATTCGAAATCTTCGCCACCGCTTCTGGATAGCCGTTCATTGTCGTGTTACCCCTTCCGGACCGCTAGCTTCTTGCCGGCATATGCATTTTGCTCCCGGCCCTTCCACTTCCGCTGGACCAGGGAAATCAGCAGGTCAAGCTCTTTGCTCAGCTCATCGAAGAGCTGCCGGCCTGACGACGTGAGCGCGTAATACTTGCGCGGAGGTCCTTGATCGGATTCCACCCATTCGGAACGAACCAAGCCGTCCCGATCCAACCGCGCGAGAATCGGATAAATGGTCCCTTCCTTCAGCGAGATCGATCCAGTTTCGGTGAGAGCCCGCACCAGCGAATAGCCGTAGTGCTTCTCACGGTAGAGCACTCCCATGACAGCCAATTCCAGGATGCCCTTCCGCAATTGGGTAACCCGCCGGTCCCGATCCTCGTCCGAGTACTCCACGATGCCTAGTATACGATAATGCTAGGTACCAGGTTCCATCGAACCACTACCCCTGCGCGCCGTTACTTCGATTTCGATCTTCATGCGGGGGTCCGAAAGGCCGGCCGCGATCATCGTGGCTGCGGGCCTGATCTCGCCGAAGTACCTGCGCAGCACCGGCCAGCAAGGCTCAAAATCTTCGACGTTGGGCAGGATGTAGCGAACCCGGACTACGTCGGCCATCCGGCTGCCGGCATCCGACAAGGCCTTTTCAATATTGATGAAACAGCGCGCGGCCTGCTCGACAACGTTATCGGAGATGGTCATGGTTTCGTAGTCGAACCCGGTGGTGCCCGAAACGAACACCCACTCGCCATCCACAACTGCGCGCGAATAGCCGATTTGCCGTTCAAAAGATGAACCGGATGATATTAAGCGGCGCATGGCGTGGCGGGCCAGCTTCCTATTATGCATTGGGGTAAGATCTGTGACAAAATCTACCCAGGAGGCTGGGATGAAAGCTGCGTTCGCTTTTTTGGTTGCGGGGCTGGGTTTGCTGGCGCCGGCGGCGGCTCTGGCGCATCACTCATTCGCCGCTGAGTATGACGCAAAGAAACCCGTCACGCTGAAGGGCACGGTCAGCAAGGTGGAATGGACCAATCCGCATGCTCGCTTTTATGTGGATGTGAAGGACGAGAGCGGCAACGTCACAACTTGGAACTTGGAACTTGCGAGTCCAAACGTGCTGACTCGAAATGGATGGACCAGACACTCTCTGAACGTGGGCGATGTGGTGACGGTGGAGGGCGCCCAAGCCAAGGACGGATCGCAGATGGCCAATGCCAGAAGCGTCGTGTTGGCGGATGGCAAGAAGGTCTTCTCCGGCGCCGCGGGCGACGCGATTCCGAACCAGTAGGACCAAGGAGAAGCACCATGAAACCCAGTCTGAGAGCCTCGGCGTTGCTTGCGATCGCGTCCCTCGCGACCATGACGGCTTTTGCGCAAACACCGGCGCCCCCGCCGGCGAAATCCCTCACCCCCACCGAGGCAACCGCTCCAGCCGGAGGCAGCGCGAATCCTGAAACACCCAGGCCACGCCCGCGCGATGTCACGCCGCATGGTCCAACGCCTCGCCTCCCCGATGGACATCCGGATCTATCCGGAGTGTGGAACGGCGGCGGCCCGGTCGGCGATCTTGCGCAGGGCTTGGCTCCAGGCGAAACCATTCCACTGCTGCCCGCGGCGAAGGTCATCATGGAGCAAAGGCAATCCAAGGACGATCCGGAGGCGAATTGCCTGCCGACGGGGATTCCGCGCATCGCGCCGTATCCGTGGAGAATCGTGCAGGATCCCACGCATATCTACTTTCTCTTTGAGGGCAACATTCACAGCTACCGGCAGATCTTCATGGATGGCCGCCAGCATCCCGCCGATCCGGACCCCACTTGGTACGGGCATTCCATCGGGAGCTGGGACGGAGACACGCTGGTGGTGGACACGGTGGGATTCAATGACAAGTTCTGGTTCGATTTTCGCGGCCATCCGCATACCGAGCAATTGCATACCATCGAGCACTACACGCGCAAGGATTTAGGGACGCTCGAGAACAAGGTCACCATCATCGATCCGGGTGATTACTCCAAGCCTTTTACGCTGACGTTCACGGCTCGCCTCCGGCCGAAAGAAGAATTGATGGAATACATCTGTCAGGAGAACCAGCAGGACTCGCAACACATGAAAGGCGCCGCGGGCCCGCCCGTGAATCCGTAGTCTGGCTGCCCGGCCTGCCTGGGCACCGAGTATACTTTCGCTCATGGCCCGGCAAGCCCTCGTCATCTTGATCGTGGTGGCTGCGTTCGGGGTCCTGGTTCCTCTGTACAAGGGCTTCGGGTTCCTGGATTCGCGCATCATCGCCGCCTATGCGTGTCTGGCGCTCTTGTTTGTGGCGCCGGCGAGCGCGGAACTAGCGGCCGCGCACGGAACCAGCGGATCATCTGAGACCGCCATCCTTGGAAGGATCGCAGTGATCGTCGCTTGGGGTTGGGGCGTCACGGTGCTGATTCTGGCCACTGCCATCGTGACGCTCAACCTGGTCGCCCGGGGCGGAGGCTGGCTTGCGCCGCCCTGGGGATTCTTGACCTCGGTTCTAACTTTCAGCCTGAGCGCATCCATCGCGATTGCGATTTTGGGCGCGGTTCTCGCGCGCCGCTTTTCGGCCGCCGGCGTGAAGAGCATCCTGCGAATCGGCTTTCTGGTGATTCTGCTCGCAATGATCTTCGGCTCGCGTGCGTTTCCGGAACGCGTGCAGCTCGAAATCGCCGATCAGTTCAACACCCGCCGCGCGCTGACTCACCTGGCGTGGGAATCGTCGATTGTGTCCGCGGTGGTGGCGGCGCTGCTGCTGATTCCGCTCCTTCGGAACGCGCGCAAAACGGAGCCCCAAGCTTCTTGATATGGAGAAGCTGCACTCACACCCGCGCTGGCAACAAATTCAACAGCAATTCTTCGCCACCGGCGCCGCGGCTCCCGTGCTGGCCGGACTTTCCGCGCTGATCGAACAAATGACGATCGAGGCTTTCGACGCGTCGCTTGCAACTCTTCCCGATCCCAGCGTCGCTATGCTTGCGGTGGGCGGCTTCGGACGCCGCGAGCTGTTTCCGTTCTCCGACGTGGACGTGCTGATCCTGATCGAGCGCGAGTCCCAAGCCGCCGCCATCAAGAACGCGCTGGCCGAGTTTGTGCGTCTGCTCTGGGATGCCGGGCTGCGCTTGAGCCACTCGGTGCGCACCGTCGCCGAATGCGCCGAGATACACGAGGGCAACATCGAGTTGAGCATCAGCTTGCTGGATCGGCGACTGCTCCAGAGTGATCGGCGTATGCTAGCCGGTTCGCCCGATCTCAACGCCAAGCTCGAACACAAGTTGCCCGTTTTTTTCAACCGGCAGAGCCGCGCTTTGACCCGCCATCTATGCCAGCTTGCGCGCGAGCGGCACCAGAAGTTTCAGAACACGTTGTATCATCTCGAGCCCAACGTGAAAGAGACGCCCGGAAGCCTGCGCGACCTGCACTTGATCGATTGGCTGGGCAAACTGCGCAAGCCGGATGAGGAAGTGGCCGCCCGCCTGCGCGCGCCCGCCGCGTTCATGCATTCCTTGCGGTGCTTCCTGCACTATCAGGCCCGCCGCGATCAAAATCTGCTGACCTTCGATGCGCAGGAAGCACTCGCTGCTCAACCGTATCTCGAATTTCGTGAACCTGCCGCGCTGATGCGCGAATATTTCCGGAACGCACGTGTCATCTTCAGCGAAGCGCGCCGGGCCTTGGACTGGAACGAAAAGAGCGCAAGCTCGCTGGCCTCGCAGTTCCGCGATCGGCGCGCGCGGCTCTCCAACACCGAATTCACCGTTTCGAACGACCGCGTCTATCTGCGATCACCCGCGCAGTTGACCAACGATCCGGCCATCATCCTGCGCCTGCTCGAATTCGTCGCGCGTCACGCCGTGCTTTTGGCGGCGGAAACAGAACGCCGTCTGGAACACGCAGCGCCTGCTTTCGCCGCATACTGCGCCTCACCGCCGCAACCTCTATGGCCGCCGTTCGGAAACATCCTGTCGCTCCCTCGTTCCGCCACCGCGCTCCGCGCCATGCACGACACGGACCTCCTGCAAGCCATGTTCCCGGAGTGGAAAACCATTTCCTGCCTGGTGGTTCCGGACTTCTACCATCGCTACACCGTCGACGAACACACCCTCGTCGCCATCGAAAAACTTGCCGAGCTCGCCGCCAACCAGCTCGCCACCAACCAGCTCGCCACCAACATAGACACGGCGCGGCGCCGCTTCGCCGACATCTACTCGGAGATCGAAGACCTCGCCTTGCTGCGCTTCGCCTTGCTCTTTCACGACTCCGGCAAAGGCGTCCAGAGCGGCGACCACGCGCGTCTCTCCGTCCAGCTCGCGCATGCGGCCAGCGAGCGCATTCAAATGCCGCCGCGGGAACAGAACGCGGTCGAGTTTCTGATCGAACATCATCTCGCTCTGTCGACCGTCATGAATTCTCGCGATCTGTACGATCCCGCCACCGCTGCCCTGCTCGCCCATCGCATCGGCACACTGGAGCGCTTGAAGCTGCTCACGCTGCTGACCTATGCCGACATCTCCGCCGTAAATCCCGCCGCCATGACTCCCTGGCGTCTGGAACAGCTCTGGCAAACCTATCGCGTCGCGCACCAGCAGTTGCTGCACAATCTCGAAACCGAACGCATCACGGATCTCCCGAAGGATCTCCCGGCAGGCTTGGCGGATCCCGAAGGCTTCCTCACCGGCTTCCCCTCGCGCTATCTTCGCACCCATACCCCCGCCGACATTCGCACGCACCTCCAGCTCTACGAATTCAGCCGCAACACTGGCGTCGCCGTGCAGCTCGATGCAGCGGGCGGCGTCCATCGCGCCACCATCGTTGCTCGCGACCGCCCAGCGCTCTTCGCATCCCTCGCCGGCGGGCTTTCCAGCTTTGGAATGGACATCCTCAAGGCCGAGGCGTTCTCTAATGCGCAAGGCCTGATCCTCGATACGTTCGTGTTCGACGATCCGAAGCGAACTCTTGAGCTCAATCCAACCGAGAACCATCGTTTGCGTCAAACTCTCGAGGATATTGCTCTGGGCCAATTCGACGCCCAGCGGCTTCTCGCCGCGCCGCCTCTTAATGAACGCGCTGCCCCTCCCCACCACAAAAAACGCACCGTCGAGCCTCGAGTGCATTTTGATCCCGACGCTTGCGACACCGCTACCTTGGTCGAAATCATCACCGAAGACCGCCCCGGTCTGCTGTACGACTTATCCGCCGCTTTCTCCGCCGCGGGTTGTAATATCGATGTAGTTTTGATCGACACCGAGGGCCGTAAGGCAATTGATGTATTTTATGTTGCGACCAACGGAAGCAAGCTTGCATCCAATATAGTGAACGAACTAAGTCGTACATTGCTAACGGTTTGCCAAGTTTAAATGCCAGGGGAGTAACCTTTGGCCCCGAGAGTACGTAGTTAGTAGTGTGTGGCCTGTATGCAAGAGGCAAACCACACTCCCCGTAGAGCTGACCCACACGCATTAAAATTCTAAGGAGTAAATTACATGAAGATGAACAAACTCATGCTCGGTGCTTGTGTCTTTACACTCGGCATCGCCACCGCTGCTTCCACCTACCACATCAAGATCTCTGATCCTACGTGGGTTGGTCAAAATGAACTGAAGCCTGGAGAGTACGACGTCAAAGTGGATGAGGCCGGCAAAGTCACTTTCAAGATGGGCAAGACCGTGATCGAGGCGCCCGCCAAAATCGAAACCAACGCGTCCAAATTTGGTACCACACTATTGAACACCAAGAGTGTCAACGGTCAGCCGCAGATCAAGGAGATTGACCTGGGCGGCACGAAGTCGAAGATCTTGTTCGGCGATGCTTCCGTTGCCGAAGCAGGCACCCGCTAACTAGTCCGCAACTCTTACGCGCCGGAGCGGAGGCAACCAAGGCTTCTGCTCCGGTGTTGCTTCATTCAGCTCTTCCCTGCCTGTAACCTACAGTATTGCCAGCCGCGTCGTTCCATTGACTTGTCCTGACGGCGCTTATATCATGAGAATCTCTTCATCGTGCGTTCTGCGCTCCCCCGGAGGCTTCAAACATTAGATGTCCATCTTGAGTATTTGCCAGTGGATTCAGGACACCAGCATCGGCACATCCATCCGCGAGTCAATCTGGGTATTCCCCATCATTGAGACCATCCACGTACTCGGTCTCTCCATCTCCGTCGGCTTGTTGCTGGTCTCCGATCTACGGCTCATGGGCGTCATCATGAAGCGGCGTCCGGTCTCGGAAGTCTACGAACAAATCAAACCCTGGATGTTCATTGGCTTCACCATCATGGTCATCACCGGAATCTTCCTGTTTTGGTGCCAGGCCGTCAAAGCCTACAACAGCATCTTCTTCAAAACCAAGCTGATCCTCCTGGTGGTCGCCGCCATCAACGCGATCGCGTTTGAGCGCGGCATTTACCGCAACGTAGCTAAATGGGACAACGCGCTGGTTCCGCCCATGGAAGCTCGCGTGGCCGGTTGGGCTTCTCTGATCTTGTGGGCCGCCATCATCACCTGTGGCCGAACCATGGCGTACACTTTCTAGCATGCAAGCGATCATCCCCTTCTTTCAATGGTGCGACGACACTGCCGTCGCCCAGGCCATTCGCAACTCTCGTATTGCGTTTCCCGTCATTGAAAATTTTCATCTCTTCGCGCTCACCGTCTTGCTTGGTTCCATCGTCGTTCTGTGCCTGCGCCAATTCGGACTGATCCTGAAGACGCAGTCCATTTCCGAAGTCGCCGCCGCCCTCCGTCCCTGGAACCGGTGGGGTCTCGCGGTGATGCTCACCTCCGGCATTCTGCTCTTCTTGTCGGAAGCGATGAAATGCTACGGAAATACTTCGTTCCGCGTCAAAATGCTGTTCCTCTTCACCGCGCTGCTGTTCCAGTTCACCATCTACAATCGCATCGTCAGGAACGAAGGCGCTACCGCTCCCGTGGGTGGCAAAATCGCCGCTGGCGTCGCGCTGTGCCTGTGGTTCGGCGTCGGCCTGGCTGGCCGTGCCATCGGTTTTCTCGGCTAGGCAAAACATGGTCATCAGAATCACCGCAATCGCGGTCGCGATAACGATCGGCGTCAGCACAGCAGGCGCGCAGCAGAACGTGGACGCGAATGTCCTAAAGAACGCCGGTACGCCTCAGGACGCGCTCCAGGGCGACTGGCTTAGCTACGGACGCTCCCTCGGCGAAACGCGCTACAGTCCCCTGAACCAGATCAACACTTCCAACGTCAGCCGGCTCGGCCTCGCTTGGACCTATGCGGTCGGCGCGGGCGGCGGCAATCAGGAAGCCACGCCACTGGTCTGGAACAACACAATTTACGGCATCACGAATTGGAGCGTTGTTTTCGCTGTCGATGCCCGCACTGGAAAGGAACTTTGGCGCTGGGACCCCGAGGTGAATCAGTCAGCGGTCCGGCCCAAGGTCTGCTGCGGCATCGTCAACCGCGGCCTGGCGATCTACAACGGCATGATCTTCGCTCCCATCATCGACGGCCGGCTGGAAGCTTTGGACGCCGCCACCGGCAAAGTGATCTGGGAATCGCGCGTGGCCTATCCGCAGGAGTGGTTCTCCATAACGATGGCGCCGCGCGTCGCTAATGGGAAGGTGCTGATCGGCGTCTCCGGCGGCGACCATCCGATTCGCGGCTTCTTCGATGCGTATGACGCGGCGACTGGACGGCGGGCGTGGCGTTTCTACACCGTCCCCGGTAATCCAGCCAACCCCTACGAAAACGAGGCCATGCGCAAAGCGGGAAAAACGTGGGGCGGCGATTTCTACAAAATGGGTGGCGGTGGATCGGTCTGGGACGGCATGGCGTATGACCCCGAGACCGACCTGATCTTCGTGGGCACCGGCAATGCCGAACCCTGGGTACAGAAGTTTCGCGGCGCGAAGGACATGGACAATCTCTATACCTGTTCCATTCTTGCCGTTAAAGTATCCACGGGAGAACTCAAGTGGCACTATCAGGCGGTGCCGAATGACAACTGGGATTACGACACCGTGCAGCAGATGATACTCGCCGACCTCACGATCGACGGCCGCCCTCGCAAGGTCCTGATGCAGGCCTCCAAGAACGGCATCTTCTATGTGCTCGATCGCGTCACAGGGCAATTCATCTCCGGGCAAGCCTACACGCAGGTCAACTGGACTCACGGCTTCGACGAATCCGGCCGCCCCATGATCAACAAGGAAGCTTTCTACGACAAGGAGCCGGTCACCATCTTTCCCACTGCGGGCGGAGGGCACAACTGGTCGCCCATGTCCTTCAATCCGTCCACCGGCCTGGTCTACGTTCCCACCAGCTACGCAAGCTTTACCTACGCCGCGGGAGACACAGTGATTCCCGCGCCGTATGGCCACACAGGACTGGCGCCGAGTTTTCTCACTGAACGCCCGAACTCAATGCCATTCATGGGGCCTGAGCCTCTAGGCAAGGAGCGAGGAGTGCTGGAAGCCTGGGATCCGGTGAACCAGAAACTGGTTTGGCGCACGCCAGGTGGAGGCGGCATCGGCGGCGGCACGGTCACGACGGCCGGCAACCTGGTCTTCCAGGTGATTAATGATGGCCGGCTGCTCGCCTACAGCGCTGATAAGGGCGAGAAGCTGTTCGAAATTCAGACCGGTCGCACGGGCATGGGTCCGCCCATCACGTACCAGGTCGATGGCAAACAGTATGTCGCGCTGATGGGCGGTATTGGCCGTTCTGTAATGGTCGCCGAGCCGAACGATGCCAAGGTCGATCATCCTCCGCTACTGTTCGTCTTCGAGTTGGATGGAAAGACTCCGATGCCCTCGCCGGCAGCCCCGCCCCCTCCATTTGGAGTGCCGCCACCGGCAGAGCTTCACAAATGATGAAACATTTCGTCTTGTTTTACGTCCCATGTTCGCACGCGGGTATTGGCTGAAACCCTCCCACATCATGAGGAGAAACAAGTGAAAAGACTTGCAGTTTTCTGCTTTTCTGTTGTCGCGATGTTCTCAGCGGTGAGCGCGCCGGCCGATATTCTAAGCACGTATGGGGACGTAACCGTAGTTCCCGGCCCGAATACCGATCCGGCTTGGCTCATCACCTCTAGCCCGGCCAGCAGCCCCGGATATGGCGGCCTGCAACTGCAAATTACGGATACACTAACGCCCGACGGCCTCACCAATCTGCTGGCCGACTACCTCATGACGGCAGGCACCTTCAACAACGGGGCGCCCAGGTTCACGCTTTTCGACGACGGTGGTAACTCCGCGTTCATCTATTGGGGCGATCCTCAATCCGGCGGATCGTTTACCGATCCGAACACCGGCGCAACTGACTTTAACAGTACCGGAAATCTGGCCGACGCCAGTTCGTCGGACCTGCGAGTGGAAAGCAATGGATTCGGCGGTCTGCAGACCGGACCGCTTCCGTACATTACCTACCAGACTTTCCTAAATGATGTGGGAACAACCGACCTATCGTACATCACACTGGATTTGGACGGCGGCTACAGCCTTCCCGGACAACAAATGGAAGTTCAGAACTTCACTGTCAATGACACGGTATATAACCCTTCGCCAATTCCCGAACCGCGGTACCAAGCAGCGCTTGGTCTGTTGATACTCGGCTGTGTATTCATCTCACGCTGGGTATGGCCCCCGGCCAAGCTTCACAAATAGATCCTGAACCGCGACCGTGAGGAAGCCTTAAGCCATCCCGAAGGCCCGAGCAATCAGCTCATACGACCGCTTCCGTGCCGCGTGCTCGTGCATGATGTTAACCACGAAAACCTCCTCGGCCCCGTAGTCCTGGGCGACTTCTTCGATCGTCGCCCGAACCTTCTCCGGCGTTCCCACGGTGATCCTGCGCCCCACTGGTAGCGTCTCCGCAGCTACGCCTTCATGCGCCAGAAACTCGAGCGCGTGCTCCACTGATGGCACCGGAATCAACCCCCCGCGATACAACATCAACATCAGCATTCGCATGCTCGACGCCAACCGCTGCGCTTCTTCGTCCGTTTCCGCGCAAATCGCCCACGTAGCGACGCCCACGCGCGGCTCCCGCAGTCGCGCCGACGGCTGGAAGTGCTCGCGATAATACGCCGCGATCGCCTCGCCATTCGGATTGATGAAATCCGCGAATACATACGGCAACCCCAGCTCCGCGGCCCAAATTCCGCTTTGCGCCGACGATCCCAGCAGCCACGGCTCCGGGCTTTCAAAGTGCATCGCCGCCGTCTGGCGGAACGGCCCGGTGGCCGGCCCGCGATTCTCCAAATATCCCAGCAGCTCTTCCAATTGGTCGCGAAAATCGTCCGGCGCAGGCTGCCTTCGGTCGCGTTGCAGCGCATAGGCGATCCCGGCACTGGTCCCCGCTGCGCGCCCCAGCCCCAAGTCGATCCTTCCGGGATATAAAGCACTCAGCATGCTGAATGTTTCGGCCACTTTCAGCGGGCTGTAGTGCGGCAGCATTACGCCGCCCGTGCCGACATGCAATCGCGAAGTGGCCGCCGCCACCGGTCCCACCATTACTTCGGGACTGGCATCCGCGAGTCCGGGCGTCCCGTGATGTTCGGCCAGCCAGTAGCGGTAATATCCGAGCTGCTCGGCCCAGCGCGCCAGGTCGATCGTGTTACGCAACGCGTCGCCGGCGGTGGAGCCTTCCGGAATCGGCGATTGATCCAATACGCTGAGCTGCACTTGACTATCATTATGCTTGAGACTGGAATCACGACTCGCATGCTACAATTCAGGCGTTCATGAATCCGACTCTGCTCCCGACATCGCTGGTAGGCTCTTATCCGCAACCCGATTGGCTGATCGATCGCGCCCAACTTTCGCACCGTTTGCCCCCGCGTGTGCGCGCCACCGACCTTTGGCGCGTCGCGCCGGAATTTCTGGAGCAAGCCCAGGACGACGCCACCATCCTCGCCATTCGCGCCCAGGAGCGCGCCGGCCTCGACATCATCACTGACGGCGAGATTCGCCGCGAAAGCTACTCCAATCGCTTCGCTACCGCGCTCGAAGGCATCGATCTGGATAATCCCGCGCAAGTGGTCGCGCGGTCCGGCAAGCTCAACTTCGTGCCGCGCGTGGTCTCGAAAATCCGGCGCAAACACGCCGTCGAGGTTCGCGATATCCAATTTCTGCGCGCCAATACGGACCGCCGTGTGAAAGTCACCGTGCCCGGCCCTTACACCATGTCGCAGCAGGCGCACAACGATTTCTACAAGAGCGAGGAAGAGATGGCGCTGGACTACGCGGCCGCCGTCAACGAAGAAATCAAGGATTTGTTCGCGGCTGGAGCCGACGTGGTGCAAATCGATGAGCCTTACATGCAAGCCGTCCCGGACAAGGCGCGCCAGTTCGGATTGACCGCGCTGAACCGCGCACTCGACGGCGTAAAGGGTGAAACCGCCGTTCACCTTTGCTTCGGCTATGCCGCCATGGTCGCGAATCGCCCGGCGGAATACCAGTTCCTCACCGAGCTCGCCGATGGGCGTATGAACGCGATCTCCATCGAAACGGCGCAGTCGTCGCTCGATTGTTCTGTGCTCGCTAAACTCCCCGGCAAGAAAATCATTCTCGGCGTACTGAATCTGGGGACCAACGACGTGGAAACTCCCGAGATCGTCGCCGCCCGCATCCGACGCGCGCTTCCTTACATCAGCGCTGAGCGCCTTGTGATTGCTCCGGATTGTGGAATGAAATATCTTCCGAGCGACGTCGCTTTCGGCAAATTGCAGGCCATGGCCGCCGGCGCCGGCATTGTCCGGAACGAATTGGGCGATCGCCATCTAGCTTCTCAAACCACCTGACCGGGCCTGTCCGTATAGATCACACGCTCAAGGAAAAGTCCCGACGCGGGTGCGGTCCAGGCCGCGACATCGAGCGCCGGGTTTGTTTGACCTTCCAGGAGGCCGGCAAAATCGCCCTCCGTGATTTCGCCCCGGCCGAGCCTGACCAGCACTCCCACGATTCTCCGCACCATGCGCCAAACGAAGTGCGAAGCGGTGATGCGGAACACGATGAGATCGCCTTCCATCTCGATCAGGGCATCCTCCACCACGACGATGGGCGATTCATCCGGGCGCGAAGGATCTTCGGCGCGGAACGCACGAAAGTTGTGGCGGCCAATCAGTAAACGCGCCGCCCGCGCCATCGCGGCTGAGTCCAGCGGCTCCTTCACCCACCAAACGTATTTCTTGAAAAACGCCGTGCGCCGCGTCGAGATTTGGTACATGTACGACCGCGCTACAGCATCGTGCCGCGCGTGAAAGTTGCCCGCCGCCTCGGTCAGATCCAGCACACACACATCGGAAGGTAGCCGGCTGTTGATGGCGCGCAGGATCTCATCCGCTCTTGGCCAGTTTCTCCTCTGGCTTTCTTTGGGCGGACGAATCCGAAGATGGGCTACTTGAGCCCGGGCATGCACGCCGGCATCCGTGCGGCCGGCGCCCTGAATATCCACTTCGCCTCCGAAGAAATCCTCCGCGGCCTTGCGGATCTGGCCTTGCACGGTGCGCGCGTTGCGCTGCTCCTGCCAACCGCTGTACTTGGTTCCATCGTATTCAATGATCAGCTTCCAGCTTTTCGGTTCCGATGTTTTCAGCCCGGGAGTTTTCAATTCCCCAGTGTAGCCCCGCAAACTGGCCGCAATGCTATGATGAAGCGCTTTAAGGAGACCTCATGTTCAAACAGTTCCGGGATTTCATCATGCGCGGCAACGTGTTGGACTTGGCTGTTGCCGTGATCATCGGCGCGGCGTTTGGAAAAATCGTGACGTCACTCGTCAGCGACATTCTGATGCCGCCCCTCGGACTCGCGCTCAAACATGTCGATTTCACTAACTTATTCGTCGATCTTTCCGGTGGCAACCACGCGACGCTGGCCGAAGCCAAGGCGGCGGGCGACGTCACCCTCAACTACGGACTCTTTCTGAACGCCACCATTGATTTTGTGATCGTCGCGTTCGTGATCTTCCTGATCATCCAGCAAGCCAACAGGCTGAAGAAGGCTCCCGCCGCGCCCAACACCAAGGAATGCGCGTACTGCCACACCACCATTCCGCTGGCGGCGACGCGCTGCCCAAATTGCACGTCGAATTTATCGGCGGCCACTCCCTGACGGTCGTGGTTCGGTAGCGTCGGCTCAGACTGTGATCTGGCAGCCCTCGTAAGCACAACAGACTTCGAGCGGCGAACCGAGACGGCTGGCCAGTTCCCGAGCCTTTCTTTCGATGCCGGCGACGCATTCGTCGTCATGCGATGGATCGTGATGCGTCAGGAATAGGCGGCGTACGCCCACCGCGGCGGCCAGCTCCACCACATACGGATAGGCGCTGTGACCCCAATGCCGTTTGGAAGGATATTCGTCCGGCGTGTATTGCGCCTCGTGAATGACGACGTCTGCGCCTTGCATGTACTCGGCGTGCCGCCGGTCGCCTGCTTCGAGAATCGATTCCAGCCGCCCCGCCGGCGCGCCCTCACGCCAAACATCCTCGAAGTATGGTTCGTGATCGCACAAGTAGCAGATCGACCGCCCGGCGGCTTCGATGCGATAGCCGAGCGTCGGCGATGGATGATTCATCCGCTGCGCCCGCACCGTGACCCCATCGATTTGATAAACGCCCTCGCGCAGATCTTGATAAACGATGCGCGCAGCCAATTGATCGAGCTCCACCGGAAAATAGTGATGCTCCATCTGGCCCGCCAGGACGTCGCGCAACGAGAGATGCGCGCCTTCGGGTCCGTAAACTTTGAAGTGATTGCCCGGTTGAAACAGCGGGGCGAAAAAGGGAAAGCCCTGAATATGATCCCAATGCGTGTGGGTGAGCAGGATGGTGGCCGAGACCGGCCCCGCGGCGTGGGCCAAGAACTGGTTACCCAAAGAGCGTGCGCCCGTGCCGCAGTCCAGCACCAAGATCCCGCCCGATGGAGTGGTCAGCTCGACGCACGATGTGTTCCCGCCGAAGTGAGTGGTGCCTGGTCCAGGCGCGGCGATGGAGCCGCGAGTACCCCAGAAGCGAGCCGACATCCCGTCAGGCATCCGTGATGGCCTCGATGGTTTCGGGCGCGTTGCCTTCCAGGCGGTTGTTGACGAAGATATAGGACGGCTGGTGACGCTCGCGGGCATGGGCGATCAGGAGCCGCAGCGCGTCGCGAGTTTCCGGATTGGGGTCCTGCACGTGAGAATACGGCGTGAACTTCGCAACCGCGTCTTCGTATGCCCGGCCGCGCCGGAGAAGCGCGCGCGCCAGCGTGAAATCGGCCGTCCGAGCAGGAGGCAAATGCATCTGCACGCCGATTTTGGGCATTCGGGTCCAGGAGCTGAACACATGCGCGACGCCGTGGCTGCGCAGGCAGGCGAAATACTCGGGAGAAAGAAACTCGGGATTGCGGATCTCGACGGCATAGCGGAAATCGCGCGGCAACGCGGCCAGGAACGGATCGAGCTGCTCGAGAAACGCGCCGGTGTCCGCGAAGCACTGCCTGGGGAAACTGCCGAATTCGAGAATAAGCGCGGCGACACGCGGCTGGTACGGGGCGAGAAGATCCAGAAACGCGCTCTGAAACAGCGCAGCGTTCAAGAATGAAGAATTGTCATCGCCCGCGCGCGCGCCATACCTGGGATGCCTGGGGAACTGCTTCACGGTGACGTCTTCAGGAACTTTGAAGGCGAACTGCAAATCCGGCGGCGCCGAACCGAACAGCCTGCGCCAATATTCTTGCGAGGGGAATTGATAGAAGGAGAAATCGCCACAAACGATGCGAAATGTTTCGGCGTATTCGCTCAAGCATTCGTCTTGAAAGCGCTTTTGCGAAAACCGGCCGCGCGTCAGATAACGATCGCGCGTATAGATTTGGCCGAGCCAGCCCTCATATTTCCAGGAACTGGTTCCGATGAAAATGTTTTGAGACGCGAGCGCGGCGAGGCGATTTCGCAACCGCTCCCGGTCGAAGTGGGACGGTTCGTCGAAAAGTGAAGCTGTTTGCAAGGGCTCTGGGCGTTAGTACGCGTGCGCGACGCGATATCCGTACGGATCGGCGCCCGCTTCAATCACGCCGTCGGGTGTAATGCGGATCATGACAGGCGCCGCGCCGCTGGCCCATCGTGAGCGCGTGCCTACCTTGTGGCCGCGAGCAGCCAATTCAGCGCCGACGCTGGGGGGGATGCGTTCGTCGAGCAGCAAATCGCCACGATTCCAGGCATGATTGTCGAAGCTCGAAACCAGATGGCGCGTTTGAAAGCGCGGCGCTTCCACGGCGGACTGGGCGTTCTCACCGAACTCGATCACATTGAAGAACAATTGGATGAGGCTCTGTTCCTGGTTGTCGCCACCGGGAGTGGACAGCGCTAGGAACGGCTTGCCTTGCTCGGTAATTATAGTGGGGCTCAGCGTGACACGCGGGCGTTTGCCGCCGGCCAATTCGTTCGGCGACCCGGGCACCAAAATGAACTGCTGGGCGCGCTCGGTCAAGGGAATACCGGTGTCGCCCGCGATCACCGAAGGCAGCCAGGCGCCGGAGGGCGTGGCGGAGAACATGATGCCGTCTTTATCCACCGCGTCGATGCAGGTTGTGTCGCTGGCCATCAGCTCATCGTCGATTTTCGTTCGGGCGATGTCCATTTCGGTGGGATGCTTGCCGCGCTTGCCGTTGATCAAGCCAGGCAAAAAGTCCATGGAGGCCGTGTGTCCGATCTCCTTGCGGCGCTCGGCGGCATAGGCCTTGGACAGCAACGTGTCGGCCGGAATGTTATTGAACTTCGGATCGCCGTAGTAGGTGTCGCGATCGGCATACGCCAGCTTTAAGGCTTCGGTGATGGTGTGAATGTAGTCGACAGAGTTGAATCCCATGGAGCGCAGATCGTAGCCTTCCAAAATGTTCAGCGCTTGGATCATGGCCGGGCCTTGGCTCCAGAATCCAGGCTTATAGATTTTGTAGTTGTGATAATCGGCGGCGATCGGCTCTTCGGGCTGGAGCTTGAACGCGGCCATGTCTTCGTAGCGGAGCAGTCCGCCGTTGGCTTGCATGAAGGCGTCGATGCGGTGGGCGACATCTCCACGGTAGAAATAGTCGGCGACGGCGTCAATGGCGGCGGTGCGGGAAGCTCCAGCGGCCAGCGCTTTCTTCTCGGCGGCGGCCATGGATCGCAAGGTGCGCGCGAGGTTGGGCTGGTGGAAGATCTCGCCGGGCATGGGAACGCGGCCATCGGGGAGGAAAGTCTTCTTGGAATCCGGCCACAAATCGAAGAAGCGGCGCGAGCGAGCGATGGAGCCGGAACGCATCTCGTCGATAGCCATACCGTCAGCCAGGTCGATGGCGGGCCCGATGGCCTCCGAGAACGATTTGGTTCCGAAATCGCGGAGTGCAACTAATCCGGCCTCCACCATGCTCGGGACCAGCGCCGGCAATATTCCGGCCACCGGAATGATGCCTTTCAATCCGCCCGGATCGAGCGTGAGGATTTCACCCGGCTTGGGTCTGTGCTCCATGAAGAATTTGGCGGTAGCGAGTTTGGGCATGGGGCCGACGCCCGCGATGGCATAGACCTTGCCGGCCTTGGTGCGAATCAGGATGGGCGCCTCGCCGCCCATGCCGAAGTGCGAGAACTCGGCGACCGAGGCGGCGAACATCGAAGCCACGCCCGCGTCCACGGCGTTTCCGCCATCGTAGAACATCCGCATGCCGGCCTGTTCGGCGTATTCACTACCCGAGGCGAGAGCGCCTCGAGTGCCGCGAGCGGCGTGCATGGCGGGGAGTTCAAAATCCTTGTGCTGCGCGGGAGCCGAGAAGGCGCCAATGAGAAGAAAAAGTGGGAGGGCCAGCTTGTGTCTCATAATTCTTAGATTAATTATAGCCCTGAGGTTTGCCGGGGCGCTGCGCCCGCACGTCCGAAAGGCGGCGGTAGTGGCGGTCTTCCGAGAAGAGATTGCTGGTTCCGCAGCTTGGGCAGCGATACACCTGGAGGAAGAATCGCCGGCGCACAGCGTTCACGTGGCGTAGCCATTCCGATTGGGCGCCAGAGCCGCAGCGGATACAAACGTTGCTCCAAATATCGTTGTCGACCGCAACTGGGAAGTTGCCGAAATAGAGCGCCCAGCCGTAAACGCCGAGGCGCGTGCCGAACAGGCGGTCCGACAGACGCGCGAAATAGGTGAACAGATGCAGCGAAAACTCGGTGCCGCCGCCAACCAGCAGAAAACGCCTGGGACCACATATGCGGGGATTTCTGCGATTGAGATATGAAAGCGCAGCGCAGAGCGTTCGGGTCTGGACGTGACGGAGGTGGGTGGCGCGTTCGATGGTAGCGGCGAGTCCCTGGGCAGAAGTGAACGGGTTGACGTGGCCGCCGCCGCGGGCCAGCCAGCGATACAGGCGATCGGCGAAGGTGGAGGCGTCGGGGACGGAGATGTAGAGTGCGCCGGTGGGTTTCAAGACGCGGCCGATTTCGGAGAGCGAGCCGGCGAGATCGTGGAAGTGTTCCAAGCTGTGGTTGGAGATGACGGCGTCGAATGCGCGATCGGCGAAGGGGAGGCGCGCGGCGTCGGCTTGCGCAAAATTTTGGGCGGGGGTGGAGGGGTGGTCGAGATCAGCGCGGATGGCGATGAATGGGCCGAAGCTGGAGGGAAAGCTGCCGGCGCCCGATCCGAGGTCGAGGATGCGCTGGCCGGGCCCGAAGTTCTCCAAAATTTCGTGCACGGTACCGTTTTAACAGTTGTTGGTTGTTGGTGGCTGGTTGTTGGTGGCTGGCAGGTGGCGCAAGTGGCCTAGTTTTGTGTTTACTCGTGATATTTTTCGATGCAATTTTTACCGGCTCTTGGGGCTGAGCGGGCGCTCTGTTCAAGTCAGAAATAGCATTGGGGTTTTGGCGCGGGAACGGCGTGAGGCTGTAATCGGCAGAGGCGGAGGAGGAAAGAAATCGGGGAAGACGTGAACACACACGCGCTGGAGATTCCGTTCGGTTCGCGCGGCTACTGGCGCTAAGCGTGTTTGATTAGACCCGTCTTCTCTAGGAACAGCGCGGCCTTTTGCAATTCCTCGGTGCTCACAGACCAACCAAACCGAGGAAGCATCTTAGAGATGTCGTCAAGAGTGGCAGTGCGTTTGAGGTGCATCAGTACGTAATACATTTTGGCAGCGATCGAAAGCTCCATGTAGTTGAGATTACCGGCGTCGTTTATGACCCTCGCTGCATCCTTGATTCTCTCCCACAACTGCGGTGCTGCCGCGGCTTTCTTTTCGGCGAGCCTTGATCCGGCCTCCGTTAGTTTGCAATCATAACGGGCCATCTCAAAGCCCCTTCGATCCACGCCATAGCCCAGAGGCAACTCCAAGAGGAATCCCAGCGACTTCATTTCGGCATTGGCAGATCCAACTTCATTAGAGTACGGGCCGTAATAATGAGCCTCGTAGCCAAGGTCTTCTCGAAGACACACCGACAGGAAGTACACTCTCTTCTGGAGTATCGTTCTACCGTGCATCGTACCGCCAAACGCCTTATATGAAAGCAATACTACATCGCGGACTAAGGTTTCATTCGCCATTTCCGAATCCTTCCAGGCAGCGCACGATTGGCGCCTTGATTTTGTTGTGAAGATCGCGCCGTTCGCCCGGACTGTGGTAAACCACAGGAGCGTACACGGCAAAGTGTGGATCGTTCATCTTCTCGTTGATCGACCTGAATAGGTCTGATTCCTCTTCGAACGGGGTTGGGTCTGGAACAGTATGGATCATGATTGACCCTTCATCGTTCCGGGACTGCGCTCGGGCCGACTTCAGGCTGAATGAGTGTGCAACGACAAGATTCGATGGATCCTTCAGCCTGCAATCCAAAGACACGCCGGCCTGCTGAATCACATCCTTAAGGCGACGCTCGAGCTCCCTGCGAGCGGCTCTGTTGTTCGTTTGCGAAATCTTGACGATCCCTTCCCTGCAAGATTCCGGCAAGTGGCTAACCCGGTCTTCGAAGATTTCCTTTAGCAACCGTCGCTCAGAAAGACGTCGTACAAGGTCTTGGCAGTAAGAGCCGCTCAAAGCGCTGTCTCCAAACGCCAAGAGAAACCGAGCATCGTCCCAACCAATGTAGTTTGCGACGAAGCTATCCTCTCCATCGTAGCTGTACAGCGACCTTAGCGGGCCGATGTGGTCCTCTTCAATGCCAAGCGTGATGGCTCTCACGACCATTTGGTCCGTGATGAGGCGCACTCGATGACTGTACACCTGCGCCGTCAAGTAGTACTTGGCCAGCACGAACTGTTCCAACGCATGAACCCCGTCCGACGAGACCATCAGTACTTTTCGACGGTCCACGGGATCTTCGACGACCTCAAGTTCCCGATGAAGTTGTTGAAGATCGAACACCCCATACTTGACGCCACAGAAATACGTATCCCTCTGCAGGTAGTCTTGCTTGTCCGCATCGAGTGGCCCCGAGATGATCGACCGGAGAACGGGCTCATCGTAGCCTTGGGCAAGCAGCGACTCGACCTGAGAGAGAGTGCGCTTACCAAGCACTTGGATGAGATCCGGATTCGTTCGCAGCAAATCTTGTGTCACAAGCTCGTGTATCTTTTCGGGTTTCGCTCGATTCAGCCTCCCGGCGAGCTTCGCACCGCCTGCAAAGATTTCCAGCGCACCTTCAGAGACGTGCGAAAAGGGCCCATGCCCGAGATCGTGAAGTAAAGCCGCGAGTCGAACAAGCCTGGAGTGCTCATCGTCCAGCTTGCAGACCCTCGCCATCAGGCTCGTGACGTGGAACACGCCTAGTGTGTGTTCAAAACGGGTATGAAGCGCGCCTGGGTAAACCAGATTCGCAAACGCGAGTTGCCGGATGCCCCTCAATCGTTGGAAGACAGGGGTTGCGACGATATCGGCTTCCTCCCCGGTTAGCCGAATGAAGCCGTGAATTGGGTCTCTGACGCTCCGGGATTCGCTCATTGCTTCAAAACATTTCGCCGGATCTTCGTTCTGAAGTATAACGGTTTTGGCAGGTTGGGGTTGGGGCTATCTTGGGGGGTACGCTTCAGTGCCGTTGCGTCACCTGCCTAGCGAGCGCCGCGCGACCACCAGGATCGAACCTACACATGAGCGAGCTGCTCTTCGGTTGGCTCGGCGCAACAGAACCACGGCTCGTCCAGGTAGGGGATCGGGGCATGGGGCGGGAGATCGAAATTTTCTGACAGCGGCCGATCGCTCACCAGGTTCCAAAGGCAGCCGAAGACTTCGCGGCGGGATCCGTGCGAGGCCGCGATGCGCAGCGCCTGTTCGGCCAGGGCGTCCATGGCAGGATCGGGATGCCGCCAGCGATACAGCAGTGCGGGCTCGTCAAATTCGCGAATCACGGCCTGGATGTCGGCCAGTTCGAGCAGCCGCGACCCGCGCGTGATCAACAGCCGTAGCGCCAATTGCACGGGCGCGACGTGTTCCACCAAGTCCAGGTCCACCAGCGACGCGAGCAACTCGCGATACGATTCGCGCGTGGTCCACGGCGTGAACGGAATAAAGGTCGGCGCGAGCGTGAGACCCAGCGACCGAAACTCGCGCGCGATCTCGATGAAGTCGGCGCGGGTGTGGCCTTTGTCGAGTTTCGCGAGTACCGCGTCGTCCATCGACTCCACCGCGCTGGTCACGAACAAGCAGCCAGTCTCGCCGAGGCGCGGGAGCAACTCGCGATGCTTCAGCAGATGCTCGATCTTGATGGTCGCGTCGTAGGTCAGGCGTGGAAACTCCTGGTGCAGCGCGTCCACGATGCGCATGGCATGCGTGGGACCGTTAAAGAAATCCGGGTCGCCGAAGGTGATGTGCTCGGCGCCGGCGGCGACTTGTTGGCGAATGTCCGCGAGCACCACCTCCGGCTGGACAACCCGAAAGCTCCCTTGATACACCGGCACCACCGGGCAATGGCGGCACAGATGCTTGCAGCCTCGGCTGGCTTCGGTGTAGCCGACCCGCTTGGACACGGCGCCTGGGATCTGCAGCCGCGCGTAATTTTCAATCGGCGGCAGCCCGGAACGCAGCGGGACTTGGAAACGCAGGCGATCGAGCGAGATCAGCGGCTCGGATTGGACGGATTGAACACTGACGTGTCCAGCCCCCAAACGCGCGGCGAGCGACACCAAACCGGGCTCGAATTCGCCGCCCAGGATGGTCCCGGCGCCGATGCCCCGCAGATACGATTCGTTCAGGGGAGCGTACAGTCCGTAACAACAGAGATGCGCGGCCGGATTCAGCCTCCGCACCTTGTCGATGGCCTTGGCCGCAAGACGCGTTGCGGTGTGCATGGGCAGATAGAAAGCGACCAGGCCGGCTTCACGAACGGTGTCCGCTTCGAGCGATTCCACGCAGAGGTCCACGCACGCGACTTCGTGACCGCGCTCGGCCAGCCACGCCGCGGGTGAGGCCAAGCCGAAGGGCTGGTGGCCAAGTTCGTAAGTGGATATGAGGAGAACCTTCATGACCGCACACCTTTAGTATGGGGGCGCGGCGGTAGGCTGTGGGAGTGGGTGGCTACCCTTTAGCGAAATACAACGCGGTGGCGCGTTCCAGCTCCGACTTGCTCATGAACGGCGGACGGCCTTCGTATTTGCCGATGGAGGTCAGAATGTTGCAGATATCTCCCGGATAACAGGCGCGCAGCTCGGTGCGGCCTTCGCGCAAGCACAACTTGCGGAGGTACTCGGCGCTGTCGGGCTCACAGGGAATGCTGTAGCCGGTGACCACGCGATGAAAGATCTGATCGAAGGCCTTGTCATCCACGGCGTCCACGAAGATCTTGTTGTGGATGCGGCGCAGGAAGGCTTCGTCGGCCAGATCGCTGGGCTCCAGATTGGTGGAGAACACCACCATCAGCTCGAAGGGGATTTGGAACTTCACGCCATAGCGCAGCATCAGGTAATCCACGCGGCGATCCAATGGCACGATCCAGCGGTTCAACAGGTCGCGGGGCGACATGAGCTGGCGGCCGAAGTCGTCAATAATGAAGATGCCATTGTTGGCCTTCATCTGCAGGGGAGCGGCGTAGATACCCGAGGATTCGTCCAAGCGCAATTCCAGCATGCTGGGAATCAGCTCGCCACCCACCACGATGCAGGGCCGGCGGCACAGCACCCAGCGCGGATCCACATCCGGATCGTCGATCTCCAGCTTTTGATGCACAACCGGGTCGTACAAGCTGATCACCTGGTTGTCCACTTCCACTGCGTACGGCATGAGCACGGCGTCTTGATAGACGCGCAGCATTCGTTCCGCCAGGCTGGTCTTACCGTTTCCCGTGGGCCCATACACGAAGATGGAATTTTGCGAAATCAGCGCGGGCCCGAGCTGATCGAGAAGAGAATCGCTGACCACCAGATCCGAAAACGCCGACCGCAGGATCTTGCGGTCAATACGGACCTGCGCGGCCTGCGCCTTGGTCGCGCTATGGTAGTCCTTGAGGGACACCGGAGCGGCGCCCGCATACTGGGAAATTTGGAACCTCTCGCCCGCCAGCATTTTCCCGGCCTGCGATAACGTAAAGTTATAGTCGTTGCCGAGCATGCCCTTCACTTCCACCAGTTGCAGTTGCCGCATGTGAGTGAAGACAATGTTTAAGATTGGGACCGACAGCTTCAGCGTGTTGCTGAGGCTCTGGAGGTTGCTGAACCCTTCAAGCAAGAGCCGGCGGACCACCAGGTCCAGCACAAGCGACTGGGAAATGCCTAATTCTTCAAATGTTTGCGGAACCGTTGGGCTGAACGCAGTGCGTGCCGGTGCGAGTGTCGCTGCCATGAAAGATACCGAGCCTCACTCCCCTCATCGGCTAAATCCGCTGAATTGTTTACACGCTGCTGGCGCCGATCGCGTCAACCCTCTCGTGAAGCTTTGCCGGGAGGGCGTTTGGCGGGCGTTCGCCTGCTCGGTCTTTGTCTGCTTGCAATTGGCGGCAGCCACTCCGGCCGAGCAGTTGTTCCACCAGGCGCAGAAGGCGGAGCACGACGGCGAGATCGTCAAAGCCTATCTTCTTTATGCGGAGGCCGCGGCAGCCGACCCAACCAATATCGATTATTGGTCGCGAGCCCAGGCCTTGCGTCCCGCCGCCAGTCTGGTGGATGCTTCCCCGCCCAAGGTCGAATTTCCCAGTGACAAGATCGATCGAACGCTGTTTGGACATATCGGCGCGGCGGATCTGGAAGCAGCCCGCAAACCGCTGCCGCCCCCCCAACTCGCGGCCGAACCGGGCCGCCGCGACTACGACCTTCAGGGCGACTCCAAGGCGCTTTGGGAACAGGTGGCCGCGGCGCTACATCTGAAAGTAGTGTTCGACTCTGACTACAAACCCACGCATGTATTCCGTTTTGAACTGACTGGCGCCGACTATCGTGACGCGCTGCGCGCGCTCGAGGCCGCCACCGACTCCTTCCTGGTTCCCATCAGCCAGCGCCTGATCTTCATCGCCAACGACAGCACGCAGAAGCGCACGCAGTTCGAGCAAACGGCGGCCATAGCGGTGCCGTTCCCGGAAGCCACCAGCGTGCAAGAGCTCCAGGAGATCGCCACCGGCATCCGCGGCGCGCTGGATTCGCAGAAGCTGACGGTGGACACCACGCAGCATTTGATTTTGATTCGCGACAGGGTCAGCAAGGTGCGGCTGGCCGAGAAGCTATTACAAGACTTGCTGCGTCCGCGGGCGGAAGTGTCCATCGAGGTTGAAATTCTGACCACGGATGTTTCGTCGTCGCTGAACTACGGGCTATCGCTGCCGACCTCGTATGCCATTACGACCTTCCTTACGCCTGCAAATCTGCTCAGCTACGTTCCGTCGGGCTTTACGAACTTCATGACGTTCGGAGGCGGCGCCAGCCTGATAGGCATTGGCATTACCAGCGCGTCGCTTTTCGCGACCGTAACCAATTCGCACAGCGAGAGCATTTTCAAAGCGCAGGTTGTCGCCGTGGATGGCCAGCCCGCGAGTTTGCACGTCGGCGAGAAGTACCCGATCATGACCAGCGGTTATTTCGGAAATACGTCGAGTGGCGGTGGTACGGTGTACACGCCGCCGCCGACCATCAGTTTCGAGGACCTGGGGCTGCTGATCAAAGTGACGCCGCACGTGACCGGGGCCGGCGCAGTGTCTCTCGATCTGGACGCCGAGTTCAAGCAACTGGGCTCGACCAGTGCCAACGGCATTCCAGTGGTTGAGAACACCCAATATCAATCGAAGGTAGACATCGCGGGCGGCGAATGGGCCGTGCTGGCGGGCCTGATGACGAGACAGGAAGCCAGGAGCATCACTGGGATTCCGATTATCAGCCGCATTCCGCTGCTGCGGAACAACACCATCACCAAGGATGAGGGTGCGACGCTGATCGTGCTGAGGCCGCACGTGACTATCGCGCCACCATCGGAAACTCCGCCGTTGAAGGCGTGGGTGGGGAGCGAGACGCGCATGCCTCCCGAGTTGTAGCCGAGTCCAGCGGCGCTTCCTTATGTCGAAAATGCGAGACGATATCCACGAGCAGCCGGCCGTGCTCGAACGGACACTCCAGGCCAATCGCGGACCGATCGAGGAATTGCGCGCGATCTTGCGGCGCGATCCTCCGCGCCTCATCATGTTGACCGCGCGCGGCACCTCCGACAACGCCGCGCAATTTGGGCGCTATTTGCTCGAAATTACCACGGGCATCCCGGTCACTCTCGCGGCTCCATCCATCTTCACGCTCTATCGGGCGCGGTTTCACTTCGAGGGTGTACTGGTGATCTCGATTTCGCAATCCGGCGAATCCACGGACACGAATCTGGTGCTGGAGCGCGCCCACGACCAAGGCGCCCGCACGATCGGGATCACCAATGACGCCTCCAGCACGCTGACGCGCATTGCCG
>Ga0182015_10000953_pt1 | contig 39942 bp, 40 predicted proteins | sample 712P3MmetaG_FD_120478 | JGI IMG/M metagenome (GOLD analysis project Ga0182015, IMG submission 120478) | Permafrost microbial communities from Stordalen Mire, Sweden - 712P3M metaG | ecosystem: Environmental > Terrestrial > Soil > Wetlands > Permafrost | place: Sweden: Stordalen | collected...
ATCGGCGTGCCCCGGACAATCGATGTGCGCGTAGTGGCGATTCGCCGTCTCGTATTCCACGTGCGATACCGCAATCGTAATGCCGCGCTCGCGCTCTTCCGGCGCGTTATCGATCGAGTCGAAAGCGCGAAACGATACCTTCGGATTGTTCTTCGACAGCACTTTCGTAATCGCCGCCGTCAACGTAGTCTTGCCATGATCGATGTGTCCGATCGTCCCAATATTCACGTGCGGCTTATTTCGTTCGAATTTCTCCTTCGCCATCGTGCCTCGCTCTTTATAAGGACTTCGCGACCTCTCTCTTATCAGAGACGCCGCGTCTGAATTACTTCACTTCGTTATGCCCAGCCTATAATTCCCAATCCCTGCTACAAAATGGAGCGGGGGACGGGACTTGAACCCGCGACCATCTGCTTGGAAGGCAGAGACTCTACCACTGAGTTACCCCCGCTCATTCACAGCAACCAGCGCTAACAAGAAGCGCTGGATTTCTGGAGCCTGGGACCGGGATTGAACCGGTGACCTCGTCCTTACCAAGGACGCGCTCTACCAGCTGAGCTACCCAGGCACTTTCCGGTTTTCCCGTATTGCATACCGCCAATTCAGTTCTCGAAATCTTCTCCTGCCGCGCCGGTAAAAACTGGTGGACGGGGGAGGATTCGAACCTCCGTAGCCCGCAAGGAGCGGCAGATTTACAGTCTGCTGGTTTTAGCCACTCACCCACCCGTCCCGCAGAACCATTCGGGACGCTGGCTCGTTCGTCCCGCAAAACATCTAAGCCGCCCGCTAGCGCGTCCCCATCAAATGCTCGGGACACAACTTTTCTCTCCCGCGCTTCTCTCAGAACTTTACCGGACTGCAACCTCACTGGACTACTTATGGGGCACTCCGCAATGCAGAAAAGGCTCGTGTCCGAAGACACCAGCCCTAGCGCTTACGTCGCGAGGAATTTCGTCCGCAACCTTGCAAAAAGCTTCGCCGTGCCGTCAAAGTCAGCTGGCGGAGGGAGTTGAACCCCCGACCCTCTGATTACAAATCAGATGCTCTACCAACTGAGCTACGCCAGCATCGCTCAAACCGAACAAAAATATCATACCGGCAATCAGATTGCAAGCAAGTTCCTAACCCCGGCAAATCCATTGCCATTGCTGTAGTTACAGTACCATTAAAACGCATCATTTGCCCTATTGAGTAGGAGGTTTTGCCGCCGGCGCAGTTGCCGGCTCAGGCGCAGGCTTTGCAAATTGGCTATCCGCCAACTGGACGTTTTGCTGAACGTCCGTGAATTTGATGGTGTAATCCGATTGCGCGCTGCTTTGGTGCACGGTAAAAGGCAGCTTGATCCCGTCGAGGTCATGGTAGTCGGACAGGTCCGTCTGGATCACCACAGTTCCCTGCGGAGTGTGCACCGTTGTAATCGCTCTCGCCATTAAACCTGTCTTCGTATCGAAGTACATCTTATCCAAATCGCCCGCCGTGGACGTTGCTTCCACCGCATAATTATCTTGGTCGCCGATTTTCTCCGTGCCGGTAACATTCCATTTCGAATAATATTTGCGCATATTCACTTGATGGTAAAAATCGGACTGCCGCAACGAGTCTTCCGCTTCCGCGCCAGTTTCCGTCCGGAGGCCATTTTGAGGATCGTCTGACCACGCTGTGGTACCGTCGCAACCTCGCTCAAACGTTGCGCCGGCAATATTCACTACCACCAGCATCGAACTCGGAGCCTTTTCGTGCGATTCCAGCGTGCCGGAAATATTCATGGCCGGGATGTCGATGGTGCCTTTCGCGATGCGCGAGGTTATTTTGTGCCAAGCAGCCGCTCCGCCGATCGCGTTCACATATTTGTCCAGAATCTGGTCGGCGCCCGGAGTCGCAACCGAAGCCGATACTGCCGGTTTTTGATCCGTGCCGGCAGGCGCTTGTGCAAACGCAGCGAAGTTCAATGCGGCGCTTGCAACTGTGACCGCAAAAATCTTCTTCCAATTTGTCTTCATTTTAGGGACCTTCCTTCGCGAGAACGCTTCGCGGGGCGACCGGGTGGAAGAAAGCAATTATTCGCACCCCAAAGGTCGCACAATTCATCCTCTAATTGTATTACGCTGGAAGGGAACAAACATTACACTAAATCTCGGTAAACGGACATAATTTTAACGTGCCAACTTCTTCCGCAAAACGCGCCTGGATCGTCGTCGCAATCTTACTTTTGCTCATTCTATGCGTGGTGGGCTTCTTTTATTACCGCCAGCGAGGCCCGCTTCCAGCTCTACCGGGTGTTACCAACAATCCCGGCCCGCCGCCCGATATCCTCACGCAACTTCCGCTGGATGCTCCGGTGGTCGCTTATGTAGACGCATCCGCGCTGCGGAAGTTGCAAAATTCACCGCTCGCCTCAGTTCTGGGGCTTACTTCACCCGGGCCTGAAGCGGATCGCGAATACCAGCAGTTCGTGGCCGACACTGGCTTCGATTACGCGCGCGATTTAGACCACGCGGCCATCGCTTTCTGGCCCGCCAGCTTGGGTGCCGACGATTCCCTCAGCGAAAATCGCGTTGTCGCTATCGCCGAAGGCCGCTTCGACGAACAGAAAATTAAAGGCTACGCGTTGCGCACCGGAAAACTCACGACCCACGGAACTCAATCGATTTACGAAGTCCCCGGCAATCCTGCCATAGCACTGGAATTTCTCTCTTCCGCGCGCCTCGCTCTCGCCGGCGGGAATAATGCAACAGATTTGCTCAACACCATATCCTCCAGCGGAGTTCCCGCACGAGATCCCGCAATGCAGGCCCGCGTCAAGAATATCGCTGGGGCGGCAATTTTCGCTGTCGCACGCACCGATCGCCTCCCGGCCGGTTTCTACGCAAGTTTCAAAAATTCGCCCCAGCTCGATCAACTGGCGCGCAGCATCCTCGGGTTAACTCTCGCCGGGCAGCCCTCCGGGGACGACGTGAACGTTGCGCTCGACGCGGAATGCGACTCCATGACAAACGCCATTAAGATTTCAACCTTGCTCGATACATTCCGTATGGTCGGTTCCGTGGCGCTGCACGACCCTAAGATGCGCGGTCAGATGACTCGCCAGCAAGCCGCTTTCCTCGCGTCTGTACTAAGCCAAACCAAAATCACACATCAGGACAAATTTGTGCGCCTATCGCTGCGCATTTCTCCCGACATGCTCGGCGCTCCTAGACCGGCTCGGACGGGCGTAGGCGTGTCCCCCGGTCGATGACGTTCCAATGATGTGCCAAGGTCTTTAAACTGCTTCTAAAGACCTGTCATTCCGAACGGAGAGTCCCGAGGTTTTTCTTCGGTCGTCCTGCCGTCTGGACGAACGTCAGGACACGCAGTGAGGAATCTGTTCTAGGTCTTGTTTGTTTTCTCGATGCCTAGGGTTAGCTAACGAAGTTAATCGCCGGAAGCGACGGTAGAAGCCGTGCTGAGGTAACGCCAAGGATTCACTGGCGTGTTGTAAATCCGTACTTCGTAATGCAGGTGCGGCCCTGTTGAACGGCCGCTAGCCCCTTCGTAGCCAATCACATCTCCACGCTTCACGTGCATTCCCATCTGCGTGTTAAACGCGGATAAGTGCCCGTACCACGTTGTCACGCCAAAGCCGTGGTCAATCACAACCAGACGCCCGTAACCCGCGCGCCGATCCACCACACTGATGATCCCATCCGCTGTAGCGCGAACGTCATCGCCATAGTGTGAAGCGATGTCCATACCCGCGTGAAACGCGCCTTCACCACTGAAGGGGTCGAGCCGTTCGCCGAAGTGTCCAGTAATTTCACCCTTGACCGGCCAAAGTGTAGGAATAACTCCCAAGCTGCTCAACTGCGCTGCCGGTAGTAGTCGCAGGCCGTTGCCCGACATCGCTACCGCGGTAGCGTTCTTCTGCAGATAGCTGAACTCATCTACGGACTGCTCGAATTCTTCCTCAGGCTCTTGCGGCCCCTCGGCAAACCCAAAAGGCGTCTGTCGGAAGCGGGTAATTCCGTAGGCCATCGCGACTTCGCTGGCCAGCGATTGCAGGGAGTCTAGCCGCTGATTGGTGTCTTTCACTTGAGTCTGCAACTGAAGGTATTGTTGCTTCAAAGCATCCTGGTTGCGGCGCAGGGCATTGTAATTCGTCGCTTTCCACAGCATCCGGGAGTAAGAACTCATCCCCGCAAGTACGGTAATGCCGCCTACTGCAGCTAAAATGGCAAGAAAATGAAGGACGTAGAAAGGGACGCGTACCCGGCGCATGCCGCCGGAGGCGCTCGAAGCAATAAAAAACGTGTAGTACTTACCTTTCACGATTTGATTTTCCTAGTTAGTTGTTTTCGCTGGATTCAGATCGCGAGTCCCCGTTCGCGGTCTACCAACGCTGTTAATGAATTGGACACATATGTTCGAAGGCGCGTGCATTGTAGTGACCTGCCCAGTTGACGTCAACCCCAATCTTCCATTTTGCATAGGAACCCCGGGATGCGCAAGCCAGCCGATCTCTCTCCTGACATGCTTTTAAACTTGCTTTCACTTTGGAACACCTTACCTTATTAAGGAAGCGCCAAACAACTGTACGAAAGTGCAGGATGGACAGGGAAAGTAAACTGGTCGAAAGGATTGCGCGGGCGTTTCGCGCGGGCGCTCCTAAGAAGGACGCCAAGCATAGGGCCGCGCTTCGCCTCGGCATTGGCGACGATGCCGCGATCATCTCGCCCGGCGGCGAAAACGACTGGGTGTTTAGCTGTGACGCCTTCCTGGAGGGCGTTCACTTCCTCGCAAAAACGCATCCGCCGGATTCGGTCGGATATAAATCGCTGGTCCGCGCCACGAGCGATCTAGCAGCCATGGGCGCGATTCCTCGGTACTTTCTCCTAACGCTCGCGATCCCGGCTAGCCGCACCGGCGCTTGGCTCGAGCAGTTCTTAAACGGAATGGCACGAGCTGCTCGCTCCATGAAGATGGTGTTAGCCGGTGGAGACACCACCAAGAGCGACAAAGTCTCCATCAGCGTGAACGTAATCGGAGAAGTGGCTCGGGGGGAAGGCGTAACTCGCTCGGGCGCGCGACCGGGCGACATTATATATGTCAGCGGACGCCTCGGCCGCGCCCAGCTCGGCCTGGACCTCTTGCTCCACGGAAACATCCGAGCGAAAGGTTCCTCAAGAACGGGCACCGCACACGCAGTTCACGCCCTGCGATCCATCTTACAGCCTCATCTTTATCCTGAAATCAGGCTTGCACTCGGAGCTTGGCTGGCAAAACACCGCTTGGCCTCTGCAATGATAGATCTCTCAGACGGGCTTTCGACCGACCTCACCCGCCTGTGCCAAGCCAGCGGAGTTGGCGCAGAAATCCAGTCGACAGCAATTCCCTCATTGGCGCTACCTGCAGCTTTGTCAAAATACAAAGGAAGGTCGGGGCTCGATCCGCTACAGATGGCCTTGAACGGCGGCGAAGACTACGAACTCTTGTTCACCGTCCCGCCACGGAACGTGAAGAAACTACGCGAAGCTCCCGGATTCTCTCAGCTAACACCTATCGGAGAAGTAACACGCACCAAAAATGTAGTCCTCGTCGGCCCGAACGGCACGCCGAAGCCATTGAATCCTCAAGGCTGGGACCCTTTCCGCCGCTAGCGCTGGGATCTAGCGCTTCTGTCCAACCAGCCCCGCGATCGTGTCCATCAGGTCAAACTTGGTCAGCACTTCCAGCTTCTTATCCGGCATCTCGACGAAAACAGCCGGACTATCGTGGCTCAAAATGTGCGTAACGCGCTCGACCGGAGAGTTTGACGGAACCTGCGGCAGCGGATTCGTCATCACTTCGCGAATCACCAGCTTTCGAAGATCTTTCCCCTGCAGCGCGAGGTTCAGAATCTGGTCCTCGAATACCGTTCCAATTGAATGCTCTTCTTCGAACACGGGAAGCTGCGAGATGTCCTGTTTCTGCATAGTATGCAGCGCGTGGAAAACGGTCTGGTCCGGACGCGCCACGATCAAGTCGCGTGTTTTGCCGTTCTGCCGCTTGCCGCGAATCACATCCGCGGCAGTCAACGTCACCTCCGCCTCCACATAGCCGTGCTCGCGCATCCATCCATCGTTGTACACTTTGCTCAAATAGCGCGACCCTGAATCGGGCAAGAACGCCACCAGCAGATCGTCCTTCTCCAAATCTTTTGCCACGCGCAACGCGCCCGCGATACATCCCCCACCGGAACCGCCGGTGAAAATGCCTTCCTGTTTTGCCAAGCGCCGCGCCCACACAAAACATTCTTCGTCGTTCACCTGCACCACATCGTCCAAAATTTCCAAGTTCATGGTTCCGGGGAAGAAATCTTCGCCGATTCCTTCCACCACGTAGGTTTTGGCTTTCCCCACGTGACCCGTTTTCACAAATTCGTAATAGAGCGACCCGACCGGGTCCACACCGATAATTTTGACGTTCGGATTTTTCTCTTTCAGATATTTGCCCACTCCACTGATCGTGCCGCCTGTGCCCATCCCGCAAACAAAGTGCGTAATTTTTCCTTCCGTATCGTTCCAGATTTCCGGGCCCGTCGTCTTATAGTGCGCTTCCGGATTCATTGGATTTTCGTACTGGTTCGGGTAACAGGAATTGGGGATCTCGCGCGCCAGTTTTTGCGCCACGGAATAATAGCTGCGTGGATCTTCCGGTTCCACAGCCGTGGGGCAAACAATCACCTCGGCGCCAAAGGCTTTCAGCAAATCGATCTTTTCGCGCGACTGCTTATCATTAATGGTGAACACCACTTTGTATCCGCGCACGCAAGCCACTAGCGCCAGTCCCATGCCCGTATTTCCCGAGGTGCCTTCGATAATCGTTCCGCCTGGTTTCAGCTTTCCCGTGCTTTCCGCTTCATCGATCATCGAAAGCCCGATGCGGTCTTTCACCGACCCGCCCGGATTCAGGTAGTCCGCCTTGACGTAAATTTCGGCGGGAGAATCTTTCCCGATCCGGTTCAACCGGATCAGCGGCGTGTTGCACATCGCCTCTAAAATATTGTTGCACTTCATGTGCGCGGTTCTCCTGATGCGTAACGGTCCTGCGAAATGAATCTCAAGCTTAGTGACTTCTGTAAATCCTGTCCAGCAGCATCAAGGTTTAACTACACGGTAGTTTCCGACAATCCATGGTTGGGAACATAAATCAAGAGGATCAAACTGCTTTTAGTAAGCGTAGGCCTTGAGGAACACAAAAACGACCACGCCGGTGACTGAAACGTATAGCCAAATCGGAAAGGTCACGCGAGCGATTCGACGATGCATCGCGAAGCGGCCTGTCAACGAGAAAAAGAATGTCGTCAGTACCATCGGCAGCGCGACGATGGAAAGGATTACGTGGCTGGCTAAGATCGAAAGGTACAAGGTGCGCACCGGGCCGTGACCCGGAAAAATCGTGTCGCCGTGCAGCGCGTGATTCACAATATAACTGACCAGAAAAACCGAAGAGAACGCGAAAGCCAGCAGCATGCTCTTGCGATGCGCTGCCATGTTGTGATGCTTGATGAAATACAGCCCCACACACAGCGCAATCGCGCACAATCCGTTCAAAAGAGCGTTGAGGGCCGGCAAAAACATCCAGCGCCCTGCGAAATCAGCCGAGGCGTGATGCACGTACAGCAACCACAATAGGAATGATACGGCGAGCCCGCTCACTACAATGATCGCGCCAACCACCGGCCGCGGACTGATTTGAACCTGTTCCATGCCGATAATTAAATCACAAAAGCTGATTCGGAAGTCATATAGAAAGTGTCGCAGTGTAGCTCTGATTCAGAGCGTATCGGATGCCTTTACCACCCATTTCCCTGATTCGCTTGCAACATCAGAAATGTCGTTACTCAGGTAGAAAGGAAAGTTGTAAAGTTGAATCGCCGGGTTGCGGAAAGAAGCAGTCGGCAAAAATCGTGTTCGATAACGAATCAAAATGTCCCGTGAGCGGCAAGCGCATGTATGCGACCGAAGGCGAAGCCCTGGCCACCGCCGCACACCAAATCGCGTCCGCAAACGCTCCAAAAGACCTTCGCGCCTACCTCTGCTCCTGGTGTGACGCGTGGCATCTCACAAAGAATGCCGGAAAAGCCGGAAAGAATCGCAGGTAACTACTAATTACTCGGCGAACTGAAAGTGACACCCAATCGCCGTTCAAGTTCGTCCTGCTTGTTGAAGTTATAACCAAGAAGACCTTCGCCATCTCAGTCGCTTCCGTTCGCCGCCCGTAAATCCCTACGCTCGCGCCCACAAAGGCTTCACGTAAATAAGAGGACGCAGCTTGCTGCTTTTCCAGAAGTAAGCCAGGATGATCACGCTTGCAATTGCCGCGTAAGCGCACCACAGCGACGTAAACGCGTAGCGCTTGAACGCCATCACCACCAGCAGAATCCCGAGATTGGCTATGCCAAACAGCACCATGGCCCGGACCTTCGAGAAAAATAGCGAGCCGCACGTCGCGATTATGTAAAGCACCGCAACCGCCGTGTTGTTCGTGGCTTGATTGATGTACACGATACTGTTTGCCTTCTCATACACCTGCGTCGAAAACGCCGTCAGCGCCCACAATATATAGAGCGTCGTTCCGGTTCCGATCATTAGAAACGGCAACATGCGCCTGCGCCCCGCGCCATCAGGCTCAAACAGCAGCACGCTCAGCGGCAGCAGAAAGGGAAGCAGACCCTGCGCGTATAACATGAACGCCGCACCCATGTCGTGCGTCACTGTCGGCGAAAGCTTCCCGTCCAGCCCCAGCCAGACGAACCCCTCGATGAATTGATGAATCGCAAACAGTGTGGGCAGCGACGCAAAAAGCAATTCGCGCCGGTGCTTCACCTTCGTCAAGGTGACCACGCCAATCGCCGCCAAGGCCCCGCTGCCCACAAAATTCGCCACCGCAGAAAAACACATAGCCGGTCTTCCCCCGCGCGAAAATTACACCCATCCCCGCCCCACGCAAAATCTTTCTTTTACATCGATAAGATATACGCTTCCCGACGGCGTGCTATGCTTTTCTGTGCTCCCAGTCGCGCCACAAACCGAATATATTTTCTATGACGGCCACTGCGGCCTGTGCCATCGCGCCGTAAAATTTGTTCTGAAACATGATCGCACCGAAAGCGCCTTTCGGTTCGCGCCCCTGCAAGGCGAAACGATAAAGTCTCTCCTCTCACCCGAGCAGCGGGCCACCCTGCCGGATTCTTTCGTGGTCCTCACACGCGATAGAACGCTGCTCACGCGCTCGAATGCCTCGCTCCACGTCATGCTGCGACTGGGTGGCGCCTGGAGATCTCTCGCCAATATTTTGAACCTCGTCCCTCGCAGTTTCCGTGATCTTGTGTACGATTTCGTCGCGCGGGTTCGCTACCGCGTGTTCGGCCGGCACGATGACCTGTGCCCTGTCGTCCCGCCGGCTTTGCGTGCGCGTTTCGATCCGTAACAATGTACTGAGAGCTTCCCGAAGTTTCCCGGAATTGTCAGGAATGCTGGTAGAGATGGAAGTTAAGGCTTAGCTAGGCAAGTTTTTCGAGCTGTCCGGGCTTCGCAAGCAGTTTGTAACACAACGTTAACAATCCCCGCCTTAGGTTTCGCTAAGATGACACGCCATGCCAAATGAAAATCTCCAAATTGTAGTGTCGCCCGGCAACCGCGAAGGCCAGAAAATTGTCAGGCTCAAAGGTTCCTTGAATATCCAGACCATCTTCGGATTTCAGTCTGCCGTCCGCGCGGAAAATTCCCCGGTCGTAATTCTCGATTTTAGCGGCGTCCCGTTTATAGATTCGGCTGGGCTAGGAGCTTTGGTCGGCGCCTACGTGGCCGCCCAGAAAAAACCTCAACGAATGGCTGTGGTTGGGATGAACACGCAGGTAAAAGCCTTGATCGAAATGACCAAGGTCTCTCAACTTATTAAATCCTACGACACCGTAGGCGAAGCGGAAGAATCGCTTTAAGAGTCCGCGAGGAATCGAAACGCGGCTATCGCGGTAGAACTCACTCAAAGACCTATGCAGTCGCTAACTTTTCGACCGGTAACTTCGGTTCCACCCATTTCATAACTGCGCGCACAATAAACACGTTCAAAAATATCGAAATCAACGACGCTGCAAGAGTTGCCGTAAATACTTCGTCGCCCACCAATCCTGATTTCCTGGCCACTTCCACCAGAATAAAAGATAACTCGCCGATCTGCGTCAGCCCCGCTGCCACAGCTATGGATGTCCAAATCGAGTAACGAAACAGCCGCATTACTCCCGTCCAAATAATGAATTTTCCAAACACGATCAAAAAAAGCATCTCTCCCAAGAGTAGCAAGTGGTGAACGATTACCTGCGGCACCACCAGCGTTCCCAGCGATACAAAAAATAGCGCCACAAACGCGTCGCGCAGTGGAATTAAAACAGTATGCGCTTCGTGCAGATCCTTCGCGCCGCTGATGGAAAGCCCCGCAAGGAATGCTCCCAGCGCAACTGAAAACCCCAGAGCCTGCGCAATTCCGGCAGAAACCAGGCATATCGCAATGGCAAACAACAGGAAAAGCTCTTGATCTTTCGTGCGCGCTGCTGCGCGAAGAATTCTAGGCACCACCGTCATCGCCAAAAATATCAATGGAACCAGCAGCAGGACAGCTTTCCCCAGGGTCCACGCAGCCCTCGCGAAACGCCCTTCACCAGGCCCGCTGAAAATGGGGATGATCACGGTCATAAAAACCACGGCCATGTCTTCCACCAATGTGATTCCAATCATCACCTGCCCGTACGTTTTTCCCATGGCGTGATGGTCCGCCAGCATTCGCGCCAGCACCATGGTGCTAGCCACCGATATCGTGGCTCCCACCACAAAGCCTTGCATCATGTTCCATCCCATCAGCTTCGCCGTCCCTAAAGCCAAAGCGATGGAAAGCAAAATGCCGAGCGTCCCGCCTCCCAATGCAATCCATTTCACTCGCATCAGGTCCGGAATCGAAAATTCCACGCCAATCGAAAACATCAGCAGCACTACGCCAACTTCCGCGAATACTTCGAAGGTATGCAGGTCGGAAAGATGCGGCCCGGGCGTGAAAGGGCTGATGACGATCCCGCCCACCACGAAACCGAGGATCAAAGGCAGTTTCAGCCGCCAGGCGATTAAACCCCCAGCCACAGCGGCCAGAAATATGTACGTCAAGTCGCGAAAAAGAATTGGGTTCGCTTCCACGCCGCAATACTACCCTAAGATTCCCGCGCGGAATTCACTGAATAACAGACATTTCCAAATATTTACGAACGTCGCCCGCCCGCATCAAATTGAGAACATTCCGCCAACTCCACCCGCCGCAGCCTCCGTGCGGATGCGATAGAATGGAGAAACATGGAAAAGTTCTATCGCGCAACCATGAAGATCACCGGCGACACGCTCTTCGGCCGCCTCGCCTTCACATTCCTTTTGCTATGCTCCATTGCGTTGGGCGCTGCGATCGGACTGCTCTTTGTTTACACCAGCGACTTGCCTGAAATTCACGCCCTGGAAGATTACCGTCCCAACGTCGTCACCGAACTGTACGCCGACGACGGCCAATCCATCGGCACCTTTGCTTTACAGCGCCGCATCCTGCTCACGTATTCGCAGATTCCCAAGCTTCTGAAAGACGCCATCCTAACCACTGAAGACCAACACTTTGACGAGCACTGGGGCGTGGATATTCCGCGCGTGCTCGAAGCCGCCTATCGCGACGTTTCGAGCCATCGCATGGCCGAAGGTGCCAGCACGTTGACCATGCAACTCGGCGGCGGCCTCTTCCTCAATCGCTCCGACCGCAGCCTGCGCCGAAAAATTCAGGAAACAATTCTCGCCATCCAGATCGAGCGCCATTACACCAAAGATCAAATCTTCACCATGTACTGCAATCAGATTTATCTTGGCGCGGGAAATTACGGCTTCGAAGCGGCCTCCGAATATTATTTCAATCGCCCGGTTGGACAACTGACCCTTCCCGAAGCCGCCACGCTTGCCGCCATCATCCGCGGCCCAATCTATTCTCCGGTGAACCATCCGGAGCGGGCCCTGGCGCGACGCAATCTCGTTCTTTCGCTGATGGCCCACGACCGCAAAATCAGCGCCGCGGAAGCTGCCGCCGCGTCCAAAGGGCCTCTGGGACTTCACATTTTCACTGGACGAAACGATCTCGCCCCTTACTTCGTCGAAGACGTTCGCGAATATCTCGAGCACACTTACGGCACCGCCGCAGTCCACGAACAAGGCCTGCGCGTCTACACTTCGCTGAATGCCGCCATGCAGAAAGCCGCCGATCAAGCCGTGCGCGACGGCCTGCATTCCTACGATCGACGCCACGGCTGGCGCGGAAACTTGCCGAATATTTTACAGAACAAACTTGGCTCGCTCGAAAAATATCAAAATGAAGATTGGCATGGCTCGCTGCAAAAAGGCGATTACGTTACCGGCTTGGTTACCAACGTCCAGCCCACTTTTGCTTCCATCAAGCTCGGCCAATATCACGCTATGCTCACGCCGGCCGACTTTTCCTGGACCGGCCGCAAAGCTCCCGCCCAACTCTTGAAACCTGGCGATCTCGTCTGCGTTTCCATTAAAGAAGTCTCCGGCGCCACCGTGCGCGTCCAACTCGAACAGCAACCATCGGCCCAAGCCGCCTTGCTTGCCATCGACAATCCCACCGGCGAAATCAAAGCCATGGTCGGCGGCTACAGTTTCGACGAATCGAAATTTAATCGTGCCACGCAAGCTCTGCGACAGACTGGGAGCTCATTTAAAGTTTACGTGTACGCCGACGCGCTCGAGCAAGGCATCACGCCCTTTGACACCGTCGTTGACGAGCCCGTCACCTTTCGCAGCGGCGGCCAGAATTATTCGCCGCACAATTACGACAACAAATTCGAAGGCCGCATCACCTATCGCCGCGCGCTCGCCGATTCACGCAACGTTCCCGCCGTCCGCCTGCTCGACCACGTCGGCGTGCAAAGCGTAATCGCGCTCGCGCGCAAATTCGGAATCACCAGCCCGCTTCCGCCTTATCTTCCGCTCGCGCTCGGCGCTTCCGATCTTACTTTGATGGAACACACTTCCGCCTTCACGGTGTTCCCCGACGACGGCATCCATATCGAGCCGCATTACATTCGCCGCGTCACTTCTTACGATGGCGCTGTCCTCGAAGAGCCGCGCCCGAAAGTTACCGACGTGGTCCCGCCCGAAGTTGCTCGCACCATGGTTGCCATGCTCGAAGAAGTCGTGCAGTTCGGCACCGGTGTGCGCGCCAAAGAGTTGGGCCGCCCCTCCGCCGGAAAAACCGGCACTACAAATGACTTTACTGACGCCTGGTACATTGGCTTCACCCCGCAAATTACCGCCGGCGTGTGGGTCGGCAATGACGACAAGCGCATCTCGCTCGGCAAAAAAGAAACCGGCGCACGAGCCGCGCTTCCGATCTGGCTGGAGTTCATGCAACAAGCCGCGCAAGGATCGCCCTCGGAAGAATTTCCAAATGTCGTGCCGCTGGAAAAACTCGCCACCGGCAAACAAGTTCAAGTTGATGTGGCGGACACCGCGCCTCCCGCTGACGCCGCCGAGCAGGGCTTGACTCAAACCCGCGGTGCCACTCCGACGCCTAAGCCGCCCAAACCAGCGCAGCCTATCACCTCCGCGTCTCCGAGCGCACTGCCCCAGCCTTCGCCGCTGCAGAAGTCTTCGCCCTCACCGACCCACGCGAGCGCCCAACCTACCCCACCGCGTTAAGCCATCGCATCTTATTCGGCATACGCCCCAAGCAACTCCTCGTTTACAATAGGCCTCTCTCGAATAGCGAACCATGGGATCGGGTAGCGTCGAAAAGTAAGGAAGCGGCTCATGAGGCGATCCGGCTCCGGCATTTTTCTCGTTGCACTGTTAGCGATCGCCATGCAAGACTGCGGGCTTTTTTCGTCTTCGCCACCTTCCGGACCTCCACCTGCCCTGTCCGTCGTCCAAGCCACGGAATCTCGGACCGATCTCCACCAATCCAGACATTCTTGGACGAGACGGCGGCTACAGCGCCGTATTTCAGGGCTACTCCGTTTGGCTGTACGGTGACACATTTCTCGCCAAGCCAAAATTACGAAGACCGCACGCTGAATACGACGCTAACGGCGGCCAGACCATCTACGTGTCCTATTCGCGCGCCATGCCCGCGCCCTTCTCCAGCGAAGTCCGCCTGGTCGCCGTTCAACTCCAGGCCGCAAGCTCGCAGCCTTAGACGGATCGATAGTTTTTCGCTCTCTGTTTTTTCTTGAGCTCTTGACTTTGTAGGAGCCGCCTCCAGGACGGGTGTTTCGTTCCCAGCTAGATAGCCGGACCGCTACTTCGCAGTTGGATGGTTGTCGGCGGGCGACTTGGGTTGTGTTGGTTGAGGCGATACGAGGGGCCTGGTGATGTCATCTAGAAATGGGGGAGTTCCTTCGACGCGCTCCAGAACCGGATAGCGTTCGCCGTCGTGGTAATTAATGTCGACAGTCGAAACAAAATTATCCAACTGAACGATCAGCCGGAGCGGCTCGGACTTGCCTTTCGCTTCGCGAATCGCGTCTCGCAGGACATCCGGCGAAAAGACTTGGCCGTTGACCGCGATGATCTTCGATCCCGGAACGATCTTCGCCTCGTCCGCCGGACTATTCCAGCGAACATCCTTAATGGTGTTGTCCGCGCCGACGTTTAGCCCAATGGAATACCAAGCATTGACTACCGTAACGTTAGGGCCAGCGATAGCATTGGCAGCTATCAGCGCCTCAGAAGCATTTGGTTTGTCCGCGTACACTAATTTGTAGCCGCCGCGCTCGATGCCGGCAAGATCGGCATGAGGATTGATTTTATCTACGCGGTCGTGGAGGAAGGTCGCCCAGTCGTACGGAACCACTTCATTCAAGTCGCGAACGAGTTCGTCAAAAGTATAAGTAACGATAAGGGGTCCGGTGTTTCCGCCTTTGCCCAGAAAAATCCTCTGGAAGTCATCGAGCGACTTCCGATCGCCGGTCATTTTGCGAATCAAAGTGTCGGCATCGAGCCAGAGGAGTTCGCCCTCATCGTAATAATCCTGCCCACGCTTCCAGTTGGCCCACGCCGGATTGCCATCGCGGAGAATGCTGGCTGCAACCGCCGTATCTTCGGTCGAGCGCCATTCACGGCCAGGGGTGTAGTCAAGATTCGCAGCGGACAATGCCAAAACGTCGCGGTACTGCGCCTGAGACCTGAGTCCGGAGCGCGCGGCGAGCACGTTGCCCAGGTATTGCGTCATGCCTTCATAAACCCAGAGCAGCGCGCCTTGCTGTGCCGTGGCGAAATCAGTTTGATACAACCCTATCGGCCGCCGATACTTGCCGTTCCATGAGTGGGTAAATTCGTGCGCAAGCAGGTCGGCGTCGCCTAACTGGTGGTCTTCGTCCGAGAAGCCTTTCTCGGCAATGCCGTTTTCCGAGGACTGGCCGTGCTCGAGGCCTAGACCGCCTGCCGTGTCGGATAAACTTAGCAGGAAATGGTATTGGTTATAATGGTGCGAACGATACAACGCATCCGTTTCGCGCACGAGATTTGCAATTTCCACCAGCGCTTCTGGACGAAGGTTGGAATCCTCGGCGATGTCGGACGCCACATCAATATAATGCTTAGGAGAAATTTCAGGAGCCAAAGCAAATTCGTGAAAGTATTGTCCCGTGAGGATTGGAGAATCTTCCAATTGCTCAACATTGGTCACGGCAAAGTGCGTGGTGCTGCCCGAAGCGGGGATAGGATATGCGCCGCCGCTGGTGGGAGTAAGCGCTGTGCCGATGCCCCAGCCCGCCGGGACGATCACGGAAGGCTGTATTGGAATGTCGCGCACCGGCGTGTTGGCCGGATAAAGCATGATCTTGTCCCATTCGAGGTACGCCAACTTCGGCGAAACATTCGTGAGAACGATGGCATCGAGATGCGCATGGAGCGAAGTCACCCCCGCTGGAATTGTCAGGTGAAACTCGTAGAGATCCACATCGTCGCGACGCCACGAGAGCGTTTGGCCGTTGGCGGTAAACACTACGCCCGTAATGCCGTCCACGGGACCGGTAGGCCGATGGTCGCCGGGAATCCACTTGGGAGTAATAAGGGTGAGCGGACCGGCGGTCACCGGCAGATCTATCTCGGCGTGAAAAAGCTTGCGCGGGGCGTCTGATAGGTCCGCGGTTATCTGAATTGGTTTTTGACTCTGTCCCCTGGTGGACACGGTGAATAAGACGATGAGAATTGCAACAGCTGAAAATGCTGGGAGATTTCTTCGCATCGTGGCTGGCTCCGAGATTTTAGTGAGCATCAGAAAATTTCCAGGATTTCTTCGTAGCGCTTGAACGGGGGGATCAGGTAGGCGCCGGCGATGCCTTCGGCTCTTGCGGTGCGGGCCCAGTCGAGCATTCTGCGGGCGAGGACGAAGCCGCGATCGCGGGCGGCGTCTCCGGCTTTTTCCATTTCGCGCAGAGTGGGCTCGGGGATCACGATTCCGGGGACTTCGTTATTCAGGCGCAAAGCTTGCTTGTAACTTGTGAGCGGCCAAAGTCCGACGATTACGGGGACGGGCGATTTGCCTCCGAGGCGTTTTAGAAAAGCGCTCCAGTGCTGAGGGTCGAAGATTGGTTGAGTCATGGCGAAGTGCGCGCCAGCTTCGATTTTTTCCTGGAAACGCCGCAGCTCTTCGTCGATGTCTTCCGCGACAGGATTTACGGCGACGCCGATGGTGTAATTTGTGGCGCCGCCCAAACTTTTCCCGGCCCAGTCGGTTCCTTGGTTCAGCCGCGCGAGAACTTTCACCAGGCCGATGGAGTCCACTTCATAGACGCCGCTGGTTTCGGGGTGATCGCCGAGAGAGGGCGGGTCTCCGGTGATGGCGAGGACGTTGCGCACACCTCCGACGGCCCATGCGCCGAGCAACATTGCTTGCAGACCAATAATGTTGGAGTCCCGGGTGGTGAGATGCGGGATGGTCTCGAAGCCGTGGGCTTCCAGCGCGCCGGCGAGCACCATGGCGTCCATGCCCACTCGTGCTAGCGTTCCGCTGTTGATGTCGATCGAATCCACCTGGCCGGAAGCCATTACTCGGCCAGTCTGTTCCACGATGCGCTCGACGGTGACGCCCTTGGGCGGATCGATTTCGACGGAGAGGACAAACTTTTCAGCCTGGATTTTTTTCCAGAGCTTGCTATCCGGCTCGCGGGTTGCGACGCGGCGAAATCTTTCGGCAGGCTCGAAGACTTCGATGGAACGGGCTTTCACCGGTTTCACGCCGCTCGCTTTGTCGAGATGAATTTTCTTCACTGCCTGGGCGATGGCGTGAATGTGTTCGGGAGTGGTTCCGCAGCAGCCGCCGATCAGTCGCGCGCCGAGTTCAGCAGCTTCCTGGGCAAAGAGCGCGAAATATTCGGGCGAGGAGCGCGGATAAACGATACGGTCGCCGACGCGCTTGGGAAAGCCTGCGTTGGGCATGACGCACAACGGCAAGGCGGCGCAGGAAGCGAGTTCGCGCAACACGGGAAGCAAAAGCTGCGGGCCGATGGTGCAGTTCGCGCCAATGGCCTGAATGTTTTTTTCTTTTAGTTTTGCCCAGGAGTCTTGCGGGCGATTGCCGCCGAAGGTGGTGCCTTCGTCGGAGTAGGTCATCTGCGCAACGATGGGCAGGAGCGAGAAGGAGCGAATGGCGTCAATGGCGGCGAGCAATTCTTCCACGTCGCTGAAAGTTTCCAGCATGAAGAGGTCCACGCCACGTTCTTCCAGGGCGCCGGCTTGCTCTTTGAAGATGGCGAAGATTTCTTCGTTGGGGAGTTCCTGAACGTGCTGGACGATTCCGAGCGGGCCGATGGAGCCGGCAATCAAAACTTCGTGCTTGGCGGCTTCGCGGGCTTCGCGAGCGATTTTTACTCCGCGATGATTCAGTTCCGCGACGCGCTCGGCCATACCGAAAAGGCCGAGCTTGTGGCGATTGGCGCCGAAAGTATTGGTCTCGATAATTTGAGCGCCGGCTTCGAGGTAGCGCTGATGGACGTTGAAGACAGCGTCGGGCACGAGGGTGTTCAGCTCGTCCACGCAGCGCTGCGGGCCGATGGATTCGTAAAGCAGCGAGCCCATGGCGCCGTCAACGACTAGAATGGAGTCGTGGAGGCGGTCGTTGAAGGCTTCGATTTTCATGGGCGCTTGGCTGCCTTAGTTTTTGTCATGGTCGTAAACCGTCGAGTATATCATCGCGGGACCAGCGCTTCAGACCCTACGTCATGGCAAGTGGTTGTGGCCCCGGGTAGAATTTTTCCTCTCCTTTGTTTTCAGACATTTACGTCGCTTTCTATATTTTGTGCAGAACCGGGTAGAAGTTGCTGTTTAGCTACAGATTCGATCTGCCCGGAGGTGGGATAAATGATGTTGGAACGGTCTTTTCCGACGTCCAGTGTGAGGGCGGCAGCCGGATTTTCTTGGTCACGACCATCGCGAGCCATGGGGATGACTTTGACAATGTGAGTGGTGGGAGTATCAATCCACTCGCCGAGATCATTCATGCGTGTGTGGGCGCGAATGGCCTTGATGATGGCCTCGGCGCTAGGGCTAACCCGCTGAGATTCCTCGATAATCAGTTCGAGAGCAGAGCGAAGGTTGAGGTTTCGTTGTTTGAAGAGGTTCAAGGCACGCGCATGCCGGTAGATAGAGGTAGCTCCGCAACTTGCGTCGAATTCATGAGCAATCAGCCGAACAGTACGCCATTGAAGGAAAGCTTCTTCAATCGCTTCGCGCTCGGGGTGATGGCAGATGGTGCAAAGCCTGCGGTGACGCATGATGTCGATTTCCGCTTGGGTTTTCGGCTGAGATTGTTTTCGCGGAACTGACGGGCGGCGGCTTTTGCGTGCGGCAAGGAGATTGCGCTTCTGTTTTGCGGGCTTTGCTTTGGCGCGCCGGCCGCCAGTGAAGGATTGCGGGCGTGCTGCGGGACGGACTGGATCTCCGTGTTTTTCGAGGAATGCTCTTAAGGAAGGGTGACCCTCGAGGGGATCGGGATGCTCGTCAGCAGGTTCGACTTCTGCTGTTGGCTCTGTGCGAGAGGAAGAAACTTCCTCGGTGGCAGCACGTTCGTGCCCTGAACTAGGTCCGACGTAAACAAGTTTGACTGTTGTAACGGGACCAGTGTCCGTAGCTTCGTCCGGTTCGTTTGTATTTTCGGTCGGGGAGGCGGACGGCATTGGCGGGGTCGGTTCAGTAGTGGGCGAGTTAGGGGCTGCGGGCATGTAGCGGTGGCTTTGATCGCGGGTGGCCATGAGTGCTTCGACGTCAACGGTCATGGGACCGGTCTGTAGGCCGGCCCATGGAGGCGCGGGGCGTCCGGTTCGAAATCTTTTCATGTTTTTCTCCAGTTTTTCTTAAGTCGTGGGCTGCAGGGAGGGCGCGCGGTGTTGCGTGGTTGGCTTTCAGTGAAGCGCTCTAAATTTTTAGAAACTAATCCCGAAAAAAAAGTAGCACGGATTTTGGGAAATACAAGGACCTGTGTGCTGTGGACGGGCTAGTACTGCGGTGCGACGATTCCCATTTTGGGAATGTCATTTGAATCGAAGTGGAGGTCAAAACCCAAAACCGCTCGCGGGCCGCGATTGCATTGATTCGACGGCAAATCCGCACCCTTCACAAAACGAAGGATGCGGCACCCGGCGTTGATTCAACGTTAAAATCCGCATCCTTCAAACGAAGCATGCAGCACCCACTTGTTTTGTGCGTGGCTTAACCGAGATATGGTGTCGAGTGACGTGCGTGGCCGAATCGAGACAGAAAAAGCAAGAGCAAGACGCTGCTACTTGATACTCGGCGCTCATTGCACAAGCCAGCGTAACAGCAAGATGCCGGGCTGGAGGCCCCGGCGCTACATTTAAACCTACGGCGTAGCTGAACTCGTGATAGTGGATGCGCTAAAGGCAGACGGGATGGACCTAATGCCTTCGACGCACAATTCCGTCGAGCATGGGCGCGTTGAAATCACGGCATTAGCAGGGAGTTAGAAAATCCAGAAGCGTTTTTTCTTGCGGACGGGGGTAGCGCCGGGACTTAAGCCGGCGTCTTCGGCGAGTTGCGGCACAAACGGGAGTGGGCGGCCCTCGAAGGCTGCCAGCGGATTATCCACAAGCAGCGCGCGCGCCACTTCTTCGCCGTGGGCTTTCTTTAGATAGGCGAAAGCGGCGCTTAGAATTGGGGGGCGCGATGTAACGTTGTGCGCGTCACTCGCCAGAAAGTGGACCGCACCGGCGTCGAGCCATCCCTCCGCCGACTCCTTCGCCGACCTGCCAAATTTCCCCAGTAACGACTGCGCGGTTACCTGCACGTAGCACCCCTGCCGTATCCAGCGGAATAAACGATCGGCTTTCACGCGAATCAGCGGGTTTCTTTCGGGATGGGTGATGATCGGCTGGAGTCCGGCGAGCTGGAGATCGTGCAGCGCCTGGTCCATGGAAGGCGGGATGGAGAAGTCCGCGAACTCAACCAGCAGGTAGTTTTTCTGGTTCACGGTGTAGCGCTCGGGGTAGAGGCGTATGTCCCGCAAATTTTCGAAGCTGAGGTGGAAGTCGCAGCCGGTGGCGAAGGTGAGGCGGCCTTCGAAGCGGGATTGCATTTCATCGCGGCGTTCCTTTACCAATTCGGGAATGAAGTCGTGATTGGGATGCGCGTGCGGTGTGCCGACGATGTGAGTAATCCCGTCTTTGATTGCCATTTCAGCCATGGCTACGGACATATCGAGCGATTCGGCGCCGTCATCAAGGCCAAAAAGGATGTGGGTATGGATATCAACCATTGAAAACGAGAATAACGCAGGGGAGAACGGATAACAACGAAGTAGGAAGAAAGCGGCGCGAATAACTTAACGACGGAAAACGACATTGGCCAAGCGCTTGCAAACAGAGGCTTAGAACGCACGAAACCATCAATGTGTTGAAGGGCGACATGAGTGTGGTGGGCCCGCGGCCGGAGCGGCCGCATTTCGTTCAGAAATTTCTGAACGATATTACGCGATACAACAATCGCCACTGGCTGAAGGCGGGAATTACCGGATGGGCGCAAGTGAATGGATGGCGAGGCGACACGTCCATACAGAAACGCCTGGAATACGATTTGTATTACCTGCAGAATTGGAGTTTTTTCTTCGACCTTCGCATCATTGTGTTAACGATTCTTTCCGCAATGGTTGGCCGCAACGCGTATTAGCCGCCTTCTTAACAGCTGATCCTCGAGCGAACCAAACTTGTTCATTAAGAATGCCGGTAGCGGCGAAGCTACGCCTGCTGCGATGAGACTTGAGCGGATTGCAGTCTTTGCACGCTATGCTGGGGGCAATCTTTGTGCTCCTTCAGATTCTTGCTATAGTGTTTTGCACCCAAATTGCGGTTCTTTGACGCTGCAGCCGCGTCGCAATCGCTTCCCAAGAGAGGAAAGAGAATGGCCGTAGAGCGTAAGCCGGAGTTTTTTGCGGGGAAGGATCTGAAAATCGGGATTATTGGGTGCGGGTATGTAGGCCTTCCGTTGGCGCTACGGTTTGCCGACATGGGCCATAAAGTGACGGGATTCGATACCGACCAGGAAAAAATAACGAAGCTTAACGCCGGGCAGTCGTATATCCAACACATACCCGCGGATAAGATCAATCACCACGTGCAGGGAAAGCGCTTTGATGCGACCACGGATTTCGCACGCCTGCGCGAGATGGATGCGGTGCTGATTTGTGTTCCCACGCCGCTGGATGAACGGCGTGAACCGGACTTGAGTTACGTGGAAAAAACCGCCCAGTCCATCGCGCCAAATTTGCAACGCGACCAGCTGATCGTGCTGGAAAGCACCACTTACCCGGGGACCACCGAAGAGCTGGTGCTGCCGATTCTAGAAAAGGGGGGGATGCACTGCCCGATTGCGCGAGGCGAAGGGACGCAGAACGTTGCCACTGATTTTTATTTGGCGTTTTCTCCGGAGCGCGAAGATCCGGGAAACAAGCAGTATGGGCTGGCGCAAATCCCCAAAATCGTGGGCGGCATCAACCCCCCCAGCGGCCGCGCGGCTGCGGGCCTTTACGCGCAAATCGTATCGAAAGTGGTTCCGGTTAGCTCCACGCGCGCCGCCGAAATGGTGAAGTTGCTGGAAAATATTTTTCGCTGCGTGAATATCGCGTTGGTGAACGAGCTAAAACAGCTTTCTTTGCGTATGGACCTGGATATATGGGAAGTGATCGACAGCGCGGCAACCAAGCCATTTGGTTTTATGCCTTTTTATCCCGGACCGGGATTGGGAGGCCATTGCATACCGGTTGATCCGTACTATCTTTCCTGGAAAGCGCGGGAGTACGATTTCGCCACGCGGTTTATCGAGCTGGCGGGCGAGATCAATACGGCGATGCCGTATCACGTGGTGGACGCGCTGGTAAGAGCGCTGAACGAACGCGAGAAAAGCCTAAAAGGATCGAAAGTTTTGTTGCTCGGCGTGGCTTATAAGAAGGATGTGGACGACCTGCGCGAATCTCCTTCGTTGAAGCTGCTGGAATTGCTGACGGCCAGCGGAGCCAAACTGGATTACAACGATCCGTATTTCCCGGCGTTGCATAAAATGCGCCACTACGATTTTTCGCACATGCGGTCTGTAGATTTAACACCGGAGCAAATAGCGAAGTATGACTGCGTGCTGATTGCGACGGATCATTCGAGTTACAAGGTTGACGAAATCGTGAAAAACGCGAAGCTGGTGGTGGATACGCGAAATGCCACCCGGCACGTGAAAGAACATCGCGAAAAAATCGTTAACTGCTGATCGCAACTATGTTGTTTTCTGCTATTTAACTAAGGGCGATTTCTGTTCCTTCGACCTTCGTCCGCGCGTGGTCCAAGTGTTTACTGAATTTACGCACCTGTCCCATAGTCCCATTGCTCGCAACGCCGACGCAGGCTAAGGTGGGCACTATGGGTTCTACGCTAACTTCTGCAAAAGACCGCCAAGCTTGGGCCACCGATCCTGGCCGGCGTCGCAGTATGCGCGTGCTGTTGAGCGTTCCGATATTGGTGCGTGGAAAAGACGCGAAGAATCAGGACTTCAGCGAAGAGACGCGAACGCTGGTAGTGAATGCGCATGGCGCGCTGATTTCGCTGTCGGCGCAAGTGGTGGTGAATCAGAAAGTGTTTGTTTCAAATAACGCCACGCATCAAACGCAGGAATGCCGGGTGGTGTATTTCGGCAACATGCAGGCGGGTAAAGCGCAGATGGGAGTGGAGTTCCTGGACCCTTCGCCATCGTTCTGGCAGATCGATTTTCCACCGGAAGATTGGGTCGTCCCAGAAAACTAATCGTTTGCAGTAAACTCGACATTTTCCTCTAACGCGGTACGGAACTAAGTTCGATGCGCACGCTTCCGAAAGGAATTTCAGCTTCGAGCAATAGGGGCGTGCGAGCTGCGTCGTTTGCGAAACATATGGAGAGGGTTTCCCCTTTTACTTCTACCCCGTGTTGGTACTCGCGAATGAGAATGCGCGTTGCTGAAAAGTTTCCGGCGTTCACGGCAACGAGTTCTTTCGCGGCTTCGAGGTGTGCGCGCATTTCGACGAGGTCATCGCCGTCAAACACCGGCGCGCGGAATTCCGGCGTACGTTGCCAATCGACCTGACGCAGCACATACAAGGCTCCGAGCGGATCGAGCGTGCCGGGCGATACCACGACGGCGGGAGAAGGGGTTTTCTGCGGGCGGCCTGCTACGGAGAAACGTAAGATTTGGCTGTCCTTCCTTCCCATTTCATCGAGATACATTTCATATTGTCTGCTCTCGAACGTCGCGGTGTCGCTGTAGGAATCGATTTGATCGTCGATGGTGAGAAAAGACCTGAGCGGGCTCAGGGTATGGGCCGAGGCGCGGAAGTGCCAGGTTCGGGAACCGAGAATTTCGCGATGCTCGGTGACGCACAACTGTATCTTTGCTGCGCTCGCGAAGGCGGACCAAGAAACGTCGTAGTTCAACGTTTCGCCGATGCGGAAAGGCATTCGTATTTCGGCGGCGGAGTTGTTGAGTACAATTTTACTGGCGGCTTCTACGGACTGAGGAAGCCGGGAGCCGAGGGCGTATATTTGCAACGATAGGGCGGCCGCTACAATCGCTATGGTCGCCAGAAGGAACGAATCTCGCGCTAAACGTTTGCGCATTGTGCTCATGACCTTGAGACGCACTTATCCAGTTGTGAAGTTGCCGAGTAACAAAAATAAGACGAATAATTATGCCCGTGCGCTAAGTGCCGGGCTATAGTAAAGCGTCGCAGGAATATCATTTTATAGCTGATTGTCATTAGGTAAGGAGACTTCCTGAATGCGTTATCTGGTTACGGGCGGTGCGGGGTTTATAGGTTCTAATATCGTGGACGAACTGGTTCGCCGCGGCCACAAAGTCGTGGTGCTGGACGATCTTTCCGCCGGGAAAGAATCCAATCTGGCGGATGTGCGCGGCAAGATCGATCTTCGCGTGGGCAGCATCGCGGACTTGGCAGCGGTGCAGTCAGCGTGCAACGGCGCCGATTACGTGATTCATTTGGCTGCGCGAACCTCTGTTCCGCGGTCGGTGCAGAATCCGATTGAGACGAACTTCGTGAATATCGATGGGACGCTCAACGTGCTGGTAGCCGCCCGAGACGCCAAGGTGCGCCGGATTGTTTTTGCCGCGTCGTCATCCGCATATGGAGAGACGCCCACGCTTCCCAAGACTGAAGCGATGCCGGCAGATCCTATTTCTCCCTACGGAATTACGAAATATGTCGGCGAGCTTTACGCGAAGGTGTTTGGCCGCGTTTACGGGCTTGAAAACGCGTGCGTGCGCTATTTTAACGTGTTCGGGCCGAGGCAGGATCCCAGCTCGCAATATTCCGGAGTTCTCTCGCGCTTTATGCTGGCCGTGATCGAGGGGCAGCAGCCGGTCGTGTTCGGCGATGGAGAGCAGTCCCGCGATTTTACGTTTATCGAAAATATCGTGGATGAAACACTGCGTGCGTGCGAAGCGCAAGGCGCGTCCGGAATGGTTTTCAACGGCGGCACGGGGGCGCGCATCACACTGAACCAAGTACTAAAATTGCTTGAGAAGATCAGCGGAAAGAAAATTCAGGCGAAATATGATCCGCCGAGGACGGGGGATATACGCGATTCGCAAGCGGACATCTCGCTGGCACAGAAAGTATTGGGTTACAAACCATTAGTACATTTCGAGGAAGGTTTGCGGCGCACTTGGGAATGGTACAAAAGCGCTTACGGAAAAAAATAGGACGGATGATACGGCCTTACTCAGCCGGTATGTCCATCGAGGTGCGCCGGAAGTTCGGTAAGGCTATCGAGCATTAGATCCGGCGGAAATTGTTTCAAGCTCTCCGTTCCGAGGCCGTAGGTAACACCGCAAGCCCAGATACCGGAGTTTCGCGCAGTTTGAATATCAATTTCGGAATCCCCGATAATCATAGCTTCCTGCGGCTGCGAGGCGAGTTCACGCAGTAGGGTTTCAACGCCGATTGGATGCGGCTTCTTTTTTTCGACGCTGTTCCCGCCGTAAACAAAATCGAAATATCGCGAAAGGCCTAAGCCATCGAGTATCGCGCGGCTGAAATTGACGGGCTTGTTGGTCAGAACCGCCATGGGATAATTCTCCAAGAGCGCGAGGCCTTCGCGAACGCCCGGGTACGCCACGGTGTTGTCGAGCATATGGCTGCGGTAATAGCTCAGGAAATAGGCCAGCCCGCTCTCTACTTCCGCATGTGTGACGTCCTTTAATCCCAAGGCGCGCTCAACGAGCACGGACGCGCCGCTTCCGACCATTCCAAAAATCTTTTCGTGCGGCAATGGGGCGCGGCCCATATTCTCCAGTGTGGCGTTGATCGAGAGAGCCAGGTCGAGTTTCGAATCGATCAAAGTGCCGTCGAGATCGAAGATCAGGGCGCGCACAGCGGCGAACCGGTTATCCCCGTGCGGCATTCCGTTCAGCTCCCTTGAAAGTCCTATTCTGCGAGAGGTTCAGATTTTATGTTGGGTTGGGAGAATTGTCACTTTAGGCCCGCACTGTAGCTGATCGAGCGCATCTAGGAAGGCTACAACTCGACGGCGGCGGCTGCTACAATGTTTCGTTTCCGCGGCGCTCGCTCCGCTACGAGAGTACACATGGCCGAAATTCATCCCTTTCGCGCGCTACGTTACGATACAAACAAGATGAAGCTGGATGAAGTGCTTACCCAGCCGTACGATAAAATCACTCCAGCGATGCAGGAGCGCTATTACGCCGCGAGCCCGTACAATTTGATTGCAATAGAGAAAGGCCAGACCTTTCCTGGGGATTCCGCCGAAAACAACGTTTACGCGCGCGCTGAAAAGAAATTGAATGAATGGATCACGCAAGAGATTTTGGTACAAGACCAGACTCCCGCTATTTATGTGTACTCGCAGGAGTATATGATCCCCGGCACGAACACCCGCAAAGTGCGAATTGGGTTCATAGCGCTAGGCCGGCTGGAGGACTACAGCGCAAAGATTGTTTTTCCGCACGAGCGCACGTTGACGGCTCCCAAGGCCGATCGCATGGAATTGCTGCGGCACCTGCACGTCCAAACAGGGCAACTTTTCATGCTTTACGACGATCGCGCCAGAACGATCGATACGTATCTGGAAGAAATTGCGCGCACACCCACGCAACTCGAATTACACGATGAATTTGGTGTGATGCACCGGTTGTGGCCTGTCGAGGATGTGGCGTTTAGTCGGCGAATCCAGACCGCGATGGTGGATAAAAAGATCATCATTGCAGACGGCCATCACCGCTATGAAACAGCCCTGAATTTTCGCAACGAATGCCGCGCGAAACTGGGGAAAAGCGATCCGCAGGCTGCTTGTGAATTCGCGATGATGACGTTCATAAATTCGCACTCCCGCGGATTGACCATCCTTCCGACGCACCGTTTGATTCGCAATGTGGCTAATTTTGATTTCGAGCGGTTTCGCAAGGCATTAGCGCCATTCTTTGATTGGTATTCTTATCCCTTCCTAAATCCAGAAGAGCGCGAGACAAGTTACGCAGATTTTCGGAAAGATTTGGGAAGGCAGAACCATGGACGCAGAGCGATCGGGATTTACCCTGGCAAGATTGAAGGACAGGCTGGAGCGTTCTTTTTATTCTTGCTGCGCCGCGATGCAAATCTGGAGATGCTATTGCCGGATTTGACTGAAGCGCAGCGTGGGCTGGATGTAGTGCTGCTGCATCGATTGATATTGGAAAAAGGTTTGGGCATTACTGCTGAAGCAGTTACCGCGGAGAAGAACGTCGTTTACGAGCGCGAGGTAGATCGTGCAATTGCGGCGGTAGACCGAGGCGAAGCGCAGTTAGCGTGTTTGTTGAATCCAGTGCGCGTGCAACAGGTTGTGGAAATTGCTTTAGGCGGGGATGTTCTGCCGCAAAAATCCACGGATTTTTACCCCAAGCTTCTGAGCGGCCTCGCGATTTATCAGGTTGAGGGCCAGATCGAACGGTAATTACATTCGATGCGGCGGTGTGAACTCTGGAGCGCAAGCCAAAACAAAACCGCGGCCCAAGCACTTGAGCTGAGCCGCGGTCTAAAAATTTAGAAGCGGATTTACTGGGCGAAGCTCTGGACGGCAAGCGCCTCGCTGTCGTAGGTGTCGAACACAGTCATAAGCTTGGTGACTTGCAACACTTCCTTGAACTTCGAGCCAAGGTTGGCCAATTTTAGAGTGGCGCCTTGCGAGCGGGCGCTGTGAAACGTCGCTACAAGAGTGCCGAGGCCGGCGCTATCGATGTAGCCGACGTTCGCGAGATTCAACACGATCTTCTTCTTTCCCGCGGCCAGCAAGCTCTTCACCTTCTCGCGAAACGCGTTGCTTTCTTCGCCCAACACAATGCGTCCTTCAATCTCCAGCACGGTAACGCCGTTCACTTCTTGATCCGTCATCCTCAATGCCACGTTCACGCCTCCTGGAAGTCTTAAATTCTTTTTAGAGCAATAAGTCCGTTTTCAGTAAAAATCAGAGCAGGACATATAATAACCGCAAGTTGGGCAAATCAGCTTGCAACTTCGCTGCGCCAATCGTGCCGAACAGCTGGGACAAAACGCCGATGCGATTTCCGGCTGTTCTTCTAACGGGCCGGCTTCAAGCTGCGATTCAGCTTGCTTCGCGGGCAAATTAACCGCAGTCGGCTGTGCCATAATCCGGGTGTCCTTTGGACGAATGTTTATAGCATATCCAGCGAAAAGGGAAAAGGAAACCTCGCCGCAGGCGGTACGCGATGCCCCGTCGGAACAAACATCAATATTGACACCGAAAGAAGCTGGTTTGTTCCCTTATATCCGATAAAACATAGGCTTTCGGCTATATCAACTTGAACTCCGAGCGGCGCGGCGGTGTACAATCTTAGGCGCAACCAAGCATTTGTTTAGCGCGTCTTATGTACAGCGGGCGAAGCGACTATAAAATCTAGCCTTCAATTCGCGCCTGTTATTGCGGTACTCGCCTTGGCCCTGGGAGCTTTCGCCTCAACTGCGCAAGCCCAGCGCGGCGCACGTTCGATGAGCGTCTCTGCGGCAACAGTGGCTCGACCGGCTTATTCGCAAGCAAACGCCTCACACACGGCAAGTATCGTATCGACTGGAAGCCGACAATCGTCGCGGCTTTCGGCCAGCCGCAGCTCCCCGGCTCTTATAAGCGGTTCGCAATTCAAGCGCACGAGTCCGGGCCGGCCGGGAAATCCAGTAAATAGGGTCCCAACGACCGGCTACTATTGGATTTTCGATGGCGGCACGTATTGGGTTCCAGCCGAGGGCGATCAATCTGCCGACCAAGCCGCGTTTGAACAGGCAAACACGGATCCAATGAGCGGAGGGCAATCCGCCGATTCCGGCGAAAATGGATCGCAAGGACCTAACGCATCGATGCAACAAGCTCCTACGGACGGCTCACAATCCGCCAGAGATGATTCCGCCGCATCGCAGACCGAATCGCGAGAGGATGCCGCAGCTTCTGTGCCTGACGAAGGGCAATTCACTTTGGTGCTCAATGACGGAAGATGGATTGAAGCCGTAGCGTTCACACGCTCAAACGACACGATTGTTTACATCAGTCCGGCCGGTAGCCGCTACGCCATCGCCGCGAACGAACTCGATTCCGATTCGACGTTGCGGGTCAATCAGGAACGCGGCACACCTCTGCAATCGCCTCTTTAGAGCGCATCCCAGTTTTATTAGAACCGCCAAGAAAATTATATTTCTGAACGGCCGGCAGGCGCAGGCATGTAAGGGCCCGCTTCAGCGGGTAGGCCGGCGCGTTCGAACTGGATGGTGGTGTGCGTGATTTTGAAATCGTGCGCCAGGACTTCGCGCACTCGATCGAGGATCTTTTCGCTATCTTCCATGTGCATGTCGGGTATGCGGACGTGGCACGACAACGCAGTCAGATCCGTGCCTAGCGTCCAAATGTGAATGTCATGGACTTCCTGGACGCCTTCGACGCGCAGCACGGCAGTGGCGACAGTGTCGAGACGCATCTCTCGCGGCAATCCTTCCAAAAGAATGTGACTGCTTTCGCGGAGAATTCCGGTTCCGGACCAAAGAACCATCGCGCCTATGCCAATGCCGATGACAGGGTCGATCCAAACTGCGCCGGTCCAGCGAATGCACAGCGCGCCGGCGACGATGGCCACATTGGAAAGAGCGTCGCCGAGGTTGTGGATCCATACGCCGCGAATGTTGAGGTCGCGCCGGCCGCTGTGCACAGCCAGCGTGATGCCGCCGTTGATGACCAACGCAAATAAAGACACCCACAGCATGATGCCGGTTTGAACCTCAACGGGATGCCGCAATCGAGCGACAGATTCATAAATCAAGAACAGCGAGAGGATGGCGAGCAGCATGGCATTTACAAACGCGGCCAAAATGCCGCCGCGGTGATAACCGTAGGTCTTTTCAGCCGTGGGAGGACGTTTGGCCCAGCGCATAGCAAGCCAGGAGATGACCAGCGTCGGAACGTCGGTAAGGTTATGAACGGCGTCGCTGATCAGCGCGATCGAATGGCCCGCATACCCGGCTATCAGTTCAGCCGCGACCAGCACAAATGTTGCAACTACTGCGGCGCCCAAAATTCCGGTCATGCCTTCCATAGGCAGGTGAACATGCGAATGCCCACCCAGACCGTGACTGTGGCCATGTTCGTGGGTCGTGTGATCGTGGCTGTGGGAATGGACGTGCACCTCTGAATTCTACTAGCCGGGCGTCTTTGCGCACAGCCCCTCGCTCGCATTTGTGACCCAACAGCACCGATTGGCGGCAGACTCTCGGGGAATGAACGTCTGCGCTGAAACTGGATTGACTTCACTCGCCGCCACCGCCTACCATTGCAACAGTTTCCAAGCTTATGAAATCGTAATAGAGCGGAAGCGGGGCGCTACGAATTTGCGCCGGCGATGACCCACCACGTTGCCAAGCTGGTCTTCTGGGGAGTGCGCGGCTCAACGCCGACGCTGGAGCGCGATACGTGGCGCTATGGCGGTAACACGCCTTGCCTGGAATTGACCGCACCGGACGGCACCCACTTTATTCTGGATTGCGGCACGGGTATGCGCATGCTGGGGAATCGCTGGACGCGCTCACACGGCGGCAACGGCATCGAAGCGCACATTCTGGTTACGCATTACCACTGGGACCACATCCAAGGCATCCCGTTCTTCAATCCTTTTTTTCAGAGTCAGAATCGTTTTCACTTTTACAGTTTCCAATCGAAATATCTTGGTCCGGACAGCCTACGTCAGGTGCTGGAAGCGCAACTGGCCAGCCCTTATTTTCCGGTGGATGTGAACATGATGACGGCGGGGCGCGAATTTCACGAGATTAATGGCGGTGATAAATGGTCGGTTAACGGAACGCAGATTAGTTGCGCCTGGCTGAACCATCCGCAGGGATGCCTGGGTTATCGCATCGATACTGCCGGCGGGTCTGTGGTTTACGCCACGGACAATGAGCCCGGCGTTCCGCAAAATGATCAGAACCTGCGGCAACTCGCGCAGGGAGCGGACGTTTTGGTATACGACTCGCAATATTCTCCCGAGCAGCTCGCATCGGAACGCAAGGGCTGGGGCCATTCGAGTTGGCTGGAAGGAGTGAAGATTGCGCGCGATGCCAAAGTGCGGAACCTGATTCTCTTTCACCACGATCCGGATTCTATCGACAAGGTCGTGGATGGTTTTCTTTCAGCGGCGCGGCAGGAATTTCCCGCTACCTGGGCCGCTACGGAAGGAATGTCCATCACCATGAGCGAGCGCGGCGTGAACGTGGAGATGCGCGAGACACGCGTGGGACAGCGAAGGCGTCTGCGTTTTACCGCGGTCGTGAGCGGGCAATCGGAAGACGGCAAGAACTTCGAAGAGAAAGCCACCGTGCGGGATATAAGTTTGCAAGGGGCTTATCTGTGTTTGAATAACCGGCCGAAATTGCAGTCGGAAGTTCGGGTGGTGATAGAAGCGGCAGGAGACCCGGCGACATCAAGCATTCTTTCGCTGCGTGGAACAGTGGTTCATTTTGACGCTGGGCGAGAGAAGACGCAGAACGGCGTGGGAGTGGTTTTCATCGACGACACTGATCCCGCGAGACCACACGATTAATTTATTCGCAGCTCGTTCTATCTTGACCTACCCTAATTCCCGCACGATTCAGCTTCTCTAAATTATTGCTATGCATTGTTGATAGGTGTACATTTCACGGCCTAATCGGAGGATGCGATGAAGACGCGGATCCGCATTTCATTCTTTGCCTTACTGGCCGTTGCAGTCTTCATGCTGGCGTACCAAGTAGATGCGCAAAGACCGAGAAACCGCGCGAAAGTTCATTCGATGCAAGCAACCAGCGACGCATCGGGCGCGCATCCTGACAAATTTGATGCCGATGGAGTGGTGACTATCACTTGCCTTGCAGCGTTTTCTGAAACACCCAATACGCGGTCGGAGCCGGCGTGCCGTATCGCAGCGCCTGGATTCAATGGAATTATCAAAAAGGGTGATACCGCAAAAACGACCGGAGCCGGCGCTATAACTCTGACTTGCGCTGGGCCGGGCAACCTGCGTTGCAGCGCTCGTGTCGATATACCCGCCCCCAGCTAGACTTCGCGCATCGATCCACTGAATCGAAAATAAGCGCAAGGTATTCGGACGGAAAGCTATTCTTTACTTTTCAGTTTGGCAAGTTGCGCATCGAGATCTTTCAGAGCGCTGTTAAGCTGTTCGCGGTAGCGCGGATTTTCGCTGGACTGCAATACTTTTTCTACACGCGCACGAGAGAGCAGCAGTATTTCGATCTTGCGGCGGATTTCCAGCTGTTCGCGCGTTAATTGCAGTTTTTGGGTGCGGCTTTCTTTGGACTCAAACTCCTGAACCTGACCTTCGACGGCTTTGCTTTCCCACCCTCGTGCCATCTATCGATTTTATGCCGTGGCCGAGGCTGGCTTGCACACTATTTCAAATAAATTTCCTACACCGAGGACTGAATAGGCTGGCTCCGGGCGTTAGTCGTGGATGTTAAGGAATTTTTCTATAGCTACAGTTACAATCGGCGGGAACTCGGGTAAAGCCCGTATAGCTGGAAGGACAGTACTAAGGCACGGTAACAGATTGAACGGCCAGACGGATATCCCTCAAAAAACCGGCAATGAGACGGTGACTATGCAACCAGACGCATCGCGGCAACAAGAGCAAGAAACTTCAGGTCAGACCGCTGCCGGCGGCTCAATTCCGCTGCGAAAACTCGGCAAGCACGATGTGCAGGTTTCTGCGTTGGGATTGGGTGGGCACCATCTGGGAGACGCCGAAGACGAGCAGACTGCCATACGAATCGTTCACGAGGCCGTGGATAACGGGGTCACTTTCTTCGACAACTGCTGGGAATACCATCGCGGCAAAAGCGAAGACTGGATGGGCAAGGCGCTGAAGGGGCGCCGCGACAAAATCTTCCTGATGACGAAAGTTTGCACGCACGGGCGTGACGCTTCGCTGGCCATGCAGATGCTGGAACAATCGCTCAACAGACTGCAGACCGATCATCTGGATCTTTGGCAAATTCACGGTGTATCCTTCGACAACGATCCGGAACTTTTTATGCGCGCGGGAGGCGCTGCTGAAGCGCTGCAAAAAGCCAAGCAGCAAGGCAAAGTTCGCTTCGTCGGCTTCACCGGCCATAAAGATCCGACCATTCATTTGAAAATGCTACAAACCGATTTTCCATTCGATTCCGTGCAGATGCCGCTGAATGCTTTTGACGCGAATTTTCATAGTTTTGAAATTCAAGTTTTGCCGGAACTGATTCGCCGCGGCATTGCCCCGCTGGGAATGAAGCCGTTGAACGGGCATGGCGAAGCGATCCAACAAGGGGCAGTTAGCGCGGAAGAAGCTCTGCGCTACGCGATGAGCCTCCCTGTAACCACCACGATTACAGGAATGGAAAAATTGGATGTGCTGCACCAAAACTTGAGAGTTGCGCAGGGCTTTCAGCCGATGTCGGCCCAGGAAATGCAAGCGCTTCGCGACCGTACTCGAGCGGTTTCCGGGGACGGGCGATTCGAGTTATACAAAGTTTCCCTCAAATTCGACAATCCCGAGGCGCGCCTGGCGCACGACTATCCTCTGGATATGCAATCAGAAGAAGTGAAGGAAATGGTACAGGCGGCGAACACGGGACATCCGTTCCCTGTAATTCCGAAATAGTTTTAAAGCTTGGAGGATTTTGCGTGTCCGATGAGAAAGGCTTCACTCGCCGAACTTTTGTAAAGGGGGCAGCCGTGTTGACAGCTTCGGCTCTAGTAAACCCCGGCTTGGGATCAGCAGGGCAGCCACCACAAACGGGCGGCCCCAATCAGGTTCCGCAGCGGCAGCTCGGGAAGACCGGCGTGCAAGTGTCGGCGCTCGGAGTGGGCGGATACCATCTGGGTTCCACGAAAGATCAGCAAGAAGCGAATGAGCTTGTCGGGCGCGCGCTCGATGCCGGCATCAATTTTTTCGATAATTGTTGGGACTATCATGACGGGCTTAGCGAAGAACGCCTCGGTGCGGCATTGAAAGGCAAGCGCGATCAAGCGTTCGTGATGACAAAAGTCTGTACCCACGGTCGCGGAAAAGACGTGGCCATGCAACAACTCGAAGAGTCTCTGCGGCGGCTGCAAACCGATCATCTGGATTTGTGGCAGATTCATGAAGTGATTTATTACAACGATCCCGACTTGATTTTCGCGCCGGGCGGAGCGGCGGAAGCGTTGTCAGCCGCGAAACTACAAGGGAAAGTTCGCTTCGTCGGATTTACGGGTCACAAAGACCCGGCAATTCATCTGAGAATGTTAACGCAGGATTTTCCGTTCGACACTGTCCAAATGCCGCTGAACTGTTTGGATGCGACTTTCCGCAGCTTTGAAACCCAGGTGATGCCGGAAGCGAATCGTCGCGGTATTGCTGTGCTGGGCATGAAGAGTATGGGCGGTTCCGGAGAAATTATTTCGCATGGGGCGGCGACGCCGTCGGATGCGCTGCGTTACGCGATGAGCCTGCCGGTTGCCACTACGATCAGCGGCATGGATTCGCTCGGCGTGTTGGAACAGAATCTGGCTATCGCGAAAGGCTTTCAGCCCATGAAGCCTGAAGAGATGCAGGCGCTTCGGGAACGCGTAAGAGTTTTTGCCGCCGACGGCCGCTATGAGCTTTTCAAAACTACTAAGAAATATGATGGGGAAGTTGGCCGAGAGCAACATCATTATCCCAGCTCGCAAAAACTTCCTGCTTAATCACTGTGTCGGGCCGGAGCGAAGGCTCTGCCGTTTCCAAAAAATGCCGCCGCGCTAAAGGCCGCGGCGCTACATTTAAACCTTGCGGAGCTTTCCCCGTTAGGTTCTAGCTAGCTGGCCCTCAAATCAGGACAGTTGCAAATGGTTAAGCAGCTTCGAAGCAACTTCGGAGACGCGTTTGCGGGCGGAATCGGACATTGGTCGGTTTTTTGTGGCAGCATGTTCGCGAAGTACCAACCAAATTCCGGGCCGATGGATATTTCGATCGTGGCAAATTGCGCCCGTAAGTTGCGCGATTTCCAAACCACTTCCTGCAAGCTCCGCATCCAGAAATGTTCGCCCTTCGTCCAGCAAATCTTTGAACCCTTGTGACGCGAGCATGGGGTCCACGTCACGCGGAATCGGCGCTTCCACTTCGAGCAAATCATAATCCGGCACGGGCTCCGCGATGATGATTTCCACCGAAGCTGCGGGGGCGCCTGCGTCATATGAAATTTTTATCGGCATAGTGACCCCATTGTTGCAGAAGGCGCTTACTTCGGATACGGGTGGCCGGAAAGAATGGCGAAAGCGCGATAGATTTGTTCGGCCAAAACCACGCGCGCGAACTCGTGCGGCATGGTCAGAGTGGAAAGCGAGATTTTTTGTTTGGTCATATCTCGGACATCATCAGGAAAACCAGCCGCGTCGCCGCAGAGGAAAACGAGTTCGCGCGCACCGCGGTCCCGAAAATCGCCGAGCCAGCGCGCGAATTGGCTCGAGGTGAATTGTTTGCCGCCGGCATCCAGCAACACTACGGTCGCGCTCGAATCTATTTTCAGTTTTCGAAACGCGGAAGAACTGCTATCGCGCAGCGCCAGCACTTCGATTTCCGCATAGTGTTTTATGCGGCGAATGTAGTCGTCGAGAAGTGCCTGAGCTTCTCCGCGCCGCGTTTTACCGAGCATGACCAAACGAATTCTCATTCGATGTTACCGCTTAGGACCGCGCAATTTCAGGTGAGGCCGTACTTCTTGCGTTTTTCCAAAAGAGTTTTGCGGCTGATCCCCAGCATGTCCGCCGCTTGTCCAATTTTGTAGCGCGTCGCTTCCAAGGTCAGCTTGATGGCCTCGCGTTCCATGTCTTCGAGCGAGCGGAGCATCCCGGTAATTCCGCGCTCGTTTCCGGCCGCTCGCACGATCTCCGGAAAATCCTTGGGAGAAAGTGAAGGTTTTTCACCGAACACCAGCGCGTGTTCCACCGTGTTTTTCAGTTCCCGCACATTTCCCGGCCACGCGTACGACTGCAACACCACCAGCGAGTCGGCATCGAACGAAGCTTCCGCTCGGCCGTGCACCGGGGCAAGGCGTTCCAAAAAATGCCTGGCGAGCGGGACGATATCTGCTCGGCGTTCGCGGAGCGGAGGAATGTAAATCGCCAGAACGTTCAGACGAAAAAAAAGATCGTTGCGGAACCGGCCGCTTTCCACCGCCTTGGCCATATCCGTATTTGTCAGCGCCATCAACCGCGCTTCCATGCGCAGTGTTTCGGTGCCGCCAAGGCGCTCGAACGTGCGCTCTTCCAGAACGCGCAACAGCTTCGCTTGCATTCCCGGCGCCAGCGCAGCCACTTCGTCGAGAACGATCGTTCCTTCCTGCGCCAACTCGAGGCGTCCCGGCTTGCGCGCCACGGCTCCAGTGAACGCTCCGCGTTCATGGCCAAACAGTTCGGATTCCACAAGCTCGGCGGGTAAACTGGCGCAATCAATTTTCAGCAACGGAGCGTCGCGTCGCGGCCCGCGCTCGTGAATCCAACGCGCGAGCTGATCCTTTCCCGTGCCGCTTTCGCCGGTGATTAAAAGCGTGGTGGAAGTGTCTGAAAGCTTTTCCGCAACTTCAAGTACGTGTCGCGAAACGGGATCTTCCGCTATCCACGTGATATTCGGTGCGGTCATTGCTGCGTTGCGTCACCTTCAACAGTGCTTTGGGAAGATGAATGAGCGCTCGGCGCTGGAAAAGTGACGCGCTCAGCGGAACGCCACAATCTTTCCAGATCGTAATACTGGCGCGCGCGTTCGCTGAAGATGTGCACCACAAAATCGCCGTAATCCAGAAGAACCCATTCGGCGCTGGATTTCCCTTCGCGATGCGCCACGCGGCGCCCTTCGCGTTCGAGCCTCTCTTCGATGGCTTCGCCAATGGCTTGAATCTGCGGCTGACTTTGCCCGGAGCACAGCAGGAAATATTCCGCGAACGCGCCGGCGCCGGAAAGGTTGAGGACGGTGATGTCCACGGCCTGCTTGTCTTGAGCCGCTTCCACAGCCGCTCGAATTTCGGGACGAAGGGAGTTAGTTGTCACCGGTACAAGGCCTGTTCCAAAATGTATTGCTCTACGCGCGCCGGCACAAGCCCATGAATGGTCTGCCCCTTTTCGAGGCGATGCCGAATTTCAGTGGACGAAATGTGACTCGACACGGTCGTGAGCAGGTGAACCACGGACTTGCGCAGCACAATCGTATTGGGGTCGTTCGACGCCGTGCGCCCTAGCTTTTCGGGAGGAATCACCAGCCGCAGCGCGTCCAAACGAAAACCCGGCCGGCTCGCGATAATGAAGTTGCAACTATCCATCAGCCCCTCGTAATTTTTCCAGGTAGGAATTTCAAGAAACTGATCTGCGCCCAAAATAAAAAACAGGCGATCGTCGGGATGCTCGCGACGGAATCGCCGCACCGTATCGACCGTATAAAACACGTGCGTAGAGGCTCCATCGGGGGGCGCTTCGGCTGTAGACGGATGAAACCCCGCGTGATCCGTGCAACCCAGCGCGACCATGGCGTAACGATGCAGAAACGGAGTCAACGCCAGCTTGGTCTTATGCGGCGGCCGCGACGACGGAATGAAATATATGGAGTCCAAGTGAAATCGTTTTTGCGCAGCTTGCGCGACGGCGATGTGGCCTGAGTGAATTGGATCGAACGTGCCACCGAAAAGCGCGACCGAGCGGCGATGCGGCGCGCCATGCGCCTTGTGCACCGTGTGCGGACTCAACTCTTAGCTCCGGACGCCGACGTTGAATCATCATCGTGGGCCGCAGCGCTAGCTTCTTCCTCATCACGCTCACGGGACGGGGCGATCGGGGCCTCTGGTTCCACCGGTAGCGCCGGTTTCGGAATTCTGTCCAACGCGTCGGCCATGGCGCGCACGAGTTCTACAATTCCCTCGCCGCTCGCGGACGAAACCGCATGAAACTCCAGCCCACGCTTTTTCGCAAATGCGCGCAATTCCTCTAGATGCTGGCGATCGGTAGTGGCATCCAGTTTCGTAGCCACCACGATCATGGGTTTATCGTCCAGCGCCGGGCTGAACGAGGCAAGCTCGTGTTCGATCACTTCAAAATCGCGCACAGGATCGCGGTCGTTTGCATCGCTGGTGTCCACCAGATGCGTGATCAATCGCGTGCGTTCAATATGCTTTAAAAATCGCGTGCCCAATCCAGCGCCTTCATGCGCACCCTCGATCAGTCCCGGCACATCAGCCACAACAAATGTGCGCCCCTGCCCCGGCGCGGCGTCCGGATCTGCCGAAACAACGCCAAGGTGTGGTTCCAGCGTAGTGAAAGGGTAAGCCGCGATTTTCGGACGCGCCGCCGAAATCCTCGAAATCAAAGTGGATTTCCCCGCGTTAGGAAATCCGACAAGCCCCACGTCGGCTAGTAATTTCAGTTCGAGCCGCAGGTGCCGCTCTTCGCCCGGCTGTCCGTCTTCATGTTCGCGAGGCGCCTGGTGCCACGGACGCACAAAATGCGGATTGCCGTTTCCCCGGCCGCCGCGTCCGCCCTTAGCCGCCTTCCAACGTTGGCCGGCTTCCATGAAATCAAAAAGCTGCTCGCCGTTGTCTGCATCGAAAACCACCGTACCGACCGGAACTTTCAACACGGTGTGTTCGCCCGAAGCGCCGTGGCAATTCGATCCTTCGCCGTGGCCTCCGCGTTTCGCCTGAAATTCGCGATTGTAGCGGTAACGCAGCAGTGTGTTGTCGTGCGGATTCGCTTCGATATAAATATCGCCGCCATGCCCGCCGTCGCCGCCGGAAGGGCCGCCTCGCGGGACATATTTCTCCCTTCGAAACGCGACGCAGCCATTGCCGCCGCCACCGGCTTTTATCGAAATTTTAGCTTCATCTGCAAACACGAATCACCTGCTGCAAGAGATGCTGCGAGAGCTTACGCCGATGCCGAGTCCATAAACAAAAATACGCGTTCCGGTACCCTGGAACGCGTACGAAGAGCGCAGAGATTAATTAACAGGCGCCACAGCGGCTTTTTTCTCAGCCTGCCGCGCATCCGCTTCGTCCACGGTGAGAACGCTGATGTAGCGCCCGTGCCCGCCCTTGTCTTCAAACAAGACGATACCATCGATCAACGCAAACAAACTGTCGTCCTTCGCCAGCGCAACATTCTTTCCGGGCTTGTAGTGCGTGCCGCGTTGGCGAATCAAAATGCTGCCGCCGGTTACGAGCTGGCCGCCAAACCTCTTAATCCCCAGCCGCTGACCGTGCGAGTCGCGTCCATTTGTGGATGACCCGCCGCCTTTTTTATGTGCCATGAATTTCCCCTACGGAATTTGGATGTCGCTGACCTGAACGGCAGTGTAATTTTGCCGGTGGCCGCGCAGAATATTGTATTGCCCGCCAGTTTTGTACTTCAGCGTCTTCAATTTCGGGCCGCGGCCTTGTTCCACGATCTTGCCCACTACCTTTACCTTCGAAATATCATCGGCGGGGACAAACTTCTTCTCGCCCGTGTGCACGGACAACACGTCGTCAAAGGTGATCTTGCCGCCGAGCTTGCCTTCGAGCGTTTCTACGCGGATGGTCTTGCCGGGCTCCACGCGATATTGCTTTCCCCCACTTCGAATTACGGCGTACATGCTACCTCCTGAAGCTAGTGACAAACCCCAATTATACGGGCTACTCGCTACCTCCGTCAACGAGCCAAAATGCGAGTGTCAAACCTCGTTAGAAATGTCCCCGTGATTGCCTCATTAGAAATGTCCCCTTAAGTTGGATTCGAATTGGTGGCAGCAGGGAGCGCTTCCGCTGCGCCCGACCGCGCCGCACAACATGCG
>Ga0182015_10000954_pt1 | contig 39896 bp, 24 predicted proteins | sample 712P3MmetaG_FD_120478 | JGI IMG/M metagenome (GOLD analysis project Ga0182015, IMG submission 120478) | Permafrost microbial communities from Stordalen Mire, Sweden - 712P3M metaG | ecosystem: Environmental > Terrestrial > Soil > Wetlands > Permafrost | place: Sweden: Stordalen | collected...
GACCGAGGAACTGGTGGCGCAGATCTGGGGCGAAGTGCTGAAGGTGGACAGGATCTCGACGGACGAGAACTTCTTCGACCTGGGCGGCCATTCGCTGCTGGCTACACAGGTGATTTCAAGGATCCGCGAGACGTTTCAACTGGAGATTCCGCTACGTACGATGTTCGAGGTACCGGTTCTGGATTCCTTTGCCGCGGCGTTGGAGGTGGCGCGGGAGAGTGGTGCAGTCGCTGTGGCGAGCGCGCCGATTCAGCGCGCCGCTCGGCAGGCGTACAGGGCTCACACAACCAGCAAGTGACATTGTATTGACAGGCCATTTACTGTAATCGAGAAGATGTGCGATTTGTCTTTTCAAACATATTGACCCCAATTCGGGGATAACCAATTGAGGAGTTCAGCCATGTCTACTTCACCCGCGCTACGCAAGAGTCTAGGAGACATCCGCCGGAAGGCGGTCGATCTTACGAATTTCAATCCCGTGAAGGAGAGCCAACTCCAGCCGGACCAGCCGCTTCCGCTCATCATTGAGCCGGCTGCCGAGCAGGTCGATCTGGCAGATTGGGCTCGCAGCAAGCGCGAGTACATTGCAGAGAAGCAGTGCCTGCACGGCGGAATCCTGTTCCGCGGATTTGGGCTAAAGGGCGCTGAAGACCACGAACGCATTGCCGGTGCGATCTGCAAAGAGCTGTTTGCAGATTATGGTGATCTTCCGCGCGAGGGCGTGGCCGGCAAGGTTTATACGTCGACTCCCTACCCAAACGACAAGTCGATCCTGTACCACAATGAAAGCTCGCACATGAGCTCGTGGCCGAGCAAGATCAACTTCATGACCGTGACGGTGGCAGAGCAAGGTGGAGCGACACCGATCGTGGACTGCCGGAAGGTTTACAACGACCTCGATCCAGAAGTGCGGACGATGTTTGAAGAGAAAGGACTGACATACGTTCGGAATTTCTCAGAGGGTCTGGACGTGAGCTGGAAGCGGTTCTTTTCGACAGACGATAAGGCTGTGGTAGAAAAAGCCTGCGCAGCCTCAGGGATGACATGCGATTGGCATGGGCAGGACTTCCTGAGGATACGGCAGAAGTGCCGTGCCGTCATTCGCCATCCAAAGACCGGGGAAAAGACGTTCTTCAATCAGGTGCAGCTGCACCATATTCACTGTGTGGATGAAGAGACGCGCAACTCATTGCTCTCGATCTTCAAAGAAGAGGATCTGCCGCGCCATGTGTACTTCGGCGATATGTCGCCCATTCCAGACGCGGTGATGGACCACGTTGGCGAGGTGTATGAGCGGAATGCGGTGCGGTTCCAGTGGCAGGTGGGCGACCTGGTGGCCTTGGACAATATGCTGGTGGCACATGGACGCGACCCATATGTCGGACAGCGCAAGGTGGTTGTGGCGCTTGGTGACCTGGTGTACGCGAAGGATATCGCGTAACCGAGAAGCATTGCGCATCGGCGGAGGTCGATCGGCGATTGAGGGATTATTCTCGCGGCGCGGTTCAGCTTATTGCTGATGCGCCGCGATTTCCATGTCAGTGGCGTTGCGGGCCAGATATTCGTCGATTCTCGCTTCGATTTCGCGCGCAACGACGCTGACACCGGGCTCGCGTAGGATGATGCCGTGAGTTCCGGGGACCCGGATGATTTCGACTGATCCACGTACGCGCTTGGCCCACCCAAGAGATTCGTCTTTTATTCGATAGAAAAGCTGTCTGGCGACGCGGAAGACTACGACGCTTCCGTTGTAGATGGTCGGGGTGAAATCTTTGCCTGGCCAGTAGCGGCTCTTGACACCTCGAGCGAGAAGCTTTTTCACCACTTGGTCATCCAACAATGCACTATTGATAAGCGGCCGCCTTCTGGTGTTCGCGGCGATGAGCGCATTTTTCTGTTCCCGCGATGTGGTGGTTAGCCAACGGCGCTTGATTGCCTGCAATTGACGGCGACACACCCGAATTGCGTCGTAGAGAATATAGCGTTTGCGGTCGACTGTGTTTTCGACGGGCCAGGCATCCAGAATGAACAACCCGCCGACTTGAAGGTTGATTGCCTCAAGCTGGCGCGCCATCTCGAAAGCGATGTGCGCACCTTCACAATATCCAGTGAGGAAGTACGGGCCCTCCGGCTGGATCTCGCGAATAGCGGAAATGTACTCAGCTGCCTTCTCTTGGTATTCAAGCTGTGTGAAGGGAGTCCAAATGCCATCATTTTCCATGTTGGATTGCATCCCGTAGACAGGGATGCTCCCGGACAGCGCACGGGACAGGAAGATGAAGCCCAGAGAATTCACATTGGGGCGCGAGACGCAAAACAAGGCAGGTTTGGTCCCTGACCGATGGATGGGGACAATCGACATGAGGTGCTTCTGATCGAAACCTTGACTTTCAGCAGCTTCCGCTAGAGCACCGAAAGTGGGCGCCTCGAACAAGGTCGCCAGTCGCACGCGATAACCGAGCGATTCGCTGAGCTTGTTAATCATGGCCGCAGCGAGCAGAGAGTGGCCTCCGAGCTCAAAAAAGTCGTCAGAGGTCTTAACGACTTTGATATTGAGGATGTTTTTCCATATGTCAGCGAGGAGGGCTTCCATGTAGGTTCTTGGTTCGTGGGCAGTGTGGTCGGCTGGATCGTCATGCACGGGGGTGGGCAGGTGCAAGCGGTCGACCTTGCCGTTTGGGGTCAGCGGCAGGTGCTCGAGTTGGACGAAGGCCGACGGAACCATGTAGTCGGGAAGCGTTTCCTTCAGGTGGGCGCGCAGGGCGGCCCGGTCGAGCGAGGAGCCGTGCGGGGCGTCCAAAACCAGATACGCGACCAGCTGCTTATCGCCGGGGGTGTCTTCGCGGGCAACCGCAATCGCCTCGCGGATGCCGGGCGCTGCGGCTAGGGTCGCCTCAATCTCCCCCAGCTCGATGCGGAAGCCGCGGATCTTCACCTGGTGATCCAATCGTCCGAGATACTCTATACTGCCGTCGGCAAGCCAGCGGCATAGATCGCCGGTCTTGTACATTCGCGTTCCCTGCGCGAACGGATTTGGGAAGAATCGCTCGGCGGTCAGATCGGGCCGGTTCAGATACCCGCGTGCCAGGCCCGCGCCGGCAAGAAACAGCTCTCCCGGAACGCCGATTGGTTGCAGTTGCAGTTGGCGGTCCAGGATCAATGCCTGAGTGTTCGCTATTGGGCGACCGATCGTAACAGCGCTGCCCCGCGGAACGAGAGTGTAGGTAGAGTAGGTTGTGTCTTCGGTCGGACCGTACAGATTGAATACCTGCTCGACAGAAGTCTGACTGTAAATCCTTTCGACCAGGTCGGCGGAGAGTGCCTCACCAGCAAGGTTGACCGTGCCAACAGTTTCGGGAACGCCGTTGGCTCGCACCAACTCGGCGATTGCGGAAGGTACGGTGTTGACTAGAGTAACCTCACTTCGAGCGTCCAGAGCTGGCAGGTCGAGAGCGTTCTTGCCGAGGATAATTTTGCCGCCGCAAGACAGTGGCGCAAATATTTCAAAGATCGAAAGATCAAAACAAACGGAGGTCGAGAAGAAGACCCCTGACAACTGTTCGGACGTGTACGCGGTCAATGCCCATTGAATGAACGTCGCTGCACTGCGATGCTCGATCGCAACTCCCTTGGGCCTCCCGGTCGATCCAGACGTGAATAGAACATAGGCGAGATTGTGGGGCTGTGCTGAATCCTCTGGCGCCGTTTCGGACTGATGATCCGCCTCCGCCAGCGACATCCATTGGGCGTTCCCCGGCAACCTGCCTGCGACCGATTTGTGCGACAGGATGATCTTGGCGCGGGAATCCTCAACAATGTACCTGATGCGCTCGGCCGGGTAGTTCGGGTCAAGTGGAACGTAGGCGCCTCCCGCTTTAAGCACGCCGAGGAGAGCTACCAGCATCTCTGCAGACCGCTCGAAGTAGATTCCGACCAATGTGTCGGGCACGACGCCGCGTTCAATCAATTCATGCGCCAGGCGATTCGATCGGCGATCCAATTCCGCGAAGCTGAGCCTCTCCTTGCCATCGATGATGGCGGTTGCATCCGGCGTCCGTCGCGCCTGCTCGGATACGAGTTGATGGAGGGAGATATCTCGGAGCCCCGTTTGGGTTTCGTTGAACCCACAGAGAACAGTGTTGCGCTGGGAGGCGGTCAGTAATGGAAGTTCGGAGACCGGAGTTGAAGGGGATACCATCGCGGAATCGAGGATAGTCACGTAGCTATCGATCATGCGGCCTATGGTCGCTTCATCAAACAGGGCACTACTGTACTCGACGACGCCCTGGAGCGTGTCCGAGGCGTCGTCGACGGACATAAAGATGTCCTGATTGGTTTTGAGTCTGCCGCTCGGCACAGTTGAGATGGTGAGACCGGGAAGATTCGCCGGTTCGCGCGGTGTATTCTGCAACGCGAACATCACCTGATACAGTGGGTTGTAGCTCAGGCTGCGCTTGGGCTGAAGATACTCCACCAGCTTCTCGAATGGCATCTCCTGGTGCGCGTATGCATCCAGTGTGAATTGCTTTACCTCGGCGAGCAACTCCCGGAAGCTCGCGTCCGCCCTGATGCTTCCGCGAATCAGCAACACGTTATTGAACAATCCGATCAGGGGTTCGAGCTCAAGGCGCTCGCGGTTGGCGATAGGTGTTCCCAGCAGGAAGTCATCCTGACCGGTGTAGCGGGAGACCAGCACCTCAAACGCCGACAGCATGACCATGAACAGCGTGGAGTTTGTCTCTCTCGCAAACCTTCGCAACTTCTCTGTCAGCGTCTGGCTGAGTGTGAACCGGACCCTGGCGCCTTCGGGAGATACTACGCCCTGCCGGGGCCGGTCGCTGGGAAGGTCGAGCAGAGTCGGCGCTCCCTCCAGCGCCTTCTTCCAGAACGCCAGTTGATCGTCGAGCACTTTGCCTGTCAAATAACCCTGTTGCCAGGCCGCGTAATCGCAATATTGAATCTGCAGGTCTGCGATGTTTGCGAGCTCACCCGATGTCTGTTCACGATAGAAGGCCGTAAACTCGCGCATCCAAAGACCATTCGACCATCCGTCGTTGATGATGTGGTGTGTGATGTACAACAGCACATGCTCGTTTTCCGATAGTTGAAGGATGCGGCAACGAAACAGCATTCCGGCCGCTAGGTCGAACGGAGTATTGGCTTCAGTCAGCGCAATTTCAGCCGCAGCGGCATTGGGATCCGGCACGTCAGAAATGTCTTCGACCGCAACCTTGAAGGCGAGGTAAGGATGCACGACCTGAACGGGCTCCTCGTCTTGCACCACAAACGCCGTCCTCAGGGTGTCATGCCGTTCAACGATGCGGTTCAGGGCAAAATTGACCGCAGCCACGTCGAGCGGTCCGGTGAGCCGCCAAGCCCTGGGAACAAGAAAGGATGCCTGACCGGGTTCGAGCTGTTCCAGAAACCAGAGGCGCTGTTGCGCAAAGGACGCAGGAAGCACATACCCCGGCTCGGCAACCGGAGCGGCCTCGGGCGTCGCGAGTGTACAGTTTGGGGAATTGTGGCCTGAACTAACCGTCATGACTCTCACTGATTTCCTGATAGGATAGCATCGGCTGACGGTTTTCGGTGTAGCTATAAAGGGTGTTTACTGTGCAGGATGCAACGAAAGTGTCATTTGGGGCGTCTCGCTGCCTAGGGGTGTGAACCGAGTCTGATCCAGGTCCCAGCCGTGGGGAGCAAGTGGCTGGTTGTGCACCCAACGGGTGAGCTGAAGATCGAACTATCCTGCGGCACCCGGAATGACTGGGCCGGGGCCATCGCGGATGTTTGCACGCGAATGGAGGCCGACCGAAGCGATGGGCTGCATTGCCGGTCCGCCGGGCCGCCGCTTCGATCTCAGCGAGCTCATCGGTATTAAGACGGGTTACTACGATTCTGGAACGAAGAATCGTCCTTGCTCCTGACGTAGCGAACGCCTGCTTATCGAAATCTAGGCACCTGCGGGTGGTACTCATGTGCGCCCGCCTCTGGGCTAACCCTAGTCCGTGTGCAGCAGGTCGTCAAGGCGCGTTTGACCACGCTCGGTGAAGGGCTTTTGAATCAGGGTGTTTATGCGAAGTGGAAACCAAGGGATACTGTCCGGCAGCCCGTTCAGTCAGGGTTAGGGGTCAATATCCCCTTCGCCTTTGGAGGCACTGATTAGTCAGCGCACCATTCTGCCGAGGCGACGGAATGGCCTGTCGGTCGCAGGATATCGGCCTCGACTCGCTTAACCTCAAGCTGGCTGAAGCTTGCACTCAGACTGATCGAGCCGCCGGGCTCGACAGCCGGCAAATCGTCCAGTCTCCCCTCCATGGGAGATTGTCATAGCCATACGCGACCCAGCGGACGCGATAGCCGCGCAGGGTGTACGCAGGCAGGGTTTTGCGCGATGCCAATCGAAGCAGAAAGTCAGTTGGTTTGGTGCGAGTAAGGTTGAGGGATTCGATGGGGCTCGACTGCAGGCGGAGGGCTTGAAAAGACGGCTTGCGATTGGCGTAAAGGTCAACGACTCCATGCACGCGCTGTCTGAAGGAGCCCACACCCTTGTCGCCCACGAGGGTTCGATAGTCGTTGAAGTCGAAGTAGATTGCCCCCGCTACCGCAGGAAAATCGCGGAACACCTCCGTGTGAGCATTCACGATTTCAACGCGGCGCTCATCTCCGGGCGGAATTGAGGGCTGGCACTCGCACCAGCCGTATTCAGAAACCACAATTGGTTTGCCAGGGAAGGCATTGGCAATGCGTTCCATGTGTGCGCGGACTTCTTTAGGGCCGCCTGGAGACCAACTCCCGTAGTATTCATTGGTTGAAATGAAGTCGAACTCTCCGGCCATGTCGTCCTCAGGATGCTCGCCCAGCGTGTGGGAGGCATAGGTCTGCAGTCGCGATGGGTCGAGCCTGCCCGCTTCAGCCGAAATGGCACGGGCAACGACCCGGGCGCGTGGGTTCTTCCCGTCCACCTCATTGCAGAGGCCCCAGCAAACGACCGAGGGGTGGTTGCGATCGCGGGCGACCATCTCGCGCAGTTGTTCCAGCCCATTCTGTTCCAATTGGCTCTGTGTCTCAGCAGTGGTGTTCTCGAAGGTTTGAGGACCCCACGCCGGCACCTCCTCTTGCATCAGAATCCCGTTGCGGTCGCAAAAATCGAGGACGCGGTTGTCCTGGGCCCAATGGACGCCTGTGAAGACGCAGTTGAGCTCCTTCATGTCGGAATGATTCGACTCTATCCAGGCAGTTGGTTCTGCCATACCGAATTCTGGATGACTTCCCGCCATGCGCTCCACGCCCATCAGGCGCACCGGTTCACCGTTGAGAAAAAACTGCGTACCGCGGATCTGAAATCTTCGAATACCGAAGGTGTCCGAATGGCGACGCGATTCTGCGCCTAAATGTAGGTCAACGGAAGCGACGTACATCCGGGGCGTGTCGAAGTGCCAGAAAGCGGGCGAGTCAATGTGGATTGGCGGCAGGGGCACGATGGTTATGGCCCCCGTTGCCACGGTGGCCGTAATGAGTTCGCTGACCGACGGCTCGGACGGGGAGTCTTCCTACTGTGCGGAAGCACTTAGACGAACTGTTTGCGGTGTATCAAGGTTGTTGCGGACGATAGCGCGAATGTTAACCTCGGCCGCTTTCATTTCCAGATCTGGCGTTGCGACGATCTCGATGCGGTCGATAAAGACTCGTGGCGTCAGCAAGAGGGAGACGGGGCGAACAAGGCCGCCGTCGTTTGCCCAATCGAAGGAGTTCATGCGAGGCAACATCGCTTCAGAGGGGGTGTTTTCCGAGCGCACCTGCTGTGTATTGATCTGCCCGGGGCGAAGTGTTGCGGACAAGTCACAGGTGAAGGCTGTGTAGCCTTTCCCCACATGCTGGCCAACGGGAGTCCCATTCAGGTAGACGTGGGCTGTATGAAGACCGCCTCGAATTCGACGCGAAGAAAGTGGTGTTGCCATTCCGGCGGCCAAAAGAAGTCAATTTTGTACCCGGCTGCTCCAACATAATCGGGTGAACCAGCCATGGATTGCCAGGTGTGCGGAACCGTCACATTCTGCCAACCATCTTTGCGGGACAACTCAGCGTCTGGGTCGTGCGAGCCGGTAGGATCAAGCCGGAAAATCCAGCCAGCGCGCAAAGGGATTGACTCGGTGACGCTCAGGGTAAGCCGCTCCACGGTCTCTTTAGATTGGGACGCTGCGAATGCCGGTAAAGTGGCGGTGGCGCCAAGTGCTGGAAGAGTGGCGAGAAACCTGCGCCGAGAAGTCATGGTCATCCTATCTGGACACGCTTTTAAATGTATTAACGGTCAGGTGGTCTCATTCGAGTCGAGCGAACCGCTTCACGAGTAAGGAGTTGAGTTGTCGCATGAATTACAGGGTCGCAGGGGTTCCCCCGTGAAGAAGAATGAAGGCCATCTATCTGATTCAGCTTGGCTAAGATGAAGGCCTGCGCGCATTGGTCAGAGTAGCTCGGTAAAGCAACCTGCGGTGCGCAATACTGAGTTATGAAAAGGATCGTTCTCGGACTGGCTCTCATCTTCTGCTTCGCAGCACCTTATGCGGCGCAGGCGCAGGTTGTGGTGGTCATACCTCACCATCACCACCACCATCATCACCACCATCCCCATTTCAACCAGTAGATGGTTGAGAGCCCCGCTGTCCCACCCTTGCCGCGCACTCATGGAAGAGATGAGCGACAGGGATGAGGCATCCGCACCTGAGGCAGGAATAGCAGGACGCGAATGGGCAGGGATCTAGCCGAGCGCTACGACGAAGCGGAGCATTGGGCGCTCGAAAGCCGCAGCCCGCGCTGGCCGGGTCCAGATTTAGACCAAAGGAACGAAAACGATGGAAGGCCTAGTGGCGATTCGCTGCTCCGGCCGCTTGCTTTATCTCGTCGTAGGCTTTGGCCAGGTGCTCCTTCGCCTTGGCGGCATGACCGCCCATGTCAAACTCATTTGCTGACTGGGCGGCGTCGATCTTGCCCATGGCCTGCTCGATGAATCGCTGCGCTTCGAAGAGGTTGGGATGGCGGCGAGGACTCACGTCTTGCCCTACCACAATACCGGAAGCAAAAAGTCCTAAACACAGGACACTGCCCAAAACTACCTTGCGAACATTCATTGGAAAAACCTCCGCAGACAAAATACCAGATTCAACGGACAACTGTGTAATAGCTCAAAGTTTTTTTCAGAACGACTTTTGATTGGTTGAGCAGGTTTTGTGACGCGCCGGGTTTTGCCGGCTACGATAGAGATTTGCCGAGCATTTCTGATAAGTTCGTCCGGCGTTGTTGCTTTGGCTCTTTCTGGGCTATTGAGGACGTGACTCGCTCAATTATTTGGAGTTGCGTTGCGCTGATCGAGCGTTACCGAGTTTGCGCCGGGCCTGAGTTGCACGGCCTGACCCCAGATGAGTGCCTGTTTGTCGTAGATAGCGGAGATCATCAGGTAATAGGTTCCCGGCCGCACGCCTGGCAAGAGTCCTCTCCCGCTGGCATCGGCGCGGACTGCCGAAGCCGCATCGGCTTTGATGGCGTCGGAGACTTTTTGGCAATCTGGGGTCCTATTTCCGCAGGCAATCCCCGCGAACTTGTAGGCCGACATCCCCGTCGGGACGGCTACGCCGCCATTTGCAAGCGCGGTGGCGTAGCTGTGACGCAACAGAACCTAAGGACGTCCAGCAAATGGATTCGGAGCGCCCGGTTGAACAGGAAGGCCGGGAACAATTTGCAAGGTTGCATTGCCGAGCGGCGCATCCAGCGTGGACAGGCCGCCCCCACCGGGTGCCGATGCGTGTCCCGCCGCGGCCATAACGGGTGAAGCAACGCCTCCGACGGCGGGAATCTGTTGGCTGGGCGCAAGAACAGCAAGATTGCAAGTCTGCTCCATTGGCATGAACGTGAAGTCGCCGTCATCGTTCTGGCCAACAGTAATGCGCCCGTGCACCTGGTAAGGCCCGGAGCCGGGGTCGAGCGAGCCGTCCGGCAAAAAGGCAACGGCGAGCGGGTGATCGGGAGCGTCGATCTTAATTTGGGACTTGGTTCCGTCGGCGACCACCGTGTAGGGATAAGCGCGTGCGGCATCGGGACCGCAGCCGAGGATTACTGACTCGGGAAAGAATTGAACGCTGAGGCCGGTGGATGCAGCAAAGATGCCGTGCATGCGGATGCCGGGAGGTGTCGGAGGGCCTTTGTCTCCGCCGAAAGCGGTTTTGAGTAGGTCGGTTTGCATGGTCTGGAGGCCAACCCCGGCCCCCTTGGACGTGAGGTTCAACGCCGGGCATGTGGCTCTTCTTGACGCAAAGTTTGTGTGGCCAGTATTTGCGTTACCGCCGACACGGTTTCCGGCCGAATCGTAGAGATTCCCGAACTGATCCTGCTTCGTAGCGTTTGACGGCGCATCGCTGGTATATCCCGCGGCGATTACCCCGTCGACGGTGACAGGGCCGGGGCCGACGATCGTTCCATCGGGTTTGAAGGTGAGGACAAGAGGCTTAGGCTTGGTGTCAATGGTGAGCACGGCTCGACCGGTCTTGAAATCGATCGTGTAGTTCTCCTGGTTGGGCGAGAGGAAGGAGCAATTCACCAGCACTCCGCCATCAATAAAGTCGAGGCGCCAGTTGCCGGCACCCTGGAAAACCCCGGCCATGTTTGGGCCGGGCGGAGGTTCCTTATTCGCGCCGGGCAGCACCGACGAGAGCATCTGGCCAAAGGCGCCCAGGAGCGAATTACCGGTGCAGGTGGCGGGAAGCCGTCCAGAGCTGATGCAGCGGCGCATGGCGCGTTCTTCAGCGCTTTTAGGCGGTGGAGGCAACTGTTGGGGCTGGTAATTATTGACCGCGGCTTGCTGCTGATTCACAACAGCCGTCTGAGGGTTGGCTTTGCGCACGTTGGCGTCGTAGATCTCCTGCTGCTTTTTCTTGAATGCATCTTCCGCGGCAGTCTCTTGCGCTGTGGGCTGTTTGCAGGTGGGAAAGAGCTTCTTCAGCGTGCCTCGTGTCTCCGTGGTGTAAGCCATGAAGCCATTGTGCTGCGGGCGATCGGGATGGGCGACCGTGCAGGTCGACATATCAGAGAGATCACGAATGTTGCAGTTCTCGACATAGATGCGTTCGCCATTGCAGACGTAGGTCAGATTCAACTTGATGTCTTCAGCGGCTGCAAGGGTGGCAGCCATGAGGCTGAAGCGCACAGCGACGCTCAGTGTGTGGCTGAGGAAGAGCGCTTTGCCACAGCGGCTCAAGGATGCCAGTCTCATCAATACCCCCGGGTATTTTTGAAGTGCGCGAGCACCGCGGTGAAAAGTGTTGTCGGCTATGACCTGCACGGCATGAGTGATCGTATTCGCTGCAATCAGAGGTTTTCAATCAGAAACTCAGGGAAGCTGGCCATTGATCTACTGAATCTCCACGGAACAGTTGGTGCCGCCGTTTGGGTCGTACCGAATAACCCCACTTTCGTCGGTGCAGAAGCCGCGGTCGCCGTTCCTGCCAGCGACATCCGGCGACGCCGTGATCTGGTATCCGGTGTACGAGTCCTGGCCATTGACCTTGGTCTTGGTGCAGTTGGAGATATTGAAGGTGTAGCCGAACTTTTTTCCGCCGGCTAGGTCGTCGGTGATCAATTGTGCTGCATTAGGCGAGGCGGGGCCGGAGTTCGGGTTGCCGCCGAGTGCGAAGAGGCTGCAGGCAAAGCCGGTGGGGTAGGTTGAACTGTACAAGATTTCCGCCGTGTTCAGAGTGCGAAGGGCCTGAATTGTGGAAACTTCATATGCCACCTTTCTGCTGCGCATCAGGGGAGCTTCTGGGCCCCAAAGGGTCTGAACAGCATTCAATGCAGGGCCTCCCACAAAGAGCAGAAGCACAATCAGCAAGGCAGTCCACGCACGGATTGCCGCCCGTTTGTGGCCTGCTCGTCCAAGCCCGATGGCCCGGGCGATGACCCGGACGACGCTGCTCCCCCAGAGCATAAAGATGAAGGCAAGTGCGCAACCCAGTCCGAGCAGAATAAAAATGTTGTCGTGTGGAATGAACGTCCAGGCGAGCCCGAAAGCCGAGGAGATTGCCAAAGCGGCCACAATGCCAATCACCGTCATTGCCGAGGGATGACGGCTCTTAGTGATCGACTCCACGCTGACATGGTCGAGGACGAACTGGCGACCTCGATCCGACTCTCCGGGAACGCCAGGCGGAAGCTTCGCGACAAGACTCTTGAGGTCCGCTTCAATGAGCCGGGAGCTCAAACGGTCCGGGCTCACGTCAAGCAGCTTCAAATTTGAAGGATCGTTTTCTGGTCCGATGATCTCCGTCAACAGATGCCGCCACTCTGCTTCGGGCTTGTCCCGGTTGATGAGGAAGATACAGCGGTCAGGCCCTACCGTTTGCAGGGTCATCTCGATTTCCTGGTGTACGTGGGGGGTTACTTCGCGAATGTCGATGAAGACGAGGCGCGTCTTCTGATAAGTCCTCCACAGCCTCGCCATCCAGTCGTCCCCGGCCTCCAACTCCATGAACTTGCTTCCTGCATACCGCATGGCGACGATGCCGGGCAGCAGGAATCGAAGGAAAGGGGGCGATTTTTCTTTAGGTGGGCGAATGCCTGAGAGGCGAAAATCGGTTCCCAGAATCGCGGCCAGCCGGGTTCGCAGTGCCGCGGTTGATTTGTCTGTTCGAAACGCACGCAGGTAAATGGCATTCGGCTTGCCCGGCGGCGCGATCAGCAACGCAAAGCTCAAGGTGGAACAGGCGATTCCTAATCCAGCAAAGATACCGCTGGCCGGCCAAGTGACCAAGCCAAGAAAGAATGCACTCACAACGGAGACGATAGTGATCACCCGCAAAGGATCGGCCAGGGGTCTGGTGTGGGCCAGGAGATCGGATTGGTCAGGCATGTTTTCTCCGTAAGGCTGGCCTCAAACGGCACCGATCTTCGGGTCAAGCAACCCTGCCTTCGTTATGGGGAATTCTAAGCCCTGAAGCGAATGGATCGTTAGAAAATTCAGCAGCACCTGAGGCGCGGTGAACGGTTGTAGATTGCAAGGGAATTCCCCGAGGGTGGTACTCCGATTGAGATCATCGCGCGCTATAATTCCGATTGCTTCAGAAGGTTGCAGAAGAGGCTGGCAATGAGACGAATTTCTGGTATTTTGGCGCCAATCTTCATCATGGCTTTGATGGCAACGCACTCAGTAGTGGCGCAGGATACCCGCACCGTGACCGAACCGGTGGCGCCGCCGGCCTGCACGAAACTGATGGCCGAGAAGACAGGAGACGCCGAGAAGCTTGCCGAAGTTTTTGAGAAGACGACCGACACGGCGCGCATTCAGGCAGCTCTGGACGCATGCAAGCCGGGAATGGCTGTGGAACTCGCTGCTGGCGAGAAGGGGAATGCGTTTCTGACGGGCTCGCTGGATATGAGGGAAGGAGTGACGTTGCAGATCGACAAGGGCGCGACGCTCTATGGATCGCGGGACCCGAAGGACTACGACCCGAATCCGACTGGCGAGGGTGACCTGCTCTGCGGAACGATGACCGAGGTGAGCACGGCCTACGTAACTGCTGGAGATGCGGCCAAGAGCGGTGAAGCGGCCAAGCGGCCGGCGATGCCCACTCCTCCTCGGGGCCGATTCTGCAAGTCGCTGATCACTGTAAATGTGAAGAATGCCGCCATCATGGGCGACGGGGTGATTGACGGGCGCGGCGGCGCAAAGATTGTCGGGCATGATTACAGCTGGTGGCAGATGGCGCGCGCGGCTGAACCGAAGCAGTTGCGCTACTTCAGCACACGGCTGATTACAGCGAACCACGCCGATGGGTTTGTCCTTTACCGCATTACGCTGCACAATTCACCGAATTATCACGTGACGGTGAGCAACACAGACGGCTTCACGGCATGGGGCGTGCACCTGCTGACGCCGACAATCCGCGGCACTGACGCGCGCAACACCGACGGCATCGACCCGGGAAGCTCGGCTAACATTACCATCGCCAACAGTTGGATCGACAACGGCGACGACAACATTGCCATCAAGACCGGCATCACCCACATGAGCGTGCTGAACGATCATTTTTACGATGGGCATGGAATGTCGATTGGCAGCGAGACCTTCACTGGGGACAGCTTCCTGCTGGTGGATGGGCTGACGGAGGAGAGTACGACCAGCGGAATCCGCATCAAGAGCAACGCGGCCCGGGGTGGTCTTGTCCACGATCTGACCTATGAGAACATCTGCATGAAAAATGTTCCCATTCCAATCGCGATCAGCCCCTTTTATAACAACGGCACCACGGAGGGATTTGTGGATCCTGGCGTTCTGGGCGACCGCATTCCGGACTACAAGGCGATCACGCTGCGCAACATTGTGTCTCTCACGCCGGGCGATGTGCTGATTGCGGGCAAGGACGCCGCACACACGACGGAAATCACGCTGGACACGATCACCATCACTGGGATCAAGCCGGAGCAGGTGCACTCGCAATACACCAAGGCTGCTGTAGCCCACGTGAACTTTGACTTGAAGGGAACAGAAGTTGTGGTCTCCCCGGCTCCGGTGCTTCCGTCGATAGTTCACTCCCAGGGTGCATCGCTGATTTCGATCGATCCGGTGACCAGGATGGCGCAGTGCGTGGGTGCGTTTCCACCCATGCAGTGAGATGTTCTTACTTTCCAGTGAACGGACTAGTCAGGGAGCCATCCTCAATGCGAGGGTGGCTCTTTGCATTTGGCGGGTCCAACACAAGCTCAACGAGTACGCGATGGCATTTGTCGAATACCTTAGGCCCGAAGCCACGCATTCAAGCCGATGCGACCACCAGGGAGCGACGGCCCTTTATGCGGCTAATAAGGCCACATTCTTTCGGAAAAATGCCTTAGAGTTGGCCTGTGCTATATCGTCTCTATTCATCCGAGGATTTTGACGCGCTCTACGCGATTGAGGAGGTTTGCTTCGAGCCTCCGTTTCGCTTTGGTCGCAGGTATATGAAGCAACTTGTGAGTCGTGCCGATGCTGCGACATGGGTTGCGGAGGAGAGTGGGCGGCTGGTAGGGTTTGCCATTGTGGAGTGGGCGCGGGAGACGGGCGGGCTCGTTGCCTACATTGCAACCATTGAGGTTATCCAGGACTTGCGCGGTAATGGAGTTGGCGGCGAACTGCTGCGAAAGCTTGAAAGCTCTGCAGTTGGAGCGAGTGCGCAATCGCTGTGGCTGCATGTCGATGCGGAGAATGCCAGAGCGATCCGGCTCTACGAGGCGCATGAATATCTTCAAGAGGGCACAGAGGAAGAGTTCTATCCTAATGGGAGGGCAGCGCTGATCTTCAGCAAGGTACTGGAGCCCGGGACCCGGTTCGGTTAGCTCTTCAGGAAGTGGTTCCAGGAGTCGCGCTCTTCCTGTGCTGTTTGTTCGGGAATGAAGACGTCACATGCCTTATGCGATTCGCCAGGCTGCTCGGGGGTGCCAACTTTGTAGGCTGCCAGGCCGTTGTCGCCCTTGGCTCTGGCGAAAATGGTGACGTCGAAGGCGATGGCGTTATCCGAGATCACCACTACTTTTTGACCTATTTCATACATGGCTGCTACTCCGTTGGTGGATTTGAATGGAGTCTATTCCTTTCGAGGCGGCTTTTCCTCAGCTGGGCTGGATTTCAACCGCCTTTCAGGCGGGATGGAACGGGCGAGCGCCAGCTAGAATCAAGGGTAATCATGGCTGAATTTACTCATTTGCATTTGCACACGGAGTACTCGCTGCTGGATGGCGCTTGCGACATTCAGAAGCTCGTGGACCGCGTGGCGGCGCTGGGACAGAAGTCTGTTGCGATGACGGACCACGGGAATATTTATGGAGCAGTTCATTTTTTTGAGGCCGCGAAGGCCAAGGGGATCAAACCGATTCTGGGGTGTGAACTCTATATCTCAAAAAATGAGGACCACAGGGCGCCGGGCGAGGGAGACGATAACAATCACCTGCTGGTGCTGGCGGAAAACGAGGAAGGGTACCGGAACCTGATCCGCATCACTTCGGAGGCTTCGCTGCACGGCTTCTATCGGAAGCCACGCGTCAGCAAGCGATACCTGGCCGAACATGCGCAGGGGCTGATCGGGTTTTCAGGGTGCCTGAGCGGCGAGCTATGCGAGGAGTTGGTCGCGGGCAACTATGAGAAAGCTCGGGGCGTGGCGCAGCAGTACCAGGACATCTTTGGGAAGGGCAACTTCTATCTCGAAATTCAGGACCAGGGACTCGAGGACGAAAAGAAGATCCATGAAGCGCTGTACCGACTGGAGGGGGAGCTAGCGATTCCGATGGTGGCAACGAATGATTCCCACTATCTGTGCGGCGAAGACTCGCATGCGCATGACGTGATGCTGTGCGTGCAGACGGGTTCGAAGGTCCACGATAAGGAGCGGTTCCGTTTCGACAGCGACCAATTCTTTGTGAAGGGCGCCGACGAGATGGGGCGGATCTTCCCGGATTCGCCAGGTGTTCTCGAGCGGACGATTGAGATTGCAGAGCGTTGCAATCTGAAGCTGGCGAAGGTCGACAATCCCTTCCCGGAGTTTGCGGTTCCCGACGGGCACACGATTGACAGCTATTTTGAGCACGTGTGCCGTGAGGGGTTGAAGAAGCGGTTGGAGACGTCGGTGCGGATGCTGGAGCAACGAGGCGTGCTGCGATCGACAATTGATGCTTACCATGCCCGGCTCGACAGGGAGATCGCGATCATCAAGCAGATGACTTACGCGGGATACTTCCTGATTGTTTGGGACTTCATCAAGTACGCGCGCGACCATGGAATTCCGGTAGGGCCGGGACGCGGGTCGGCGACGGGTTCCCTAGTGGCATTCGCGATGGAGATTACCAACGTAGACCCGCTGCAGAACTCGCTGCTGTTTGAGCGGTTTCTGAATCCGGAACGCGTGACGATGCCCGACGTGGACGTTGACTTTTGCCAGAACCGGCGTGGCGAGGTGATTGAGTACGTCACCCGCAAATATGGCCGCGAACAGGTGGCACAGATTATCACATTCAACACGATGGCTGCGAAGGCTGCAATCAAGGACTGCGGCCGTGCTCTGGACATGCCCTATGGCGACGTGGACCGGATCGCGAAGCTGGTTCCAGCAACGGTGGGCATGACACTGGACCGTGCGCTAGAAGATGTGCCGGAGCTGCGCAAGGCGTATGACGGCGATACGGTGATTCGCGAGCTGATCGACACAGCGAAGAAGCTTGAAGGTCTGGTGCGCGGGAGCGGGGTTCACGCGTCGGCGGTGGTGATTGCGCCCCGGCCGCTCACGGAGCTGGTGCCGCTGTCGAAGACCAAGAACGACGAAATCGTCACAGCCTACGACATGAAGGCCGTTGAAAAGATGGGCCTGCTCAAGATGGATTTTCTTGGGCTGGCGACGCTAACCGTGATCGACGATTGCCTGAAGCTGATTGAGCAGAGCCGTGGTGAAAGAATCGACATTGATGCGATTCCACTGGACGACGAGGCGACGTTCAAGAAGGTGTTTCACTCCGCGTTGACGTCAGGGATATTCCAGTTTGAGTCGAGCGGGATGCGGGACATTTTGCGGAGATACAAGCCTGACAGCGTGGAGGAACTCACGGCGCTGAACGCACTTTACCGCCCAGGCCCGATGGCCATGATCGATGACTTCATCGAGCGCAAGTGGGGACGTCGCAAGGTGGAATACATGCTGCCGGAGCTTGAAGGGCTGCTAAAGGATTCGCTGGGGGTGATCGTGTACCAGGAGCAGGTCATGCAGATTGCGCAGTTGCTGGCGAGCTATTCACTGGGCGAGGCAGACCTGCTGCGGCGAGCGATGGGGAAGAAGAGCAAGGAGGGAATGGAGAAGCAAAAGGACCGCTTCCTGAGCGGTGCCGCGGCGCTGGGGCATAACAAGAACGCAGTTGGCGAGATCTTCGAGCAGATGGCGAAGTTCTCAGAGTATGGATTCAACAAGTCGCACTCGGCGGCGTATGCGCTGGTGGCATACCAGACGGCCTACCTCAAGACGCATTATCCGGTGGAGTTCATGGCGGCGCTGCTCACGTCAGAGACATCGAAGCCGGAAAACGTGGTCAAGTACATCGGCGAGTGCAAAGAGATGGGCATTCTTGTGGAACCGCCTGACGTGCAGTCCTCTGGCGCGCAATTTACGCCTCGTGCGGAAGCAATCCGGTTTGGGCTTGCGGCGGTGAAGAACGTGGGCGGGAACGCGATTGAGTCGATTCTGAAGGCACGGGCGGAGGTGGGCGGGCGGTTCAAGAGCTTGTGGGAGTTTTGCGAAAAGGTTGACCTGCGCGTGATGAACTCGCGTGTGATTCAATCGCTGATCAAAGCCGGTGCGCTGGATTCACTGGGCGGCCGTGCGTCGCTGATGAAGGCAGTCGATAAGGCGATGGAGCAGGCGCAAAAGGCGCAGAAAGACGCCGCCCAAGGACAGACCGGGCTGTTTGGGCTGTTCGATGAAGGACCGAAGGCTGGACGGAATGGCGATGAGTTGCCCAAGGTAGCGGAATGGGAGGAAGGCGAGCGCCTGGCGAATGAGAAAGAGGTGCTGGGGTTCTTTGTTTCCGGGCACCCGCTGGATAAATACGCAGAGAAGCTGCGGAATTTGACGGGAGTGATTTCGACGGCGGATGCGCTGGAAAAGAAGCCGCCAGAAAAACGCTGGGGCGCGCAGTCCGATCCGGCAGATGAGATTCAAGTAGCTGGAATGATTCTTGGATTGCGCGTGCAAAAGAGCAAGCGCGACCAGAAGCTCTACGCGCAGGCGACGCTTGAGGATGCAACGGGCAAGATCGATCTGATCTGTTTCTCGCGCGATTATGAAAAGCTGCAAGGGCAATTAAAGATGGAAGCGCCGGTGCTGGTTCGCGGCGTTCTGATGGGCGATGAGGACGCGGCGCCAAAGATTGCGGTCAGCTCGATCGTGTCTCTGGAAGAAGTGCAGGTTAAGCTGCCGAACAGCATACGGATCCGGGTGAACCTGGAGCGTGCGACGGATGAGATGTTTGCGGGGTTGAAGAGCGCGGCGGATGCGTCGCCGGGGCCGGGAAAGGTGATGCTGCACTTGGAAAAGAAGGGCGAGTTTGCGGTGATCCTCGAACCGGAAGGGATGAACGTAGCAGCGGATCGCGGCTGGGTGGAGCGTGTGGAAGAACTTGTGGGCAAGGGGACTGTGCAGGCGCTGGGGTAGGTTATTCAGGGCTGCGCTAAGTCCCAGGCCTCGGAGCCGCAAGGCCTGGGACTCGATGCTTAGCGCGGAAATTTATTGCGTTGCGAAGGAATCGCCTTCCATTCCGCGGTCGCCAATTGGCGTGCTGGTCCACCCGGCGGGCCCGTTGTTGTTGTACGTGGCAACTACTGTTCCAATGTCCCTGGCCATGAAACAGAATCCCTTCAGGCCGGGCCTCTTCGGATTCGCGTGCGCCTCCCAGGCCATGCCGTTGGTCAGGAGGGTGTAGGTGTAGTTGGGATCTACCTTATTCGGGTCGTATTTCAGCCGTTCAATGTTAGTTCCCTTGGGGTATGCACCCGACAGAGTCTGTTCGAATGGGCAAACGTGCTGCAGCGTAAGCTGGCAATTATGCTCGATGATCTCAAAGGCGGAGAGAAACATCTAAGCAATCTGCTCTTCACGCTTCAGTTGGATAGGGCCTTTCGCGTCGTTGATCTCGACCTTGGCGGTGGTGGAGAATGGGCCGGTGGTCGGCGTGGATGAGCTCGCGACGCCTGGCGATACTCCTGCATCCTCCATTGGAGCGCCCGACGCTGAGGCAGCGGACTTTGATGCGGCGTAAAGTGCCGCAACGTCGGCCGCCTTCAGAGCGCGATTCCAGAGCGCAACTTCCTCGATGCCGCCATGGAAGAATCGACTGGTAAACACAGGACTCTCACCGATGGTGAAGACATTCTTCTTTCCCGCTTCGCCGCCGCCTTTGTCCGAAGCAACAGACTTGCCATCCCAAAAAATTTCCCTGGTGTGCGAAGTTGTGTCGAGAGTGACCACAATCATGTGCCACTGATTGAGAAGTGCGGCGGGCGGAGGAGTGAAGGAAATATGACCCCCTGACGCGGTAAAGAACCGGAGTGCGTTGTCGGTTTCGAATTGGACGTCGAGATCATTGCCCGACTCCGATTCACCTGCGACATAGAAGGTGCGGCTCTCGTTGGAGGGCAGCGAGGCCAGGTTGACCCAGGCCATGATGCTGACTGTCGTGCTGACCCCACCCATCTGCGTGGTCGTGATCTTTCCGCTACGGCCATCGAACTTGGCGAAGTGGTTATTGGGGATTCCGATTGGCGCTCCGGGCACAGCCCAGGTGACACCGTCAGTTGACTTCCACGCGGTTGTGCCGACCTGGCTCTTGCCAGTGATGTTGTCGAGGCGATAGTAGGCAATTGGATGGGTTGCGGTCACGGCGGTGACGAAATCAGTCTGAGCATGGGTCGGAAGAACCTGCAGACCAGCGAGGGCCGCGAAAACAGCAACAGCGGCCAGCATTCCATGGCGATGGACGAACATTTGGACGCACCTTTCTCTTTCGAGCAATCGATCGCCCGGAAGGGAATCACGGCTCGCGTCGATGCGCCCCTACGAGAGCTTCTTTTTCTCGCCAAGGCCTGCACAGTCTATTGCATTGAGTTCAGGACTTTCAATTTGAAACTGCTGCACAAATCAAAAAGGTAACAAAGTCTGCTGTCGGAGCCAATCCGGCTGGTTAATCATTCGCGAATCAATTTCAGTGCCAGGCGCTGCAAAGAGCCATTGCCCATTTGCGAACCGAGTCAGGGCTGATAGGTTGGCCATCGGCTTCGCTGGCGGCCAACTGGACGGCGAAGTTGCCGATGGTGGAGCTTTCCGGCTCGCCTATTTCGATGGGCAGGCCGGTTCGCTGCGCGGTTAGCTCGGTGAGGAGCTTGTTACGGCTGGCGCCACCAAGGATGTGGATTCTCTCCATTTTGCGGCCAAGCATCTCTTCGAGGCTTTGCAGTGCCAAGGCATAGCGGGCGGCAAGGCTCTCAAAGATGACGCGGGCAAAGACCGGCTCGTTTCCTTCAACATCAGGAATGGTGGCCCATTGGCGCCGCCACAACTGATGGTTGATGCGCTCCGGCATATCGGAGTCGAGAAGCAGGGGTTCCGCGTCCACGTTGATGACACCGGGAAACCCGGAAGTGGCTGCCCGGGAAATCAGGTCTTCAATGTGCCAGACGCGTCCGCCGGCATTCCACGACTCCATACATTGCTTCAGCAGCCACATGCCGTTGACAAGGGTGTGGAAGCAGAGATCACCAGTTGCGGCGCCGAGGTTGGTATAGCGGGCGTCGAATGCGCTTTGGGTTGTGACTGGCATGTCGCTAAGCGTGCCAACAAGTGACCACGTTCCGGAGCAGATGTAAGCAGTGGTGCTGAGGCTGGCGGGAATGCCGGCGATGGCGGAGGCGGTATCGTGGCAGGCGGGTGCGATGAGTAGGGTTTCGCGGAAAGCCTCGAGCGTAGCGAGTGGTCCCTGCAGGCGACCAACGATGGTTCCTGCTCTGACAATCGGCGGCGCGGCCTCGAGGGGAAGATCGAGCATCCGAAAGAGCTCGGAGTCCCAGTCGCCGGTCTTCAAATTGACGAGGCCGGTGTGGGTAGCGTGGGTGTACTCAGCTACTCGGCGTCCGCCCAGCCAATGGAGGACGAATTCTGGCATGGTGACCCACGGCGCGTGGGAATCAATGCCGTTTGCAGGGTCGGCCAGAAGCTGGTACACGGTGTTGATGCGTAGAGGGAGAGCCCCGGTTCGCTGGTAAAGCTCCAAAGGAGGAAGAACCAGGTCGGCCGCCTCTTTGGTAGTGATTGTGCGCTCATCGCGGTAGCAGAATGGCTCGCGGAGTGGCGTTCCGTCAGAAGCGAGACGAACATAGTCAACTCCCCAGCTATCGACGGCAATAGAGCCGATGCCCTCCGGCGCGGCTTGCGCGGCTTTGCGTAGGCCTTCTTCAATTCCGGCAAGGATGCTGTCGAGAGGCCAATGCAGCGAAGTGTCGCGATGGACGGGGCCGTTGGGAATCCGGTGAATGACATCAATCGAAGGATTGCCACCCAGCCAGCGAAGCAGGGAGACGCGGCAACTTTCGGCGCCTAAATCAATGGCAATCCTTGCTGGATCTTGCATAACAGGTCAGCCCAGGTTCGAGTCTATCGCAGAATAGCCTCTGTAAGGCCTCCGTCTACAGGTATCAGATGTCCAGTGGTACAGCGGGCGCGCGGGCTTCCCAAAAAGAGAATCGCTTCCGCGCAATCGGATGGATCGATGGGTTGCCGTGTGAGCGTGCGCTCGGCATAAAAGCCGGCCAGGAGAGTGCGCAACTGTTCGTCGGTGAGCGAGTCGTCAAAGGGAATGTTGTATTTGGTGAGCGAGGCGCGGACGCGGTCGCGGGGAAACATGGTGGAACCCTTCACGACCGTCGCGGGGCTGATGCCGTTGACGCGAACTCTGGGGGCCAGGGAGACAGCAAGCTCGCGCACCAGGTGCGAGAGAGCTGCCTTGCTCACGTCGTAGGCTTCGCTGCCACGCTTTGGAACCACTGCGTTTGCGGAACTGGTGAGGACGATGGAAGCATCAAGAGCCTGATCCGCAAAGAGCTTGGCCGCTTCATCAGCGAGCAGGTAGTTGGCGGTGACGTTGATGTCGAGCGTTGTGGCCCACATGGCGTCGGGGATCACACCGTCAGGCGAAGAAGGAAAGAGGGCCGCTGTGTTGATGAGAATGTCGACGCCCCCAAAAGCAGCCACGGTGGCCTGGAGCGCTTTGCCGATGGCTTCGCGGCTTCGAATGTCAACAGCAGTGCTGGCGACAAATTCTTTCGAGGTCACGGTCTGAAGTTCGGCGGCTACCCGGGCTGCGGCGGCCTCGTCTCGGTCGGCCAGCATCACATGCGCTCCGCGCACGGCAGCCAGCAGTGCGACTTCGCGGCCAATTCCACTGCCGCCGCCGACCACCAGGGCAATACGACGGCTGAGCTCCTTTTCGGGAGGCTGGCGACGAATCTTGGCTTCTTCCATCGCCCAATACTCGATGCGAAAGGCCTCGATCGCTGGAAGTGCGACATAGTTGGAGAAGACTTTGAAGCTCGCAGGGTCCATACCCTCGCCACAGTGCGGCAGGGTTCCCTTCACTTCACCTTCGGCAAGGAGTGTAGCGCCTTCCATCACGTGAATGGCGTTGGTATAAAACTCGCCAACGATGCGGGCTTCCGTCTTGTTTTTGCCAAAACTGAACATGCCGAGGCCGGGAATCAGGACTACGGTTGGGCTGGCGTCGCGCAGAGCCGGCGAGTCAGGACTGGCAAATGAGTTGTAATAGGCACGGTACTGCTCGCGGTAATCGGCGATCGAAGAGGCAATGTGCATCTTGAGCGCAGCAAAGTCTTCGCCGGCTCCCCACGGGACAAACAGGGGACGGATTTTCGTGCGGATAAAGTGGTCGGGGCAGCTGGTGCCGAGAAAAGCAAGGTTCCGGGCGTGGGTGGAGTTGACAAACTGCAGGACGTCGGGCGCGTCAGTGAAACTGGAGATCCATCGATTCTGAGTGCTGACCTGGCCGCGGAGATAGGGTGCGATTTGGGTGGAAAGTTGGGCGCGCTCAGTACGGGCTGGAACGAGCTCGCCGCCGAAGAGGGTCGGGCCTTTTTTGATTCCGTGGCGATGAATGAACTGGCCGATCTGATCAATGACAGTGAGCGTATTCAGGTAGCACTCGCGCTGGGACTGTCCCCAGGTGAAGAGCCCATGGCCCCCAAGAACGATGCCATCGCATCCGGGATTCTTAGCGACGGCGTCGCGCATCATGAGTCCCAACTCAAAGCCAGGCCGCTGCCAGGGAACCCAGACCAGAGAGTGATTGAATTCGCGGTTAAACTCGTCCATCTTTGCCTTGCCGTTTGCGGATGCAGCGAGAGCGATGCCCCAGTCGGGGTGAAGATGATCCACATGTGGGAAGGGCAGAAATCCATGCAATGGCGTATCGATGGAGGCGGCCACAGGATTGTTGCGGAAGGCACAGACGGGGTACATGCCCACCATGTCGTCTTCGGTGTCGACACCTTTATAGATCCGCTCGAGAGCGAGCAGCTTTTCCTGGTAGAGTGTGGCAAATCCAGCGCGCTTGATGCTGCCCAGGTCGCCGCCAGAACCTTTGACCCAGAGCACTTCCACAGTCTGGCCAGTCAGCGGGTCCGCTTGAGGAATCTTGGAGCTGGTGTTGCCGCCGGCAAAGTTGGTGATGCGCAGGTCAGAAGCGAGCAAGTTAGAACGATAACGCAGGAGCTCAGGTTCATCAAGCGTAGCGGCTACGCTGGTGTCCCAGCGATCTTCAAGGAAGCTCAGAGCAGGCGAAGCGACAGTTGCCAAAGTCATAGACACCACTGTACGAGGAATTGGACCGACACAGTCAAGATATCACTTGGAAAAGCAATAGAGAATAGATTTCTTATGTGAATTTCAGACGGCAGATTTTATGCCTCTATGCCGTCAGCCCCGAGGGTCTCCGGCGTGACAGCTTTGTGGCGTACGTAGTTATAGGGGGGCACGGTGTAGCCGCGGAGCAGTGCAATTCCTAGCTGGATGAGCCGCGGTCCGTACGATTCGACCTCGTGTGAGATGGACCCGACCATGGCACTGGTACCAGTGCGCATTTCTTCCAGAACCTCTGGAATGCAGTCCTGTCCAACGATGGCGAAGTCCGACTCGCGGCCTGCTTCGCGGGCAGCATCGAGCACACCGAGTGCGCTGGTATCGGTGGCAGCGGCCACAAGAATGCGTTCGCCTTTGCGACGGTTGCGGAGAAACTCCGCCACAGCCAACTTACTGGGCTGGCGCATGCCGCGACCTTCGATCTGCAGGAAACGGTCTGCGGGCAGATCCGTGAGGCGATCACGAATTCCGTCGAATGCACCCGTGATGCGGTTCTGCACAAAGCTGCCTGCCTCAGAAAATCCAACGCCAAGGACCCAATCCACTTTGCTTTTCCACTTGCGCACTGCGTGCTGTGCAAGGATGGAACCGGCTTCAAATCCGACCTCAAAGTTATCCACGCCAAAGTAGGTGGAATTCGGGTGAGGCACGTCGATGGCGACCAGCGGAATTTCAGCCTTCTTGAAGATGTGAGCGACGCGGGGCGCGACATGTTCTTCGACCTGGAACTCGATTGCCAGGTCTACACGCTTGGCAACAAACTTCTCTGCGTTTTGCACGGCGACATCGGCGTCGTAGCGGTTGTCGAGCAAGATCAGTTCGACGCCGGAAGCAGCGGCGGCGGCAGTAATGCTCTGCGCCACGGCGACCGAGAAGGGCATCTCAGCGCTCTGTGCCGCAAACCCGAAACGCAAACGCCGGGGGCGGGAGACAAGCCGGTATTGGCCGTTCTGACCCTGTGCTACGTAGCCGCGGTGGACCAGGGTCTTGAGAATCCTGTACACACTGGTCTTGGAGATTTGCGTTTTTTGGTAAACATCCTCCAGAGTTACGGAGGTATGGTTCTGTTCCAGCAGCTCCAAAACATCCAGGGCCTTGGACAGAATGGGAATCAAGTACAGCCGTTTGATCCTGGTCTTAGGCAAGCGTTCATCTCTCCAACTGCGATTTCAATACCGAAACTACACGCAAGTAAGCATAACGCATTTCAGGCGTAACTGCTTACGGCCGAGTGGCGGCTTCCGCGTTCCGCGGCGATGCGTTCCACATAGCCACCGGCGTGCAGCGCAGCCAACGGGTCGGCAGGCAGGCCGCGTGCAACGCGCCATTCCGCCGCAAGAGGACGCACATCCGTCCAGAAGGCCCCACGGAGGAGTTCTTCGGCAGCGACCAGGTTGCAGGACTGTTGGTGAACGGCCAGCTGCTCGCGATCGACAAGAGCCGCCTTGAGCCAGAGTTCCTGCGCGGTAACCACGGTCTGGACTGAGGCCTCGATCTTGCCTTTGAGATTGTGGCTCTGGTCGATCATGAAGGCAATGTCATGGCTGATGCCGTCAGTGGTGGCGGCGTGGATTTCATGGAAGATTCGGAAGATCTGATAGGGGTCAATAGAGCCAAGCGTCAGGTCATCGTCAGCATAGCGGCGGTCATTGAAGTGGAAGCCGCCAAGGAGTCCAGTGTGCAGGAGCCAGGCGACGATCTGCTCAATGTTCTGCGCGGAATAATGATGGCCGGTGTCTACGAGGACGCGCGCCTGCGGCCCGGCTTCGCGCGCGAAATGGGAGGACATGCCCCAGTCCGCAATATCCGTGTGATAGAAGGCTGGTTCAAAGGGCTTGTATTCGATGAGCAGTCGCTGGCCGACGTCGAGATGCGCGTGCGACTCACGCAACGTTTCTTCAAGCCAGCCGATGCGCTTACGGATACTCTGCGAGCCGGGGTAGTTGGACCCATCAGGCAGCCAGAGAGAAAGGTCGCGACACCCGAGGCGCTTGGCGATCTCGATGGAGTCAAGCACGTGGTCCGTGGCTTGTTTGCGAATCTCAGCCGACGGATTGCACAGGGAACCGAACTTGTATTGCTGATCCTGAAAGAGATTGGGGTTGATGGATCCGGAGCGAATGCCGAAGCGGCGCTCGAGTGCCTTCACTTCGGGCACATCGGCGATGCCGTTGGGCAGGTCCCAGAGGACATGGAGCGCAAGCGTCGGGGTCGAGCCGGTGAGGCGGTTGACTTCTGCGGCGTCGGCGAACTTCTCCTCAATGGTGGCGGCGGCGGCGGCCTGGACAAACTTGCCAAAGCGCGTGCCGGTGTTGGCGAATCCCCAGGAGGGAATCTCGATTTGGAACGAGTCAAGCGCTTGAACAGCCAAGTCGTAGGTAGCGGATTCAGATTGCTTCATGATTACCCCTTACCGGGACAAATAGCCCCGCCAAAAAATCAGATCTCTCACCTGATCAAATGTCGTCCCTCACCATAATCACATGGAGAAAACGTGGGCCGTGGACGCCTTTGATGCGGGTCATTTCAATGTCTGCCGTGGCACTGGGCCCGGAGATCCAGGTAACCAGCGCCGGGGTCCCCAGCGATAGGTCTCCGTCGCTGGGGTGGAAAGCCGGCGGCCGCTTGCAACGGTCGAAGTATTCTGGCAGCGTTTCCACCACCTGGCTGCCGCGAAGAATACACAGATGCCAGTCGGGAAGCAGTGTGAGCACGCGACGGCCTTCAGTTGGGGAGTGGTGGAGGACAATCGTGCCAGAGTCGGCAACCCCACAAAAGGCCGCAGAAACCACCCCTTCAGCCTGTTCGATGTCAGCGGTTGCAAGGCCATTGTCCACCTTCCAATCGAAGCCTGAGACCAGCCAGTCGACGGGCAAGCCTTGTGGAAGGACAAAAGTGCGCTTGCCGCTTGCCGCGAGCTGAGCGCGAATAGAGGCCACGAGATTTTCTGGAGTGGATTCCAGCACCTCGGCGTCGTATTCGCGCAGTCGCTCGATCATGAGTGCAATGCGGGCTTCTGTGGTGAGCTTGCCGCTCCTGACGTAATTGCGGGGCAGCGCCGCATGGTCCTCGACAAACTGCGCAGATCCGTTCGACGATGTGCGCGTTGCGGCGCGAATGCGGTCAAGAATCTGTTGACGGGAAGCGCTGGAGGCTGCTGTGCTCATCGCGCCTCCTTTGCTCGCGCTGCCCACCATTCATGGAAGGTCTGGCTGGGAAGAGCGCGGAGGTCGCGTGTCTGGGTCCATTTTGCGCCAAGCGAAGGCAGGGAATGAATCCAGCCGTCCTTCCGGGTGAAGAGCCGGGCGCCGATGCGTCCCAGACGCTGCGCCAAATGGAAACGCCATGCTTTTTGAAAGAGCAGATTGGCGATCTTCATGCCAAGAAACATGGGATCGAAGATGCTGGCGAATTGGTGCCGCTCCTGATTCACAACCTGAGATCGCAACTCAATCAGCACCTCGGGAATATTGATCTTGACCGGGCAGACCTCGTAGCAGGCGCCACAAAGCGAGGACGCGAACGGCAGTGATTGCGCGTGGTGCATCTGCATCAATTGCGGAGTAAGAATAGCTCCGATGGGTCCTGGGTAAACCGAGCCATAGGCGTGGCCGCCGGTTTGACGGTAGACAGGGCAGGTGTTCATGCAGGCTGCGCAGCGGATGCACTTGAGCGTCTGTCGCTCTACGGGCCGGGCAAGGATCGACGAGCGCTGGTTGTCGAGCAGAACCACATGGAAGCTCTGCGGGCCGTCGCCGGGCGTCACGCCAGTCCAGAGCGAGGTGTAGGGATTCATCCGTTCCCCGGTAGCGGAACGAGCAAGCACCTGGAGCATGACCTCGAGGTCCTGGAAGCGAGGCAGAACTTTTTCAATGCCGGCAATGGTAATCATGGTGCGCGGCAACGTGAGGCACATGCGCCCGTTGCCTTCAGATTCGACCACTACAACTGAGCCTGTCTCGGCGATAAGGAAGTTGGCGCCGCTAATGGCCGTGGGAATCTTCAGGAATTTCTGGCGGAGATAGGTTCGCGCGGCGGCGGTGAGGGCCTGTGGATCGTCGGACAGATTATCAAGGCCCATGCGGCGCGCGAAGATCTCACGCACCTGGCTGCGATTCACGTGCAAGGCCGGAACGACGATGTGGGAAGGCTCGTCGTCTCCAAGCTGGAGAATGATTTCAGCCAGGTCGGTCTCAAAGACGTCGACTCCCGCGGCCTGGAGGAAGGGATTCAGCTGAATCTCGGCCGACGTCATGGTTTTAATCTTGATGACTTCGCTGGCGTTCTCCTGGCGCAGCAGGTCGAGGATAATCTGGCGTGCCTCAGTGGCGTCAGAGGCCCAGTGGACCGTGCCTCCGGCAGCAGTGCACTGCGTTTCAAATTGCACAAGATAGAAACCGAGGTTTCTGAGAGACTCTGCGCGGATGGCGGATGCAGCGTCGCGGAGTTCCTGCCAGTCAGTCTTCTCGTTCACAAGCCGGAACCGCTTTGCCTGGATGACATCGATGGCGTGAGCAACGTTCGTGCGCAGTTGCGGGTTGCGCAGCATGGGCAATGCAGCCTGGGGAAAGGGCGGCGCGAGCAGCGGATCGAGCACGGGATGATTCGCTACTGACTGGCTCATTTCGTTGCCTCCCAGGGAGAGGCTTCAGTGCTGGCCAGAATTTCAGCCAGATGAATGGTCATGATGCCCGCATATTGCCGGTGCATGGCTCCGCCAAGGTGCATGAGGCAGCTATTATCCAGCGCCGTGCAGTATTCAGCACCGGTGGCCACCACATCCTGCAGCTTGACTTGCAGCATGGCGGAGGAGACTTCAGCATTCTTGATCGAAAAGGTCCCGCCGAATCCGCAGCAGCGGTCCACATTGGCCAGTGGCGCCTGGGTAAGCGAGCGGACCTTTGACAATAGTCGATAAGGACGGTCGCCGAGATGCAGTGCGCGCACGCCGTGGCAACTGGCGTGATAGGTGACGCGATGGGGAAACGTGGCGCCCACATCCTCCACGCCAAGGCGGTCAATGAGGAATTCGCTGAGCTCGTAGACGCGTGGCAGCAGGGCCGCAAATTCGCGGCGCAGGGTGTCATTTCCCAGTTCGTCAAACAGGCCGGGATACTGATCGCGAATCATGGCCACACAGGAGGAAGATGGAACTACAATTGTCTCGGCGTCCTGGTAAAGACGGACAAATCGCTTGGCCTGTGAAAAGGCTTCGCCGCGGAAGCCGGTGTTGGCGTGCATCTGGCCGCAGCAGGTTTGCTTGGGATGAAAGTCGGGGGTAACGCCGAGCCTTTCGAGCAGACTGACCACGGCACGGCCGGTCTCCGGGAAGAGCGTATCGTTATAGCACGTGATGAAGAGCGACGCGCGCATAGGAAGCTCATTGAGAAAAGCGATTTAAAAGAGGTATCGTATTCGATAGAGACACGAGTTGTCTATTGCATTTTCAGCTCTTGAAGATCGACATGCCGAGCGCCGGGGGCGCGGGCGTGGTGGGTTGCAAGCCAAACCCTGATGAATGCCTCATTCTACAAGGTTGCGAGCGCAGGATGCGCCAACCCATCCGTTGAAAATGAATCTAAGCAAGACCGCCCCCATCTCCGCCGATCACGGACTCAACATCAAGGTGTGATCCTCGGTTCCCTTGGCGCAGGAGACTGTCCGGCGAGCCCCGCCTGAGGGCACGGCCAAGGGCGACAAGGATCGCGGCCCTTGCAATAGAATGATCGGGTTCCAATTCCAGGAGGCAACATGCTGCACGTGATGAAATCAGTGAGACCCCGGAGCATCTCCCTCGGTTTGATTCTGTCCTTAGCGATCGGGTTTTGCACCCTCGTAGCTGGCGGAGTTGCTGGCCGCGCGCAGAGTGCCGACGACGAAAAAAAGATCAGTGACGCCATTTCTAAGATGACGCTGGAAGAGAAGATTTCCATGTTGTCAGGCTCCAGCATGATGGCCTCTACGGGGTTGCAGCGGCTCGGAATTCCGGCGTTCAGGATGAGTGACGGTCCGGTTGGCGCGCATGTTCCGCCGCCCTCGACGGCATATGCTGCCGGCATTGGCCTGGCCGCGAGCTGGGACCGCGACCTAGCGGTCGAAATCGGCACGCAAATTGGGCGCGATGCTCGCTCACGCGGGGCGAGTTTTTTGCTGGGCCCTGGAGTAAACATTTACCGTGCGCCGTTGAATGGCCGCAATTTTGAGTATTTTGGCGAAGACCCGTTCCTGGCTGGGGAGACGGCGGTGGCCTACATCAACGGGGTGCAATCGCAGGGCGTCAGCGCAACAATCAAGCACTATGCTGCCAACAACTCAGAGTATTTCCGCTTCACATCGGATTCGGTGGTGAGCGAACGGGCGCTGAGGGAGATCTATCTACCCGCGTTCGAGGCCGCGGTTCGCAAGGCCCACGTAGGATCGATCATGGATTCCTACAACCTGCTTAACGGCGAACACGCCACCTCCAATTACCACCTGAATGTGGAGATTGCGAAGCAGCAGTGGGGGTTTGACGGCGTGATGATGTCTGACTGGACAGCCACGCATGACGGCGTAGCTGCGGCAAACGCCGGACTGGATTTGGAAATGCCGTTTGGCGTTTACATGAACGCAAAAACCCTGGTGCCCGCGGTGAAGGAAGGCAAGGTCAAAGAGTCGGACATCGATGACAAGATTCGCCGGCTGCTCCGGGCAGGATACCGATTTGGCTGGATCGGCCACGATCCGTTGGACGAGAGCATTCCACGTTACAACCAACAGGGAAGGCTGGCGGCACTGCAAGGCGCACGCGAGGGAATTGTTCTGTTGAAGAATCAGGGCAACCTCTTGCCTCTCGATCCCGCAAAGGTGAAGACCATCGCAGTGATCGGCCCTGACGCGTTCCCGGCGATCCTGACGGCCGGCGGCAGCGGCATGGTCCCCAGTTTCTCTGAGGTCAGCGACCTGAAGGGAATCAGCGATCGCCTGGGCCTGAAGGCCAACGTCCTCTATGACTGCGGCATAGCGAAACGTTCCGTGCTGGCCATGCGCTCGGGATTCAGCATTTCGGGGGAGAAGTTTGTTCCCGGCCTGACCGTGGAGACATACGACAACCCTGGATTCACCGGCAAGCCCGTGGCCACGCGGACGGAGATGATGGCCAACACAGGGCAGAATATTCTCGATAACCCGGATATGGCGGAGATGATCAACAGCGTGACCATCGACCAAATGGCCGCCTTCATGAATATGGGAGGTCCGCCGCGGTTTACTCGCTGGACGGGCTATTACTTTGCACGCGCGCCGGGAAACTTTGTTGTGTTTGTCGAGAACCAGGGCAAATATAAGCTAACGATCGATGGACAGGCCGTCATCGACTATTCGGAGATCCCGAAGACTGCGCTGGCGCAACGGGTTGTACCGCTCACTCCGGGCCCGCACAAGGTGGTGCTCGATATCCTGGGCGCTCCGCAATTCGGTGAGGGATCGCTCAAGATCGGAATTGTCCAGGAAGGAACCTTCGTGAATCAGTCGGCTATCGATCTGGCCAAGCGGGCCGATGCTGTGATCGTGGCTGTAGGTTACGACGCGGATATCGAGACCGAAGGTGCGGATCGCGAGTTCGAACTGCCCCCGGGACAGGACGAACTGATCGAGAAGATTGCAGCTGCCAATCCGAACACCATCGTAACTGTAACCGCGGGCGGGAGCCTGGATGCTTCTCGCTGGATCAATAAGGTTGCCGCACTCCTGCAGAACTGGTATCCGGGCGAGGAAGGCGGGACGGCGCTGGCAGAAGTGGTCTTTGGCGACGTGAACCCTTCCGGCCGCTTGCCTATCAGTTGGGAGAAGAGTCTGAAAGACAACCCGTCTTTCGCGTACTACTATCCAACCCCGGGCACGCTGAAGATTCCCTACGGGGATGATGTGTTTGTCGGCTATCGCGGCTACGAGCACAACGGCGTGCAACCGCTATTCCCGTTTGGCTTCGGGCTTTCGTACACCAGCTTTAAGTACTCTGGGTTGGAGATTCATCCGGCTGCCGGGGCGGGCGCTTTCGAAGTCAGCTTCGATGTGAGCAACACGGGCAAGCGAGCCGGCGCCGATGTGGCCCAGGTCTACATCAGCGAAGATCATCCTCATGTTCCGCGGCCTCTGCAGGAGCTGAAAGGGTTTGCCCGCTTCGTTCTCGAGCCGGGGGAAACGCGGCGTGTGACCGTGCCTCTTGATGCGCGATCATTCACCTGGTACGACGAAAAGGCGGCAGCTTGGCATGGCGATCCGGGTACTTTTACCGTTTACGTCAGCCGTTCCTCCTCGGATTCTCAACTTGAGGGGAAGATTACTTTGGTACAGGCGATTGTGCTGCCGGTGAACTAGTATCTTCCGTGTTCGCTTTCTGGCGGGCTACTTCGTTTTGTAGTCCGCCGGAGGAGAGTCGGGGTTTCGTTCGAACCGTCAACCTTTCTTGCGGGTTGGCGTCTAACGAGATTGATTCTTACTTGTACTTTTCCTGGGGGGACGGGATTCCTCTCAAAACTCTTCACTCGGCTTCATGTTCGTTCTCGAGTGGCTTCAAGACCACCCAAGTTTGAGAAGGGGTTGCTCAAATCCACGATTCAGAGCTTCCTCAGCGCTTGCTGATATTGCTCGCCTTGCATGACATTTGCAACTTAGTGTAAGGGAGCTGAAGATGATGGAAGCTTCATCCCTGTTGGGCCTTGGCTGATGCCAATGCGCGGGATTTTTCCCATGGTTTTCTTGATCGGAACCGCAACTTTATGTTCAATCCGGGGTTTTCTCCGTAGGAAAGGTCCAGGAAAAACTATTATGCTTCCCCTGCGTTCGTTTCCCCTTTGTGTTTTGGCCAGTGCCTTGCTCTTCTCAACAGTTGCGATGTCCCAGCAATTCGCACCCAAAGTCCGGATTGTTGATCGGATCGATGAGAGCCAGCTTGTAACCCTCAAGGGCAACACGCACCCTTTGGCGAATGCCAAGAACGATCTTGGCAGGGTGGACCCGAGCCTGCCCATGACCGACCTGATCCTGGTGCTGAGCCGCGATCCGGCACAACAAGCAGCGTTCGACAAGTTTGTGGCCAGCCAGTACGACTCGACCTCGCCCAACTTCCACCAGTGGCTCACGCCAGACCTAGTGGGCGCGAACTTCGGGCCGTCGCAGACGGACATTGCAACCATTTCGAATTGGCTGACCGGCCATGGTTTTTCGATTGGTGAAGTGTCGAAGGACCGGATGTCCATCCGCTTTAGCGGGACGGCCGGGCAGGTGGAGAGCACATTCCACACTGAGATTCACAATCTGAGCTTCAAGGGCGAAGCGCACATCGGCAACATGACCGACCCGCAGATTCCGGCGGCGTTGGCACCGGTGGTGGTGGGCGTGAAGGCGCTGCATAACTTCTTCCCGAGGCCCCTGCATCATTTGGGAAGCCTGGTCAAGCGGGATGCCGCGACCGGGCACTGGAAACGGTTTGCAAGCCCTGCAGCTGCAGAGTCCGCGCTGAGCACCTCGGCTTCGCGTCCAGCCCTGGGCAGCGCTCCGCTCGTAGGCGGAACCAGAACCGCGGAAGCCAAGCCGCAGTTCGGCTCCAACCCGACCTCAGCGGCGTATACCTGGCTGGTCGAAGATCTGGGTCCATACGACTTCGGCACCATTTACAACGTACTTCCATTGTGGAACGCGGGCATCGACGGAACCGGCCAGAAGATCGCTATTGCGGGAACCAGCGATATCGACGTTGGACAGACCGGCGAGACCGGGGCCAACGGCAACAACGATGTGGCCACCTTCCGCACCTTCTTCGGCCTCCCGACCAACATTGCCGCCAACACTCCGTTGCGCGTTTCCGGCAACAGCAAGCTGCTCACGGTATGCACGGATACGACCGGGACCGTCCCGTATCCGACGAATCCATGCACCACCGACGACCTGGTCGAGAACTCGCTGGATGTGGAGTGGTCGGGATCGATCGCCAAGAACGCGCAGATCGTGCTGGTCGCCTCGTATCCGGCGTCAGCCACGGACGACAATCTCTACGATTCGGAGAGCTACATCGTCAACAACATCGATACCGCGTCGTCTCCCGTCTATGGCGCTCGCATCATGAACGTGAGCTATGGCGAGTGCGAACTGGGCAATGGCACGGCCGGCAACGTCGAGTACTACGACCTTTGGCAAACGGCGGCTTCAGAGGGAATCTCGGTATTTGTGGCGTCGGGCGATGCGGGCTCGGCGTCGTGCGACGACGGGTACGCTTGGGCGGCATCGGGACTCACGGTCAGCGGGCTTGCCTCCACACCGTGGAACACCGCAGTGGGAGGAACAGACTTCAACTGGTGCAGCCCGGATACTGCGAATGGTTCCGCGGACACTGAGTGCAAAGCGGCGCCCTATTGGAGCTCGTCAAACCTGACTCCGCCGGGGGGCACCCAGGCTAGTTACAGTGCGCTCGGTTATGTGCCGGAGGTCCCCTGGAACGAGTCCTGCGCCAATCCACTTACTCTGAGTTGGGTGCAGGATGCTGCAAACGCTATCTACGGCATCCCCAGCTCAGGCTCTAACGGCATTACGAATGTCGAGCAGTCCTGCAATTTCATTGACGACTACTACGGGAACACGTCTGGCGACCTTGGACAAACATATCCCTACCTTGAGAACCTGTTGGCTGTTGTGGGCGGAAGCGGCGGTTCGAGCGGGTGCGTCGTGGGGAACGCGGTCACTAACACCAACACCGGAGAAATGACCGGCTGCACGGTGGGGGCGACAAGTACGGGCAGCACCAGCAACCCCGACACAGGCACCTCCCAGGCTTCGCTTACCGTATATCCGACGGCGACCGGCAACGGCTGGCCGAAGCCTAGCTGGCAGACGGGCGTGACCGGCATACCAAGCGATGGCGTGCGCGACCTTCCCGACGTGAGCTTTTTCGCGGCCGACGGCTACGTTTCCAGCAGCGCGTATCTGATCTGCGTTACCCAGGAAGGCTCGTGCAGTTATTCGAGCCTAGCCGAGCCGTTTGCACAGGAGGTAGGCGGAACCTCGGTTGCAACTCCAGCCATGGCAGGCGTCATGGCGCTGATTAACCAGAAAGCCGGCGCTGCGCAGGGACTTGCCAACCCCGGTCTCTATTCGTTGGCCGCTAAGCAGAGCGGGTCCGGTTACGGAAGTTGCAGCGCGGAGACGGGGAAGACCACGAGCTCTTGCTACTTCAACGATATAGATGAGTACAATAACGCCCAGCCCTGCGACGCTTACGATTCAACGCCCAACTGCACGGCGACCTCGTCCACCTTCGGATATCCGGACAACTCGAGCGAGAATGGCCTTGGCATACTGACCGGTTACAGCGCGGGCGCGGGATACGACCTGGCGACGGGGCTGGGCTCGCTGAACGTGGCCAATGTTGTAAATGCTTGGCCGACCGTATCTGGCAGCTCGAAAGCGGCAGTGACAGTGTCGCCTGCGCAAGGAAGTATAACCTCAAGCCAGACCTTGAGCGTAACGGTTACGGTTGCCAGTTCGCCGAGCGGCGGGACAACGCCTACTGGAACAGTGACGCTATCGAGCGGCAGCTACAATTCAGGCGCACAGACGCTTAACGCAGGTGGAAGCTACACTTTCACAATCCCTGGCGGAAGCCTGAGCGGTAGTGCAGGTGGTACAACAGACACTCTCACGGCCAGTTACAGCGGGGACACGCTGTACGGCTCAGCGAGCGGGACGGCTTCTGTGACTGTGACGTCGCCGGCTCTGCTGACTCCAACTGTGACGGTGACTCCGGCGTCTACCACCTTGAACTCCGATGCCAGCCTCAACGTGACCGCTACCGTCAGCGGGAGCGGTCCTACGCCTACCGGGACGGTGACGCTTACGAGCGGCAGCTACACATCGGCTACGGGGACGCTTGTCGGGGGTGTCTATCAGTTCACCATCCCGGCCAATACGCTGAGCGCGGGAACAGATACGTTGAAGGTGACGTATAGTGGTGACGGAAACTACGGCTCCGCCAGCAATACAGCCACCGTGACTGTTACGGGATCTACGTTTACCCTGTCGGCAACTACGCCCGCAACGATTGCTCCGGGGGCGAGCGCGACATCTACCGTAACCGTGACCGCAGTGAACGGGTACACCGGAACGGTTTCGTTGACCTGCGCGGAGACAAGCACCACCGCTAGCGGAGGCGATGGAGCAGGTTGCTCCATTCCGAGCAATGCTGTGGCCATTGGCGGAACAGCGACCGCGACGGTAACCACGACGGCGCCTGTCACGGCCTCGCTGGCCTATCCCGAAATTCGCGGCAAGGGCAACAAAGGATGGCTGGGAGCAGGCGGCGGAGCTGTTCTGGCGTTCCTCGCGTTCCTGGGGATTCCGGCGCGGCGGCGCAGTTGGCGAGCCATGCTGGGCATGATCGTGATGATGGCGGCATTGGGGAGCCTTGCAGGCTGCGGGGGTGGTGGAAGCAGCGGCGGCGGAGGCGGTCAAACTGATCCAGGGACAGCAGCCGGCACCTATACTTTCACGGTATATGCCACTGGAAATCCCACGGTGACGCCAGCCGTAACCGCGACATTCTCGGTGACCGTGAACTAAGCAGCCTAATCGAGCGCGGCGCATTGGCCCTTCCTTTGGGAAGGGCCAACGTGTTTATGGGAGGGTAAAAGGAGATGCAAGGCGGGGATCGGACCAATTCTCCCAAAATGAAACCCGTTGAGCGACCTCGACCCTTGCTCGAAGTCAATTTCAGGCACGCAGTCCTGGTACAGGATAGGATGAGAAGCAAGCTGTAGGAACAGGTGTCGGAGCCAGGGGCAAATACTCCGCATGGCAAAGAAAAAGCAGCGACTTAACTCTGCCTCATGGCAAGAAAGTGGTAGCGGCGAAGGCGTGCAAGTGTTATTGTTCTGACAACATCTATGCGGCTAGGATTTCAGCTGAGAACACCTTCAGTTTGAATGCGCTAAGGCTACTTTAACCCCAAGATCGGCCAGCGGGCGGCGGAAGGTCAAGGGTGCGTAATGTCAGATCACAAAGGGCTGGGGGACCAGAACCAAACTCCGGATGACGTAGCGACCCTTTATTCCTGGGCGAATCTTCATGGCGCCAAGTACAGGGACTTCACTGCTTCGCGAGCGCAGACCCGGGAAAGCGCCCGTCTGCGGTTGCAGGCGGCTAATGAAGCTCAGCTTCAGCAGGGAGACGTATCGAGCAAGTCAGCGATGACGACCGACGCTCAGCGAACAGGCGGGGCCGAGCTTACCATCCTGGCGGAGCACGAAGCGGCGTGGGTTGCACAGCAAGAGGCACAACTCAGCGCGCAACTGGCCGCGCGGCAGGCCGCAGAAGATGCCGCATACAGGGCGGCTCAAGTGGCGGAAGAGAAAGCACATCAAGAGGCCGCAATGGCGGCGTACGAAGCGGCGGGACGGCGAGCGGCACAAGAGGCCGCCCTGCGAGATGCGGAAGAGGCTGAGCGTCAAGCCGCACAGCATGCTGCGCGACTTGCTGCTGTAGCCGCGGAACTGAAGGCTGCTCAGCTTGCTGCCGTAGCCGCTGAACAGGCCGCGCATCGTGCGGCGCAGCAGCCGGCCTGGCAGTACGGACAGGCAGAACATCACTCCGCCATATCTCAGCCAGTCCAGGCATCGCCGGCGGCACAATATGAGCCTCCGCCACCGAAATCACCATTTCAGCCCTCGGACAATCCAGGATTCGAGAAGCGGCTCCAGGGCTATGCCCCGCCGCCGCAATCGTTTATGGAGAGAGCAGGACCGGGCTCGATCCAGCCACCAGCTCCGGCCCCGATGCGGGCCCCCATTGGTACTCCACTCCAGCTTCAGCAGGGCGCTGTTCGGCGGGAAAGCTCCGGGCCGGCAAACACACCCTGGGCGCCGTCGGCCGTTCGAGATGCATCGGGACGGCCCGCCTGGCTGACGCCCGTGACCACAGGGACGCCCGCACAACCACCGGCTCCAGGTTCACAACCAGTTGCCCCGGGCCAAGCGGGTTCCGAGGACACCCTTCAGGGATCTCGCGATCGCCTGGCCTCGCGCTGGTTCGCCCTGCGTGGCGTTTTTTCGGGAGATCCAGCGCCCGCTGAAGCGGTGCCGCCTCCCTTGGTCTCTCGCGCCCCGGTGATGGCCGTTTTTTCCTTAGCAGGCGGTGTAGGCAAGACCAGCCTGGTGGCGACGCTTGGCCGCGCCCTGTCTGCTCGCGGCGAGCGCGTATTGCTCATGGATACTGCCTCCTTTGGCGTGCTCCCGTTCTTCTTCGGCGCACGCGACAAGCGTCCAGGGCAGCTGAGGACTTTCAGCCCTCCGGGTGTGAACAGCGATGCACCGATCCAAATGATTTCGATCGATCCCGATTCACTTGGACCTGAATCGGCGGGCTCTGAGGCAGGCGATGAGAACGGGCTAAGTGGCGAAGTTTCCAGGTATGCGCGCGGCGGAGTCAGTCGTGTGATTGTCGATCTGGCAACTGCGTCCGGGGCTACAACGCGGCGCTTGATGCGAGTATCGCCGATGATCCTGGTGCCGGTAATTCCCGACATGAATTCCGTTGTGAGCGTGGGCTCGATCGACGATTTCTTTGCACACAACAGCGCTGGGGGCAGCACCCCGCCGCTCTATTACGTGATGAATCAGTTTGATCCGTCCATGCCGCTGCATCTCGATGTGCGAGAGGTGCTTCGCGAGCAACTAGGTGACCGGTTGCTGCCTTTCGCGATTCGACGTGCTCCGGTGATGAGTGAGGCGCTGGCTGAGGGCATGACGGTGATGGATTATGCTCCCAACTCCGGTGTGGCCGAAGATTTTGGTACGCTTGCGGGCTGGGTAAAAAGCTTGTCTGCCCCGGCAAGCACGACCTATCGCGGCGTGCGCTGGAGCGAACGATGACAGCAACCGGCCTGTGGCAGGGCATCGGGGCTGGGGGCAATATTTTTACACGAATCCTTCGCTTCATTTTTCTGTTTGTCACGGCTCTCCTTTTCTATTTCATGGCTGTTCTTCCCCTTACCTGGCCGCAGCAGGTGGTTCTGGGGTTGCTGATACTTCTGTTGTCCATGGCCATGTCGCGTACCTCTGACTCTTATCTCATCACGCTCTCGTTGATGATGATGTCGATCTTCTGTACCTTCCGTTATGGGTTTTGGCGCATTTCGGAGACGGTGCGGTTCTTTCATGATCCGGCCAATCATTGGGGCGCGCTCGACGCATTCTTCATCCTCAGCCTGCTTCTGGCCGAAGTGTATGCGTTCATGATTCTCTTCCTGGGGTACTTCCAGACAATCTGGCCGCTGCGCAGGGCACCGGTTGCATTGCCCGATTCGACGCTGGAATGGCCTCATATCGATGTACTGATTCCCACGTTCAACGAACCGCTGGATGTCCTGCGCTACACCGCCCTGGGCGCGCTCAA
>Ga0182015_10000956_pt1 | contig 39851 bp, 40 predicted proteins | sample 712P3MmetaG_FD_120478 | JGI IMG/M metagenome (GOLD analysis project Ga0182015, IMG submission 120478) | Permafrost microbial communities from Stordalen Mire, Sweden - 712P3M metaG | ecosystem: Environmental > Terrestrial > Soil > Wetlands > Permafrost | place: Sweden: Stordalen | collected...
CGGACTGGTCGGTCCCAATGGGTCGGGCAAGACAACGCTCTTCCGGATGGTGGTAGGCGAGGAAACTCCCGACGAAGGCGCGGTCTCAGTCCCCAGGAAGTTGACGATCGGCTACTTTCGCCATGACGTCGAGGAATGCAGGGGCCCAATTATCCATAAAGGCAACTGTATTAGTTGCGTTTATAGCACTTAATGCGCTAGAATTCCTGTATTCGAGGGCTTTGAACCCACCCACGCAAAGGGTTCGCTAGGGAGGAGAGTAAGCGCATGGTGCAAAGTGGCGAAGCGTCAGCCGTTGGTATTTCTCAGAAAGAGCAACGCGAAATTGAAAACATTTATCTCAAGCTTCGCGAGGCGGAGGCGAAGCTCATCGGACCAGATGGTAAAACAGAGATTCTGCCCAACAACCTTTACTCATTTCTACTTCGGTTGCTTGCCGATCTGCGAGCCGGTAATTCTGTAACCATCTTGCAGAGCAGGCACGAACTTACGACCGTTGAAGCCGGCAAAATCCTAGGTGTCTCTAGGCAGTACCTTATTCAATTGCTGGAGAAAGGAGAAATCCCCTTTCACCTTGTCGGAACGCACCGTCGCATGTATGTGCGCGACGTGCTTGCCTTCAAGTCAAAGCGCGACACAGGACGGCGAAAGACTTTGGATGATTTAGCTAAACAGGAATTTGCAAAAGGGGATTACGGCAAGATCCCTGATGATTTTCACACAGGAAAATGAATATGCGGCGGTGTTGGATGCGTGTGTTCTGGTGCCTATATCGCTCTGTGATCTTCTACTACGATTGGCTGAGGAACCCGCAATGTATCGCCCGGTATGGAGTGAGGAGATTTTAGCGGAAATGGCGAAGGCCATGAAAACGAAGCTTGGCCGATCGACTGCTGAGGTAGCGTGGAGAAAACAGCAGATGAATCATGCATTCCCAGAAGCTGTGATCTCTGTTCCACCCGAACTGGTGAGGGCAGTCGAATGTATTCCAGACGAGGATGATCGTCATGTGTTAGCGGCCGCAATTATGGCGCATGCTGACACGATAGTTACACAAAACATAAAGCACTTCCCCAAAGATTGCCTCGAAAAATTTGGCGTGCTTTGCCAAACAGCAGATGATTTCCTGGTCCATCAATACCATCTGCGTCCACAACTCATCTTCGACAAGCTTGACGATCAGGCTGCGGGAATTTCCAAGGATCGCGCATACGTGATTTCGAGTCTCAAGGCGTCGGCTAGCGAATTCTGCAAGCTGTTGGAGGTGCACACGCTTTGATCGGGCAGAGATTAAGGTTTTCCGGATGTAACGTGGTTAGCTCCTTCGTGTGAAGTGAATCGTCTCGATCCTGAATCATTGACTCCTCTCCATGGCCCGAGGGAAATCCGATCGTCTCTCGAAACCACTTCGCGACGGGAGCCCGCTTTACGGGAAGCTTTTTCCATCCATTTCATCGAGGATTTTTGTTACTTCGTTCAGTTCCGCCAGTTTGCGGCGCCGGAGCCAGGCCACCCCGTACCAGATCACCGGGTATTGCATGAGTACGCAGGCAACCAACAGCGCCACCCAGCTCTTGGGATGAGCCCCCACGTCCTGCCCGATGGTTGCCCAATTCGCAGCGGTAAGTACTGCACAAAAAATAATCCAGCCGAGCGATAGATAGATGGAGATCCGAAGCAGCCGGATTCGAGCCGCTACCCTTTTGTGCCAAAGTTCGACGAAGGCGCGGGTTGACTGCGATTGAGGGCGCCACGTTCCCCGCAAAGCGTTTATCCGAAATCCGGCTGCTACAAGCACTAAGACGCAGACGCCGGTCGACCAGCCTGGTCCCATCCAGGTGGATCGATGCCGCAGGAAGAGGGCGAAAATCAGCATCCCGAGGAACGCAATAACCGACAAGAGATTGCCAAGCACGAAGCGCCGGTCCTGGCGCTTGATCCTTTCCTGGACCTTGCGCTGGAACTCGGCCGGGGGCTCCGCGACGCTGTTCCATTGTTCGCGCCAGGTATCAAGTTCGCGGTCATTCGTTATGTTCTCTTCAGTCATGATCTTTCTCCCAACGCATCCTTCAGAGCTTTCCTGATCCGGGTCAGACGCACGGCCACATTGTTTTCGGTAATGCCCATCACTTCCGCGATTTCCGCGTGTGACAAGCCTTCGAGCGCGAGCACGATCATCTGCCGGTGAGTCACTGGGAGAGACTGAATCGCCGACATTAGCCGCGCCCGCTGATCGGTTCGCGCCACCTGCTCTTCCAGGTGGGGGCGCGGATCAACTGGCTGTTCGGACTCTTCGAGATCTTCGAGCGGCTGATGAGGCGGCCGTCGCCTGCCTACATGGGTAAGGCCGCGATTGTGAGCGATGCGGTACACGAATGTCCTCTCCGAGCAGTCGCCTCGAAAGTGAGCCAAGGCTTGCCAGATGGCGAGCGCGATCTCCTGTACCAGTTCTTCCCTGACGCTGGGCACGGCCTCATAACTGAAGGCCAGGCGCGAGATGGCCGCTCCATATTCACTGAGAATGCGAGCGAACTGTTTTTCCAAAGCCTGGCGGTGTTCGCTCACGGTTGTGGCCACTCTCGCGGATCGATCTGTGACTGAATAGGCATAGTTCATTCGGGCACCCACGTAAAGGCACAGCGTACGAAGGTCTTCGAAAACAAGATCTTCGAGACAGCTATGGCTTCACGAGAAGGTCGCCCGGCATCGAGTGCGGCTCCGTGGTCCGATATCGAGTCTCGCGATGATAACGGCTGAAAAGCACAGCCACCACCAGTAATGCCAGCGGCGCTAAGAAGCTGGCCTCGGGGCCAACGATCCCGCCGGTGAGCCACCGCGGCCCGCTTAAGGTGGAGTTGAGCAGATGGTGATAAGGCACGATGCCGCTGTCAGGAACTCCGTAGAACATTTGTCCCCAGTCGTAGCCTAAATGGAAGCCGACGGCGCACCAGAGATTCCCGGTCCGGCGCAAAAACAGGCAGAGGAGCATCCCGAACAACACAACCGTGGCTGAGCCTCTCGCAGTTTCATTCGGATTGAAGAAGTGGCCGAAGCCGAACAAGGCGGACAGCACGAACGCCGCCGGCCAGAAGCCGATTCCGGACGCGAGCGTGTATTGGATGTATCCGCGAAACATGAATTCTTCAGCCAGTCCGGCGAGGAGGAATGCGATGCCCCATCCGAGAAGCGAAGATAAAATTGCTGTCCCGTGCAGAGCCAGGCCGGTAATACGGAACCCGTGGAACAGGAACATCGTCAGCAGGGTGCCGCTGATCGCGAGAAAGCCCGAGGAAGAGCCGATCCAGAAATCCCTTCCCAGGGTCTTACGCAGGGGTAAACCATATTCCCTGAACTTGCGATGCTCGAGTCTGCCCATGATCAAGGCAGCGCCGCAGAGAAACAGCAAAGTGATGGCTTCGGACTCGCCCAGCACAAGCGGCGTGACGGTAATGTGGCTTGCGTTCCTGTATTTCTCCAGAAAGCCTTGAGGGCCGCCTGTTTTGATGAGAACGAAGCCTCCAAACAGAACGGCAAATAAGGCGAGGAACATGAGCAGCCGCCAGCCCGCGCGCAGACCGTTGCGTCCGAAAAAAATTGACCTCAACCCGAATGTGAGACGAGGACTTGGCGGAAAAGCTTCAGTCGATAATACGGGCAAATTTTCAGCGGCTTTGAGTCGATTTGCAATGGTCATTTCTTCGCTCCTGGATCAGGAATGGTTGGGCCATCCAAGAAATCGAAGGCGCCAGAACTGAAATCCGAGGTTCGGATTTTGCGCTTCGCGTTCTCAGCTGTCCCTATCTAGGTAGTCTCAGATAGGCGGAAAACCTTACAAATCGGAAGTGGCACTGAATGGAAAGTTTACGATTACCAGAGGGAGGTGGAGAGGTTGGGGCGGAAGTAAGAATTGTTCACAAACCCGATCTGAATGAAGCTGCGCACACAAATCGCCCAGTAGGTCGCAAGAAGTTTGAGAGGATCGTCCAAACCCAGTTTTAAGCCAAGTCATGCGACTACCGATCGTTTACGCGACGATAATCCGGCTAGCTCTTATCTTCCTCTGCTCTGACCTTTTTGCCCGAAGTAAAAGCCAAGCAGGTCTTGTGAAAAACTCTTTTTGTCAACGAGGGGAACGCCTCAAGCGCTGAAGCGCGGGTGATTCTACTGAACTTAACGGCACGAGTGAACTCATGCCCTTCCAAAGCGCTCGTGGCCTTCCCGAACACGGCCTGAAACGGGGTTTCAGCACTCTGCCAAGGTGCTTTTCTTGAGAAAGGCTCACTCTTCAATTACTACTATTTTGACGCGCCGGCCAACGCGGAGAGCGAATTTGAAGGGCAGTTCCGGGATAGCGAGATGGTGGGTGGTATGCCTGGAGTTATTGAGCTTGACCGCGTCCTGCTTAATTTTTCGGGTGGCGTCGCCGCCGGACTCGGCGAGACCGCATTCGACTAAGAGTCGGCCCATGGGGACTTGAAGTTCGGGCTGAAAAGTGGCGCCGGGCATGATGCTTTCAAGCCTGATTCGGACTTCCTCCACTTGTTCGGGCAACTCATCTTTTTGAAATTGCCGGGCCCAATCCGCGGCGGCTTTTTCGGCGGCTTCTGACGAATGAAAATCGGCGACGATCCGGTGGGCAAGCTGTTTCTTGGCTTGCATGGGATGGGATTCGCGCTTCATGGTTTCGATCTCGGCGAGCTGTGTATCCGTGAGCAATTCGTAGTATCGCCACATCATCTCGTCAGAGATGCTCATGATTTTGCCGTACATTTCAAGGGGCGGCTCGTGAATTCCGATGGCGTTGCCGAGCGACTTTGACATTTTCTGCACGCCATCGAGGCCCTCGAGGATGGGCGTGGTGAGCACGACTTGCGATTCCTGGCCGTAGGCGCGCTGCAATTCGCGACCGACGAGGAGATTGAATTTCTGGTCGGTGCCGCCGAGTTCGACATCGGCTTCGAGAGCAACGGAGTCATAGCCCTGGACGAGTGGGTACAGCAACTCGTGCACCGAGATTGGCTTCTCGTCTTGAAAGCGTTTGTGAAAGTCTTCGCGTTCGAGGAGTTGCGAGACAGTGTATTTCGCCATGAGGCGCACGAAATCGTCGGCGGAAAACTGGCCCATCCAGCGGCGATTGAAGTCGATGACGGTGGTCTTGGGATCGAGAATTTTGAAGACCTGCGTCTTGTAGGTCTCGGCATTTTGTTCGATCTGTTCGCGGGTGAGGGGCGGGCGAGTGACGGAGCGTCCGGTGGGATCGCCGATCATTCCGGTAAAGTCGCCGATCAGAAAGATGGCGGTGTGGCCGAGATCCTGAAAATGCTTTAGCTTGCGCAGGACTACCGTGTGGCCGAGATGCAGGTCGGGAGCGGTTGGATCCATGCCAAGCTTTACGCGCAGCGGCTTGCCGGTGGCACGGGATTTTTCAAGTTTGGCCCGGAGGTCGGACTCGCGAACAATTTCCGCGGACCCTTTCTTGAGATAGGTGAGTTGTTCGTCAACAGGTGCGAAGGTTGGCATGGGAAAGGACATTATAAGGATAAGGAGGGAAATCCGTATGGGGTCGCTGGTTCGTGCGAGGGATGAACCGGATCACTTCTCGACTATTCGGGCTTTATCGACTAGCGGCATTCGGAAGCTGACTTCTAATCCAGTTAGTGACGCGGGCTTCCAGCATGTCGAGTGGCAAGCTTCCTCCGCTGAGGATTTCATCATGGAAGGCTCTGAGGTCGAAGCGGGAACCAAGCTGCTGCTGAGCGCGATTGCGGAGATCGAGAATCTTAAGCTTGCCGATCTGGTAGCTGAGGCCCTGAGCCGGCCATGCAATATACCGGTTAATCTCAGCCTGGATCGTAGGCTCGTCTCCGGCGCCGCTTTCGCGGAAGTAGGCGACCGCCTGTTCGCGGGTCCAACCTTCGGAGTGAATTCCGGTATCGACGACGAGGCGGACGGCACGCATCAATTCCAAATTGAGGCGTCCATAGTCTGAAGCGGGATCCTGGAAAAATCCGATTTCCTTGCCGAGCGCCTCCGCATAGACTGCCCAACCTTCGGCATATGCATTGTTGATGACGTGAAGGCGAAACTCTGGCAGGCCGGTAAGCCGCTGCTGGATGGAGATCTGAAGGTGGTGGCCGGGAATCCCTTCATGGTAGGCCTGGGTCTCGTCGCTCAGCAGTTTTCGATGGGCATAGGTGGAGGTAGCAACGACGACGCGAGCTGGCCTGGTTCCATCCGGGGTGCCGAAAATGTAGTGAGTGGGATTGTTGGGTTGGGAGGCAGGCGCAGCTTCGACGGTCAGCGGAGTTTTCGGGAAGACTCCGAAGAGTTCAGGCAGGCGTGGCTGCATCTGGCCAACGTAGCGGCGGAAATCGTCGACGATCTGATCCGGAGATTTCGGCACGTATTTGGGATCGTTATTGAGCCCTGTACGAAAGCTGCTCAGGTCTTTGTAGCCTGCTTTGAGAGCAAGAGCGTTGAGCAGACCGTTAATTCGTTCGACCTCTCGAAGCCCGAGCGCGTGAATCTCCGCGGGCGCCATATCGGTGGTGGTTTGCTCTCGAATTGCCTGCTGGTAGAGTCGAGCACCGTCTGGCAAGCTGTTCAATCCGATTGTGGTCCGGCCGTGGGGAGCATAGTCCTTGGCGATGAAATCCGCGAAGTATCGATAGGCGGGGAGCACCTCGGAATTCACAGCCTGCTCGATCTTTTCGGTCAAGCGCTTCTGGGCTTCATCAGGAACGGAGGCGGGGAAATTTTTGGTCGGGGCCAGGAAAGGATCTTCGGCAATCGTTCCTTCGCATTGAGCTGGTATTTGCTCGAGCAGAATCCGGGCGGGCATCAATCCGTCTTTTTCTCCCTGGCGCAGTACTTCGATTGTTTGCTCGAAAGCACGGGGGATTTGGTGGAGACGAGCAATGTAATCTTCGTAATGCTGCACGGTATCAAGCGGCACGGAGTTGGGAAGATCGGCGAGGCTGTTGTGGATGCCCTGCATTTGTGAGATGGGCATCTCATAATCCTTCAGCGCGGAGTCGGCAATACGATTATCGAGAACGTGAAGCAGGAGATCGTGGGAGAGGCGATCCTGCTCGGAAAATCCCCCCGTAGAAATGGCTGCGAGCTTCGCACGATACGTGCGATCGGCGGCGTTTTGCTTCGTGCTGGCTGCGAGCGAGTAGTCGTCGAGCAATGCGTTATCCCGGTAGTCTCCCCGGGCGGTTTCGCTTTCCGGAGAAGATTTCATGTCATCTTCGAACTGCTCGCTGAACAGAGTGTTCTGAGTGGCAAGACGAGCTGCGACGGAGTCGGTGGAGGGGGATGAAAGGTGAGCGTCCGGGAGATGCACGTTCAGGCCTTTCGCAACTGCTGGGCCGGATGCGATCTGCAGGCACAGGCAGGCCAGGCCGAAGACCGAAAGCGATTTCGCCATATAGGTACCTTTCATTTGCCAGGTAGTCGCGCTAGATGTGCGGCCCGATGGTTCGATTGAGCAATGCGGCGAAGGCGCGCCAGGCGGGGGTCATTCCGACGGGAACAGCGAGGGCGACGGAGGCGAAGACAAGCGGAGCGGCCCACAGGGTGGAGCGGTGGATGCGTCGGATGGTGATGAGTTCATAGATAACGAGAAGAAGAATGAGGAGGCCGACGCCGGTCACGGCGCCAGCGGCGGGCGGAAGTCCGATGCGGGCCCATGGAAAGCGGCCGAAGGCGGCGCCGACCAGACCCATGGTCGCAATCAGGATGAGGCGCTTGTGCGCGTCAGGTCTGCGGCGGGCGCGCCAAGAAGCGTAGATGACGATGGCGAAGGCGACGATGCCGATGAGCGGGATGGCAGCGGAAACGGAGGGATCGAGCGGGCCGATCATCACTCCACGATGAAGTGCGTCGATAGCAGCGATGACGCCGAGCACGATCATGATCGGCGGCAGGCAGAACGCAACGGTGCCGAAGGAACGATGCCATTTGACGCGGCGAGCGGAGATGAGGGCAGCCTGTACGATGAATAGCAGCATCCAGAGAGTGAAGACCGCACCATGAACGTGAAGAATGGGGCTGGGAAGCGGCGCACGCAACAGGCCGGCCTGGAAGTACGTTGGCGAGAAGCCGATGAAGACGCAGATAGAGAGCAAGATCGCCATGCCGCTGTAGAAGATTCGTTCGGCGGTTCGATTGACAGGTCTGTAGTGGGTCTGTTGGCCTGATGCAAGTACGAAGACGGCGTCTGTTGCCATGTTCTTCTCCGGTTGCAGGGTTTGAGTGTTCGGGACCGCCCGGGACGGATTTATGTGAATTCGAAGAAGATACACCCGGTGGGACATTTCACAAAGATCTTTCGAAACAACAAGCTGCTGAGGCTTGCTGCGCCGTTGAAGGGGTTTGATATGAGGAATCCGCGAGCGGTGTGCGCGTGTGCGGCAACTTCGGGCAAAATGTTCGGGCAGCGCGGGGGCTTAAATGGGCTGGAGGGTTTTCTCTTTCTCCATGCGGCGGGCGTAGACCTGCTGAGCGGCGCGTAACGCTGCGCCATAGTTAAGATCTTTTGAGTTAGGGGCGACGCGGGCGAGAACATGCTCGAGCGCGCCCAGGATGCCGATGGTATCGAGATAATCGTAGTAACCGATGTGAGCGATGCGGAAGAGCTGGCCTTTCATCTCTCCCTGGCCGTTGGCGACGACGGCGTCGAAGGATTCGCGGAATTCCTTGACGATTTTTCCGGAGTCGATTCCGTTGGGCGAGCAGATGGCGGTGAGTGCGGCGGCGGGGGGCGATGCGTAGAGCTTTAGGCCGAGAGATTGCGCGCCGGCGCGAGTCATCTCGGCGCAGAGTTCGGCGTTATCGATAAGAGCTTCGCGTCCCTTGGCCAAATCGCCGTCGCCCATTTCGCGAATAAAATCCAGCGCGGCACCGAGGGCGGCGAATAGGGAAGTGGCGGGAGTGTAGGAGGATTCGCCTTTGGCCGCGGACTTGCGCTCTTTGCGCAGATCGAAATAATAGCGGGGAGAAGTGGTTGCGTCCATGCGCTTCCAGGCGCGATCGCTGACGGCGCAGTAGGCGAGTCCGGGTGGCATCATGAGAGCTTTTTGCGAGCCGCCGATGATGAGGTCGACTCCCCAGCCATCGACATCGAGATGAGTGGTGCCGAGTCCGGTGATGGCGTCGACGACGAGGAGAGTGTCGTTATCATTATTATTACGACTGCTGGTGGAATTGGCGCGCACGAGTTGAGCAATGCCACGGACATCGTGGCGCGAACCGGTGGAGCTCTCGGTGGCTTGCAGGAACACGGCGCGAAGGTCGGGGGTGAGTTTGGCGCGAACATCGTCGAGCGAAAAAGTTGTGCCGTAAGGCGCGGAGAGTACGTCGACGTTGCAACCGAAGGCTTTGGCCAGGCCGGTCCAGCGTTCGCCGAATTTTCCGGCGGTGAGGACGAGGACTTTATCGCCGGGGGAGGTGAGGTTGGAGACGGAGGCCTCCATGACGCCGGTGCCGGAGCAGGCCAGAACTAAGACGTCATTTTTGGTGCCGATGAAATCTTTCATGTCGGCGAGGACGCGCTGGAAAAGGGCGCGAAAATCGGCGGTGCGGTGATGGGCGGTGAACGATGCCATGGCGGTTTGCGCCGCGGGCAGCAGAGGCGTGGGTCCGGGAGTGAAGAGACGATTCTTGCGGAGCATAATTAAGGAGTCCTCTTGAAAATGGGGATGATGGTTCAGTTTACTGGAAGAGCGGTTTCTGTGCGGTGACTGTTACCACGGGCTAACCTATAATCCCCAAATGAGCCTGATCGACCAAATCCAGCAGGATATTACCGCGGCCATGAAGGCGCGCGAGGAGCAGCGGTTATCGACGCTGCGGATGGTGAAGACCGCGCTGAAGCATCGCGAGATCGAAAAAATGGCTCCGCTTGACGAGAAAGAATCGCATGCGGTGCTGAGCACTCTGATCAAGCAGCGCAAGGAGTCGGTGGAGCAGTTTACCAAAGGCGGCCGGCAGGAGATGGCCGACAAAGAGGCGGCGGAGATCATTGTGATCGAGAGCTATATGCCGAAGGCCGCCGGCGAGGACGAAGTGGTTGCCGGAGTGAAAGCGGTGATTGCGGAGATGGGATCGCCGGGCATGAAAGATATGGGAACGGTGATGAAGAATGCGATGGCGCGATTTGCGGGCGCTGGCATGCGGGTGGATGGGAAAGTGGTGAGTGACGCGGTGAAGCGGGAGTTGGCGGGGAAGTAGGAGCTATTTAGTGCGCTGGAGTTCGCGGTAGGCGTCGCTCTTCGAGATGCCGCGTTCTTTGGCGACTTTCTTCAGGGCGGCTTTCTCATCGACGTTCTCTTCCGTGATGATTTGGTCGACTCTTTGGCGAATGGAGGGGCGGGCGAGAGCGGCCGTCTCCACGCCTGCTTTCTCTTCTTCTGATTTGCCGATCAGGAGGGTGATTTCGCCTTTCACGGCGTCGCGCGATTGCAAGATTTCCAGAACATCGGCGGCGCGGCTGCGCAGGAATTCTTCGTGCAGCTTGGTGACTTCGCGCGCGATTACTACGTGGCGGTCGGGGCCGAGAATCTCGACGATATCTGTGAGTGTCTCCAGAATTCGATGCGGAGCTTCGTAAAAGACCTGGGTGCGGGGCGAAGTTTTGATGGATTCGAGTGACGCACGGCGTTCGCCGCGTTTGGCGGGAAGGAATCCGCTGAAGCGGAAGGATTCGGTGGGCAGGCCGCTGGCAACCAGCGCGGAGAGAAATGCGGATGCGCCGGGGATGGGAACGACCGGCAGGTGATGGCGAATGGCGAGGGAGATCAGGCGAAAGCCGGGGTCGGAAATGCCGGGCGTGCCGGCGTCGGTAACGAGAGCGACGCTGGCGCCTTCCTGAAGGTCTTTTACGAGCTCGGCGGCGCGCGTCATTTCATTATGTTGGTGATAGCTGACGGTGCGGGTGAGGATGGCGTAGTGATTGAGGAGCTTCTGGGTCTGGCGAGTATCTTCGCAGGCGATGACGTCAACTTCTTTGAGAGTGCGTAGGGCGCGAAGAGTGATGTCTTCGAGATTGCCGATGGGAGTGCCGACGAGGTAGAGAGCGGGGCGCGGAGCGAGCGAGGAGCGGTTGGGATTCGGAAGGCCGTCGTTGAGCACGGCGGGATGGGCTTTGTCGTCGACTTTGGCTTTATTCCGGGCGCGGGTGGTAGTGCTCATTGCCGGAGTCTACCACCGTGGTGGGATAACTTTTCGGTTTGCGGAGGCTTTATGTTGAGGGTAGGAAGAGTGATCGCGGAGGGGAATTGTGACCGAAAATGATTTCCGACGAATTGCGTTGGGGTGCCAGAGGTGGTGGAAAGCGCGCACATGGATCATCCGGACTTTCGGGTGAGCGGGGAAATTTTTTACTACGTTAGGGCATCCGGCGAAGGGGTGGGGGATGGTGAAGCTTACTCCGGAGCAGCAGCATTATTTTTCGAAGGGGGAGCCGGAGGTTTTTGTGCCGGTGAAAGGCGCATGGGGACGACGCGGGGCGACGAGTGTGAACCTTAAGAGCGCGAAGAAGGCGAGCTTCCTAAAGGCGCTGAATACGGCGTGGCGGAATACGGCGCCGAAGAGGCTTGCGGCAGAATTCCCGCAGGAGATTTAAGCAGATTCAAACGGGATGAATTGGGGGAGTATCCAGAGCCGTATTAGCGGTGCAGGTGGGTTGGCATTGAACGCGAGGGAGAGTTCGCAGCAACCCACCCGTGAAACCGCCACGGGCGGGGCATCCGGTGTCGTGGTGGAGTACGGGCGGGGCAACTCCCTAACCTTCTTCGTTGCCGGTCTCCTGTATCTCTTGTGCCTCGAGCACGTCGATAACTTGGGAGCCTATCGCATCCCGTCGGGGACCGGCCTTCTCATCCCGTCCGATGCCTCTTCCATCAGCAAGGAAACAACCGCCAAAGTCCTTCGGGTTAGGGTGTCAACAGGAATCCGTGAGTCGCTCCGTTGATTGTTCCGAAACCCGAAATTTGCCCTGCTTGATTAATTGCGCTCGCGTGGTTGAGAACCCAGCCGGAATTGGGGGGAATCAAATTGTTCAAATCCTGCAGGCCACCTTTTTGCCAGATACAGGCGTGTAGAATGCCCCCTGGGACGATCGATTCTCCAACGATCTGTCCCAGGTCGTTCACGCCGCCAGCATAGCTTTGAGTCCCTCCCGGCAGCGTGCCGAGACTGTGAATTTTCGCCGAGGCATCCCAATATACGGCGACACCATTCGGGAACTGCGCGGTGGTTGACATGCCGACGATCACACCTGAGTCGTTGATCCAATCGGCAAAACTATTTTGCCCTCCGGCGAGTGTGCCTAGATTCTTCCAGCCAGTTGCCTTGCTCAGGAGGAAGCCGCGATAGGTGGTGCCCGCCGCGTTGGAGTATGCCACTCCGACGATCTGCAATTTCTCGTTGATGTCATAGGGATACGTGTATGGAGCGCCCGGCAGATGACCTTCGTCATTAATCTGGTAAGTGTCACCGCGCAACGTCCAGACAACCGCATCAACGTCTCCACTGCTGGTACTTGATTCTCCTGCGATCACCCCTTTGGATGTAATTGCGTCGGCAACGCTGTAACCGGAGCTGCCGGTAAGGGTTCCCAGGTCGGTCATTCCCCCCCCAAGGGTCCATCGGAAACCGTGGGTAACATTCGTCACCGTATCCGTGGAAAATCCTACAATCTCGCCCGCATCATTGATATCGAAACCAACGCTCGAATTGTCGCCAGCGAGCGTACCGAGATTTTGAATGCCTGCGCTGCTAGTCCACAAATAGGTATCCGACGGCAGGCCTCCTTGGCACAGCGTACTTTGCGATGTCGAGTTGTCGGAACAGCCCGTAACTTGGCCGGACGAATTGACATAATAAGCGAGGCTGCTACTGTCACCTGGCAGCACGCCAATGTCCGTCACAGTGTAAGTTTGTCCGGCGGCGAAGCATGTGACGAAAACAACGAGACAAAAAGTGACGAGTCGGTTTGTGACATTCATGCGAAGTTCCTTCTAGAAACAAATTCCGATTAAGTGCAGCGGCTGCCGGCGCCTGATCTGTGGATCAAATGCGGATACGCCGCCCTTGCCAACGGCTTGCATTCTACGCTCGCTTTTTGGGCAGAAGTAAACCTTTTAATGCTTAGTCAGCACCGTGAGATGAGGCTGGGAGCTGGGCCATCATTCTTAATCACCACCGGGGGCTGGACCAGCCCCCGGTGGGCTCAGGAGATTTTGCGGAGCTGTAGTAGCGGTGCAGGTTTGTTGGCATTGAAACGATGTAACAGGAATGCGGGGATTTTGTCGTGGCCGATGAACATGGCGAGGGAGAGTTCGCAGCAGCCCACCCGTGAAACCGCCACGGGTGGGGCATCCCGTGTCGTTCTAGAGTACGGCTGGGCCAGCCGCCTGTTCCGGGGCGCTTGGGGTAATATCGCGATTGCACTCGTTCCGGCAGGGCAGCCAGTTCTGGAAATAAAAATCTCACGCTCATCACTTGCGGTGGTTATCTTCTCCCGAAGACTGGCTCATGCGATCCGATGGGCAGTTCGCCCACCAGATCAGCAATCGGGGAAGGAAACTTCCGGCAGAGGCGAAAGAGTTTAGCGTTTTTCTGAAAATGTACATTGCAAGCTGGGTGGGGGACGCGGGCGTTTTGTAATCAGGTTGCGTCGAGAATCTCGACAAAGAAAGAACGCGTAGATGCGAGCACGAGGAGAGCTCATGACTTTGAAGCCGAAAAATACGATCTGCCTCTGGTTCAACAACGATGCACAGGACGCGGCGCGGTTCTACGCGGCGACCTTTCCGAATAGTGAAGTGACCGCTGTTCACAAAGCGCCCGGTGACTATCCGGGCGGCAAGGAGGGCGATGCGCTTACGGTCGAGTTCACCGTTTTGGGCATTCCCTGTCTCGGTCTCAACGGCGGCCCGCAGTTCAAGCACAGTGAGGCCTTTTCCTTCCAGATCTTGACGGACGATCAGGAAGAGACGGACCGTTACTGGAATGCGATCGTTGGCAACGGCGGCCAGGAAAGTCAGTGCGGTTGGTGCAAGGACCGCTGGGGCCTCTCTTGGCAGATCATTCCGCGCGCTCTAACCGAGGCATTGGCGGCTGGCGGCGGCGAGGCAAAGCGTGCCTTCGAGGCAATGATGCCGATGAAAAAGATCAACATTGCCACGATCGAGGCTGCGCGGCGGGGGTAGCGTCCATGGGAGCTATAACCCGCGGCCGACCCGGAACACGTGGCCATCGGGATGGCGAAGGTGCATCTCGCGAACGTTCCACGGCATATCGGTGGGAGGAAAGGTGACCTCGAGGCCGGCGTCGACGCAATGTTGGTGCATCTCGTCCACGTCGTCGACCCAGACTGACATCCAGACGCCCTTGTCGGCCGCTTCGTCTCCCTGTTGCTGAAAGGTGGTGGTGTTGGCCCCGCGGCCGCGGCCTCCCTGCGCGCCCTGACAAAGAAAGATGCAGGCTTCCTTCCCCGAACCAACCGCGCCGAATGTTGGAGGCGTTCCCCAGTCCCATAGTTTCTTCCATCCCCACTTTTCAAACCACGCGACGGTGCTGGCGATGTCGGACACGTTCAAGATCGGAGTCAGAGCTTTGGCTTCCATAACGGAGAAAGGATAACACCCGGCGGATCGAGGGATTGGGCTGCTGGGAGGAGTCGCCATCACACTCGTCGACACTGCCCGTTAGTTCTCAATGAACGGATCGCCTGACTTCAACCAGTCGAATTGGCGCGTCCGCCCGGGAGGGTCTTCAAAATTCGTAGGAGCGTGATTATCGTGTTCCAGTTCCGAGTCGTAGCGGGCACGCCGTACAGTTTGTCGATCTGGCCAAGATAGCCGATTGTCTTCATGTGACGACGGTACATTCCGAAGACGAACTGTCCTTGGGACGCAATGACACGCACTAACCACTCCCCGTCCGAGGGAAACGTGACTGGAAGCGACGCCCGGACACCCCCGGCTTTCGACAGGATGCTCACGAACCGCACAACATCCGGGGGTGATGGCTGAGTTCCAAAGGGATTCTCGATCTCCAGTCGCATAAGATCGCGGCCATCGCACAGCACAATTTCCGCGTCGAATGGGAGCTTGCGAAGCAACGCAGCGCGGAATTTTGCCCGCGATCCGGGCTTACGAACCACAAAGGTGCCCGCAGCACCCACGTTCCGGACATCATAATCGCTCAGTTCTTGTGCGAGGATGCTGGGGCGAAAGGTTCTGTATCCGCCAACATTGACACCCCGGAGGAAGACAACAAGAGCCATACCTGAGGATTATGAAGAAAAAAGTTGAGGTGCGCTAGGGCAGTTTAGGTCTTAGAGGCAGCCTTTGTGGCGTAAAGAAGATATCGCGAAAAACGACTTGCCGGGGATTTGTTCACTTCAGCTTTCATGTACACACTCACCCAATAATCTGACCGGGGCGGTAGGATCCCAAAGTGGTCTTTCACGAGCGATTCGCGCGCGCACCAAGCCAGCTTTGTCTCCGGGTAGAGCAGCATTTCGAGGACGCTGCCATCTTCATCGAGCTTGAACAGCACGCGGGCTCAGCGAGCGCGTCTCCTGATTTTGCGGGTTATTGCTGGAATCGCCGAAGCGGCATGACTTTGCAATTTTATTCTTTAGGCCGGCCCTTTCGTTTTCGCAGGGTCTCCAGCGCGTTCTGTGCAACAGTTTTCACTGTTGACATGGGGGGAATTGAGGATGAAAATTGTCTTCGCGCCGATGCGGCTTGTCCGTTTTTCCCCTACAAGCGGCAAGCAATTGTGATGCGAGCGGCGTTCACTCGGCACAGGAATCGACTCACCTCGGAGGTATCCAAATGCAACTTTCCCGGTTCAATGACCTACGTGCTCCACACCTGGCTTGCCGAGGGAGAAAATTCCTGGCCGCCCTTCTGGTCTGTCTGGGCCTGACCGTTTCAGCGCCGTCGCAAACCTTCACCAATCTGATCACTTTCAATGGAACGGACGGTGAATTCCCCTCGGCGTCTCTCATCCAAGGCATTGATGGAAACTTTTACGGAACCACGTCCAAGGGAGGGGCCTATAACGGCGGCAGTGTTTTCAAGATAACGCCGGCGGGAAAACTCACGACGCTATACAGCTTTTGCCCGGATCCGATCGCGAATTGTCCGGACGGTTCCAACCCGGACGGACTGGTTCTCGCCACGAATGGAATGTTTTACGGAACCACCCAATATGGCGGAGCCAACGGCTCTGGGTCGATCTTCCAAATGACCGAAGCGGGCAAGCTGAAGACGCTCTACAGTTTTTGCAGCCAAGCCAATTGTACGGACGGCGAGGAACCTGCGGGACCGTTGGTGCAAGGGACAAGTGGGAAATTCTACGGGGTGACGCCGCTCAGCGGCTCCACTGGCGAGTCGACCAGCGTGATTTTCGAAATCACCACGAGCGGGGCGTTTACAGTTTTGAGTACCGCTCCCACGGACACGTTTCTTAATGGACCGCTTACCCAAGCCACCGATGGCAACTTCTATACGACTGGTGGGAATTTCTCCGATTATGAGGATGGGGCGATCTTCAAAATCAAGCCCACCGGTTCTTTAAGCGCGATTTTCGCTTTCGATGATACCGACGGGAATGGTCCATTAGGCGCACTTTTGCAAGGCCCGAACGGCGACCTCTATGGGACGACCAGCTCAGCACCGGGTACGGTTTACTACGGAACTGTCTTTCAGCTCACTCTTAGTGGAACTGAGAACACGGTCTATGGTTTCGCAGGCGGCGCCGACGGAGGCCATCCGACGACTGGGGTGATCCTAGGCACAGACGGAAATTTCTACGGGACTAGCCAGGCAGGCACCGGTAAGTTTTGTTCTGCCGTTTGCGGAATTATTTTCCAGCTCACTCAGGGTGGAACTCTGACGCCACTCTACGACTTTTGTTCCAAACCCAATTGCACCGACGGGCTTGATCCAAATGGTTTATTGCAGGGCACGGATGGGAATTTCTACGGGACTACGTTTGGCGGTCCGGGAGTGGACGGGACCGTATTCAAGCTTTCGGTAGGACTGGGTCCATTTGTGAAAACGCTGCCGACGTCTGGCGTGGTAGGGGAACAGGTCGGCATACTGGGAAATAATCTAAAGGGCACGACCGCAGTCAGCTTCAACGGCACGGCGGCAACTTTTAAGGTGTATTCGAACACTTTGATCTTGACGACGGTGCCAGCTGGAGCGACCACGGGCACCGTTGAAGTGGCGACGCCCAGCGGCACACTTGCTGGCAATGTTGCGTTCTTGGTGAAATGAACCGCGACGTGCGACCGGGTTTCATCGAGAAGCATCACAACCCAAAATACGCCTCCGGGATATGTTTCAGTGCGGAGGGGGCAAGCCGCTACCGCTAAAGAGTGGAGTCCCCCTAACTGTTGAGAAATCGCGATTACACGCATTGACCGGGCAGGGTGTAGAAGTTTTCCGGCCTTTACTTCTCTTACATCTTTCTTCGGCGAATTGACGCAATCGAAGCTGCGACCCTAGAATCAAGCTCGAGGGAAAGTTGTCTCGGTCCTGCTAAGAAAATCATGCCTCTTTACGAATATCAGTGTGAGAAGTGCGGTCATCGGTTCGAAAAAATCCAGAAGTTTTCCGACAGGATGGTGAAGAAGTGTCCGGAGTGTGGCGGGCGCGTGGAGCAGATGATTTCCGCGCCGGCCGTACAGTTCAAGGGATCGGGTTGGTATGTTACCGATTACGCGAACAAGTCTCACACGCCGTCGCCGGAAGGCGGTGGGTCGGATTCGAAGAAGGAAGACGGAAGCAAGTCCAAGTCGGACGATTCTTCGAAGGAGAGCTCCAAGGAAGGCTCGAAGGAAAGTTCGGCGAAGGATGGCTCGTCCAAGGACAGCGGCGGATCGAAGGACGACTCGAAGAAGACGAGTTCGAGCAAGGAAAGTTCTTCAAGGAAAAGCGAGAAGCGGCGGTAGCGGGGGCCCGTTTGGCGCGGCTTGCGTTTGACCCAGATCCCGTTTGACCCAGGCGGCAGTTCGCTGGGGAGATCCCTCGTCCCGCTGGTGAAAACGCGGGCCTTCGGGATGACGCCAGGCATGAATGATCGCGAAACTTTCAAACTGACCGCAGCTCGACCTAACCCCTTACCCTAGGTAGCCGGTTCCCCTACCTGACTTATTTCCCTACTTCAACTGCTTTTCAAAGTGATCTTGGATCATGTGGAACAGGTGATCGCGGGCAGCGCTTCCGGAGATGCTGTGAGTTTTGTTGGGATAGATCATTAGCTGGAATTGTTTTCCGGCGTTGATGAGGGCGTCGATCATCTGCATGCTGTTCTGGAAGTGCACGTTGTCGTCGCCGGTTCCGTGAACGAGCAGCAGAGCGCCGTGCAGATTTGCCGCCGCAGTGGTTACGTCGGATTGATGGTAGCCCGCCTCGTCATCTTTCAGCTGACCCATGTAACGCTCGGTGTAAATGCTGTCGTAGTTGATCTGGTCGGTGACCGGGGCGACGGCAACTCCGGCGCGGAAGCGGTCGGAGTGGGTCATGGCGTAGAGCGTCATGGAACCGCCGTTGGACCATCCCCACATGGCCAGGCGGTCTTGATCCAATTGCGGGTACCGGGCACGAAGCTGGTCGAGCGCGGTGAGCTGATCTTTCAACTCGATGGCGCCGAACTCGTGGCGAATGGCGGTTTGAAATTTGCGATCACGTCCGGGAGTACCGCGGTTATCGACCGCGAAGATGGCGAAGCCGTCGCGGGAAAGAATTTCGTCGAAGGGATTGGTGGGCGCTTTCAACACCAATTGTGCGGCGGGGCCGCCATAGATGTTGACGATGACAGGAATCTTGCCGCTGGCGGGGGGATTTGGGGGAAGCAATAATCGTCCGTAGAGCGTGGTTCCATCGTCGGCTTTGAATTCGAGATACTCGGGAGCGCGCACGCCGTATTCTTTTGCCTCGTCCACGGCAGACCAGATTGGCGAACACTTACCGCCAACGGTACAGACGGAAATTTGGGTTGTCGTGCTGGGGCCGATGAAGCTGTTTTCGTAGTGTTTGCCATCGTCGGCAAATTTCGCACCCGACATCCCTTCTTCTTTGGTGAGCTGCTGCATTCCGGTGCCATCCAGCTTGATGGAGAAGACGTGGCGTTGGCGGGGATCGTCTTTGTTGGAGGAAAAGAAGACCGTTCCGGCGGATTCGTCCGTGCCATCGACGCCGAGCACTTCGTAATCGCCCTTGGTGAGTTGGAGTTCGAGTTTGGCTTCGCCGCCGAGCGGATTCGACTTGTCGAAGCTGTAGAGATACAGCTGGGTGTGGCCATCACGCCAGCTTGACCAAAGGAACCGGTCGCCGGATTTCAGTACGCGGAAATCGTCATTCACATTGATCCATGCGTCGGGGGCTGCCTCGGTGAGAACCTTGGCCGATTTGCCGGACTTGGCATCGACGAAGTAGAGATCCATTTTGTCCTGATTGCGATTTAAGACTTGCGCCCAGAGGATTCCGTTGCGTACCCAGCCGAAACGCGGAATGTAAGCTTCGGGATCGTTGGTCAGCGAGATCCAGCGTACCTTGCCTTTTTCGACGCCTACCACGCCCAACTTGACGGTGGGATTGGGATCTCCGACGTCAGGATACTTTTCGCTATCGACGGTGGCGTGAGTGGGAATCAGATTGCTGATTGGGTACGTGGGAACCCTGGTTTCGTCCATGTGAAGGAAGACAAGTTCTTTACTATCGGGCGACCAGAAATAATTGCTGCGCACGGCGAACTCCTCGGCGTAGACCCAGTCGATGTCTCCGTTGAAGAGATCGTCTTTTGTGTCGGCCGTGAGCTGCCTCTCGTCTGTGCCGTCGACGGTTCGCACATAAAGGTTGTGCTTGCGGATGTAGGAGACGTGGCTGCCATCGGGAGAAAACTTGGGATCGTTGTTGGGATCGGGTGCAGAGGTAAATTGGACGGAGGTGTTGGTGGATAAATCAAAGAGCCACAACTGTCCCTGGGAGTCGAAGATGAGGTGCTTGGAATCGGGCGCCCAGAGGTAGGCGGCGACGTGATAGCGGGTCAGACGCTCTTTCTCGCGCTCATCTTTTACCTTGTTATAGTCGGGGGCCAAAGACGACAATTTGGCGGCAGTGACTAAGACTTTCTTTTCGCCTGTGCCCGCGTCGACGGACCAGAGTTCGCCCTGCTCGCCTTTGCTATCCCGCTGGAGGTAGGTGAGTTTGGTGCCGTCGGGACTCCACTCGATAGTCTCCGGGCCGCGACTGGCGAGACCGCCTGGGGCGAAGAGCGATTCGATGGTCAGCGGCTTGGCGGGTGGCGCGGATTGGGCCTGGAGGCGCGCTCCGACACCGCAAATAAAAATAAGCGCAAGGGTAAGCGCAAAAACACACGACTGTCTTTTCACGTAGCAACCCCTTAGAGATAAAGTTTTAGAGAATTACCGGGCGAACGAAAAAGTGTACACCCAAAAGCAAAAGGAGCGGAGGGTTTTGGGGATTGTGGTTGTACAGGTGGGGAGCCTCGGGTTTGTGCGTGCTAGAATCAGACTACTAGAGCTATGGTACTAGAATTAAAGGGCTGAGTTCTTCGCGGATGCTTCCAGAAATAGAAAATCTGCTTCACCTGCAAGACGCGGACAAGGAAATTCGGCGCTTGCAGGAAGAAGTCGCCGAACTGCCCAAGCGTGTTGCCGTGATTGAACATAAGCTTGCGGCGACGAAACTGAAATTAGAGAGAGCGCAGGCTGCCGTTAAGGCGGATGAGGCCTCCCGCCGGAAGTACGAGACAACGATCACCGATCTGCGCGGAAAAATCTCCAAGTACCGCGATCAATCCCTGGCGGTAAAAACCAACGAGCAATATAAAGCACTGCTGCAAGAAATTCAGTTTGCGGAAAAAGAAATCGCCGAGAACGAGGATAAAATCCTCGAGTTAATGGTGAATGCCGACGCGCGCGACAAGGAAGTGAAGGCGGCGCAGAGCGACTTGAAGGCGGAGGCCGCGGAAATTGAGAAACAAAAGGAACAAGCGCGGCAGCGCACGGCGGAAGACGAAAAGCAACTGGTGGAATGGCGCGCCAAGCGCGACACGATGCGGGCGGGAGTGAGTGAAGATCTTTTGCGGCATTATGAACGAGTTTCAAAGTTCCGCGGCAGCGGCATTTCGGAGGTTCGCGATCACAAGTGCATGGCGTGCCAGGTGATGCTTCGTCCGCAGACTTATAATGATGTGCGCACGGGCCAGCAGATGGTAGTTTGCGATTCCTGCCAGCGCGTTCTGTATTTCAATCCGGCGAACGAAATGCAGGCTCTGGAGCCGGAACATAAGCGATCGCGCAGGCACCATCCTAAAATCGACGCCCATCAAGCGTGGTACTACCGCGCGGAGTTCGGGGATGCGGGCGAAGTTTTTCTGTGCCTGAACGAGGTTCGCGGACAATCCAGCCGACGGGTCTTCGATATGAGCACCGGGCGCCTGCTCGGCGATATTCTTATTCGCGAAGGCGATTTCCGGCAGGCGTTTCCGGAGGAGATCACAGGGTCGATTCGATTAAACGGGAATTGGTCCGAAGCGGAGATGGAAACCTGGGGCACCGAGATGCCGATGACCGCGCTGGATTCGCTGCATTCCGATCTTGAAGCGGCGCGCTACGAAATGACCGCCCGTCCTTCCGCAAAGACCGAAGTTCCTTCCAACGTGCCAACTGGCCAAGCCGCCAGTTAGTTCTGCATTCTCGCTTACTACTGAATCCAATCGTTCAGCTCTTGTCGACAGCACTTGCCGGTCAGTCGGCCAGTAAGCTTTGTCGGTTAAGATCAGAGCATGGTCCAAGGGTCTCGCCCCGCTGATTCGGCTTTCACTGTCAAGGTTTCGCCGCGCGGCGCCGCGCGCTTAAAAGATGGTCACGTGTGGGTCTATCGCTCGGACATTGTTTCGGCGAACGACGCGCCTCCGGGTTCGGTAGTCAGCGTAACCGACCATCGGGGGCAATTTCTTGGCACCGCGCTTTATTCGTCGTCGTCGCAGATCGCGGTGCGGCTGATTTCACGGGATGCGGTGAAGGATTTTCCGGCGTTGCTGCGGCAACGAGTGGCTGACGCCCTGGCTTACCGCGAGCGGGTGGTCCGCGACACCGATGCCTACCGCGTCATTTTCAGCGAAGGCGATTTTCTGCCGGGCATTGTTGTGGATCGCTATGCCGACATTCTTTCACTGCAGATCCTGACTCAGGCGGTAGACGCTGAAGCAGTTCGCGAGGTATTACTCGCCGAGTTGACGGAGCGACTTAGCCCTTCTTCCATTGTGGAGCGAGTCGATCCGCGGGTTCGGGATTTGGAAAGTCGGCCGCCGAAGGAGTCCGGGTTGTTGCGAGGCGAGAAAAGATCGACGATCGTCACCATGAATGGAGTGCAGTTTCACTTCGACGCGCTGACTGGACAAAAGACGGGCGCGTTCCTCGACCAGCGGGAAAACTATTCTGCCGCGGCCCAGTACGGCAGAGGGGAAGCACTGGATGTTTTCTGTTACCAGGGAGGATTTTCGCTTCACCTTGCGGAACGTTGCACTCAGGTTGCGGGAGTGGACAGCTCCCGCCCGGCGCTTGAGGTCGCGGACCGGAATGCGGCGCTGAATGGGCGCGAGATTGAATGGATTGAAGCCAACGCTTTCGACCTGTTGAAGGACTATTCGGTATCGGGCAAGCAATACGACACGATCGTTCTCGATCCTCCCGCGTTTGCCAAGTCGAAGAAGGAGCTGGAGGCGGCGATGCGGGGATATAAGGAACTGAATCTGCGGGCGCTGAAGATGCTGCGTCCGGGAGGCATTCTGGTGACTTGTTCCTGTTCTTACCACGTACGGCAGTCGGACTTCCTCGAAATGCTGGCTGGGGCGGCGCTGGACGCTCACCGGGAGGTGCGGCTGGTAGAGGTGCGAGGGCAGTCGAAAGACCATCCAGCGTTAGTAAATGTGCCGGAAACTGGATATTTGAAGTGCGTAATTGGATGTGTAAGTTACTAAAAAATGGTTCACGACAAGAGCCTGTTGATTCGGCTTGCCGAAGAAAGCCGAAGCCAAGCCGAAGCAGATCAAGGTGAACATCGGCGAGAAAAAGGCCGGCGAGAAGACTTTGGAAGCGAAGGGGCCAGGTAAGGCTGCGTCAGACCTTCTTCCGCAAGAAGTCAGAGGGTTCATAATTCTGGGAGGCGGCTAACGGGCTGCCTCCCGTTTTGTTTGGACTGGCACGCTTGGCTCGATAGCGGGATTAGGTTCACAATGCTTGCAGGTGCCTGAGCCGTGAAGGAAACGCTAGAAGCGATCAACCAGATGCAAGCCGATGGCGTAGTCGGTAAGTATGCCATTGGAGGGGCGGTGGGTGCGACGTTTTACCTTGAACCGGCAGCGACCGTCGACGTGGACATTTTCGTCATTCTTCCGATGGTCAAGAGTGGAATACTGGTCAACCTGGCTCCAATTTACGACTACCTGAAGGCTCGGGGCGGCGCAGTGGAGGATGAACATCTTGTCATCGGAGGCTGGCCAGTCCAGTTTCTTCCGGCGACCGATGAACTGGAACTAGAGGCCCTGTCAGCGGCCGCTTCGACGACGGTTGAAGGAGTCGGCACCTGGGTTATGTCAGCCGAGCATTTGGTAGCCATCGCGTTACGCACCGGACGGCCTAAGGACTACAACCGAATCTTGCAGTTTCTCGAGCAAGGTGCGGTCGACAGAAAAAAGTTGGAGATGATCGTCCAGCGCCACAATCTAACGGGCAAGTGGCAGCAGTTCGAGCGCAGATTCCTGGAAGGTACGCATGAATAAATCAAAAATGCGGGCGCGGTTAGCTTCGCTCAGTTTTTCGGAGAAAATCAAGATCTTGGAAAAACTGCGTGATCGAGACCAAGCCATTGCCGCCAGTGGGCTCAGGCGGAAGGCTGCGCCGGGCGCTCGCAAGAAGAATGATAGAGGGAGCGGGAGTTAGTCCAGCCTGCCCTTTGAGAAGTTGGGAGGCACATTGAGTCAGATTGTAGCCTGGCTGTCGTCGAATACGGCAGCTCTCAGCATCTTGGGAGTTCGCCGTCGCGTTCCTTTGGTCTACGACTCAGCAAATGGCTCAACGGAGGGTTGAGGCAAACGAACGCCAGTTCCCAAGCCTTTCACAAACTCGTCAAGGAGCTTGTATCACCGGATCCTGCGGACGGAGTGACTTGGATCGATAGGCGCGCCGCCATCATTTTTGAGCCACGCAATTTTTTCGCTCTTACGAATTCACAGAACGTATGCTCGGAGGCCTCAAGAAGAAATGGTCCACTGACTCGAATTCCAGTGGCCCAGGCTAATCGAAGAGATAGACCTTACTCTGAAACACATTCAACAGAACAAATAGCAGAGCATTATCGTCTGAGGAGTTGAATCATGGCAATTCGGTGGGAAAAGTTAACGGTAAAAGCGCAGGAAGCGGTACAGCGGGGGAACGAGCTGGCTTCCGAGCATGGCAATCCCGAGCTGATGCCGATGCATCTGCTGGCAGCGTTGCTGGAAGACAAAGAGGGAATCGTGCTGCCGGTGCTGGAAAAGATAGGAATCGGTCCGCAGGCGGTGCTCAGCGAGCTGTATCGCGAGATCGAAAAACTTCCCAAAGTTTCTGGAGGGGCGTCTCAGGCGACGCTCTCGAATGCCGCGAACAAGTTGCTGGAGCAGGCGTTTAGAGAAGCCGCGAATTTTAAAGACGAGTATGTTTCGACCGAGCACCTGCTGTTGGCGATTACTCACTTGAAGCAGGATGCGGCGCAGCAGATTCTTGCGCGGAACGGCGCGACCTATGACGCGATCCTGAAAGCGCTGACGGGAGTGCGAGGATCGCAGAAAGTGACGGACCAAAATCCGGAGGCGAAGTATCAGGCGCTGGAGCGTTACGCTCGCGATCTGAACGAGCAGGCACGACGGGGCAAACTGGATCCGGTGATTGGACGCGATGAAGAGATCCGGCGCGTGGTGCAGGTGCTATCCCGGCGTACCAAGAATAATCCGGTGCTCATCGGAGAGCCGGGCGTAGGGAAAACCGCCATTGTCGAAGGCCTTGCGCAGCGGATCATTTCCGGAGATGTTCCGGAAGTGTTGAAGAATAAGCGTGTCGTGGCGCTCGATTTGGGAGCGATGCTGGCGGGAGCGAAATACCGGGGTGAATTTGAAGACCGGTTGAAGGCGGTGTTAAAGGAAATCGAAGACTCGTCCGGGCAGATCATTCTTTTTATCGACGAGCTTCATACTCTGGTGGGCGCGGGTGCGAGCGAAGGCGCCATCGATGCTTCGAACATGCTGAAGCCGGCGCTGGCGCGCGGGGAGCTACGGGCGATTGGCGCGACCACGCTCAACGAATATCGGAAATACATAGAGAAAGATGCCGCACTGGAACGGCGCTTCCAGATTGTGTTCGTGGGCGAGCCGAATGTTGAAGACACGATCGCGATTCTGCGCGGATTGAAAGAGCGTTACGAGGTTCATCACGGCGTTCGGATTAAGGACTCCGCGATTGTCGCCGCGGCTACACTATCGCATCGTTATATCTCCGACCGTTTTCTGCCGGATAAGGCAATCGATTTAGTGGATGAAGCCGCAGCCTCGATTCGCATTCAGATCGATTCGCTGCCTACGGATATCGACCAACTGGAGCGCCGGGCGACGCAGCTGGAGATCGAGAAGCAGGCGTTGAAGAAGGAGGAAGACGCCAATTCGAAAGAACGGCTCGGTGTGATCGAGAAAGAGCTTGCGGAGATTCGCGAGAAATCGAATGCTCTGAAAGCGAACTGGAGAAAAGAGAAAGATGTGATCGGGCGTTCGCGCGAGCTGAAAGAGAGAATCGAAAAGCTGAAGCTGGAAGAGCAGACCGAGGAACGCAAAGGGAATCTGCAGCGGGTAGCGGAGATTCGTTATGGGCTGCTACGCCAGGCGGATGACGAGTTGCGTCAGATCATGGAAAAGGCCGCAGGCGAGAGCGCGGGCGCCACACGGATGCTGAAAGAAGAAGTGGATGAAGAGGATATCGCGCGAATCGTTTCCAAGTGGACGGGCATTCCAGTTTCAAAGATGCTGGAAGGCGAAGTGAAAAAGCTGGTGACTATGGAGGAGCGGTTGCGGCAGCGCGTGGTTGGCCAGGATCAGGCGCTGGAGCGGGTGGCGAATGCGATTCGACGGTCGCGCGCTGGATTGAGCGATCCGAAGCGGCCGATTGGCTCGTTTATTTTTCTCGGGCCGACTGGCGTCGGGAAAACGGAGTTGGCTCGAGCTCTGGCGGAGTTTTTGTTCGACGACGAGCGGTCCCTGCTGCGCATCGATATGTCGGAATACATGGAGAAGCATTCGGTGTCCCGCTTGATCGGTGCGCCTCCTGGATATGTTGGCTATGAAGAAGGCGGGCAGCTGACGGAGCAGGTCCGGCGAAGGCCTTATGCGGTTGTGCTTTTCGATGAGATCGAAAAAGCTCATCCCGATGTGTTCAACATCTTGCTGCAAATTATGGACGATGGGCGGCTCACCGATGGAAAGGGGCGGGTGGTCGATTTCAAGAATACGATTCTGATTATGACTTCAAATCTTGGGTCGAGCTACTTGCAAGCGGAGAATTTGCGAACGCCGGAGGACTTCGAAAAGGCGAGCGAGCAGGTCATGAGCGCGTTGCACGGTCATTTCCGGCCCGAATTCTTGAATCGCGTGGATGACATTATTGTGTTCGGTCCGCTGGGCAAGGATCAACTAGTCAAGATCATCGAGTTGCGGCTGGAAGACGTGCGCGGTCTGCTTGCCGATCGCAAGATCTCGATCGAGCTCAGCGACTCGGCGAAGGAACTTCTGTTCACTCAGGGATATGACGCCAATTTCGGGGCGCGTCCGCTGAAGCGGGCGATTCAGAAGCTGGTGCAGGATCCTTTGGCGCTGAAGATTCTGGACGGAGAAATTCTGCACGGCGATCATATTGTGCTGGATGCCGACAAGAAGGCCGGGAAGATGAAGTTTGAAATTAGCAAACGCGTGGGGGCGAGCGTGCCAGCGCCGGCTGTTAAGAAGGCTAGTAAATGAGCTAAGCGTTGGGAGTGCTGCCTGGCTGCGCTCCTACTAATTGCCCGCCGCTATTTTCTTTTTGAATGCGTCGCTGATTTCGGGCGATTGCGCGAGGTACCAGGTGATTACAACTCGGATCATCACTTGGGCGCCGTACCAGAAGAAGCGCCAGCCAATGCTTCTGGCGGCTGCGGAAACGGCGGGTATGGAGCTTGCGATTCCGAGTACCATGATCCCAATGGCGCACCAGCGCGCCCAACTGCGAACCTGAAGCAGTCCCCACCCGACGAGAGCCCAGCCCAAGCCAACGGATATGGCGGTTTGCGGGCCGTCCAGCTCGCGCCCGTAGGTAATTGGCGCGCCTGCTGCCGCTGAAAGTGTGCCGGGCGAAATGAGATCAAGCACGCCGATCACGACCAGATATGCCGCGACCAGAAAGAATAGGGATGCGATCACGGAGAGGCTGGCCGGGCGTTCCATAGCACGAGCGTATCAAGCTTCCAGCAAATCAGGTTTTCGAGCGCACCAAGCTTAAGAGCGTATCACGCGGTTACGCGGGGATAGTTACGGCTCAACTCTGTGGCAAACTAGAATTATGAATAGTCTTACGCTCGGCAATTTTGAGCTCAGCATCTTCTCCGACGGCACTTATCTGCTGGATGGCGGCGCATTCTTCGGGGTCATTCCAAAGACGATGTGGTCGAAGAAGATGGCGCCGGATGCCAGGAACCTGGTCACTTCCGGACTGAACTCGCTGCTGATTCGCACTGGGAAACAAAATGTGCTGGTCGAGACGGGGATGGGAAACAAGTTATCCGAACGAATGATTAAGTTCTACGGCCAGCCGGCGCAGTTGCTCACCAATCTTGCCGCAGGTGGGATTTCGCCGGAAGATATCGACATCGTCATCAACACGCATCTGCATTTCGACCACTGCGGCTGGAACACGATTCGTAAAGACGGCAAGATTGTGCCGACATTTCCGAGAGCGAAATATTATGCGCCGGAAGGCGAGTGGAAGTATGCGCGAAAGCCCAGTGAGCGCGATGCAATCAGCTACATTCCGGAGAACTACGATCCATTAGTGCAGAGTGGACAGATGACGCTGCTGAAAGGCGGGGAAGAAATCGTTCCGGGGATTTCGGTAAAAACTTTCCCGGGACATACAGCGCATATGCAGGCGGTGATCGTGCGAAGCGGCGGGGACGGTTCTCACATCTCGCAAAACCAGCGAGATGTGGGGCACCCCCGGATTGCTTGTTATATTTCAGACCTGATGCCCACGACCGCGCATATCGATATAGCGTGGGGCATGGGCTTCGATCTTTATCCTCTGCAAACGATCGAGAGCAAGAAACAGTATTACGCGACGGCGATTGCGGAAAAATGGCTGACGGTGTTTACACATGATCATGAGAAGCCGTGGGCCTATGTGGAGAAGGATGACGTGGGGAAGATGGTGGCGAGAGGAATTTAGATTTTGGGGAAGCCCGCTGAATGAGGTGAGCAAAGTCCACTAGAATGTGGGCCGATTCTGTTCAAACTCGCTTGGCCGCTGAAACAAGCGCTCGTTTATTCCCGCCGACCTTAGGCACTCAAAGACAGAACCGAGAACCCCTCGGTTCTGGGCGGTGAATAGAAAACGGCGCATGGGATGCATAGTAGAAGGCTGAGAGCCCGTTGTCCTTCAAAACTTTCATCTTCTGCTCCCGCTGCGCTTCCGGGATAAGCTCACGCTTGCGGTGACAGCTCTGGTCAAAGCAGACAATGTAGTCAGGGTGACGTTCGCTGTTCAGTTCAATTATGAAACGCAGGGAGACGTGCGAAGGTGTCGCGCCGCTAAGCGGTTTCTGCCCTGGAAGGCACACACCGGTGTCGGGATCAAGCAGAACCCCGAATCCTCCCTTAGAACATTCGGAGAGCATGGGAATTCCGGTGATCTTGGTGTATGTCTTGCGAATATCTGCCGGTACAAATCTTTCATGAGCATACAGAGATGCAATCGGGCTAAGAGCTGAGCAAATAAAGCGCTTCACGAAATCGTAGGAGTCCCCGAGGTATTTTTCGTCCATCTGGTTCCTCCAGTAGTGGATTTGGTTATGACATTTCGCTGGCCAGAGCGCTAGCGCCACACAACCTACCTTCGAAGAAATCTTCTACGCGGGTTAGAATTTCGGCGGCGCTCTTCGATTCGTAGATCGCCTTGCGAAGGCCAGCTCCGCCGGGGACGCCATGCGTGAACCAGGAGGCGAATTGTTTCATCTTGCCGACTGCGTCGGGGAGTTCTTCTTCGATCAGCATCTGGAAGTAGGTGCGGATCATCTGGTAGCGATCGGCTTCGCTGGGGTGGTCGTAAAGCGGCACAATCGATTCATTCGCGCTCAGGGAGCCGCGGATGCTTTCGTTCGAAGTGGCATCGGCAAGAACTGTCGAGCTTTGCTCGACTGAGCGGACGAAGGCGCCCGCCCCTACCCGTGCACAATACTGTTCGATCTGCCGAAAGATCCAGGGATTCGAGGGCGCGGTTCGGCCAATCATTACGGCATCGCATCCGGTTTGGGTGACCATGGCGCAGGCGTCTTCGGGTGTGCGGATATCTCCGTTGCCGATCACCGGAATCTTAACCGCATCTTTCACGGCAGCAATCCACTCCCAGCGGGCCTGGCCGCTGTAACCCATCTCGCGGGTTCGAGCATGTAGTGCGACGGCGGCTAAGCCGCACGATTCCGCCATGCGCGCCAATTCCACGCAGACGATCTCTTCGTCATTCCAACCGGCGCGAAATTTTACGGTGAACGGAATGGTAACCGCGGCGCGGACAGCCTCAAAGATGCGTCCGATGGCGGGAAGATCGCGCAGCAGGCCGGAACCTCCGTTGCACTTCACGACTTTTTTCGCCGGGCAGCCGAGATTCAGATCGACCAAGTCGAAGCCCAGGCCTTCGACCATGCGCGCCGCCTCGGCCATGACGTGCGGATCGCTGCCGAAAAGCTGCGCGGAGATGGGATGTTCGTCTGCGTAGAAATGCAGGTAGCGTTTGGCCTTTTGATCCTTCTTGCGCAACACGCCGTCGGCCGAGGTGAACTCCGTCATGATGAGGCCGCAGCCGCCGAGATTACGAATGAACCGGCGGAAGACCGTGTCGGTGACGCCGGCCATGGGGGCGAGGACGGTGGCCGGGGAAATCTCGACCGTGCCGATTGAAAAGAATTTAGGGACTGGGGTTCGTGGTAGCGCTCGGCGGACGAGGGCGTCCGCCGCTCCAACTGCAGTTGCCGAGTTGTCCCAGGACTTGCGCACGGGTTCTTATGGCCGAATAGCTACGTCGGGGGTATGTTTGTCGACGTAACGATCAGTTTCTTTGTAGAGATCTGGTGGAACCTGAAATCGCTCAGGTTCTATAATGATTTCGGCGTTGAGCGTATTTCCGGGGTCTCCTTGATATAGGCAGATCGTGCCGATCCTCCCTAGTCCGTCGGGGGCATACAGCCGTCTGTCCGGCTGGGAGTCCGATGTAAACAGGGTTTCCTGCTCGTCAATTAGGCCGAAATAGGCCAAATACTTATACTGCGCGGGAAGTCTAATCAGGTTGCGTATCGTAGTAGCAAGCTGATACTTACTCACCTTGATCTCAACAACGTGGACATCGCCCGCGCCGGAACGGTCCACGGCAAGAACGTCGACGTGAGTGGTCCGGTTCGGCCATCGCGCGTCGAAGAAAATCTTCGGAACAATCAGCTTTTGTGAAAGAAGCTGAGCGACCGCGTTCTTGCCCCTTCCTTCCAGAATTCCCGATCGCATTTCAGCCACGAAGCACTCCTTTGGAATATATTGTAGGCCCATGCTTGAAATCGCTCTGCTTTATCCCTGGCGAGGAGCAGCTCGTTCCTTTCCAAACGTTTTTCTCCGTACGCAACGTTTGTCTTCCTAGCGAGGAGCCAGCTGAGATGTTGAACGCCCTTCCTGTCAGTCACCTTGTTAGCTTTGCAAAGTTTTTCCAGATCTTGGGCAGCCCCCATGTGATCCTCACTCTTGCTTCGTTTACCAGTCACCCCCACAGCGATGGCGTCGTTAAGGGAAATAGAGGAGTGAATGGCCAATAGACCAACACTTGAGGAGTACGCAGGCATGTCGTCGGACAACAGTTTCATTGCTTGAAAGAAGTGGTCCGCCTTTTCCACATAGTGCTGCGTCAATGCTGAATCGCGGTTCTTCACGACTGACACTCTAATGCCATGACCTTAAGCGCCTCAAAGCTCGCTGCTTCCCCCGGCACAAAGTGCAAAGCCCCCGCCGCGAAGCGAGGGCCTAATTGTCGTGTATGTCCGTGCAAATCGGTGGCAAAGGACCTACTTCTTAGCCGCCTCGGGCTTGGCGGGCTCGTTCTTGGCATACTTGCGGCGGAAACGCTCTACGCGGCCGGCGGTATCCATCATTTTCTGCTTGCCGGTGAAGAAGGGATGGCAAGCGGAGCAGATTTCAACGCCGATATCGCCTTTGTGGGTGGAGCGGGTTAAAAAGGCGTTGCCGCAAGCGCAATGCACACGAATGTCATTATAAGCGGGATGAATGGCTGCTTTCATAGGATTCAGACCTCGATACGAATGTTAGATTCTACCGGAATGCGGTCGGATTCAGCAAGGCGCGTTTGGTACTGGCGCGCCATTTCGACGAAGACTTGACCACAAGGGCACGAAGTACGCGACGGTAAAACAAAGAAAAATCGAGAGGAATGTTCTTTGAGAGGACTTAAAACAGGGGGCTTAAAACCGGAACTGGTAGGAGACTTTCACGAAAAACTGGCGGCTGTCGTTGATGTATCCCTTGGCTGTGTTGAAGACTCCCACGCCTTGAGCCACATTGAGATTCTGCAAGTCGCTGTTATAACCGACGTAAACGGCAGTGCCGGGATGCACCAGATAGGTGAAAAGCACGTCAGCGTTGAACTGGCGGTCGGTGGGCAGGTAGGTGTACAGGTCGGCGGTACCGGGCGTATTGGCCAATAGAGAGTTGTACTGGAGAATCACGCGAAGCGAGAGTTGGGGAGTGAACTGCCAATTCCATTTGCTGCGCAAGATGTGATCGTCGAAGATGCCATGGCCCGCACCGATGGTCCTGAGGCGCTCAAAAAGATATGTGTTCTCGATTTTTAGAGGCATCAGGGGGCGGAGGGTGAGAGTGCCGGAGGCGGTATCCTGACGGGCGAGGAACGGATCATTCAAAGGGGCGGGCGCATCGGGGTTGGCGTCAAAGTTCGCGCTATCTCCCCAGTGATAACTCGCGCCGGCGGTCACTTTGCGCAGTACGCTGGTCTGAATCAAAGCTCCGCTGCTGTGTTCGTGGTAATCCTGATTGGGTTGGCGCGCGCAGGAAAAACCGAGATAACAGAAATCCTGGGTGCGCAGGCGCTCTCTTAATTCTTCATAGGGGAACAAATAGATATAAGTTTGACCACGCCCTTGAATGGCAAAGTAGGGTTGGTAATCGGTATCGAGGCGGTTGCCTTCATGATCGAAGACGTACCGCTGGTTGATCGAGGGACCCCAGTCGACGATCCATCCGGTCTTGGACCGAAAGCGATAGTCGATGGTCTGGTAAAGTCCGCGAATGTCGACGCGGTTTACGAAGCCGGGGACGGTTACAAAGCCTGGGCTGATGTCGTCGTAGGTTCCGTCATAGGAAAAATGCAGGCCCTCGCGCTTCAGTTCCATTTTGTCCGCGGGACCGGAATAGTGGTTGCCGTTTCCCACATTGCCGGGGTCGAAAGGAAACAGGTTGGTTTCACAATTGTTGCTGGAGTAGCCGGACGGGGCATAGATATTCCCGTTGAGGGTGCTCGCACTCATCACAGCCTGAGCGTCGAGGGTCCAGTTGGCGTTGAATTTAAGCCGCATGTCGGCACCTCCAACGCGGTTGGATTCGCCCGTGGTGGGGCATTCCCAATCGGTGAAGAGCAGGCCCACGCTGGACTGCCGGAAAATATCGCGGGTCACGCGTGCGACGGTGAAGTAGGACCGCGTATCGGCAAGTGGGAAATAGGACGGAACGGCCTGGCCAGGACCGCGATCGTCGGTAGCCATGAGGCCGACCGAGTATGGCCCTTCTTTTCCGGTGAGGCGCACACCGGCCGATGGGTCTTGAATGTTGCGGGTGAAAAACAAATCGAACGGAGTGCGGAAGTAATCTTCGTTTTCGAGGAAGAAAGGACGCTTCTCCGGGAAATAAACCTCGAAGCGCTGGTTGACGGTGATTTGAGGATCTTCCGATTCAACCTGGCTGTAGTCGGGATTGGCGGTCAGGTCGAGGACGAAATGATCGCGGATCACGAACTTCGCGTCCATGCCGGATTGCCCTTGAACGAATGCATTTTGAAAATACGGGTTGGTGAGATCGGTGTCGTTCAGCGCGCGAAAGCCACGCAGGATTCCATAAGGAAGAAGTTCGATGCTGCGGCCGGGCGAGATTCCCTCGATTCCGTACAGAGTCGCCGCCTGCCCCAGGCGGCCCGCGAACTGGTAGGAAATTCTGGGCCAGAAGGCGTCTTCGTTCTTACGCGTGATCCCGCGGTAAAGAATGATGCCCCACTCCTGAGCTTTTGTAGAAGGAAAGCGCAAACTTTTGAATGGGATGGCTATTAAAACGACAAAACCGCGATTGGTGACTTTGCCTTTTGAATCCCAGACCGTATCGAAGGAAGTATCGAAATTTCCGCTGACCTCATCGCGTGTTGCCTCGCTCCACATCGCATCCCACTGCACTCCCAGAGGAGTGGTTTGGAAGGCATAGGCGCGGCGGCGGTCGTGAAATGTGTCGAGCAGGATTTCGACCTGATCGTCATCGTAAACATCCTCGCGGCGCGACATGCGGGCGCGTACTTTTTTTGGATCATCGAAGCAAACGAAGACCACGTAGAGATTTTTCTGGTCGTATCCGAGATAGGCGGCGGTGGGCTCTGAAACCTTCTCTCCATCGTGCGGATTGCGTTGCACAAATCCCGTGACTTTCGCCATTTGCAGCGCAATCTCTCCCTCGGGCTTCATCTCGAGGAAATTCTCGAGTGAGGGTGGGCGGGACAGGCGGGGAATGGTGAGGGATGGAGGCGCTTGTGGCGGCTTGGGAGCGGGGCGTATCTCGGGATTTTTGATTGCCGGCTCGGGCTCCTGTGCCGAGGGCGCGGGATACTGGCGAGTGGGAGCGGTCTCCTGCCCGGGAGGCTCCGGATTGGCTTCGGGGGGAGGCGGAGGATTCTGGGGAACGATTTGCTTATTTTCCGGCGTCTGCGGGCTGGACGCTGGGGATTGCGGGTTCTGCGAACTAGATGGCGGCGGACTGTCCGACTGGGGAGACTGCTGAAAGGCGCCAGTTCGCGGGGAAGCGGAGAACGCCAACCCGTTTCCGTGTAGACAGGGAGAGAGGACAGCAACCGCTGCCAGTCTGGTAATGAAAATTGTCCCTCGACCCAACACCCATGACAGAGGCAAGCACACTGCTCCAGAATCGTTCGGCGATGAATGCGGCACAATACACTATTTGAGCCTCATCTGGACAAGAAAGTGTTTCTTGTTCGGAAAACCGGAATAGCCGTGGATAGCGCTGCAACGATGGACTCTAAAATAACGAGCTTTGCCTGCGGGTAGGAGTGATGTTGAAATGTTCGTAGGCGAGTTGGGTTGCGACTCGCCCGCGCGGGGTGCGGTTCAGAAATCCGATTTGCATGAGGAAGGGTTCGTAGACTTCTTCAATGGCGTCGGGCTCTTCGGCCAGAACGGCGGCAAGCGTGTTCAGGCCGACCGGGCCGCCCTGATATTTTTCGATGATAGTGAGCAGGAGCTTGCGGTCGACTTCGTCGAAGCCGTACTTATCTACTTCCAGCATTTGCAGCGCGGCTTGTGCGGTGGGCAGGTCGATTTTGCCGGCGCCACGGACTTGCGCATAATCCCGCACGCGCCGCAGCAAGCGGTTGGCGATACGCGGTGTGCCGCGCGAGCGGCCGGCAATCTCGGTTGCGCCCGCGGCGTCGACTTCCACTCCCAGAATCTCGGCGGAGCGTTCCACGATCACGCGTAAATCTTCCGGCGTATAAAACTCCAGACGCAGCACGATGCCGAAGCGCGAACGCAAGGGAGAAGAAATCAATCCGGCACGGGTGGTCGCGCCGACGAATGTAAATGGCTTCACTTCCAGGGTGTGGGTTCGCGCGGATGGACCTTGTCCGATGATGATGTCGAGCTTGTAATCTTCGAGGGCCGAATAAAGCAGCTCTTCGAGCACAGGCTGAAGCCGGTGAATCTCATCGATAAACAGGACTTGTTTATCCTGCATGTTGGTGATGATGGCCGTGAGATCGCCCTTGATCTGTAGCAGGGGCGCGGCGGTGGGCTGAAAGTGAACGCCGAGTTCATTGGCGATGATGTTGGCCAGGGTTGTCTTGCCGAGTCCGGGGGGGCCGTAGAGTAGAACGTGATCCATGGCCTCGCCACGGGAGCGCGCCGCTTCAATGGCCACGGAGAGATTTTCTTTGACTTTGGATTGGCCGATGAACTCTTTGAGCTTTTGCGGGCGCAGCTTGAGCTCGAAAGAAGAATCGTCCTCGACCGGCGCGCCTGAAACCAGGCGGTCGCGGTTCGATTCAGGTTCGGGATAGTTTCTGGCTGTGGCCACGTCGCTGTGCAATTTTACTTGGACCGAATCGGGAATCCGAAGAAGGTGGTGGGTACCCCCCTCCCCCCCCGATATATTGGAATCAGTGACTTACCGGGAAATTAACAAATAATCCAAAGGGCTCAATGACTTACGGTCAAAATCTTGAAAACATACGACTTACAGCGATCCAGAGACAGATACTAGCAACTAGCATGGTCTGTCGAGGGACCGAAGTCAAGAACGAAGTTTAGGGCACGCAAAGGGTAAGGATTTCGCAACCACGGACGCCCGCTGTATAAATAGCCGACGCCCCAATCCCACGACCTTGACGCGTGACACATTATGTGTCACATTATGTTTATGCCATCGGTGAACATGCGCCAACTGCGCGATACGAAGAAGCTCAAAAGCTGGTTGCGGGCAGGAAAGACGGTCGAACTGCGGGAACGCGATAAGGTAATCGCCCGCATCGTCCCCGAGAGAGTTGAAGAAGAACCGGCGAAGTGGCCGGACTTCGAGGCCCGCGCAAAGGAAATATTCGGCGACCACATTCTCCCGAACATCATCCTTGAGGACCGGGGACGTTATTAGCGTTTACGTCGATTCCAGCTTCGTAGTCTCCTTGTACCTTCCCGACGTCCACTCCCCAGACGCCAGGCATCGCATGCAGGGTGCGCCGCACCTGCTCTTCACTCCCCTGCATCGCGCCGAATGGGCCCACGCTCTCGGGCAGCATCAATTTCGCGGAACCGTTTCTGTGGAGAGTGCGCAGCAAGCTTATGCCAAATTTGTCTCCGACGAGTCGGCCGGCCTTTGGTGTGCTGTCCCTATGCCTGAAAATGCCTTCGAGCTTTGCGCCGACCTAGCCCATCGTTACGCGTCGAAACTCGGCATTCGAACACTGGATACCCTGCACGTCGCCTGCGCAATGGAACTCAAAGCCGAACGCTTCTGGACGTTCGACGAGCGGCAGGCGAAGCTGGCGAAGGCACAGGGGATGAAAGCCGCGTGAGGCTTCCAGGTTGCATGGTCAAACTCAAAAGAGCCGGAAGATACTTCTATATACTTTCATCTATAATGCTATAATAAGTTACTATGGCCCTTAGTATCAAAAGCATAGAGACGGAGCATCTGGCCCGAGAGATTGCGGCACGAACCGGCGAGAGCCTAACCGGTGCCATCCAGAAAGCCTTGGAAGAGCGCCTTGAGCGTCTGAATAGCAATCGCAGGAGCCAAGCACTCGCGGCGCAAATTGATGACATTCTCCAGCGCGTCGATGAAATGCCCGACCTTGATGCCCGCACTCCGGACGAGATTATCGGCTATGACGAAAATGGCCTTCCCTCTTGAGGCAAACTCGCATGAGGCAAACTGGCAATGGTCATTGACACCTCGGCCCTGGCGGCAATCTTTTTTCACGAGCCGGAGCGCGACGCTTTTCGTGACGCCATTGTTGCCGCGAGCAGCCGCCTCATCTCTGCCGCCACCGTTCTCGAAGCCGGCATGGTGATCGAGGGCCGCAGGGGCGGCGGCGCAGGACGGGAGTTCGATCTATTCATCGTCCGCACCCAAATCAAGATCGTTCCCGTAGACGCCGAACTCGCAGAACTCGCCCGGTCCGCCTGGCGCAAATACGGCAAGGGACGTCATCCGGCGGGGCTGAATTTCGGCGATTGCTTTTCCTATGCCTTGGCCAAATCCTCCGGCGAACCTCTGCTCGCCAAGGGAGCCGATTTTGCGCGCACCGACGTGCTCATTCATGCCGCCGTAGGGTAATGCTGAAAGACCGGCGCGCTTGAAATCAAAGCGGAGCGATTCTGGGCGTTTGACGAGCGGCAGGCAAAGCTGGCGAAAGCGCAGGGGCTGAAGACTTCCTGACGATTATTCCTCCTCTTCCTTCTCATCCCCACGCGCCGCCTTCGCCTTCTCCACAATCTTTTCTTGCAGCGCTGCTGGCACGGCATCGTAATGATGCATTTCCATGTTGAAGCTGCCGCGGCCTTGCGTCATTGAGGTCAGATCCACGCCGTAGGTCAGCATTTCGGCCATGGGCACTTCGGCTTTGACTACGGTGTTGCCGCCTTTATTGTCCATGCCCTGGATGCGCCCGCGCCGGCTGTTCAGATCGCCCATGATCGATCCAGCAAAGTCATCGGGCACGGTGATTTCGACGTGCATCACCGGTTCCAGCAGCGTGGGCTTGGCTTGTTCCATGGCTTTCTTGAAGGCAATGCGCCCGGCCATCTGAAATGACATATCGTTGGAATCGACATCGTGATACGAACCGTCGTAAAGAATTACGCGAAAGTCGACGACTGGATATCCGGCAAGATAGCCGCGGCCGGCGGCGTCTTTAATACCTTTTTCGATGGCGGGAATATAGTTCTTGGGAATCGCTCCGCCGAAAATATCGTTGACGAATTCGAATTGCCCACCGCGCGGCATGGGCTCCATCTTGATCTTGCAATCGCCGTACTGGCCGTGGCCGCCGGTTTGTTTCTTGTGTCGGCCCTGCACATCGGCTTTGCCGCGGATCGTCTCGCGATACGGTACTTTGGGGGCTTTCAGAACTACTTCGGTGTGATAGCGCTTCTTCAGCTTCGCCACCACGACTTCAATATGCTGTTGGCCGGTGCCGGCGATTAAGAATTCCTGCGTTTGCGGATCGCGGAAGAAGCGCAGCATGGCGTCTTCTTCCATGAGTTTGTGAATGCCCGGGCCCAGCTTGTCCTCATCGGCGCGGCTCTTCGGCTCGATGGCAAACGTGATGGCGGGTTCGGGAAGCTTCACACGCGGGTATAGGATGGGCGCGGCTTTGTCACCAAGAGTGTCGCCCGTGAGGGTGTCCTTCAACTTGGCGACTGCGCCAATGTCACCGGCGTGAAGTTCCGTGACCGGCACCGCCGTTTTTCCCTGCAGGATGGAAATGTGGGAAAGCTTCTCCGCCGATCCGCGGGAAAAGTTCTGCATGGTTGATTCATTTTTCAGTACGCCGGAAAAGACTTTGAAATACGAAATCCTCCCGGCAAATGCATCGGAAACCGTTTTGAAGACATAGAGAGAAACTGGTTCAGCGTCGGTTTCATGGCGCTTGGGCGCATCTCCATTTCCAGACGTGGCTGGCTCACCCTGCACCCACTCGTGCTCGGACGGCGCTGGAGTGTAGTCGACGATGAAGTCCATCACGCGGTCGGCTCCGATGTTTCCAAGGCCGGAGCTGAAAATTACGGGAAACAATTTGTCTTCACGAATCGCATTGTGCAGCGCTGGTATTAAATCTTCCTCTGGAATGGTTCCTTTTTCGAAGAACTCTTCCATCAGCTTGTCATCGCCCTCGGCCACGAGTTCCACCAATTGCTCGTGCGCTTCTTGAACCTGCGCGCGCATGTTGGCGGGGATTTCAGTCTCGTTTCCTTTTCCATTTCCGCCGAGTTCGTAGGTGTAAGCCTTCATGCGAACCAGGTCGATGACGCCAGTGAGATTCTTTTCGCTGCCGATCGGCAGCTCGATGGGAATCACGTTGCGTCCGAAGGCGTTGATCAAGGATTCGAGCACGCGTTCCGCGTTGGCGCGGTCGCGGTCCATACGGTTCACCACAATCAGCCTAGGAGTTTTATATTCTTCGCAATCGTTCCAGACGCGCTGCGTTACCACTTCCACGCCAGCAACTCCATCGACCACTACAATTGCCGCGTCCACCACGGGCAGCACCATACGGGCTTCGTGGACGAACATATTAAAGCCGGGGGTGTCGACCACGTTGATTTTCGTCTTACCCCATTCCACGCATGCCGTGGAGGCGGCGATCGACATCTTGCGCGCGATTTCCTCTTCGTCGTGGTCGGTGGTTGCCGTACCGTCATCGACCCGGCCCAGCCTCGGCGTCGCTCCCGCCGTGTAAAGCATTGCCGAAAGCAGGGTTGTCTTGCCGGCGTGGCCGTGCCCAACGATTGCTACATTACGAATATTTTCTCCGGAATAAATCTTCACGAGTAGGCTCCTTCGCAGGCGTGCAAAGAAAGGAGGCCCAGAAGAAAAAGGGGAATTCAGATGGGCCAACCCAACACCACCCGCCAAAAGCTAGGATGCTACCACGCGGCGAGCGGAAGCCTCAACTTGGGGAAGGACTA